>Ga0209648_10000280_pt1 | contig 38273 bp, 42 predicted proteins | sample GraSoi2013_115cm_FD_185830 | JGI IMG/M metagenome (GOLD analysis project Ga0209648, IMG submission 185830) | Grasslands soil microbial communities from the Angelo Coastal Reserve, California, USA - Sample 9_17_2013_115cm (SPAdes) (version 2) | ecosystem: Environmental > Terrestrial > Soil >...
GCCGGCCTCCGCGGGATTATGCCGACTTAATCAAACATCGCTGGGCTGCGACAGCCAGCTATCGAGAGGAAACACGGTTGGCCACGAGACTCAATTCGGCATAATTCGGAAGGCGGCATTATACGCCTTATGCCGACGTCGGCATAACGCGTAGTGGTTATTTGCAAAAGCCAGAATCATGATGCGGCGCTCGTGCACTTTCTTTAACAGACCGACCCATTCGGAAAGATCACCTTGCCGATCAACAATCACCTTGTCCCAGATATTGGTCTTTTCCTCGATCCCTTTGCGATCCCCCAGCCAACGAACATAAGTGAAGTCAGCCGTTATCAAGTCGAGATTGTTTTTCAGCTCCCACGGCCTGGGCATCCAACTTTGGTCAATCAGTGCCAGTGCTACACCGTGCTCCCGAAGCAGATCCACAAATCGAAGATCCAGCCAATCCTTGTTCCGAATTTCGACAGCGAACCTGTAATCCTTGGGAAGTGTTTTCAGGAATGGCTTCAACCGGAGGAGGAATTCCCCTTGGGACTTGAATTCAGAATTCTTGAACTTGCCAAACTGAAGAAGCATCGGCCCTAGCTTCTCGCCAAGGGCGTCCATAGCACTAAGAAAGTTCTTGAGTTCGTCGTCGCAACCTACGAGCACTTTGTCGTGTGTGATGACTTGTGGCACCTTCGCAGCGAACAAAAAGCCTGGCGGGGTCTTCGCATACCAGCTTTTCACTGTGGTCACGGCAGGAGTCGCGTAGAACGTATTGTCCAATTCCACCGCATCGAATCTGGTCGCGTAGAAAGAAAGATAGTCCGTAGACTTCATCCCCTTCGGATAGAAACTACCCGCCCATCCTGCTGCTGTGAACGCAGAGGTCCCAATACGAATATCTGCCATGTTCCCGCGATTTTACACCGGGCTGGCTAGTGGCACACTCTGCTCATGCCTAGCTTTTATTTACGACCTCAATATCGTGGCCGTCAGGATCAAGCACCCAGGTCGCATAATAGCCAGGATAGTACTCGGGACGCGCTTGAGGTGGTTTCTTACTCTTTCCTCCAGCTGCTAAAGCGGCCTTGTAGAATGCATCTACTTCGGAATGGTCTTTCGCTACAAATCCAACGTGAACGGCCTGAGGATCGGGCTTCCCTTCTTTGAGCCAGAAAAAATGGCTTTTGCCAATACCAAAACCTTTCAAGTCTGGGTGTCCGTCTTTGCCTTCGTAGTCTAGAAGGGTTGTGATCCCAAGTGGCTTCAGAGCTTTGGCATAGAAAGCGACTGAACGATTGAAGTCACTGACTGTGAGAATAACGTGGTCTATCATATTTTCCTTAACCTCCTGATGCGCTCCAGAATCGAAGGTGAGCATCGGCGAGTAGCCGACTGATCGCGTCTCGGTCCACCTCGTCTGGAAGCGGCGAAGTTGCCTGAGCAGCTAGCGCTTCTGATTCAAGTTGCGCGCCGAGCGCTCGAATTTCGGTAAGAGAATACTTGCCCCTACGGATTTCGATCAACTCGTCCCGGTTTGGTCTCGGCAGCGTGATGCGTCCGTGCTCCATCAACTCTTTCGCTTCTCCGTAGAGACGGATTACGTGCATGGCGTACTTGGTGTCGTATCCATGTCTATCTTCGAGTTCAGCGCGGTGAACGTTCTTCTGCCCCTTCTGACCGAGCAAGCGTTTCATCTGGTCGTCTGCGAATCCGAGGAATGGCTTCACATGGCCCTTCGCGAGGAAAAGCTCAGCCCGGGCGGAAAAGTGGTCCCACGTCTCGGTCGTGAACTCAAGCGGCGCGAACAAGAAATGCAGAGCCGATGGATTGCCCTTTGCGGCGAGTCCTGCCCACTTCATCAGGGTATATAGGCAGACGTCCACATCTAGTGGCCCGTTGCCTCCGAGTTTGCCTCCGGTTGTGAAAACGAAATGCTCCTCGCGTTCGAGTCCAAGAAGTTTGGTCGGTGGCGGAATGTAGAGTCCGTACCAGTCAGTATCGTCGGTCGCGCCCAGTTTTGCACCGTGCGCTTGCGAGCCGCCGATACACGCCATGATTAGGTTTTCTTGATGAACGAATCCGTATTGGGCGAAGTCGGGTTTCACTTTGCGGTCCTTGGTACCGTCAATGGTACCGCGCTGACGTTGAGCACAAATTCAAATGTCCGGTCTATGCAGCATTAATCGGGCATTGGGATGGAAGTTTGCCTTTTGACCGCTAGACTTTGTCGTGCCAATCCAATTCCTGAGGTAGTTCTGCGGCAGCAAACTCAAGGTGAATCACTCGACGAGATTTCGGCATGGCACACGCAGAAGATGCGTGAAGCAGAAGAGGGTGCATGATTAGTGCTCCACCTTTGGGAACGGTGCAGGTTACAGAGTTCAGCTTCTCCCAACTACAAATTCGCTCTGCGGAGAGTCGGCCTTCGCGATGCGAACCGGCAATTACGCGTAACGGCCCGTTATCAAGTCCACTCTCGTCTAGGTGCAGGCGTATGGCGAGGATTCTACTCATGATCTCCGCGGGAGGTTGCACGTGCACGACGCCAGCCTTCATCGTCCACGGACCAAATCCATCACTATCCTTGCGTTCACGCACGGCGATTGTTAAATCTTGATGCCAAACGACCTTCCAGTTTGAGGTTCGGGTCTTGTTGAAGAAAATTCCTCTGACCGCAAAGCATTTTGGCCCAAGGACAGTCTCCATGATTTCACGCACGGGCCTCGATATTGCAAGCTCCTGAATGCTTGGAACGGACAAGAGATTTCTCTGAGGGTACCGAGTATCGCCAAATTGTTTGCAAAGGCGTGCAACGGTGGCCTCGTCTAAGCACGCAGGGACGACAGCGAAACCATCCTGTTCCACCAGTGGTTTCAACGCGCTGGCCGTGCTTGCTTCGCTCAGATTCACGTTCACCGACCCCCGAGAGAGCCATTATGCCTGGTAAGTCGTGCGCTGTGCCCAGTCCTTGACAATTCGCTTTTTGTTCGCCTACCATGATCCAGGCTTTCCCGGGCCAATGGTAGGTCAATATGAATTTACCCCTCGCAGCAAGCAGCGCGGAAGGACAGTCGTCGCCGAGACCCTGGGTGCTTCTCAATCGTGCGCTGACGCTTTACTACGGCTGCCCGGAAATGCCGCGACTCTCCCACTACTTTCTCCCGAGAGTTCTGCATGAGGAAAAGAAGATTCTCTACCTGGACGGTGGGAATCAGATCAGTCCACTCCTAATTGCGCGTTTTGCGAGGGAGCGCGGGCTCGACCCTTCTGTCTTCAATTGTCTCGTTCGGGTTTCGCGCGCTTTCACCTGTTTTCAACTCACAGAGCTGATCCGACGTGTCCCGAAATTCCTGGAGACATTTGATGCCACTGTTTTGATCGTGACGGCACTGCCTGATTTGTTTTTCGACGAAGATGTCCGTGACCGAGAAGCTCGGGCATCGTTTGAACACGCCCTCGAAGGGTTACGAAGTCTTGCGGCACTTCCCTTATCGATTGCGATCTTTTCGGATGCGACTTCCTTCAAAACAGGCAGACGTGATCTCCTCCAGAGGCTTTGCAAACAGGCAAACGAAGTTGTGAAAGTTGAAGCGCGATCCGGCGATGGACTCTCCTTTACCTGCGAGAAGGCCGCACCGCTCCTATCGATCTGAACTGAACCACTTGAGGTGCACTATGGGCAGGACCGTCCCTACATTCGTACAACTCATTCAACAAGCAGCAGAACGATGGAAAAAGTTCAGGCGTGCCTTGAGACGCGAGGATCAGCCGCACTTCGATAGACTTTTTGTTCGCGTGCGCTGCTACACGCAGGCAGCGACGTATCAGTGTCACGACAACCCGATGGAAGCCATTTTGCTCTCCATCGCGCTCGACCAGGAGAAGCGTCTCTCCGCGGTCGAAAAAGTTCTTCAGAACGCAGGGGTGCTTTGTGAAATTGCTGCAAGGATGGATTCTCGACCTCTACCCGAACAAGCAGGGGATGACGCTGTGGCTGATCGACAGGAATCAAGCGCGCTACCGTTTGACTGACACATTTACTCCAGCGTTTTTTGTATCGGGGAGCGAGGAGAGACTTGCCCGCCTCCAGGACGCTGCTCAAAAACAAGCCACGAAACTTCGAGCCCGGCTGACCGAGAGGATCGACCTATGGTTGAATGCGCCACGTCAAGTCCTTGAACTCTCCGTTCTTTGTCCGACCGATTTCGTGGGCTGGGGACGGTGGGTGCATCGCTTCGATTCGCGGCTACAGCTCTACAACAGCGATCTCATGGTTGCATCGCTCTATTGTTGGGAGAAGCGAGTGTTTCCGCTTGCCCTCGTGCAAGTGAAAGCGGACGAAGAGGGAGGAATCCAAGCTATCGAATGCCGCGACAGTGAATGGACGCTGGATTACGAAACGCCGCCGCTCAAGATCATGCAGATTCGCTTGGCCGGATTATCGCGCATCGATCCGACTCATGGTCGGCGAGCCGCACTAGAAATTGAGATCGATGGCAGATGCTGGGAACTCGACGAAGCAGGCGAGCCGCCGGCACTAGGATTTGCCAATTTACTTAAGCGCGAGGACCCCGACGTAATTCTTTCAGAGTGGGGTGATTCAACGATTCTGCCATTGCTCCGCCAGCAGGCAGAGCGTTTGAAATTCTCCCTGAACTTGAATCGTGACCAGGCCGCGTCGGTTCAGCAGTCGAGAGCACGAAGCTATACGAGCTACGGGAGGATACTCTTCAAAGCCAGCGCAACAACGCTCTTCGGACGTATTCATGTGGACAAGCAGAATTCCTTCATTTCCGAGAAGTGCGATTTCGCCGGACTTTGGGAACTGGCCCGCATCACAAAATTGCCGATTCAATATGCGGCCCGCACAACGACGGGTACCGGCATTTCCTACATGCAAATGGAGCTGGCGCACCGCGACGGTGTCCTGATTCCCGAACAGAAAGCGGAACCCGAAGATCCCAAGCATCCCGATGAACTTCTCTGTGCCGACCGCGGCGGGCTCGTCTTCGTGCCCAAACTCGGCTTTACCGCAAATGTTGCGGAACTCGACTTCGTGAGCCAGTTTCCCAGCATCATGGCGCGGTTCAACATCTCGCCCGAAACCGTGAACTGCCCCTGCTGCCCCGACGCTCCTCGCATTCCCGAACTCGGCTACCGCATCTGCGAAAAAAGGCGAGGCATCACCAGCCGCGTTGTCGAACGCCTGATTGCCAAGCGTGGCGAACTCAAGAAATTACAGAAGACTTCTCCACCAGACGTCGCGCTGCGTTTCAAACTGCAACGTGATTCCATGAAATGGCTTCTCGTCTGTTGCTTTGGTTACACGGGTTACAAGAACGCGCGCTTCGGAAAAATCGAAGCTCACGAAGCCATCAATGCTGTCGCGCGCGAGACTCTTCTCGTCGCAAAAGAGATTGCGGAAAACGATGGATTTCAACTCATCCATGCTTTGGTGGACTCCCTCTATGTCTGGAAGGAAGGGGCGAAAAGGGAAGACTTCGAGCGATTGGCTAACGAAATCGAAACAAAAACACAGCTCCCTCTCGCGATTGAGTCCGTATATCGCTACGTTGTTTTTCTTCCCTCGAAGCAATATGCAGATGTGCCCGTGCCGAACCGTTTCTTTGCCGTTGGCGACGACGGCGAATTGAAAGTTCGCGGCCTCGAATGCCGACGACATGACACACCTCCCCTACTGAACCAAATGCAGCATGAGGTGCTTTTGATCTTGGCCGAAGCCCACGATTATGAGTCGTATCTTCAAAAGCTAGAAATCGCACGCATTGTTCTGGCTGCCTATGAAGAACGGCTAGCGAGCGGAGATGTGGAAATCAAAGACCTTGTGGTAAGTAAGCGGATCACCAAAGAGCCGCGTGACTATCAAAAGGCCGGCGTCACGGCAATTGCCGCACAGCAGCTTTTCGGCAGCGGAGTAAAGCTACAGCCAGGTCAGAACATCGAATACGTCATTACGGATAGTGAAGCCTCTGTACCAAATGACCGCGTTCGCGCCTTTGCATTGTGGGAAGGATGGCACGGCTATGACCGAAAGAAATATGCAACCATGCTGCGAGAAGCCTTTCAGCCTTTCGAGCTCTCACCCCCCGAACCCACACCAGATCCTCATTCAAGTGTCTTTCGACCCGGGGAAGATTGGGCCAGCTCTCCTCTTTTCGCCGCTCTGAGATTGCCGCGCCCCGGCGTGTAAACCGTCACGCTTCCGGTCTCCACTAGCACGTCTCGCGCCACGAGAAACTGTGTCACTCAAGCGTGCCATCCGTTTCGCCCTGGACTCAGCAAGCCCTTCGCTGTTGTTCCCCGTTCCGGGTCGTTGCTCCCTCTGCCTGTTCTGAAGGGAGCAAGAACTCCCCGAAACAGGAGAACAATTATGAAAATCGAGCAAGCAAAGCAAATCGCTAACAAGGCTATCGACGAACTCAGTCTGGCTCTGGAAAGGGGCCACAGTGAGACGTTGAGAAACCATCTTGCAGCGATGGCGAGATTCAGGCAGTACAGTTGGCACAACGTGATGCTCATCGCATCACAGAGGCCGGGCGCGACTCGCGTTGCAGGCTTCCACACTTGGCGGCAACTTGGCCGGAATGTGAAGAAAGGCGCGAAAGGAATTTTGATACTTGCGCCCGTTGTGCTTCGCAAAAGCAAGGAAGAAGCCAACTCAGAAGAAGACCACAGCAAGGCCGCGGTGGGCTTTCGCGTGGTTTACGTCTTCGATCAGATTGACACTGAAGGGAAACCCCTTTGTGAGCTTGGCGCTGCGCAGGGTGATCCTTCCGGGTACACAGACAGGCTGAAGCAATTTGTCGCGCAACGTGGAATTCAACTCGAATACTCAGAGACCATATATCCGGCGCAGGGCCAGTGTTCGGCCGGGAAAATCGTGCTCTTGCCCGGCCAGTCTGCTGCGGAAGAATACGCCACTTTGGCGCACGAAGCGGCGCATGCAATTCTTCACTTGCAGGAGCGCCGCGCCGAGACAACGAAGCGCGTCCGTGAGACCGAGGCGGAGGCTGTCGCCTTTGTTATCTGCGAAGCCATCGGCCTGAAAGCAGCGAACTCTGCTGATTACATTCAGCTGTATTCCGGCGACAAAGAGACATTGGCCGAATCACTGGAGCATGTGCAGCGCGCCAGCTCCGAGATTCTCGCGGCGATCATGCCAGCCGATTAAATATTTTTGCGGGAGGCCCGTTGGGGCGGGCCTCCCGCTTATGGCTCCGCCGCCCGTTTCTACACAAGCGCGCCCCCAAATCCTGCTAAGTACGAAGGTACTAAGACAGTACCGTGCCTCGGAGGAAACCATACGACCGCTCATTGCATCCAGATCAATACAGACCAACGGCGAAATAGGGGGAAATCCTTGAGGGTGCGTGTCATGAAACGCCGGACAATTGTCTTGCTCTTGTTGTCCGCCGTTCTTGTAGGTCTCGTTTTCGTCCCCCGCAAATACATTTGGCTGTACTTGTCGCGCAAGACTGACCCAAGACCACCTTCTGCCGATCTTTTGCGTGACCCGGAAGCTTTGAGAAACCCTCAACTTATCCTTGCAGAGGCAAACCGCCTTGCGTGGCTTTTCAACTGGCCAAAGGCTGAGCCGCTTTATATCCGCGCAGAGCAGCTGTTCACAGAAAAGGGCGACACGCGAAACGAGATATACGCGCGTGTGGGCAGGATTCGGGCGCAGGCTGAAACGATGTCTTGGGTTGATGTGTCCGAGATGCTCGGGAAGCAGCTAGAGATTCCAGTTGTGAAGAGCGACCCAAGGCTTAGACTTTGGTGCCTTGCGGCAAAGGGATACACGGACCTGGAAATCAATCCAGTTTCTGCGAAGCGAGCATGGACCGAAGCGCAAGGGATCGCCCAGACTCTGGGGGAAGCGCAATGGGAAGCGCGGGCAAAAGGAGAACTCGGATTCGTCGCTTTTCTGGAAGGGGATAGCCGACGTGCCGCGATAATGGTTGGCGATGCATTTCTCTCCTCCAAGGCCAGCGGCGATGTGGGTGGACAGGTTCGACTTCTTGAGATGCTTGGCAACGGTTTCAATGAAGCGAAGCGATATGGAGAGGCCCTGGCGTTTTTCGAGCGAGCCATCAAGACAAGCAGCTCTAATCCCGATGCAGGGTTTCCGTTCATGGCGTATGAAGGTGAGTCTCAAACGCTCGCCGCGCAAGGCAAAATGACGGAAGCCAAGGAAAAGCTAGAGCGAGCTCTGAAAGTCGCGAGAGCAAATCAGAAGCGGGGGCATGAAGCCATGATCCTACTCTCTCTCGGAGAACTCGCGCTTCAAACCGGAGATCGGGAACCGGCGATGAGGTATCTGGAAGAAGCGGGCGACATTTCGCAGAAGTACAATTTCTATCGGACCGTGGGTCAAGCAATGATCGACCTCGCGGGCTTCTATCGCGATGCAGGGGACTTGAAATCCGCCGAGGAACGCGCCGCTATCGGGGTCGATGCCAGCAGGCGGGTCGGGGACAGATACTATCTTCCGCGAGACCTTACTGTGCTAGCTGATCTGAAAGCGCTTCGCGGAAACCGTGCACAGGCAGAAACACTTTATGCAAATGCCGAGGATGTAATCGATGGGATGCTTGTCAACCTCCATGAGGCGTACTGGAGCAGCTCCCTCGCCGGCGCGATGAGTGAGACCTACCTCCACCACTTCGAACTAGAGGCGCAAGAAGGGAATGTCGAGCGGGCACTTGGTGTTCTGGAACGGGTGAGAGGACGCACTGCGGCAGCCCTTCTAGAAAACAAGGTTACATTTAGCAAGAACGAATCCGAGGATGCGCGAGCACTCGAAAACAATGTCTCGGAGTTGCAGCTTCGATTGATGCGCTCAGAGAGCGCACAAGAACGGGTCGGTTTACTCGATCAGCTTGTCGAGTACGAGCGGCGGCTAGAGTGGACGCGAACTGACCGGAGAGAATCGAAACTCGGCTGGTTTGAAAAGCCATCGTCCCTGAAAGCAATTCAAGCCAGTCTACGCTCTGACGAAGTTGTGCTGGAATACGTACTCAGCGAGCCGCACTCGTATTGTGTTTGGATCTCCAAGAAGCGCGCGGCTGTGCAAGTGCTGCCCGCCGGGCGGCAACGAATCCAAGAGTTGACGCGCAAATACCTGGACGAGATTCTAGCGAAAAGCGATGACATCGTTCTGGCGAAACAGCTCTATGGCCTCCTCTTAAGCCCGCTGCCTCAGGAGGCAACCAGCGAACGATTGATCGTCGTGCCAGATGGAATCCTACATCTCCTTCCGTTCGACACACTGCACGATTCGACGGGTGACTTGTTGCTGGAAACCCGCACAATCAGCTATGCACCAGCTTCGACAGTTCTGAGTGTTCTAAGAACCACCAAAGATACGGAATCCTCGCGCCGCACATTCTTGGGCGTAGGCGATGTCTCATATCAGAATCAAGGTCACGTCTCGGCCAAACTCGACAAGCCGAACGCGTTTAAGCAAAGACTTCTGCGTGGATTGTCCGACACATTCGGAACGTCTCTGTATGATTTGCCGCAGACCCGCGAAGAAGTCGTCGAAATCAACAAAATTGTCGGTAAAGATGGAGTCCTCTTGCTGGGTTTCGACGCCACCGAGACCGCGTTCAAATCTGAGCCTCTGGAAGATTTCAAAATTATTCATCTTGCCGCACATGGGTTTGCAGATATGCAATTTCCAGAGCGATCAGGGCTTGTGTTGGGTGTCGACGCGAACTCTCACGACGACGGATTATTGCAGGTCCATGAAATCTTACGCCTCCGCTTTAACGCCGACCTGGTGACGCTCTCCGCTTGCAATACCGGGGTCGGAAAGTTGCAAGGCGAAGAAGGAGTTACCAACTTGGTCGAAGCCTTTCTCGTGAGTGGTGCCAAAGCTGTAGTGGCGAGCCTGTGGAGTGCCGACGATACGTACACCCTTGCCCTCATGGAAGGCTTCTACACTCACATCGCTGAAGGCCAGGACAAGGCCGCAGCGTTGCGCCATGCCAAACTTGACTTACTGACAAAATACGGTAGACAAGTATCGCCCTACTATTGGGGAGCCTTTGTCTTAGTTGGAGATGGCGGGTCGCCGATTTCATTGAGGGTCCAATGAGCCTCGACAATCAAACGCGAGAGAAGATTTATTCCCGTGTGTGCGAACTGGTAGCGCGGAAGCATTTCGATCCCGCCATGAACGGGGCGAATTGGGAGGAGTTGTCCAAGACTCGGAAGGATCAGATACTGCGAAGTGACAGTGATGAGGAGTTTGAAAAGCAAATACAGGATTTGCTAAGCGAGCTGAAGACCAGTCACACGGGGTTTCGTCACTCCAAGAGTCCGAATATTCCTGGACGCCATGCCATTGCCGCCACATTTATGTGCTGCAACTTCGATGGTGAGCAACGCTGGATGTTCCAAGATGTCCACGAAGGAGGCCCAGCGCATACAGCAGGCTTGCGTCCGGGCGACATTTTGCTTCAGGTCAGAAATCGAGAGTTGAAGCCACCCGAGCCGCCGATTTTTCCAGTTGGAGATGACTCGCAGTTCGCAGTTCAAAAACCGGACGGCAAACGGGTTGTCGGAACCCTGAACGTCCCATCTCCAAGGTCGAAAAGTCACCCTGTGATCGTACCCAAAGCAGTCCTCTGTTCACAGCTACCCGATGGAATCGGTTGGCTGAAGGTAACGATGTTTCCCGGTGCAGTTGGGATTGACCTTGCCAAAATGTTCGACACGGCATTTGACCACCTGCGGGATTCTACGCGGTTGATTGTTGATCTCCGTGGAAACACTGGCGGAGGTATCGGTGGTTTGCGCTTAATGAGCTATTTAACTCCTGTAAAGAAAGAGGTCGGCTACAGCCTCACTCGTGCCCGCAGAGAAAAGGGATATCGCAGAGAGCAGTTGCCGCGATTTGGCCGAATACCTTCACGCAAAGCTACGCTTCTTTGGTTGGCACTCCGGTACGGATTCATTGACAAATCGATTCTAGTCGTCACGGAGGGTTTGGGGCCGCAAAAGTTTCACGGTCGTGTGGTAATCCTCGTAAATGAACATACAGCTAGCGCTGGCGAGATGCTTGCTGCATTTGCAGAAGAGAATCAGCTCGCAACCATCGTCGGCACCAAGACCCCTGGCCGATTGTTGAGCGGAACAACCTTCCGAGTGAAGCCAGGTTATATTCTCGGCTTACCTGTGGCTGCATATCTTACATGGCAGGGGAGAATGATTGAAGGGAAAGGGGTAACGCCGAGCGTTCCCGTTGAGCTGCCCGCTAATCAGCTCATGGCCGGGGAGGACGCCCAGATGCAAAAGGCTTTGGAATTGGTAAGGAGTATGTGATTGAGAATCGCAAGAAACTGGCATATCGTTCATCGCAATAGTAGCGGATAAGAACTCCACTCTGAACCAGTCTTGCGGATTTGCAAAACATACCGACCGAAGCGTGACGATAAGACACTCGACGAAATTTGAAGCGAAGTAATATGGTCCGTCAGCTTAGCTGTTCCGTCTGCTGCGAATAATAATTCTCCCGAGGGCGTGACAATTCGGATGTCGTACTGCCCCTCGCTACTCCCCAAAGGGAGATAAATGTTCCAGTGCGTGGCCGCGCGATTAACCTCTAGTGGCTGCTCGTTCGGATTCGGCTCCGTACCGCGTGGCACAGACCGATTCCTCAAATCTAATACAACTGTCTGAGCAACCAGTGCTTCGTTATGTTTCTGGAGCAACATCCAACCGGCAATACCCGCCGCAATCAATATGCTGGCGGCTACTGCAAGCAGCGTGCGCTTTCGCCGGAATTCGTACGATTTTCGGAATCGAGAAAAGTCGCCGTAGCATGGGCTGCAAGAGCCGAGGTGATCGAGCCACTTCTCCGCCTCAGTGAGTGGCATCCTGCGAGATGCGATTCTCTTAAGCACGTCAGTGCCGGGGCATCCGGTACGCTCAGGATTTGGAAACTCTTTGAGCAGACCTCGACCCAACGCGTCGAGGATGCGTCTTTCGTTTTGCGCGGAATATCCCTTTTCGTTCAGGCTTGCCTCCCTTTGCGAATCCCGTCCACTACAGCGCGAATATACATCGAGTTGACCTCAGCCGGACTTCTGAGGGTTTCCCCCTCTTAGCAATCGAACAATGTTCCGTCGAGTTTTTTCCAAGCCATACTCAAATCTTTTCTTTGCAGTCTGCTCGCTCAGCCCTGACCACACGGCAATCTCTTTCCATGAATAGCCATACTCTCTCGCCTGCCAGACCTTTCTCGTCCAGCCATCCATGCGGTTCGTGATCTGTCGGATCGTAATTGCCCGTTCGAGCTCTTCGACCCATGTCGTGTCCTGAGCACTCTCGATACGCTCAAACTCCAAGGTTGACGAAACAAGCTCAATTGTGTCGCGTCGATTCTGCTCTACTTTCAAGACTCTGTTAAAGCGGTGATGGAAGGCCGCGAAAAGATAAGACTCCAGGTCTCCAATGGCCGAACTGCTGTCGCCCTTTCTTTGAAGTGCCTTGGAAACAGACTTCAATACTCCCTCCCACACTTCTGCTGTGAGAGCTTCTGTTTCTGTCGCTGAGTTTCTCTGGGCAAGTTCTCGCTTCGCGTGGGCCAATACGTGGGGCCAAGCTGCGCGCGCCGCAGCCAAGAGCTGTTCGTCGACAGGATGTGGGATACGGCCCTTTGCCTCTTTACTGTTATGGAGTACCCATTCGCCGTACGGGTCAGGTTTCTCCATTTGGGTCCCTCGGTATGTGGCCCGCTAGGTCGAAGTGGCTACAGCAGCGTGCCATTCCGTTACTTTCGATGTCAATAGAACGGTAAAGGCAACTTCCTGGAACCTAAAGTTTTTTCTCACTTTTCCCCTTCCCGAAGGCTCCTTGTAAGTGAGGGGAGTTCTCGCTGAATTCTTCCCCGCAGGCCAGGTGGATGCGAACCGAAACCGTGTGCCGCCAGGCGTCGCATTACGCTGACAGACGACGAGCCGGACGCGAAGGTAGAAACCCTCTGGTAGGAGCGCGTGCTCCAAGTGTGCCTTGACACCATGCAAGGCACGGGAAACCAGCACAGCGGTTTTTCTCCTTCGTGCCGGGTATGCCACTGACAGCACGGGAGCACGCGCGAACTCTCCTACGTAATCGCAGTGCAAGGACGGAACCAAAGGAGGATGAGAAACATGAGAGCAATTTGGCAAAACGCAATTCGGCTCAAGGCAGTTTCCCGGCAAGCCTTCGCGGTCGCGGCGGGCCTGCTTCTTGCTGGCCCTGCTTTCGCGCAGGCCCAAGGAACTTCTCCCTGGGAAAACGCAGTTGGCGTGCTGCAACAGGCATTTACCAGCACCATCGCACGCGGACTTTCCCTCGTTGCGATTGTGGTTTCTGGTTTGACGTTCGCCTTTGGAGAAGGCGGGTCGAAGCGGGTCCTTGCCGGAGTCCTGTTCGGTGTTGGCATGGCCATTGCCGCAGTGAACTTCATGGCTTGGCTCTTTCCGTGAGGCGGGAATCGGACAGCACTTTCTGACTGGAGCGAGCAATGCCGAACGGCAGACGGGTGAACACAGTTTATCGGTCGATCTCACGACCCCTGACAATCTTGGGTGCCGAGAGAAAACTGTTCTTCTTCGCCATGTGTATTGGCGCGGCGACTTTCAATCTACTCGGAAGCCTCCTGGGAGGAAGCCTGATGTTCCTCCTGCTCTACTTCATCGCCCGATGGGCCACCGAGACGGACCCGCAAATCCTGCGTTTCCTGTTGACTTCCACAAGGCTCCGCACGCATTACGACCCAGCGAAGTTCAGTCCGGTGACGATCCGCAGGGTGAGCCATGTTTAACCTTCGCCGACTCTTCAAGAATTACCAAGAAACTGGTTCATTCAACGAGCAGATCAGCCCACAGGGCTTTATTGACGAACATCTCTTTCTCACAAAGGCAGGGGATCTCGGTGCGGTACTTGAAGTGCGTGGCGTGGACTTCGAATGCCTCGACGGAGATTCCGTTGACGGATTTACAAAGCGGCTCGAATCGGCACTGAAACTCTTCGACGAGAAATTCCGCGTCTACCAGTACATCTTCAGGGTCAACAACCAGGCCATCCCGCACAAACTCTATGGAAACCCGGTCGTCGATACCGCCATCAGCAATCGCATTGCGTATCTGGCGAGCAAAGCCGACAAGCTCTTCTCGCTTTCCATTTACTACGTCGTTTTGTTCGAGGGATTCCGCTGCCAACGCAGAATGGGCAACATTCTGCTCGAATTTCCAAAGCACCCTCTCAAGACGCTGGGAGAGCTGTGGGCCTCCTTCTCCACCAGAAAGCAAGTCGTTCTCCTCGATGGCGAGATCAGCAAGGGGCAGGCGAATCTTCACCAGAAACTGCGTAGTTTCATCCTACAGGTCACTGACTTCCTGCCAGTGCGCTTGCTCGACAAGCACGAGGCATTCCGGGTCCTGTATCGAACACTGAACTTTTCACCTTTAAAGGTCGGACTCGCCCGGCTCCGGCACAACACTTTCCTCGATACCCAACTCTGCGACTCTTTTCTCGAGTGCCACCGGGGACACCTGAGACTCGACGACTACTACGTCAAAGTTCTCACATTAAAGGAACCCTCCGCGCAGAGCTTCCCGCTGATCTTCAAGCGGCTCCTCGAAGTGGAAGCCAACTATTTCGTGGTGACGGAATGGAAAAAGGAGGATTCCGGCAAGACCCGTCGCGCGATCCAAGCCAAACGCAGGCACTTCCACAATACGAAGCGATCTTTCTTCAGCCAGGTGAACCTTAACGATGCGCCGCCGCAGGATGTTTTGCTCGACGACTCGAAGGAATCCCAGGTCCGGGAACTCGGGGAGAGCATCAAGGAGCTCGAACTCAAGGGCAACTATTTCGGCCAGTTCTCCCTGACAATCGTCATCTACGACCTCGAGCAGGCGAAGCTTGACCGCGCTTGCTCCGAGTTTTACAAAGTCTTCAGCGTCCACGACGCTCAGCTAAACGAAGAAAAATACAACCTGCTGAATGCTTTTCTGGCGGTTGTTCCCGGAAACTACGCTTTCAATCTCCGGTATCAGTATTTGCTGAATCCCAACTACGCCGACTTTTCGTTCCTTTTCACCCTTCACTGTGGCGAGCCTGCTAACCCGCATCTCCGGCAGGAATATCTTGCGGTCCTTGAGACCAACCACCACTCACCCTACTTTTTGAATCTTCACTACCGCGATGTCGCCCACACGATCATCCTCGGGCGCACCGGGTCGGGAAAGTCTTTCCTACTGAATTTCCTCATTACGAACCTACAAAAATATCAGCCCCATACTTTCATCTTTGACCTTGGCGGCAGTTTCGAAAGCCTCACGCATTTATTTGATGGTTCTTACGTGCACGTGGGCCTTGAGTCGGACGATTTCAAGATCAATCCATTCTCGCTTCCGCCGACAAAGGAGAACCTCGACTTTCTGACGCTTTTTCTGAAAGTTCTCCTGCAAGGCTCCGGTCAAATGGAGCTCGACCCCGCAATCGAAAGGGACCTTTACCACCAGGTCGAAAATCTTTACGAAGTGGACCCTGCTCTTCGAACTCTGGGAGTCCTCGCGAACACTCTGAGGCATGACCTCGCGGACAGACTCGCAAAATGGACTCGCGGCGGGCAATTCGGCTTTCTTTTCGACAACGCGGAAGACACGATTTCTTTTTCCCGCTTTCAGTGCTTCGACTTCCAGAAGATGAGCCAATACCCCGAGCTTCTGGAGCCTCTCCTTTTCTACATCCTGCACCGCGCCAATGCCGTTATTGCCGACCGGGAAATAGCCACCCGCTTCAAGGCATTCCTAATCGACGAGGCGTGGGTGTTTCTGAAAAACCCGAGCATTCAGCGGTATGTCGTCGAAGCACTCAAGACCTGGCGCAAGCACAACGCCGCAATGGTGCTTTCCACGCAGTCGCTCGACGAGTTACGGCGATCCGACATACTCGACATCATCATCGAGAGCTGCGCAACGAAGATTTTCCTCGCCAACCCCGACATGGACCGGGAGTTATACAGACGGCAGTTCCATCTGAATGAAAACGAAGTCGAACTGATCTCGACACTTATTCCAAAGCAACAATTTCTCATCAAGACGCCGGAACACGCAAAGATCGCAAACCTGAATGTCGATCCCAAGAGCTACTGGCTCTACACCAACGACCCGTTCGACAACCAGAAACGCAAAGAAGCATTCGAGACTTACGGATTTGTGAAGGGCCTCGAAGCATTAGCAGGAGTTAAGCCATGAAAACGCTGATCATTACCTTATTCATTTGGATTTTTGTGGTCCCAGCAGCGACTGCGTTGTTACTGATTTTCGGTTTTCTCGCCGTGATTGTGCCCGGCTTGTATTTCCCCTGCTTCTTTCTGGTCCTTATGTCTTACAGCTTTTTGTTCACCTTCGGGCCGTTCTTGTATTCACCATTTCGCTTTGAATGTCCTTTTTGCAATTCGAGAACTCACTCAATCGAGGAGAAAAGTCATGACGAGCATCAAGAACTTGAAGTCGGCTCTTAGAAACAATCTCAGTCTTGCGATTCTCTGTCTTGCTGTTTTAGCGGCGTTGCCGGTACATGCGGAAACAGGCGGCGGACGGACGGTCAAGTACTCGCAACAAGACATTGTCCGGGTCCACGCCAAAGTCCGCTTCTCGACGCTCATTGTGTTGCCGCAGAACGAGGAAATTCTGGATTTTGCCACCGGGGACAAGGACTTCTGGATCATCAACGGGGCGCGTAACCTCTGCTACGTTCATCCTGCACAGACCGGAATTCGCACCGACCTTCACCTCATCACGTCCACTGGCCATGTCTATTCATTTCTCCTGACGGAAATTGGCAACGACCCGAACATCGAGCCTGACCTGAAAATCTTTATCGTGCCGCAGGAACAATCGAGCGTGGCCGGCAGCACCAGCCTTGAGGGGTACGTTCGCGCTGGTGAAGTGGAAGCCTACAAGAAGGAGCTCGAAGCGATGCGGTCGCAGACCGCCGATCAGGTTCGCGCGGCGCAGTCGCAGAGCACGGAGCAGGTGAACAAATTCCGATCAGAATATGCCGGGAAACTCCACTTTGACTTTCAGCTTGACCACAAAGCTACGCGAGAACCGTTTCTCGTTAACGCCATTTACCACGACGACGCATTCACCTACATCAAGTGTGCTGCCCGTGAGAAGCCTGCGCTTTACGAAGTGAAAGACGGCAAACCGAACCTGATCAATTTCCAGGTCGAGAACGGCGTGTACATCGTCCCCAAAATCATCGACAGCGGGTACCTCGCGGTCGGCAAGAAAAAGATCACCTTCACGCGACGCGGATAAGAGCAGTACGCGAGCCATTTTTCGAGAGGGGAAAGCCATGAATGAACCAATCAAGGATAAAGCACCAAAGCCGCCGGGCCTGCTTCCGAAGAACGTCCAGTCCTGGGTGATCATCGGCATCGCCCTGCTCATGGTCGTCATCATGTGGCTCACTGGCGGAAAGAAGCCGCAGGCCACGGGCAAGTCGGCTGCACCGACCGTCCTGACGCCAGCGCCGGTCGAAGTGAACGAAACCAAGATTGCAGAGCTTCAGACCCGGATTCAGGATCTGCAGAAGCAACAGCTTGCCGCGCAGAGTGCTCTCGCGCAGCAAACCCGCCTGCTCGGATCGTTGCCGCAGGAACAGTCGCAGACACAACCCAATGCTGGTCCGAGCAATGCCCCTCCTGCCACCGCTGAAGATGCAATCAAGGCGGAACGCCGGAAGCGGGAATACCTCTCGCTCTTTGCTTCAAACCTCGCGCTGACTTACAGGAAAAGTGCCTCTAGTGCGGGAACCGCCATCACGGAGAATAGTCCTCCAGAACAATCCCAGGCGGCTACACAGAGTCCAGACGCATTCCAATTGGCCCAACTCCTCAAAGAGATGCAGCCTCCAGCATCAACACAGCAACTCTCAACCGTTCAATCAGAGGCAACGAGTTCCGCACAAACACGGACCACATCGGCCCAGGCAACCGAGCCAATCCTCGGACGAAAGGAGGCCGATCACCCTGCCGCCGTGGTCCCCGATTCAGTGAACGCGGCGGCAGGGAAGACTTACATCCTCTTCGAAGGCACCGTACTCGAAACCGTCCTCATCAACCGGCTCGACGGGCAGTTCTCAGGTCCCGTCGAATGCCTTCTCGCAACCGACGTTTACTCCCACGACCGCCAGCATCTTCTGATTCCCGCCGGAACGAAGATTCTGGGTGAGACGAAGAAGGTCGATTCGTTCGGCCAAACGCGGCTCGCCGTCGCGTTTCATCGCCTCATCATGCCGGATGGTTATTCCGTCAGCCTGGATAAGTTCAAGGGGCTAGACCAAATAGGTGATACCGGCCTACGGGATCAGGTCAACAACCACTATCTCCGCATCTTCGGCACCTCGCTAGCGATTGGCGCACTTGGAGCCGTGGCGGAGGCTGGCACCGGAGGGGTCTTGAGCCAATCTGGGACCGACCGGCTCCGGCAAGGATTTGGGCAGAGCACAGCTCAATCCTCGGCACAGATTCTCGACAAATTTCTCAACATTATGCCCACGGTCACAATTCGCGAAGGACATCGCGTGAAGGTTTATCTCTCAGGCGATCTCGCAGTGCCCGATTACTCAAACCACAAAATGCCCTCAGACCTCTGAGGCGAAAGAAGGAGATGAAATGAAAAAGAGGATGCTCGTTATTCTGATCGTGATGGGCCTCGCGGTTGGCACCGCGTCGGCCCAGTTCGGGGGTGTCGTCTACGATCCCACGAACTATGCGAACGCGCTCAAGCGCTACTTCCAGCTTCAGCAGCAACTAATCCAACTGAAGAACAGCTACTCGCAGCTCGTAGCGCAATACAACCTGGCCAAGCAAATGGCAAAGAATCTCCAGAACATGCCAGCCCGGTATCGCGCCCAATTCAGCCAATGGCGGAATACGGTTTCCCAGGATGCCTACGGCAATACCGGGGGCTGGGTTAGCGGTATCAACTCCGGCCAGCTACCCAACGTCAATTCTGGCTACCGGCAAGCAACGACGCAGTTGCTCCAATACAGCCCAGACGCACTTTCGGGTATGAACGCCGACGAACTTACCCGAGTGAAATCTCAATATGCCTCAGTCGAGCTTTCAGATGGTGCCAGCACTACGGCGATGGCGACAATCGGCTCAATTCGAGGCAACTCACAAAATGTGCAAACTCAGATTGCAAACCTCGAACAGGATTCGTTGTCTTCGGACCCGAATCTGAATACCGAAGTCTCCGTCCTCAACAAGATAAATGCCGCAGGCGTGCTGACTCTGCGCACGCTGCAGGACTCAAACAAACTGCTCGCGTCGCTGGTGGAACAGCAGACGATCCTTGCCAAGCAGCAGCGTGAAGCTACCACCAACTCCATCAATGCCGACATCCAGCGCAGAGCGAGCCTTGCCGGGAACCTCGCGCAGGTCACCGGCACGATGACCGATTCACTTCAAAACTTCCGCATGCCGTAGGTATGTGACGAAGTACAGCCCAGGTCGAAGGAGCCGACGCCATGCAGCAGCCAGACTTCCTGCAATTCATCTTTCAGGCGATCAACAACCTCCTCACGCAGAATCTCGGCTTCTTCGACGCCATGGGCCAGAACCTCTTTCGAGCTTTCGCCACGATCCTTGTTGTCTGGTTTGGAGTCAAATCGGCCCTTGCCGCCGCCGGGGGCAAGCATCCGTTCCACTTCGACAACTTTGCGAGCCTCCTTCTCACCATCAGCTTCGGCTTTGCGATGGTGAATTACTACAGCAACCCGATCCCTGGTATCGGAACCAGCTTCCACAATCTCATCACCGACGAGTCGCAATTTCTTGCTAACAAGATCAACCAGGCTGAACTCCAAACCGTTATCGAGCGCGTAGCGGACTTCGAAACACGGATGGATTCGCCCGGCTGGGGCGACCTTCTCGGCACGTTCATCTACGCAGTCGTAATTATCTTGCTCGCAGCCGCACAGGCCATCTCCATCGTGGTCATCGCCTACGGATTCATCGCCACTGCTGTTTGCGTTCTGGTCGGCCCGGTATTCATACCTTTTTTTATTGTGCCAAAGCTGGAATGGCTATTTTGGGGTTGGCTCAAGGCGTTCATTCAATATGCCTTCTATCAGGTTATCGCCGCAGCGGTTGTTTTCGTCATAGGCAATCTGATCCTTGGAATCCTGAATCTGCAACCCAACGGCACAATCTCAACGGTGCAGCTCATTGGCTGGTTCCCCGTCTTGTTCATCACCTTCGTCGCTTCGATCTATGTATTGCTGAGGGTCCCCGCTCTGACGAATCACATCTTCAGCGGCACTTCAGGCGGATCTTCCACTGGAATCCTCGAAGGGGTCTTCAAATGAACAACGAAGCCAGCTTTCACGATGCCAAAAGGCTCTATCTCGAACAGTACGGTGACCCTATGGTGACAAACACTTATCTAAAGATAGCCCTCGCGCTGCTCTCTATCGTTTGTGTCGCGCTGGCGCTGATTGATTTGAGGACGATTCGCACATTTCAAGACTTCCGACCTCTTGTGATCCGAATTGATGACTTGGGGCGGGCAGAGGCCATCAATTATCACAACCTCGAATACAAACCCCAAGATGCCGAAGCGAAGTACTTCCTCAGTCAGTTTTGTGCCCTCTATTACAAGCGGAACCGATACACGATTCAGAATGACTTTTCGAAAGCCCTCTACTTCCTCGACGGAAAGCTGGCCAACGGCATCCTCGACGAATACCGGAAAGACGACATCATCCGAAAGTTCCTGACGAATACGTCTGCAGCGGAGATCGACATCGACGTGAAAAAGGTCGCTTTGGAAGACATGCAGACGCCCCCCTATAAGGCGCGGGTGGATTTTTACATGGTCTATTACTCGCCCGCAGACCACAGCGAGATTAAGCGTGTCCTCTATACCGCCAACTTTGTCTTTGTCTTTAAGAGCCAAGTCCCCAACGAGCTGATCCCCATCAACCCACTGGGACTCGCGATCACTTATTTCCGCGAGGATGAGGCATTCAAATGAAGACGCGGCTCCGAGTTTTACGAGCTGAGCACGAATGGTCGCAGGCAGAACTCGCCAAGCGCGTTGGTGTCGCCCGCGCCACCATCGTTTCCATCGAGACCCGGAAATACGATCCCGGTCTCGCTCTCGCTTTCAAGATTGCTCGCATTTTTGGCAAGACCATCGAAGAAGTATTTCTCTACGAACCGCAGGACCCTGGTCCGGCTCGGCCCCAGGCAACTCTGGAGGATTCTCGGTGCGGCAACTAACGGAAGTCTGCGGTGATATTGGAAGAAAACCATGATCGCCAATGCTCTCATTTTGACCATCGCCATCCTGCTCGCACTTGGCTTCTGGCTAATGGGCGAACTCAAGTTCTTCATTCCCTATAAAGCCGTTCTGCTCCACCAATACGGAACCGCGATTCTCGCCTTTCTCGGTGTGCTGTTCATAAACGTGTTTGCAATCGTCTTTGCCGTCAACCGCCGATTTTTTCTCAAGGACACAGGAAGGAAACTCACTCACCTCGATAAGCAGCTACAAGTCGGGCAGGGAGAACTCCCCGCACCTTCGATTGAATCCGTTGACGAGGAGCTGGGCTGACAATGTCGCGCTCATATTCACCCGATGAAATGGCCACGCCCCACGACCCATCGCGCGAACCGAGGGAAAACGAACCCGGCCTGCATCGTGATGAGGAAGGTCAAGACCAGGGCCGAAGCGGCAGTTCAGAAAACCAGCCTCGCCCGAGCACGGCGCAAGAGGTTCGGAAACCAGAGGCTCGTACCGTTGAGCCTCGGAAGCCCTACGAATATCGTAACCGCACGTACGCCCTCCGAAGCTCTGAAATTCAGACTATGACGGACATTGGAACGTTTCGCGCCGTGGACGCAAAGGATTTAAGAGAGTTTGCCTACGGCGGGAACAGCAAGCACTTGGAGGCAGACCTCACCAACCTTCGCAGGCAGGGCCTCATTGTTGAACGGGACATCCCACACCAGGAAACCGCCCCGCGTCAGCTTGTGGCATTGACCAAGCAAGGCCATCGTCTGCTGGTAGCTACGAATAATACTCCGAAGGACCAAGCCCTTTATCAGGGCTTCACCAAGCCCCGCGAAGCCCATCACGACGCAGACCTCTATAGGCTGTACCAGCGGGGACTCGAAAAGATTGCCCGTGAGGGAGGCACAAACATCCGGGTGATCCTCGACCTAGAGCTAAAGAAAAATCTCTACCACGACCTGGCACGGGCGGCACGGAATGGCAATTCCGGCGACGCCAAAACCGAAATCGCCGAGCGGCATGGCCTACGCGTCGTACGCGGCAAGATTCCCGTGCCTGACCTTCGCATCGAGTACGAAACCTCGGATCAGGAACATGCTCGTGTCGACCTCGAACTCGCGACAGAACACTACCGCTTCAGAAACATCGCCCAGAAGGTTCGCGCAGGCTTCTCCATTTACGCCCGCGCTCAGGACGCCTCGAATCTGCGACGCGTCCTGGACCAGCACGAACTCACTGCGGAGATTCTGAGCCTATGAACATCCCTCAGAACCACGTCGCATTGCTCATGGAGCTAGGCTATACCGAGCCGGAGGCCCGATTTCTTTATGTCGTGGCAACCCACTCAGGCTACTTCATTCTTCGTCAGTTTCTGAACTTCACCGGCGCGCGACGGGGAAAACGATCCAATCTATTTGCTCGCAAAGTCCTCAACAACGGGCACGGCTCAGTCCGCGACTATTTAGGATACGGCTCCATCTATCACCTTTTTTCGAGGACTCTCTACGGCCAAATCGAGAAAGGCAATCTCCGCAATCGGCGCAAGCATTCGTTTGAATACATTCGTACGCGTCTTGTCTTGCTAGATTTCATTCTTGCCAATCCTGAACCCGAGTATCTCGAAACCGAGCAGGACAAGGTCACGTTCTTCTGCGAAAAACTAAACGTCGCAAAGGAATTCCTTCCAGGCAGGGTCTACGAAGGCGGACCGGGAAGCCGTCCTACCTTTCGCTATTTCGTGGATAAGTTCCCCATGTTTCTCGCGCCACCTCTCACGGCTTCTCCCCCTGTGGTCACCTTGTCTTACGTTGATTCGGGCCTCGGAACCATCGCAGGTTTCCTGACACATCTCGCGGCCTACCAGTCTCTCTTTCGGCAGCTCCAGGCTTTTCGCTTCCTATATATATCCCCGACCGACGCGCAGTTTGTGAGGGCAACCGAGCGCTTCCGCTCCGTCGTAAAGCAACCGCTTGAGTCTGATATGTCGAGCGAAGTCCTTCGGTATTTCCAGGTTCGTCAGCGGTTCGAAAACCGCCAATACGTTGTGCCGATCACGGAGGACTTCGAATTCCTGAACGAAGCGAAGAGCCGGTTTCATGGGGACCGATTTGAACGCCTGTACAAAGCATGGATTTCAGGAACAGTCGGCGAGCACGAGCTAAGGCACGAGTTCTGCCAGATGGAGCGGCATCGAGCAGTCACTTTCGAAACGCACCTGGTGGTTAAGCATCGCTCGAATCTCCCCGAAAAAGAACGGGGCATGGTGAACGTGGCATGAAAGACACAGATCACTTTTTGGCGGGCGTTCCGTTCACCTCGGAGGTGAACGGAAGTGTTGAGGAACACTGAGGATGCGCATGACGCGAAATTCGATTTTGGGCGCGGGCAAAACACCGGAGTGGGCTGGAGCGACCCCACCTTTGGCGGCTTTCAGCCGCCCAAAGACTTCGTGGGGTCGCTCCAGCCCAGTGTTTGCAAGAAGAGTCCGCTAAGGGCGTGTTTTGCCCGCGCCAAGAGAAGAGAGACCAGTGACGCAATGGGAGGAATCAAATGCCGATCATCAATAAGCAACCCGCAATCGTGAAACGCGAATACGCAATCGAGGAACCCGTCGCGCTCGTCGTCGAGAGATACGCCGCGTTCATTCAGAGCACGCCGGACTACGTCGTAAATTCGGCCCTCACTAAAGTCCTCTTCAGGGATGCCGAATTCAAGCGCTGGGAGAAGCAACAACAAGGGGCCACGGGGAAGGCGGCTGCGAAAAACGCCTCGCAGCAGGGGACGAAGCCATGATCCAGAGAATCCTAAGCTCCAAGAACTTCGTCGCCTGCCTCCTGGCAGCGGCGACCGGAATGGCGCTCTATTTCAAGCTGCCATTCCCCGCAGAAAATGTCTTTCTGCAACTCATGGCTCTCCGAGCGCCCCTCGTGCACGAAGGGCTTTTCTACTCCTATAACCTCTTCTTGTTCACAACTCCGTACATCGCTTATTCGATTGTGCTGTCCGGCCTGTATGTTTTTGGCCTCACCGTGCACAAGAAAATTCGTGCAGGGAAATTGCCACTCTATCCCGACCCACGGAAACGCGAGGAGCTTTTCGTTGTAGTGGGCGAAATCCACAACAAACGTAAGCCAGGGCCTTCCGAAACTCCGCATTGGCTCACGATCCCGGAGCGGGGACTCTTCACGGGCACCGCCATCGTCGGCGCAATCGGTACCGGCAAGACGAGCTGTTGCATGTACCCGTTCGCCGAGCAGATTCTTGCCTACCGTGCGAGCGACAAAGAAAAAAAGATTGGCGGTCTGATTCTGGAAGTGAAAGGAGACTTCTGCCACAAGGTAAGAGGTATCCTGAAACGTCATGAGAGGGCAGCGGACTATGTCGAGATAAGCCTTGGCTCCGAGTACCGCTACAACCCCCTAAATAATGACCTCGACGCCTACGCGTTGGCCTATAACATTGCGTCGCTCCTGAACAACCTTTTCGGCAGGGGCAAGGAACCGTTCTGGCAGCAGGCGTACACAAACCTCGTTAAATTCATCATCCTTCTCCACAAGGTTGCATATGGCTACGTGACCTTGTTCGACGTTTACGAGTGTGCGATCTCGCCCTCTGTCCTTGAAAAGAAATTGAAAGAAGCAGAGCGCCGGTTAGGCGAGTCTGATTCCGTGCTTGTTTCCGAGGACATCTATGTCAAGCATCCGCGTGACCTAGAATCGTTTGGATTCCGGCTCAACACGGAACTCGGCCTCTACAAGGCCAAGAGTTCCGCCGGACTCCTGGCAGTTCTTAAACAGAAGAACATTTCTTTCGAAGTCCTGAACGAATCTGCCGGGAAGGAAGTTCCCCAAGAAAAGCGAGAGCAATTGGAAGCCGTCAAGCGTTGGTTCTATAACGACTGGCAGCGCATCGAACCCAAGTTGCGAACGTCCATTGTCGAGGGAATTTCAGTCTTCTTGTCCCTCTTCGATGACAACCCAGTCGTGAAGCGCACCTTCTGTCCGCCTGCGGAGTGCTACGACCCGGTAGCCAACCACGATTACAAATTCGGCAAGCCCTTGCCTTCGTTTTCCTGGCTTATTGAAAACGGCAAGGTATGCGCCCTCAATTTTCCCGCAGTCATGAACGCCGGGCTGGCAAAAGCCCTGGGAGTCATGATGAAGCTTGACTTCGAGAGGGCCGTCTTGAAACGTATCCCGCAGATTGAGGCAGAGCCAGAGCGCTATTTCCGGCAAGTGCTTTTCCTCTGCGACGAATACCATCATTTTGCCACCGTTGGGGAGAGTGAGCCGACTGGCGACGAAAAATTCTTCAGTCTTTCCCGACAGCCCAAGTGCATTCCGATCATCGCGACGCAGAGCATCAGTTCGCTCAAGTCCGCGCTGCCCGGTGAATCCTGGCGCACCCTTCTGCAAACATTCAGGACAAAAATATTTCTCGCTCTATCGGACGACTTTTCCGCTCGCACCGCGAGCGACCTCTGCGGGAGGGAGGATAGATTCAAGGTCAGCTACAACCTCTCTGAGAGCGGACATGATGCGCGTGTGAGCGTGCTCACCGGAAAGGCCCTCTCGCACCGTGCCAATATCACGGCGTCAAAGAGCTACAGCACACAAACCGACTATCGGTTCGATATGAAGACATTCATGGAACTGCGAAATGCACAGGCCGTGACTCTCGCCTACGACGGAATCAACCCCAAGCCGCCGATGTTCTGCTTCCTGAAGCCCTACTACAACGACCCAAACAAATCCTATTTTGTGCAGGTTGCCAAAGGGGAACTGTGATGAACGGATTCGAAATGATCCTGCCATTCCTCAAGCCCATCGAACACCTCATCCTCGACGACACGATCAGCGAGGTCATGGTGAATGGTCCAAGTCATGTGTTCATCGAGAAGGACGGATTCCTTCAGGAAATTCGCGGGCTTGCTCTTGGCGAAAAGTCATTGATGATCGCGGTGAAGAACATCGCACGCCGCCTCGGCGACGATATCTCCGAGGCGAAACCCATCTTAGATTCCCGGCTGCCGGATGGGAGCCGCGTCGCCGCCGTCATTCCTCCCTGCAGTCTGAACGGAGTGACACTGACCATTCGAAAGTTTAACTCTCGCCATTTCGATATGAATGATCTCGTCGAAGCAGGGACTCTAGAACGATGGCTTGCGAACCAGCTTGAGGATTATGTCCTGGCACGAAAAAACATCCTTATTGCTGGCGGAACTGGGAGTGGCAAAACGACGCTTCTGAACATCGTCGGGAAGTTCATCCCGGAGGACGAACGAATCCTGCTGATCGAGGACACCTCCGAGATTCAGATGGGGCAGCAAAATCTGGTTCGCTTTGAAGCCCGGCAGCCGCAGAACGGCTTGCCGGCAGTGACGATCCGCGATCTTTTGAAAGCAGCCCTTCGCCATCGGCCTGACAGAATCATCCTCGGTGAGATACGCGGGGGAGAGGCATTCGACCTGCTGCAACTTCTGAACACCGGACACTCCGGCAGTCTTTCAACTGTCCATGCGACATCAGCGAAGCAGGCCCTGGCTCGATTCACGAGCTGCGTACTCCAGAGTGGTGTGGAGCTGCCATACCGTGCGATCAAGACCAACATCGGCCACTCGCTGAACGTCGTTGTACAACTAGAACGTCGGCCTGGCAGACGGTTTGTGGCCCAGGTTGTCGAAATTAACGGCTACGACCCGGACACAGACGAGTACGACTTCACGGTGATCTTTTCAAACGAACGGGAACAGCCATGAATTCGTCCTTAGAATCGAAACGAGATTATCTGTCGGCTTCAGAATACATACTTCAGAACTTCGAGGCGATCGACCGGATTGCTGTGCTCGTGCGGGACCGCAGGGCAGGTGAAACGATCCAACGAATTACGACGGCGAAGAATGCGGCAAGCCCAGAGTTCCAAGCGTGGCTCCGCCACAAGAACATCTGCTCGGATGTCTACATCGGCATGAATGCACTTAAGAGGGACGCGCAAAGCCGCACCAAAGAGGATATCGAGACGATCCGCCACCTCTATCTCGACGTTGACCACAATGGACCGCTGGCGTTAGAAGCGATTGAGAATTCCGGCCTTGTGCCGCGTCCCAATTATGTCCTAGAGACTTCTCCCGAAAAGTATCAAGTCGTTTGGAAAGTGGAAGGGATTGCTCAAGACCAAGCCGAAACACTTCAGCGTGCGATGGTAAGTGAATTCGGCGGCGACCCCGCCGCCACCGATTCCACTCGCGTTCTACGTGTACCCAATTTCGTGAATCGAAAGTATGAAACGCAGCACCTTGTAGGGGCGCGTGCCGAAGCCACGCAAACCTACCATCTCGAAGACTTCCGCCTGAGGACGGATGCCCACGACGGGCCCCTACACCGCGAAGCTCCAAACGAAGGAGGACGACGCAATCCTCCTGGCGACCTGAGCCAGTCAGAACGAGACTGGGCTTTTGCCAAACGTGCCCTGGCACGGGGCGATGACCCGGAAGAAGTCATTCGGCGAATTGCAGATTATCGGGGAGACGATAAGCACGACCCCATTTACTACGCCCGTCTCACAGTCGCCAAAGCCCAAGCGCGACTAGAGAAAAACATTGACCACGGGCAACCCGAAATTGCAGAGAAAATCGACGTGAAGCATTGATTCGTAAGGGCCACGCTCATCATGACGCCTCTTCCAAAAACAGTCGGGTCGATATCCAGTGGCATCCTTCTGCTCACTCCCGGTGAGGTCGCCCAGATTACTGGCCTCTCGGTCGAAACATTGGCACAGTGGCGAAGTCAGCGCCGGGGCATTCCTTTCGTCAAAGTGAGCCGTAACTGCGTGCGGTATCGTCAATCTGATCTTGACCGCTGGCTTGAAGAGCGCATAGTGTCGGTTGTTGTTGGCACAACAACGGAAAGGAGACTGACCTAATGTCGGTATATAAACGTGGGAATCTCTGGTGGTACAAATTCCAATTTCAGGGACGCTCGATTCGAAAACCTACGAAGTTCACAAATAGAACCGCTGCGCTGCGAGCTGAGGCGAAGCACAAGGCGGATCTACTCGACCGGCGCGCCGGCCTGTCACAGAAAAAGATCGCACCAAAGTTTGAAGAATACGTGAAAGCGTTCTTGGCTTGGTCCAAGCAACACCACAGGCCAAAGACGACTGCGCTGCACAGTACAAACTGCGACACATTGAAGCGCTTTTTCAAAGGCCATTGGTTGGATGAAATCGACCAGGCCGCGGTGGAGAGCTACAAATCTGATCGCCTAAAAGAAGATCGGCGCAACGCCGACGACGGCAGCAAGATCACCGGAGCAACGGTCAATCGGTCACTGACGACACTGAAATTGATGTTTGGGCGAGCCGAGAGGTGCGGTTTTGGTGTCTCCAATCCGGTCCGTGGCGTTGCCTATTTGCCAGAGTCTGCGGGTCGCATTCGCGTTGTTAGCTTCCAGGAAGAGTTGACCTATCTCTCAAAAGCCAGCCAGCCGTTACGAGACATCGCGCAGACCATTCTGGACACCGGGCTGCGACCAGACGAAGTGTTTCGAATTCGCGTTGAGAACATCGACTTTGCCGCGCGCACCATCTTCAATCCGTTTGGCAAGACCAAAGCTGCGCGCCGGACCGTCACCATGACTGAGGCAGTATGGACAGCGCTGAAGCGACGAGCCAAGACTGCCAAGGGAAGCTGTGTATTTCCATCTGAGAAAGACCCGGACCGCCCTATAGGCTGCGTGCGCAAAGGGCACAATGCGGCAATTCGCCGCGCTGCCATCAAGCAGCATTTTGTCTTGTATGACCTGCGCCACACATTTGCAACGCGAGCGGTTGCGGCAGGAGTTGATCTCCCGACGTTGAGCGCAATGCTGGGCCACACCTCAATAACGATGACCATGCGATACGTTCATCCGGCAGCAGAACAGAAGCGGTTGGCCGCTGCGAAGTTGGAGACATTCCGCGTCAACGGTCTAATGGTGGCAGCTAGTGAACAAGCAGCAGAAGAGGAACGGTTGGCCGCCGCGAAGCTGGAAACATTCCGCATCAACGGTCTAATGGAGGCCGCCAGCGAACAAGCAGTGGGCACAAAAATGGGCACAGCAGGTCGGATAAACTAATGGATCGCTCGGCTAAGTATTTGAAAAGTTTGGTCGGGGCGCCGAGATTTGAACTCGGGACCTCCTGCGCCCAAGACAGGCGTGCTGTTTTTCGGGGAGCATTCTGCCGATCTAACCGTGAACTTCGGCGGCTCGTGCTATGAAGCGAGGAATTCACTTTATGAGGTTTCGTCCTGATCGCTACATCTGTCCGGTTTGCAAGTGGGATTTCGCATCTCGCCGTAGGAAGTGCTGCCCCGGCTGTGGAACACTGCTGCTGATAGCGTCTGATGTCCTCTCGGATGAGGAACTGACTGCTCTGAAGAGGTTTTGGATGTGGGAGACCCTCAAACGGAGGTGGAAATACATCGCGAACTGGGAGGCAGCGAAGCGAGAAGCAGTGGATCGCATTGGAGAATTCACAAGAGCACGGTTGGGAGAAGCTCTCTCCGACAGCGGCTCAGACAAGAAGACGGTTCATTGATTTGCTGGGAGCTATTCATTGTTCTTGCAGAATGCTGCGATGTCGCAAGAAGTTCGCCTAAGGAACTTGAGGTGCCGGAGTGGACTAACGGGATTTAGCGGCCAGACTTCCACAGTGGAGAGCGAGCTGGGGCGGCGCGGAGATATCGGCGGTGACGTTAGATTTTGTCAGACACACCGCGAGAAAAGCAATTGCCACGGTGCACCCACGAACGGTGGAGAGTTTTTGTTGTTCGGAGTTTAGCGAATGAAAGTGAGCGCAGAGCATGAATCTCGTGTCGACACCGCCCAGCCTGCTGGTTTGATCGAAAAGTGTGGAATGGGCGAGATGGAGCGTCCAATAACTCCTCAGGAAGCAGCGAACCTTCTTCGAGTTCACCCGAAAACGATCAAACGCATGGCGCGTCGCGGAGAAGTGCCGGGTCACTTTCGCTTTGGCCGCTGGTATTTTTATGCGTCCGAACTGGACTGCTGGATGCGCGGAGAGATACACTCGTGCCACCGTCCGTGCCGCTAGAACATGCGAAGGAGGAAGACCAATGTTCCAGCGGACACGGTATCAGTTCGGATGGTTGCGTAGAAAGCCCCGTCGGCGAGGACCTGATGTGTGGGTATGGGTGCATCGTTCGAAGAGGCTCGATGGAAAGTCGAAGGAAAATGCTGTGATCGTCGGTAATGTGGCTCAATATCCGACAGAGGCCGAAGCGTGGCGAGCTACCGAAGGTCTCCGATTAACGATCAATGCTCCACAACGCACTGAGGGGTTTACTTTCAATGCGGTAATTGATCGCTACCTGCGAGAAAAGCTGCCTAAGCGGCATTCTTCGGCAAGCAAGTACCGCTCCTGGCTAACACACCATATCCAACCAAAGTGGGGAAGCGTTCCGATCCGGAATGTGAAGCCACTGCTGGTGGAGGAATGGCTCTCGGGGCTCGATCTCGCACCCAAGAGCAAGGGTCACATCCGCAGCATCATGCACATCTTGTTCAATTGGGCGATGAAGTGGGAATTGATCGATTTGGACAGGATGAACCCGATGAAGCTAGTCCGTGTGGAAGGTTCGTCCAAGCGTTTACGGCAGCCGAGAACTTTGACAGTCAAGGAGTTTCGATTGCTGCTGGAACGGTTGGAAGAACCAATTCGCACAATGTGTATTGTTGCGGCGTGTCTCGGACTCCGCGCAAGCGAACTCGCTGGCCTGCAGTGGGGCGATTTTGATTGGGGGAATCGTCAGGTCCATATCCAGCGAGGCTTCGTAGTTGGGCATGTGGATGAAGTCAAGACGACCAACTCAAACAGGAATTTGCCGGTGCATTGCGCGCTGGCGAATCTCCTGCTCGAATATAAGGCAGAGACCGCGCCAGACGCTGCGGACACCGATTGGCTATTCCCGAGTCCCTACGGGACCGGAAGGCCTCGGTGGCCGTGGACAATCCAGAGCAGGATCCTGCTCCCGACCGGTATTCGTATCGGTCTTGGCAGGATTGGCTGGCATACGTTTCGGCATTCTTACTCGACCCTGCTGCGCTCCCTGCGAGTGGATCTGAAGGTCCAGCAGGAACTTCTGCGTCACGCGGACATCCGCACAACCTTGAATATCTACACGCAAGCGATGCCTGACGCGATGCGGAGAGCAAACAGCAGAGTCGTTGAAATGGTTCTGCCTGAGAGAAAAGTGGGATGAGAAAACGAGGCAGCAATAGGGCAGCAATAAGAGTTCCGAGGGATCCTAAGTCCTTCCAACTCAGTCCAAGCGCTTCCTCGTAAGTACTTGAAGTATCAGTGAAAAGTAAATTCGACTCCCACACGCTTCCGCCATGCCACGGCTCATAAGTAGGTTCCGTTCCACGGGCTAGCGACGGTCGTTTCTGCGCGGAAAAAGCCTGCCGTTGAAACGATATTCACCTCTGAGTACGTCTAATGGCTGACCTGAATCCTTAATTTGGTTGGCTTTGAAACTGGCCCATCCAATCGTCATTAGGATTCGATAGGCCAAGTAAGGGTGTGAGGTATCGAAATGGTGTTCTGTAACAGGCTTGTGCGTAAGCAAGCTGTCTTGATTACGACGATTTACCTGAGTTTCAGCGCGAGAGGTGCCGCATTCTCTCAAGCGGCGCAAGCACAGGCTGGGCAACTGCCGTCCACGCAAAATCTTCAGGCAACACGGCTTGTGGGAACGATTAAGTCGATTTCCGGGAATACCATAATTATGACCACGGATGCAGGAGCCGACGCGACTGCTCAAGTCCAGGACGCCACGAAGTTCGTTCGAATTGCGCCCGGGCAAAAGGATTTGAAAGACGCCACGCCCATCCAGTTGGCTGACGTCCAACCTGGCGACCGCATTCTTGTACGCGGCAAGCTTGCCGACGATGGAAAATCCGTTCTAGCCCTCTCGGTCGTCGCCATGACGAAGACCGACATCGCGGAAAAACAGTCCCGCGACCGCGAAGAGTGGCAGAGGCACGGCACCGGCGGGCTGGTCAGAGCCGTGGATGCCGCCGGCAGCACCATCACCATTTCTCTTCCAGCCGTTGGCGAGAAAAAGAGTGTTGCCATTCATCTTTCGAAGAACACCATTCTCCGCCGCTATGCTCCCGATTCCGTGAAATTTGACGATGCCAGGCCCGCGCCACTCGACCAGATCAAGCCTGGAGATCAGGTTCGCGCTCGCGGTACTCGCAGCACCGATGGTAGCGAACTAACTGCCGATGAAATCGTCTCCGGCACGTTTCGAAATATCGCCGGCACGATTTCTGCGATCGACGCATCCGCGGGCACCATCACCGTTCAGGATCTGGTTTCGAAGAAACCCGTCATCGTGAGAATCACGGCGGAATCGCAGTCGCGCAAGCTTCCTGCGCCGATGGCGCAGCGGATTGCCATGCGCCTGAAGGGACTTCCACCCGATGTACAGCCGTCTGCGTCCGCCACGGGGGCCGCTGGGCCCGCGGTGAGCGCAAGGCCAACCATGAATCCTAATGGTCCGCCGTCTGACAGCCCCGGTTCCGGCAGGTCCGGTGGAATGGGAAGGCCAGGAGGCGGGGGTTCTGGCGATCTGCAACATATGATTGGCCGCATGCCTGCTGCAACACTGGCGGACTTGCAGAAGGGTGAAGCCGTCATGGTCGTGGCAACCGAGGGCGGACCGAATGGCGTGTCCACCGTGATCACCTTGCTTGGCGGAGTCGAGCCCATTCTGGAAGCTTCCCCCAGGAGCAACCCCTCCACAATCCTTTCGCCATGGAGCCTCGGCAGCAGTGGGGGCGGCGAAGCGGCCACACCGTAATGATGCGTCGCGCTAGACCCAATGACATCCACTCAGGAGAAGAGATGAGTTTTCGGCCCATTCGAATTGTTCTATTGAATTTGGTTTTTCTTCTGTCGATTTTCCCGATTGCTGGAAATTTGGACGCGCAGACGCCCACTGGCGGACTTCATGGTGTAGTCACCGACCCCTCGGGCGGGGTTATTGCAAAAGCGTCCGTCCGTCTGACCTCCGCAAGCGGTGCGTCACTGGACACCACCACCAACCGCGACGGCTCCTACGAATTCAAGGGATTGCTTCCGGGGACTTACACGGTGAAGGCCGTCGCGAAGGGCTTCGCTCTTTTCACGCAGGAAGATGTCCGGATCATCGCTGGGCAGATTCAACAGTTGAATATCAGTCTCCTGATTCAAGTCGAAGAGCAAAAAGTGGAGGTCACGGATTCGACGACCAAACTGGACGTCGATCCTTCGAACAACGCGGGCATGGTAGTCCTCAAGGGCCAGGATCTCGAAGCCCTGTCCGACGATCCCGACGAATTGCAATCCGAATTGCAAGCGCTCGCGGGACCTTCCGCCGGCCCCAACGGAGGACAGATCTACATCGACGGCTTCACGGGCGGCACGCTCCCTCCCAAGTCCTCGATCCGCGAAATCCGCATCAACCAGAATCCGTTTTCCGCCGAATACGACAGGTTGGGTTACGGCCGCGTCGAAATCCTGACCAAGCCAGGCACGGATCAGCTTCACGGCCAGCTCTTCCTGACCGGAAATACCGCGGGATTGAATTCGCGCAACCCATTCGAAATCCTCCCGGCAGGCACTCAGCCCCCTGGATACAATTCCAGACAATTCAGCGGCGAGATCGGCGGCCCGCTCGTTAGCAAGAAGGCCTCATTCTTCTTCAATATCGAGCGCCGTGACATCAATGAGCTGTCCGTCGTCAGCGCCCAGATCGTGGATCCAGCAACCTTCGCGATCCTGCCTTTCAGCAATGCGGTCGACAATCCGCGCACACGCACAAACCTTAGTCCGAGAATCGACTATCAGGTCAGCGCCAGCAACACGCTGACCGCGCGCTATCAATTCGAACGCGAGAATGAGACCAACAACGGCATTGGGCAATTTAATCTCCCGTCGCTTGCCTTCAATCAAATCAACACCGAACACCAATTCCAGTTTAGCGACACACAAATCGTAAACGCCAAAACCATCAATGAGACCCGGTTCCGGTTCGTTCGCGAGACCAGTGACCAAACGCCGCAAAGTACGGCTCCATCAATTTCCGTTCAGGATGCATTCAATGGGGGCGGAAATGGCAGCGGTCTCAGCAACGACATTCTCGATCGTTATGAGCTGCAGAACTATACTTCCATGTCGCTCGGCAAACATTTCCTCAAGTTTGGCGCACGGCTGCGTGCCAATCGCGATTCGAACGAGTCAGGTTCCAACTTCAACGGATCCTTTACCTTCGGTTCACGCCCCAATCCTATGTTTCCACCCAAGTGTGCCGTGTCAAACCCGCCCCCCAACTGCCCGCCGCCGCAAATCACGGGCCTTGAAGCCTACCAAATGACGATACAGGGCCTCGCGCAGGGAATGACCATGGCACAAATTATCGCCAACGGAGGTGGCGCCAGCGTCTATTCCGTCACTTCGGGCAGCGCGTTGGCGGACGTCACTTATTTCGATGCCGGGCTGTACGCTCAAGACGACTTGAGGCTTCGCCCAAACATCACGCTGAGTTACGGTCTTCGCTTCGAAACCCAGAATAATTTTGGCGACCATGCGGATTTTGCCCCGCGGCTCGGTCTCGCTTGGGGCATCGGAGGGACTGGCAAAAATCCTCCAAAGACAGTGCTCCGTGTGGGGTCTGGCATGTTTTATGACCGTTTTTCCTACGACCTCTTCTTACGGCAGCAGCGTCTCGACGGCATCATTCAACAGCAATTTCGCGTGACGAATCCGCAGTTTTATCTCTTCAACACGCCGGCACCGGCCTCATTGCCGCAGAGCAATCCAACCACTTATCAGCCCAATTCGAATCTCCGCGCTCCTTATACCATCCAGACCGGCATCAGCCTGGAACGCCAGCTCACGAAATTCGCCAACTTATCGGTGACCTATCTGAACTCGCGCGGGGTCCATCAATTTTTCACCACCAATCTCAACCCCGCGGATCCCGTCACCGGTTTGAGGCCCAATGGCGCGAACCAGAATATTTTCCAGTATCAGTCCGAAGGCATCTTCAAGCAGAACCAGCTCATTGTGAATAGCAGCATTCGAATGGGAACGAAGCTTTCGCTTTTCGGCTATTACACTCTCAACTACGCCAACAGCGATACTTCCGGCGCGGGGAGCTTCCCCTCGAATCCATTCGACGTGAGCCAGGATTACGGCCGTGCCTCCTTCGACGTCCGCCATCGCGTGTTCTTCGGAGGAACCATGGGCTTGCCTTACGCGTTTCGAATCAGCCCGTTCCTCGTCGCGCAATCCGGAGTTCCGTTCAATATCACTACTGGCCAGGATCTCTACCAGGATTCCATCTTCAATACGCGCGCGACGTTTGGCACGTGCACGCCCGGCGCAACCGGTGTCAAGGCAACCCCGTACGGTTGCTTTAATTTGGCCACGCAGCCCGGCCAGGCGGTTATTCCGATCAACTTTGCGGAAGGCCCTGGGCGCTTCTCTCTGAATCTTCGTTTGAGCAAAACCTTCGGCTTTCGCAAAAAAACGGAAGCGACAAACGCGGCTGCCGGCGGACCCGGCGGCGGCACATTCGGTCGCGGCCCTGGCGAGCGAGGCTCACACGGTAGCGGCGGTTTCGGCGGCCGCGGCATGGACGGCGGCGGTTTGAGCAATTATCGCTACAATCTGACGTTCAGCGTTTCCGCGCGAAACGTTTTCAATAACGTCAATCTCGCGACTCCCATCGGCAATTTGAGTTCGCTGCGCTTTGGCCAGGCCAACGGGCTTGCTGGCGGACCGTACTCTTCTTCGACGGCCAATCGCCGCATCGATTTGCAGGTATCCTTCAATTTCTAGATCCGCTAAAATCCCGGCTTGAGGCCGGGATGAAAAAACGGAAGAAGATTTTGGACAAGGGCGTGGAGGCGCGGCGCGCGGCGCGGAAGTCCGGAATTGCGCCGGCCGCCACCCGCGTCATTCCTGACAAACGGAAACGCGCGCCCAAGCAAAAGAAGCAATCGCTCGAAGCCGAACTCGAATCAACTTGATTCGAATCTGCTGCAACCTCTTCATCGTCAAATGCGGGAGATGGGCTCCCGCAATCCAATTTCTTCAGGCCCGACCGGACCTAATTTTTCGAGCTTCATCCCGGTTTGTTGGCAGGAATCACTTCGTCGGGACGGAACAGCGGCGCCAGCGATATTCTTTTGCGCTGGGCAAGATTCGCTGCAATTGCTTCCAAATCCTTCTTGTCAAAACCCATGCTGCTGACCTTCACGGTGCCGTCGGTATCGATCAGAAAAATCGTAGGTACGTTGGTCAGGCCATATGTATTGGAAACCGGATAGCCGCTTTCGTCGAGAAGCAGCGGGAAGGTCACGCCGTATTCCTTGGCAAAATTCTGGGTGGCTCGCGCGTCGTCCTGGGAGATGCCGAGAAACGTTACGCCGTCGCCGCCGTAGCTTTTGTAGAGTCGTTCGAGAAAAGGAAAAGCGAACTGGCAGACGGGACAGGAGATTTTGAAAAATGCGGCAACGACAGGGCCGCGCTCCAGCAGGGTATTAAGGGAGTATTGCTTGTTGTCGAGAGCCTTGAGCGAAAATCCGGGAGCCATATTCCCAGCAACGATGTGCGTCATGTGGTCTTGTTTTCCCATCCAGCGTGAAAGCCGCCGCAGAATTCCCATCGGGAAAGTGTATCGCAGGAAGGTTGGGGGCAGCAAAAAGGAGAAGGGAAGTGTGTCGACAAGCTTCTGACATGGTTGTCAATCCGCTGTCGGCGAGGTTCCCGGTTATGCGAAAGCTGCGGTGGCTCATTTCTTTTGATAGCCAGTAACCGTCTTTCCACACAAGGGGTTGCGCCGGCTCCTGTTGCACTGACCCGCCCTGCCGAAACTCCCAGGAATGGCAGCGGGAATGCAGTGTAGTCCCAGGAACGCTGGCTGCAGCACGGTGACCTTCGGAATTTGCAGCGCCAGCAGGCGGTACTTATGTCAGCAGCCCCTATTTTTGCAGAAGCCCTTCTCGTTTCGCCGTTTCCGGCGGGCGTCGACACGCACTGGGAAACCCAAAATCGCATGGTGTGGAATGATCGGCAGCACACGAGCGAAGAACACGAGTTCGTCTACGAGGTCAGTTGGATTGCGGAACTCGGCGCCTGGCGTCGTTTCCTGCGGTCGCAGCGCCCGCTGAAAGGCTGACCAGATCATGCCACGCGAAGCTCCCGGAATCGTCCCGCCAGTTCATGCCTGCGCCATCCGCGGCTCCAATCGCTCTTAGTTAGGCTTCCCTACCCGGAATCGTCTCATCATCTTAAGAGTGCTCGAAACGCCACCCGATGTCGATTCGGGTTTACGTCCGGGCGTCCCTTCCTGCTTTTGTGGTCCGATCTCTGCTGGAGAAGTAAATCACCGGTCTCAGCGTAGGCCATGGCAATCTGCTGATCGCGTGCATGAAAATTGCCACCTCCAATCAGCATTGCTCGGCTCCTTCCTTCTTTCCTTCCGAGCCCTGGTCGTCGAACAGCAACCAAGGCAACGCGGTCCAAAGAGCCTACGCCGTTCTCCAATCAGCCCAATTGAAGTTCCTTCCTGTAGTTAACGCTGAGGTGAAGTAGAATAGAGGGTGATTAAGCGATATTCACTTGACTTGTTGTTTAGAGTAGGTAACATGCTGCCGGTTGCCGCGCTTCAATGCTAGCCCAAGCGAATACCGGAGGTAATCACATGTTCGGAAAATCGTTGTTGCGCCATTGTGTAGGGGTTTCCTTCTGCTTCGTGCTCTTGGTTATCGCACAGGTGCCCGTGTTCGCGCAGGTTACAGCCACCGCGATCAGCACGGCTGCCGCGGTTCAGCCTGTTCCCAATCCCTGTCCGCGCTTCGCCGCGGGAAGTGTTATACATCAGCCGGCGGCGCTGTTCAGTCA
>Ga0209648_10000283_pt1 | contig 37859 bp, 32 predicted proteins | sample GraSoi2013_115cm_FD_185830 | JGI IMG/M metagenome (GOLD analysis project Ga0209648, IMG submission 185830) | Grasslands soil microbial communities from the Angelo Coastal Reserve, California, USA - Sample 9_17_2013_115cm (SPAdes) (version 2) | ecosystem: Environmental > Terrestrial > Soil >...
TTACGATGGTCTTGTCAAAGGCCTTCCCCTCGAAGTTCACGATCGAGCCATCCGGCCGTATTGTCCGGGCCTTAATACTGTGGATGTTTCCCTGTTCCTTAAAAAAGGGAATTTCCACGTCGGCGTATTTTCGGCCTTCTTCCGTCAGGATCTTGATCCTCGCGTAGTTATATTCGTGCGGCGTGCGGCTGTCTTCTCTGTCAACCTGCCGGTACAGGTAGATCGCCGGCGCCCCGGGGGCTTCCGGCACACTGGTCATCTTCAATTCTTCCTGGGAGATCGGCTGCCATTCGTCGCCGGCGCTTACGAGCTGCGCGCGGCGCGCGGCGGCCCCCACGAACAGCAGCAAAACCAGCACGAGCAGGCGGCGATAGCTCACGTCGGGCCTCCCAGCAATGCGGAATTTCGAATACCTGTAGGTAAAGGGCAGCAGCTCGCACTTCTGAGAACTGACCACTCGGCGGTCACTAGTCTTCTGGACGGATTCGCGGTCGCCCGCGCTATGAGAGGGTCGCGTCCCATGGGCGCTGTTGCTGACCTAAGCAACGTATACCGCCGCACACTACAGCGGTACTACGCTGCTGTCAATAGAGTCGGGACCCGACCCCCTCCGCCCGCGAGGATTCTCTTCCCCACCTCGCCCACCTGCGGCATAATCCCCACGCACAGGCCAAGTTGGCACCCGATTCCGCCAAATGAGAGGAGGCTTCATTGAGCGAACAAACGGGAGGGCGCGAAAGGGCCTGGAGTTCCACGGCACCTCCGGGTGAATTCCGCACCTACATTTCCGCCGAAGAAAGCCCAAAAGAATTCACCATTCGCGCGGTAATCCTCGGCGCGCTTTTCGGGCTGCTTTTTGGTGCGGTCACTGTGTACGTCGGCTTGCGCGCCGGTCTCACCGTTTCCGCTTCCATCCCCATCTCCGTGCTTTCCATCAGCATCCTTCGCAAACTAGGCGTGTATCTCCCGCCGTTCGGCCGCCCGACGATTCTTGAAAACAATATCGTGCAGACCACTGGTTCCGCCGGCGAATCTCTCGCCGCCGGTGTCATGTTCACAATCCCAGCGCTGATCTTTCTCGGCTTCGGCTCCGAATTTACATTTTGGCGAATATTCCCACTGGCGATCCTCGGCGGATGGCTCGGCGTTCTTTTCATGGTTCCAATCCGGCGGCAACTGATCGTGAAGGAGCATGGCAATCTCACGTTCCCCGAAGGCACCGCTTGCGCTGACGTTCTGGTCGCGGGCGAACGCGGCGGCTCCTTCGCTGGCCGGGTGTTCTGGGGACTCGGTGTCGGCGGCGTCTACACCTTCCTCATGAAAACGGTCCTCGCTTGGACGGAACAGCCCGAGGCGCGCCCGAAATGGTTCCCCGGGGCTTCTTTCCGCGCCACCATAACTTCCGAATATCTCGGCGTCGGCTACATCATCGGTCCCCGCGTTTCCGGCATCCTCTTCGCCGGCGGCATCATCTCGTGGCTGGTCATGATGCCGGCGATCAAGTTCTACGGGCAGCTCGGCGGCAATACTCCTATCTATCCGTCCACGATTCCCATTGCCCAGATGTCACCGGACCAGATCTGGGGTTCTTACATCCGGCCGATGGGTGCGGGTGCCGTCGCCGCCGCTGGATTGATCACCTTGCTGCGGACTTTGCCAACGATTTTCTCGGCGCTTCGCGCAGGGCTCAAAGATGTCCGCGCCGAGGGCGCAGGCCACTCCACATCCTCGAACAGAATCGACCGCGACGTGCCCATGCGCTGGGTCATCGTCGGCTCCATCGTCATTATCGCTATGATGTGGATCTTGCTGACTTTTCATCCAATGCAAGGCGCAGGCACCAACTGGTATCAAAACGCCTTTGCCGGTGTGTTCGTTGTGGTTTTTGGATTTCTCTTTGTCACTGTTGCGGGGCGCATCAGCGGCCTGCTGGGCAATTCCTCGAATCCCATCAGCGGCATGAGTATTGCTACGTTGATGGCCACTTGTGCGATCTTCTTCGTGGCCGGATGGACTGCGCCGAACTATCAAGTGCTCGCGCTGATGATTGGTGGGGTTGTGTGTATCGCCGCCGCCATTGCGGGCGCCACTTCTCAGGACCTTAAGACCGGCTACCTCGTCGGCTCCACGCCTTTCTGGCAACAAATGGGACTTTTGATCGGTGTAACAGTCTCGACGCTCGCCATTGGTACCACCCTCAATCTGATGAACAAGGGCCTGGAGAAATATCTGCCCACGGAGATTCCCGTCAACATTCAGACTTTGCCTGCTGGCGTAAAGGTCGAACGCGACACCTTTCTCTACAAGGGCAAAACCTATACGCTCGTCAATTCCCTTGGCTCGCATGAAATCCCTGACGGCGAGTATCTCTACGACACTGACACAAAACAGATCGAATTCCAGTGGGCGCAGGGCATTGGCAGCGACAAGGCGCCCGCTCCGCAAGCTCGCCTGATGGCTACGGTCATCAGCGGCATTCTCAACCAGCGCCTGCCCTGGCATTTGGTGCTGATGGGCGTCGCGTTGGTGATCGCCGTGGAAATTCTTGGCGTACGCTCCCTGGCATTTGCCACCGGCTCGTATCTTCCTCTCGGCACGACGGCTGCTATGTTCATAGGAGGCCTTGTCCGCGTGCTCGTTGAAGCTACCACCAAGAAAAAGGACGAAAGCGAGGCCAGCCCGGGCGCGCTCTATTCCAGCGGCCTCATCGCCGCGGGAGGCGTCTTCGGCCTCCTCGGCATCATTATCAATCTTCTGCAGGACCCGGAAATCTCGAACCGTGTGCCGCATTGGCTCACAGCCGCTCTTGGTCTTCCCTGGCGCGCAGACCTGTTCTCCTTCGGCCCTAAACTCATGGGCCCTCTCGCCACCAGCAACCTTTTCGGTATTCTCATGTTCGCGCTTCTCGCGGCCTCGCTCTTCTATTTCGCCCGCAAGAAGCTGGATTGATAACCAATTGCGCTCGGCACGGGCCGAAGCTGAGTTTTGCTCCTATTTCAACAGCGTATCTTTTGACCCTAGCCCTTAACCGCCGTAAACTGGGTGAATGGGAAGCACCTTCGGCGCGCGGCGTTACAACTTCGACTGGCGCAGTTTCATCACTCCGGGCGTCAAGCTGCTCGTCCTCGCTTGCACCGGCGTTTTCCTTGTCCAGACTTTCCTGGGGCTGCTCGCTCCTCCCGCCGTTACAATTTGGCTCCTCAAGTGGTTTGGCCTGATCCCCGCGGCAGTAACACACCACATCCCTCCGCGCATCTGGCAGCCCTTCACCTACATTTTCATGCATGGCGGATTGTGGCACCTGCTTATCAACATGCTGATGCTTTGGATGTTTGGCCGCGAGCTGGAATTAGTTTGGGGGAAACGCCGCTTTCTGAATTACTTTTTTCTATGTGGAGCGGGCGCGGGCCTCATCGAGGTAATCGTCAAGACGGTTCCCGTGTTCTTCGGCGCACAGCCCTCTTTGATTCCCACCATCGGCGCCTCTGGGGCGATTTTCGGTATCCTGATGGCCAATGCTGTCCTCTTTCCAGACCGTCGCGTCTGGCTTTTCCCCCTTCCGGTGAACATCCCTATGCGTCCGTACGTGGCCGTAATGGGTGCCATCGAATTTTTCTCCACCATCGGCGCCGGCGGAGACAATGTCAGCCATGTCTGCCACCTCGGCGGCATGCTTGTCGGCTACATCTACCTCCGCCGCGGTTCGTTCTTGTACAACGTTCGCAACACGGTCACTGACTGGCAGTACAAACGCAATCGCAAGCGCTTCGAGGTCTACATCAACAAACACAGGAAAGAACCGTCCTCCCGCCCCGACAATTGGGTCAACTAGCATTGAGTCTCCTTAATTGCGTCCCGGCCCTAAAAAACCAAAAATCGCTCTTGACATTCCCCTAATTTGTACTATAATTCATTTTATAGATAACCACGTTTGGAATGCGGGAGCTTGCTCCCGCTTTTCTTCTTTTGGGCGGCTCTTGAAGAGCAAACCATTCGGCTGAGTTAGCCCGGATCAACCCAAAACTAACCCTTTAGAATCAACCTTTGACGAAATGCAAATTTCGTAAGTCTTTTCTTTTGATATTCATGCAAATTGGTGGGGGGTGGGGCACATCACCCCCGTTGAATACTAAAAACACCGGCCGCTGGTTACTACCTCAAGCCGGTCCGCCAATAATATGAAACTTCATGAAGTTCGTCGTTCCGCGAATGCCCATCGGCGTGCCCGCCACGATTCCGATGACGTCGCCCTTGCGCACCAGCCGCTCTTCCAAGAGGCGCTTCTCCGCGACCTTGGCTAGCCCGTCTACTTTTTGCACGTCTTGAATCATCCTGGGCAGCGCGCCCCAGATCAGCGCCAGCCGCCGGCGCGTTTCCGCTTCCGGCGAGAACGCCACGATCGGTACCAGTGGCCGGTAGCGAGACACCAGCCGCGCCGTGAATCCGCTATGCGTAAACACCGCGATCAGTTTCATATGCAGCTCGCGCGAAGCGTGGCACACCAGTTCCGCAACGGTCTCCGCCACTTTCAATTTCTCCTGCGGCGCCGGCCTCGGAAATTCCCGGATGCTTGCTTCCGCCTCCTCGATGATGCGCGCCATCATGCCAACAGCCTCGACGGGATATTTCCCCGACGCCGTCTCCGCAGAAAGCATCACCGCGTCCGAGCCGTCGAAAATCGCGTTGGCCACGTCCGAAGCTTCCGCGCGCGTCGGCCGCGGGTTTTCCGTCATCGATTCCAGCATCTGCGTGGCCGTAATCACCGGGCGCCGGAACTCCCTTGCGCGCGCAATGATCGTTTTCTGGACCACCGGGACGCGCTCCGGACTCATCTCCACCCCGAGATCTCCTCGCGCCACCATAACGCCGTCGGCGGCCAGCAGGATCGCGTCCAGATTCTCGATCGCTTCCGGTTTCTCCAGCTTCGCAATCACCGGAACGTCTTTTCCCGCCCGGCGAACCAACTGCTTCGCCAGCAGCACGTCCTCCGGCCGCCGCACGAAGCTCACCGCGATGTAATCCGCGCCATGTTTCAGCGCGAAAACCAGGTCCGCGCGGTCTTTCGGCGTCAGCGCCGGCACGCGCAGCTTCACTCCGGGCAGGTTGATCCCCTTGTGTTCGCCAAGCGCTCCGCCGTTTGCCACTTCGCAAACCACTTCACGGCCGCTGACCTTTTCCACGCGCAATTCGATCAATCCGTCGGAAAGCAGGATGCGGTCGCCCCGGTGCACTTCTCGTGGCAGCGGCGTAAACACGGTGTTCACGCGCGTCGAATCGCCCAGCACTTTCGCGGTGGTGATTACGAAGCGCTGCCCCGTGCGTAGCAGCACCGGCCCGCCGCCCGCCAGCGGCCCGGTCCGGATTTTCGGTCCCTGCAGGTCCGCGAGAATCGCAATGGGCTTTTCGTGCTGGACCGCGGCCGCCCGCAGCATCGCGATGCTTTTCGCGTGCTCCTCGTGCGTGCTGTGCGAAAAATTCAGCCGCGCCACGTCCATCCCCGCTCTCAGCAAACGGTCCATCATTTTCGGCGAGCGCGTCGCTGGTCCGATAGTGCACACTATTTTGGAATGACGAAAACTCATGCGTCCTTCGAAGGCAACGATTGTAGACTGTTTTATTCTTTACGGGAAACGCGCGAAATTGCAGTTCTCTTTTTTCTGTTCGCGATTAGAATTCTTTCTATTTTAATGCGCCACTGCGAATTCGTTGACAATCTTCGCCAGTACGTCCACGCCCTTGTCGAAAGCCGCCAGCGGTATTCGCTCGTCGTCTCCGTGCATGCGTTTCAGATCATCCTGCGTCAGGGGAAACGGCACCAGCCCCAGCGCTTGCACCTGGTACAGCCGCAACTGCGCCGAATCCGTCAGCCACGTCGATTGAAACGGCAGCGCCGGCGCGCCCCCGAATTCCCGGGACACCACCTTCGAAATCACTCCATAAAATTCCGATTCCAGGGACGACGATGGCGCGGCCAGTCCAGCATTCGGCTGCACCTCCAGCCTCACCAGCGGATCATTTACCAGCTTGTTCAAATCGTTCACCACTGTGCTGATCGAGTCGCCCGGCAGCAGCCGCACGTTCAGGTTGGCCCGCGCCTCCGCCGGGATCACGTTGTTCGCCACACCGGCGGTCAGCACCGTCGGCGCAATTGTGTCCCGCAACATCGCATTCCATAGCGGGCTGGCATCGGAAATCACGCGTTGCGCGTGTTCACCTCGGTCCGAAGTTTCCATCGAGCGCATCCACTTGCCGATGTCGTCGTCTTCCAGCGCCGCCAGCCCTTCGAAATACCTTCGCACAATCGATGTGAAGCGCACCGGAGCCGAATATGTTCCGATCTTCGCCACCGCCGCCGCCAGGTGCACAACTGCATTGTCTTTCGTCGGCTGCGAAGCGTGGCCTGACGTTCCCCGGGCGACCACCGCAATGTTTGCCGCCACTTTTTCGTCCGCCTGCACGCCGGCGTACTGCACTTTTCCGTTCTTTATGAAAACGTTTCCGCCCTCGTTGATCGCGAACCCCGCCGCGAACTTCTCCCAGTGCTTCGCAATCAGCGTGCGAATGCTGGCGTCGCCGCCAACTTCCTCATCATCCGTCGCCAGAAAAATGACATCACGGTTCAGATGCGCCATCGAACGCTTCAGCGAAATGAACACCGCCAGGTTTGCGGCCACCATGCCCTTGTCATCGATTGCGCCGCGTCCATACAAATATCCGTCCTTAACCACCGCGCCGAATGGGTCCACGCTCCACCGCGACTTCTCCACCGGTACCGTGTCCAGGTGCGCTACCAACAACAGCGCTCGCGACGGTTGCGCTACCGCCGAGCTGCGCAGCCGCGCTACTACCGCGCTCCGCCCTGGCGCCATGTCGAGAATTTCTGCCTTGATCCCTTCCTTCGTCAGGATCCCCATGATGTACATTGCCGCGATCTGCTCGTTTCCCGGCGGATTCGACGTGTTGATCTTGATGAGGTCTGCGAGCCAGCCTCGCGCTTCCTTCGCAATCGCCGACGTATCCCAGCGTGGCGGCGTGCTCACCGGACTCCCGGCCGGGATCCCCGGCCTCTCTGGCGCCACCTGCGCCGCAACCGGTAAACTTGCGGCCATCAAAAATGCCGCCACTCCAGCCAATATCTGGACCATGCGATTCCAGTTCACCAATCCGTCCTCCTGTTCCTATGTGGCCGCAACCGGCCGCCTCAGTAAACGTTTTGATTCAAATGTGCTTCATACTAACATGCAGGTGTGGGGGGTTGGCTGGGGCAATACCGAAGGGTTGCTTAAACTCAACCGCTTTTCGGCCGCCGGTTTTTCGCGCATGCGGACGTCAACAGCAGTTTAGCATTTGTCGATTGCAACCAAGGAGTACATCATGAAGGCCATTTTTTCCGTAATTTTGCTTGCGGCACTGGCGACCTGCCTGGTGTTGCCGCTGGCCGAGAATTCTGCGTTTGCCCAGGCTCCCAGCGGTCCCCAAGGCGGCGCTCCGCCTCCCCCGCAACAGCAGCAGAAACCTGATTCTCAAAAACCGCCGACTGTCGCGCAACAACCTCCTCCGCAAGCCGGCGTAACCATCGCCGTCGACGTTCCCATCGTCACGCTTGATGTTGTTGCTACCACCCAGCATGGCGACATCATCCCGGGTCTTAAGAAAGAAAACTTCCGCGTTCTCGATGATGGCGTTCCCCAGACCATCACTAACTTCGCCCCCACGGAAGCTCCCATCACTACAGTCATGCTGCTCGAATTCAGCAGCCGCGGCTTCTACAGCTTTTTTTCCTACTACTCCAGATATTGGTCCGACGCCTTTCTCCCCCAGCTTCAGCAAAAGGACTGGGTAGCCCTCGAAACTTTTGACATGAGGACCAGCATCGTAGAGGACTTCACACAAGACAAGGATAAAATCCGCAACGGCATCTATCATCTCTATTTCCCCGGCTTCAGCGAATCCAACGTCTTCGACGCTATCCTTGAAACCGTCGACCGCCTCAAGGATGTTAGCGGCAAGAAGTCCATCCTTGTACTCGCCAGTGGCGTGGACACGTTCTCCAAACACACCCTCGACCAAACCATGAAACAACTTCGGGGCAGCGATGTCACGATTTTTTGTGTCGGCCTCGGCAAGATCTACACCAATTTCCTGGAGACCCACGGCTCTCTCGGTTCACACTTGAACTACCTGCAAGCCGAAAATCAATTGCGCACGTTTGCCAACGAAACCGGCGGGTACGCCTGGTTCCCGCAATTCGATGGAGAAATTCCGGACATCATGCGCAGCGTCGCCGCATTCCTCCGCCACCAGTACAGCCTTTCTTACTCGCCATCCAATGGCGCGAAGGACGGCAAGTTTCATAAGATTAAAGTGGAATTGGTCGCGCCCGACGGCGGTCCGCTTACCGTGCAAGACCAAAAAGGCAAGAAACAGAAATACCAGGTTTATGCCCGCGAAGGCTATCAAGCCCCCAAAGGCGGCGTCGGCGATTGAGAAAACCAGAAATTGGAAATTAGAGATTGGAAATGGATGAGGTCATCAGGCAGCTGCAGGTTGCGCGTTTCAATTTTCTATAGAAACTTGAAAATGGAAATTAGAGAAACTTCAACCTACTACAAGTACGAGTTTCGTTTTTCGAATTTCTATTTTCCAATTTCCATTTTCACTTTCAGTAGCCGCGGGCAAAATCAACTCGGTTGAACAATTCCCGGCCATCGAACCATCTTTCCAACAAGTCGATCAAAATCGCCGCTTGGCGATCCCAGAGCCGGTCGCTCACTCCGCTGGTGTGCGGCGTGATGAACAAATTTGGCGCTTTCCAGAGCGAACTTTCGGCAGGAAGCGGCTCTGTCTCTGTTACATCCAGCGCCGCGCCGCCCAGCCCACCGCTTTCGAGCGCCTGCACCAGCGCCGCTTCATCCAAGAGTGACCCGCGCCCCACATTAATCAGCCGCGCGCCACGTTTCATCTTTGCAATCTCAGCCGCGCCAATCAGGTGCTTCGTTTCGGGCGTCTCCGGCGCGCAAATCAAAACGTAATCCGCGCCCGGCAGCGCTTCCGCCAATTGCGCAGCGGCAAAAATCTTCTCCACGTGCACCTGTTCGCCCTTGCCCGATCGCGTCACTCCCCACACCCGCATGTCAAACGCTTTCGCCCGCTTCGCCACTTCCTTGCCGATCGATCCGTACCCCACAATCAGCAGCACTTTTCCATTCAACTCGGTCAAATGCTGCGGCTTGTCCCAAATCTCCTGCTGCGACCATCGCGCGCGGTCCTGCCCGCGCACCGAATCCGGAAAATTCCTTGCCAGCGCGAGCAACAGGCCCATCGTGTGTTCCGCCATCGGCACGGAAAAAATTCCGCTGGGATTCGTCACCATGATTCCGGAATCGCGCAGCTCCGGGTACATCAATTGCGCAACGCCCGCTGCCGTCGAGTGAATCCATTTCAGCTTCTTCGCGGCCTTCAACTGCTCCGGCCGAAGCGAGTACCCCACAAAGATATCCGTATCCGGCAGCTCTTCCGGCAGCCGGTCGTAATTCGGCAAATGCAACACGCGCATCTCCGGCCAGCGTTTTCGAATAGCCTCTGCCATTGCCGGCTTTGGCCGCCACTCCGTAAACGGATGCCACACGCAAATCGTCAGCTTTGTCTCTGCAGGCGTTGTGCGGCTCATGGTCAGACTATGAAATGATGCGCAAATCCGTTCCGGTCATATCCGACGGGCGCGGCTGCCCCAACGCGCCTAGCATCGTTGGTGCAATGTCGCGCAGCGAGCCTCCAGGCTTCAGGCGCAATTTGTTATCATCACTCACCAAAATCAGCGGCACGGGATTGGTCGTGTGATACGTGTGTGGCCCTCCAGTCGCAGGATCGATCATGGTCTCCGCATTCCCATGGTCGGCCGTGATAATCCACACGCCTCCACGCGGCTTCAGCGCTTGATAGATTCGCGCGAGTCCCGCGTCCACTGCTTCGACTGCCTTGATCGCGGCTTCCAGCTTGCCAGAATGTCCTACCATGTCCGCATTCGCGTAGTTCATGATGATGGCGTCGAACTCATCATTCTGGATCGCTTTCACCACTGTTTCTGTAATTCCCGCCGCCGACATTTCGGGCTTCAAGTCGTAGGTGGCCACTTTTGGGGATGGCACCAGAATCCGCTCTTCTCCGGCAAATGGCTTCTCGACGCCGCCGTTAAAAAAATAGGTTACGTGCGCGTACTTCTCCGTCTCCGCTGTCCGCAGATTCTTGTACTGCATTTCCGCAAACACTTGCGCGAGGATGTGCTCCAGTTTTTCGGGCGCAATCACGTACTTTAGCCACGGCCAATTCTTGTCGTACTGCGTCATCGCCACGTAAAACAGATTTTTCGGCCGCTTCGCATCGACAAATTTGTCGAAGTCAGGCGCCGCCAGCGCGTACGTCATTTGGCGCGCGCGATCCGCGCGAAAATTGAAGAAAATCACGGCATCATCGTCGCGGATCAGACCAACAGGCGCGGCGGAAGCTCCGCTTCCCTTCGTCACCACAATGGGCTTGATGAATTCGTCCGTAACGTCCGCTTCATAACTCCGCTGGAGCGCGCCAAGGGGATCATCGGTCCGCGTTTCCGCTTCGGCGTGAACCAAGGCGCGATAAGCCAACTCGATGCGCTCCCAGCGGTTGTCGCGATCCATCGCGTAGTAGCGCCCGACCAGCGTGGCGATTTCGCCGACGCCTAACTCCCGCATTTTTTGTTGCAACTGCCGGACGTAGTCGCGCCCGCTGTTCGGCGGCGTGTCGCGCCCGTCCATGAAACAGTGCACCAACACTTTTTCGACTTTTTGTTGCCTGGCCATTTCCAGCAGCGCAAACAAATGTTGGATGTGAGAGTGCACGCCGCCGTCGCTGAGCAATCCGAGGAAATGCAGGTGGCGGGCTCGGCCGCGCTCCATCGCTTGCTGAAACAGTGGGACGTTCTGCAGTTGCTGGTTCGCGATCAACAGGTCGATCCGCGTGATGTCCATGTGCACGATGCGCCCCGCGCCCATGTTCATGTGGCCCACTTCGCTGTTGCCCATTTGTCCTTCGGGCAAACCGACAAACGGCCCGGAAGTGTGAATCAAAGTGTTGGGAAATTTTTTGAGCAACTCGTCGTACGCCGGCTTCCGCGCCAGCGCGATCGCGTTTCCCTTCGTCTCCGCGCAGAATCCCCATCCGTCCAGCACCGTCAACACAATTGGTTTCGGTCGCTTTGCCATAGCGCGTCAGAATACATGGATTTATTGGACGAATCACCGTGTTTCCGTCACGATATTTGCTGGAGCGTTTCCATGGTTGATGCAAGAAATTCACGTGTCGCTTCCGAGGGGACCATTCGCGCCGTCGTGCTCGACTACGGAGAAGTCCTTTGCCACCGCCCTTCCCCCCAAGCTCTCGCTGACATGGCGGGCGTCTTCGGTATCGATGAGGACAAATTTCTCCCCACCTATCGTTCCTCGCGCGACCCATACGATCGCGGCGACCTCTCGCCGCATGATTATTGGGTCGAGTTTGCGCGCCGGGCCGACGTTACGATTCATCCCCATCAGATTGACAGCCTTCGCCGGCTGGATATGCAGATGTGGAGCAACGTCAATCAGGAAATGACGGAATGGCTCGCGCGCATCCACTCGCGTGGCATTGAGACCGCCATTCTTTCAAACATGCAATCGGATATGGCCGCCCACGTGAGGAAGAACTTCGCCTGGCTGAGCCACGTCGACCACCAGATTTTTTCGTGCGAGGTGCGTGCCATCAAGCCCGACCCGGCCATCTACCGGCATTCTCTCTCCCTGCTGAAAATTGCGCCCTCGGAAACGATCTTCGTCGATGACCGCGAAGAAAATATTCAGGCTGCCCGTACCGCGGGAATTCAGGGGATTTTCTTTGAATCCGTCGCGCAATTACGCAAGGATTTGCAAAAACTCGGTTTTCCGATTCTTCCTGGCTCCGGCGCGGACGGCCACAGTCGTATCGGCAGATAGTGTGAAGTCGGCAGTCGTGTTTCACTCGCACCGAATCGTATTGGGTCAACTCAGTTTTTCTTAGCGAATTCCTCCAGCGCTGCGAGCAGGCGATCCACCTCTTCGGCGGTGTTGTAGTGCACCAGCCCGACGCGCAGGACGCCGCCGTGTTGCTCGACGCCGAGGCGTTCGGAAAGATTTAGGGCGTAGAAATTGCCGTCCCAGGTGAAGATTCCGCGATCTCCCAGGAACGTGGCAATCTTTGTGGGTTTGTGATCGCCCAGACGAAATGACAACGTCGAGCAGCGCTCGTCAAACCGTTTTGCATCGGTGATGCCGAAGATGCGCATCCCGGGAATTGTCTGCAATCCCGCGATCAACCGAATGAGCAGTCCGGTTTCGTATTGATGCGTGGCGCGGTACGCTGCTTGCAACGCTTCGCGGCGGGTCTTCGCGCTCGGGTCACAATGACGTCCCAACTCGGCGATGTAATCAACGGCTGCGTCGATGCCTGCGATTAATTCTTGAACTTGCGTTCCCGTTTCCCAGCATTCTGGTGACGTGTTCGTCGCTGGCCGAACTTTGTACGGTTTGAACTTCTCCAGGTGCTCGCGCTTGCCGTACAGCGTTCCCATATGCGGACCGAAAAATTTGTACGGCGAGCACACCAGAAAATCGCAGTCCAGAGCCTTCACGTCAATCAGCCCGTGCGGGGCATAATGTACGGCATCAACGAACATGAGCGCGCCAGCCGCGTGCGCTAGTTTGGTGATTTCGGCGACGGGATTGATGGTCCCCACCATGTTGGAGGCATATCCCACGGCGACGAGCTTCGTCTTGGCCGAAATTTGTCGTTTCAAATCGTCCATGTCCAACGTGCAATCGTCTTCGTGAATGTCCACCTGGCGGATCACGACTCCCTTTTCCTCCAGGGCTCGCCACGGCGCCACGTTCGCATCGTGGTCTAGCGTGGTCACGACAATTTCATCGCCGGCTTTGAGCTCGCGCCCAATCGAGCGCGCCAGCGCAAACGTGATGGTGGTCATGTTCTGCCCGAAGACCACTTCATTCGCATCGCAATTGAAAAAATCCGCCATCGCCGCCCGCACCGAAAGAATCATTTCATCATTACGCCGGCTGGTCAGAAACGCACCGTAAGTATTCGCATTAGCACCCAGGAAATAATATTGCACCGCGTCCATCACCGGCTTGGGGACTTGCGTGCCCGCCGGCCCATCCAGAAAGGCGGAGCCGTGGCGGTGGTATTGCAAACTCAGCGAAGGAAATTGTTCCCTCACCCAGGCGATATCAAAAGATTTTGTTTCGGCGCTATGCATCGCTGGTGTGCTCATCGTCTCTTTTCCAATCACAAAATTGTTGCGATCTCAGGCCCGCTAGTTTCTCACACGTGACGCCCCGGTAGTAGGGGCGCAGGATGCTACGCACCTACTTGCGTGATTAGAACGGCAAGGCGATTTGTCTTTGCTCAAACGCCCGGGCGTACATCCAAATTGGGACCACATTTTTCCACGCTCCCCACGCGTCACGAATTCGCCCCAGTTTGCCCGTGATACGATACTTGTGGTTGTTCCCCACTCATGCCGCTTTGGCGCCGGCTACAAATCAAATGAGCGGCCACCAACCGGCCGGCTTTGCGCCACGTTTCTCAATGAGGTGAATCGTGCCCGAAACCATCCCGCCTACGGAGCGCACACGCGTCGTGCGTGAAGCACATCGCGGCGCTTACGATCGCGAAACTATCTATAAAATTCTCGACGAAGGTTACCTCTGCCACGTCGGATTTGCCATCGATGGCCAGCCATACGTCATCCCCACATTGTTCGCGCGCATCGGAGAAGCGATTTATTTTCACGGCTCCGCCGCCAGCCGCATGTTGCGCAACGTTAGCGAAGGAATTTCCGTGTGCGTCACGGTCACTCTTACCGATGGATTCGTGCTCGCCCGCTCGGTCTTCAATCACTCCATGAATTACCGCTCCGTGGTGGCGCTCGGCAAAGCGGCTCTGGTCGACAGGGCGGAAGAAAAACTCGAAGCGCTGCAGGCCTTCACGGAAAAAATAATTTCCGGCCGCTGGAACGACGCGCGCCAGCCGAACGAAAAGGAATTGAAAGCCACAAGCATGCTTCGGCTGCCGCTCACTGAGGTTTCCGCGAAGATAAGGAGCGGGCCGGTCGAAGACGACGCAGCGGACTACGCGCTGCCAGTCTGGGCGGGCGTGATTCCGCTTGCTTTCACAGCGGGGGCGCCGATCCGCGATGAGCGGTGCGATCCTGCGATTCCCACGCCTGCTTATGCCGCGCACTACAGGCGGTAAAGCATGAGCGAATTCATGCCGGCACCGATCAAGCCAATCGTTCCCATTGGTGCCCTCGAAGCGCTCGACATCCGTGTTGGAACGATTGAGCGAGTCGAAGAGGTTTCTCGTTCGGACAAGCTCATGAAGTTGAGGGTGAATTTTGGCGACCATTCGCGAACCATTCTGGCCGGGATCAAGAAGGAACGCACAAATCCTCACGAGGTCGAAGGACACCAAGCGCTCTTCGTGGTGAACCTGGAGCCGCGCAAAATGGCCGGCGAAATTTCCGAAGGGATGCTCTTCGATATCGGCTACGCGGACGGCATCAAGCCGGTTCTCTCGGTTCCGGAGCGGCCCGTCCCGAACGGCACGCGCGCAGGATAAAACTATGCCTGCACGGCGCGGAGAAAATCTGCGAGCAGCCCATAAGCAGTCGCCTCAACTCCCGGATTGTGTTCCACAATCGAAAAGCTGAATACGTCCAGGTCAAATCGAATCGCCGAGCTCGTACCTTCGAGATTTGCGAGCGGACCGGAAGCGAGCAGCAGTTCCGGTTGTACAGTACAAACCACGCCGTCACCGCGCCGTTCGGCGCGGCAGACGAGCTTGTAGCGCATTCCCGCAGCGCGCACGGAGCGGATTTTTTCTTCGCTGAGATCGCGGATGCCAGTGCGCTTGACATGTTCGAGTTTCACAGGCACGCCCATCAGCACGATTGCCAACGTTGCAACTTTCACGGCGGCATCCCAGCCGTCGAGGTCCGCGGCCGGATCCGTTTCCGCCACGCCCATGGCCTGCGCGCGCTTCACCGCTTCGTCGAACGAGCGGCCTTTTTCAATTTCCGTGAGAACTACATTCGTCGTGGAATTGAGTAGGCCAGAAAATCCTTGCAGGACCGTCGCGGGCAAGCCCAGCGGAAAAAGTGAAAAAATCGGCACACCGTCCATGACCGTCGCTTCGTAAAGAAACTTTTTCTTTTTTTCGTGGGCTAGGGCCGCGAGTTCGCGAAAAGCGTGCACGATCGGCCCTTTGTTCGCGGTGATGGCATGCGCTCCGAGTTCCAGGGCGGCTTTCAGATGCTCGATGGCCGGCTGACCAGTTTGCACGTCGAGTGAGCTGGCTTCAAACAAAACGTCCGCGTGCGCCTTTTCGAGCCACTCGCGAACGTCGCGGCACGGCTGGGATGGGAGAGCGGGCCAGCGGCTATTAAGGATGGCGAGCGGGTTTAGCCCCTCGGGGTCGGCTACCCAGCCAGAGCGGCGCGTAGCTACGCCGGTCAGCCGCCAGCGCGCATCATAGCGGCGGCGCAGCTCGGTTTCCTTGGAAACGAGCAAACGAAGAAACTCGCGGCCGACGTTGCCAAATCCGACGATCGCGAGGTTATAGGAAGGAATGGCTCCGCTCCTTCCGAATCAGTGTGCCGCTGCGGCCGTCAGTTTTGCGGCAGCGGACGAAACCAGAGCAACCTCATCCTGCAAAACCCGCGCAACGACGACGATCGCTTCGTCGGCCTGCTTCCATTTTTTTAGCTCAATGGCTTCGCGGACAGCCGGCACGGTCTTGACCCCATAGCCAGTGTAAAAACCCGGAGCGTAAAGCTGGTGCTTGAACCACGGGCGATTGGGGAGGCCTTCGGCATTTGTGAGTTTGCGTTCACTTTCGATGAGCAGCTTGTTGACTTCGGCGAGCGAAGAGGACGCCAGCGCGGCGCCGCCATTGGCGTTCGCCTGTTCCAGGGCTTTGTGGTACTCCTCCGCGCTGCGTGTGAGCGCCTCCACGGCGTTTTCCATTGGAGCGAAATTCAAATGGAGTGGAACGGCTTCCACCGAAGGCGGAACCAGCGGGCGCTTGGGGTCGTCGGTGGCCTTGAAAAGGCCTTCCTCGATTTCCCTGTTCCGTTCACGAATATCGTCCTGCATTTTTTGCGAAAGAGTTTTCAATTCTTTGAGATAGGTCTGGACGGTGTCGGCAAAATTTTCGAATTCGAACGGAAGCAAATCCGCGTCGGCGAGATGCATTACAGCCGTGCCGCCGGTCTGCGCGAGCGCGCGGCCGTAGACAAAGTCCGTGTCGCTGAAATGGGTGTACCAGTAGAAATCGTCGTAGATGGAGTGGTAGATGCCGCCTTGGTCTTCGCCACCGAAACCGATATTGAGCGAAGCCACGCCGTCGTGCTGCAGGAATGCGGTGTAGTCCGAACCGGAACCGAGCGCCGGAATGCGCCAATCGGCACGTTTGCGAATTTCTTCGCGCAGTTCCGGCGTTTTGGCGTTGGCAATTTCGTGAAGCTGCTGGCGCTTCCACACGCTGAGTTTCGTTTCCGGGTCTGATATTTCGCGCGCGATATCGTTGCTGAACTTTTCGAGCGTGTGTGAGCCTTCCACTTCGAGATAGCCGCGGCCATTACCGTCAGAATTGATATAGGCGACGGCGTGCGCGCGCAGTTCGTCGTAGTGCTGCTCGGCCCATTCGGTCGAGCCGAGCAATCCAGGCTCTTCTCCATCCCACGCGCAATAAATGACGGTGCGCTTGGGCTTCCAGCCGGACTTGACCAACTCGCCGAGCGCCCGCGCTTCTTCCATAAGGGCAACTTGGCCGGAGATAGGATCTTCCGCACCGTTCACCCACCCGTCGTGATGATTGCCACGAATCACCCACTCATCGGGAAAGGTAGCGCCTTGAATTTTTCCGATGACGTCGTAAATAGGTTTGACGTCCCAGTTCGATTTCACCTTGAGGTGGACTTTCGCGGGGCCAGGGCCGACGTGATAGGTGATGCCAAGGCCGCCGCGCCAACTTTCGGGGGCCACGCGCCCGGTCAGGGCCGCAAGCAGCGGCTGTGCATCCGCGTACGAGATCGGCAGGACGGGGATTTTGGTAATTGTTGGGGCGTCTTCGATTTTCAGGCGCTTGGCGTCTTTCGTTGCGCCAACGCCCGGCGTGAGCGGGTCACCGGGATAAAACGGCATATCGGCGACGCTGCCACGCTGAACACCGTCGGGTGGGCGATAGGGCCCGGCGGGGAACGTCTCGCCGTGGACGAACCCGTCTTCATGCGGATCGGAGAATATGAGGCAGCCGACCGCGCCGTGCTCGGCCGCGACTTTTGGCTTGATGCCGCGCCAGGAGTGATAGTAGCGCGCGATGACAATCTTCCCCTTCACGGAAACGCCCAGGCGCTCGAGCTGCTCGTAGTCCTCGGGGATTCCATAGTTGACGTAGACGAGAGGAGCGGTCACATCGCCGTCGATCGAGTAAGCGTTGTAAGTCGGGAGCTGCTCGGCCTGCTGATTGGAGGTGGGGTCCTGTGGCAACGCGGGTTCCTGGAGCTTGGCGACGAACTTTGGGCCGCCTTCGACAAGTTCGACGAGGCGTTCTTTAGGAGTTGGAAAGAGGACATCGAACTGCTCGATGTGCGTGTCGAGACCAAACTCCTTGAATTTTCCGGCGATCCATTCGGCGTTGTCTTTGTCGTATGGCGAACCGACATGGTGCGGGCGCGCCGAGAGGCGGTGCATGTAAGCGCGGAGATTGTCCGGGCTAGGAATGGCGCGGAGCTTCTCTTCCCACTGGCGTTCGATGCGGGAAGATTCGGCGGAGTAGCCGAAGAGAGGCTGCTCGTCGGCGGCGACGTGGCCACCGAAAGGAGCAATCGTGATTCCTGCAAAGAGAATGGATGCGATAGCAACGGTGCGATTCATGGTTCCCCCAGAATAGAGGGGGTATTTTGCCTGAAGGCGCGAAGGATTGGAAATGAAGGAATGCAAATTGACTATAACGGCTTCTCGCCCTTCAGCGAATGGTTTTGGACATGAGGATGTAATGGCAGGGAACCTTTACGGGGACGTCGGGAGCGAAAGGAGCGGTGCCGGATTCGTGGTAGCCGAGGTGGCGGTAAAAGGCAGGGAGTGGTGTGCGAGCGCTGATGACGCGGAGGTCGACAGCGACGCAATCCGCTTGGCGGAAGAAATTCTCCGCAGCATCCATTAGTTTGCGGCCTAGGCCGATTCCCTGCCTCGAGGGATCAACGCCGAGCAAGCCCAAGTAGCCACGGTTGCCGCGAAGCTCAACGTAGACGCATCCAGCAAGGCCCGAGGAATCTTCGGCGAGGAGGAATTTACCTTTTGCCACGTAGGAGCGAACGCCTGCGGCATCGACGCGGTCGCCTTCGATGTAGGGCAGCTCGACACGGAAAGCGGCGTTGATCAAGCGGACGAGGGCGTCCACATCGCGAGTATCCGCTCCGCGGATACGAAACATATCTGATTGAGAGAATGATTTGGCTGCTACGCTCATACGCGGAAGAACATTCTAACCCGAGGAAGCAATGTTAAGATTCGGGGTATGAGGACTTCTTTGAGGAAAAGGGAATGGCGCGTCTGCCTCGTGGCCATTCCCGCAGTACTTCTGCTGACGTCACAGGCGTCGACCGCCCAGGTAAAGCCGGGGAATCTGGCGGCGCGGCAGGAGTTTTTGAAGAAGCTGGTCGCAGCTGCGGTTGAGAGATCGCATCACGCAGTACGCTATGACTCGGCGTATGTCCGGATTCCGTATCCCGGGGGCGATGTTCCGGCGGATACGGGGGTTTGCACAGATGAAATCATTCGAGCGTATCGGGCGGTTGGCATTGATCTGCAAAAAGAAGTACACGAAGACATGGAGCAGAATTTTTCCGCGTATCCGCGGAAGTGGCGTTGGCTTTCGGGGCACCCGGATACGAACATCGATCACCGGCGGGTGCCCAACCTGATGGTGTTTTTCAACCGCAAGGGAGAAACGCTGGCGATTACAGAGCGCCCTGAAGATTACGCGCCGGGGGATTTAGTGACCTGGGACTTGGGCGGAAACGTGCCGCACATTGGAATCGTGGTGGATCAGAAATCGCCAGCCAGAGGGCGATATCTGATCGTGCATAACATCGGGCGAGGCCCGAAGATTGAAGACGTCCTGTTCAGTTGGAAAATTACTGGGCATTACCGGTATTTCGGGGGTGGTTTGCTGTGACTGCACGCTCTGAATCGTCACCGTCGTGATTGGACGAAGGCCTGCTGCAAACGTTGAGACTTCCCTCCACGACGAGGATAGGTTATGCGCTGGCCGCGCGCGAGCGGACTCGAACTTCCTCGTGAATCGCCTTGCGCACCATCTCTAATATCCCATCGGAAATCTCAACCATGCCGTGTACAGTCGAGATGTGATCCGCGAATTCCGCCAGAATCTCCTCGTCGGAGTCGCCACGGGCCTCGTACTTGCACCCTGGAACGAGGTCGTTACAATAAAGAACTCTTGTCATAGTGAAACTCCTAATCAAATAGGCCAGGAGGATCGCAGGCGGGAACGACAATTTGATGCTAGGCAGGCCCCTCAGGCGTGTCAATAGTACTAGGTCAAATTCGCGGCCGCGCAAAATCCAATGTGCGACGGCTAGATTAGCAATGCATCCAGCTACGCCTGGGGCGCCCGGAGATCAAGAAATCGTGTTTAATTATGGCTTGGGCTTGGAGTCGGCGCTCTTGCTGCCCAGTGCCTTCGGCGCGGCAGGCCGATGGGGTGACCAGAAATCGCGGTCGCCACCGGCGAAGTCCTTGGAGACGTGGGACCTTTCGGGACTTATTGCGTAGAGGTTGCTTTCAGTGCCGGCGTAGGCTTCGCGGGCGATTTGTTCCATTTGGTGAGCCATGTCCTCCCCTTCGGCTTCGCGGATGCTTTTTCTCCAATTGAGCAGGTCGTCGTTTTGCTTGAGCGCGCGCAGGGGCATAAAAATCAGAAAAGTGGGCGAGGGCGTGCCGACATTCACCTGATAGACGACCCAGGGAGTATCGGCATTAACTTTCTCGTACGCTGCGCTGAGAATTTTGAAGGCCTCGACAAAATCGCTTTCGTGGCCGGGAATCAGGCGCACCTCGAGAGCGCGCATAAAACGGGCTTTGGAAAAGTCGATGGACTGCGGGCGGTAGCCGAGGTCGTCGCGGCGCACAGCGATGATGGTCCGCTCAGCAGTGACTAGCGCCTTGATTTCCTCCTGCATGCGAGCGAGTTCCGGATGGGCCGCAAAAATCCGCCCCCATTCCGCGAAAGCGGTGCCCACCTGCTCGAAGGAATTGAAAGGATCAAAGAATAGAGCTTCCGTAGGACCGGAAAGCGCTTCCAGATCAATCCAGTCATTGGGAACGTTCAGATGCTCGAAAGCTCGCGAAATAGCGACCTCCAACTTTTGACGTTCGCCTTCCTTCCCGAACTTGAATTCCTGGTGGACGAGGAGAAGTATTTTCGGCGGAGCGCCGGCAGGATTGGGCGACTGCTCGTCTTGCGCGGAGGCTATCGAGGCACACGCAAGCAAAAGGAGAATGGCAACCGGGAACAAGCGACGGAAGATCACGTTTTTGCCTCCTGGATCAACAAAAGGTCCGGAAACTTCTAGGTGAGAGCCGCTTTGCCCTGGAACCTGGCCGCCAAGCCTAGTTCTTCTTCGATACGGAGAAGCTGATTGTATTTGGCGATGCGGTCGGTGCGGCTGGCCGAGCCCGTTTTGATCTGGCCTGCGGCAGTGGCGACGGCGAGATCGGCGATGAAGGTGTCCTCGGTTTCGCCGGAGCGGTGAGAAATGATGGAGTGGTAGCCGGCCTTGCGGGCGAGCTCGATGGCATCAATGGTTTCGGTAACGGTGCCGATTTGATTGAGCTTGATGAGGATGGCGTTGGCGATTCCTTCGTTGATGCCGCGAGAGAGCCGCTCGGTGTTGGTGACGAAGAGGTCGTCGCCGACGAGTTGGATTTTTTTCTTTGAAGATTTGGTGCCGATGCTTTGCGTCAGGGATTTCCAGCCGGCCCAATCATCTTCTGCCATGCCGTCTTCGATGGAGACGATGGGATATTTTTCGGCCCAGTTGGTCCAGTAGGCGGCCATCTGGAAGGAGGCGTAAGAGGATTTGTCAGACTTCTTGAAAACGTAGTTGCCGCTGGCTTTGTCGTAGAACTCGCTGGAAGCGGGGTCGAGCGCAATGCTCACTTGCTCGCCAGGTTTGTATCCGGCGGCGGCGATAGCTTCCAGAACGATCTGAATAGCCTCTTCGTTGGATTTGCAGCTCGGGGCAAAGCCGCCTTCGTCTCCGACAGCGGTGGAGTAGCCGTGTTTTTTCAAAGCGGTCTTCAAAGCGTGGAAAATTTCGACGCCCCAGCGAAGGCCCTCGGAAAATTTCGGAGCGCCAATAGGCATGACCATGAATTCCTGGAAGTCCACGGAACTGTCGGCATGTGCGCCGCCGTTGAGGATATTCATCATCGGACAAGGGAGGAGATTTGCGGACGAATCGGTGGAATAGCGCGAAAGATATTTGTAGAGCGGCTGTTTTAGGGCGACGGCGGCTGCGCGCGCAGCGGCCATAGAGACAGCAAGAATGGCGTTGGCGCCGAGGCGGGATTTGGTGGGGGTGCCGTCGAGGGAGATCATTTTGTGGTCGAGGGCGCGCTGGTCGGCGGCATCGAGCCCGGCGATGGATTTGGCGATTTCGTTGTTGGCGTTGGCGGCGGCTCTCAGGACGCCCTTTCCGAGGTATTTCGATTTGTCACCATCGCGAAGCTCGAGGGCCTCATGTTCGCCGGTGGAAGCGCCAGAAGGGACCGCGGCGCGGCCAAGCGCTCCGCCATCGAGGATGACGTCGGCTTCGACGGTGGGATTGCCGCGCGAATCGATGACTTGGCGAGCGTGGACCTTGACGATCTTCGTGGACATGTAAGAGTAAGCTCCTGAGCCGAAATGAAGAAAAGATTGTAGCAGAGGACGTACATGCTCGACCTAAGCAGGAGCCGGGACGACACGCGCGATTCGAAAAGAACTTAGCGGGTGGCGCCCGGAGATGCGGCTAAAGTCTTCGACTGCGCGGGGGCTTGCGGCGAGGTCGAATCTTGTTCCAGGTCGAGGCGCTTGAGGGCCCAGGCCTGGAGATTCGAGGTGTAGTTGGCGATGCGATGATCGAGAAAGACGTTTTTCCAGCCGGTGGCGAAGGTATAAGCGAAGGAGAAAAAGAGGCCAACGGAATTGGGACCCTGCATCATTTTTCCGTTGCGTTTGATGTAACGCATATCGCCTGCGTGGCGGTAGCCAAAGGGGGGAGGCACGCGAGGGACGATGTCGGCGGAGTGGACCAGGCGGTAAACCGGCACTTTCCAGAGTTCATCGGCAAATTCGGCGGTACCGACACGCGGGCATCCGAAGGTGTAACAGGCGGCGACGCGGTCGGACGGCTCAATGCGCGCGGAGGCGATGACGGCAAGGGCACCGCCGAGACTATGGCCTGTGATGTAGAGCGGCAAGCCGCGATCGATCTGGGAGATGGCGGCACTGATGTCGCTTTTTACAAGGGCAAAAGCTTGACCAAAACCGGCGGCGATCTTTGCGTTGGTCTGCGGATCGCGGTAAAAGCGAACGTTGATGTCGGTGAGGATATTGCGCATATCCTTTGTGGTTCCGCGGAAGGCAAGGACCGCGTAACGTTGGCTCTTGGCGACATAGCCTGTCGTGGCTTCGACCTGAAAAGGAGCCAAGAGCTCCAGACGAAGATCCTTAAGCGAGTCACGGAGTTGCTGCATTTGGGCCGGTCCATTTTCAAATGGGACATAGGCCAACTCCGAGCAACGGGCCATGATCCAAGCGGAACGGTCGGAATAAGCAGCGCGGTTCACAGGAGGGTCAAGAAGCTGACCGGGTTCAAGAGGCATAGCGGGACTTCAACTTTCCGGAAGAGTTGATGCTTTAATAGTACATATGTTAGTACCAAGTCAACGAAATTCGCGGGAAAGAAGGTGCCGCAGCGACGATGTAATCCTATAAAGAGATGAACTAGCTTATGCAGATTCAGGCTCTTCGATTAAGGATTCCTGGCGGACGACGATGACGATGCCCGAGTCACTGACGTGGAAGCGGCGGCTGTCGGCTTCGAGGTCGTAGCCGATCTCGGTGCGCTCGGGGAGGCTCACGTGGCGGTCGATAATGGCGCGGCGGATGCGCGAGTGGCGCCCGATATTCACGTGGTTGTAGATGATGGAGTCGGCGACTTCGCTGTAACTATTGACGCGGACGTTGTTGCCGATAACAGATTTTTGAACGCGTCCCCCGGAGATGACCGAACCACCGGCGACGATGGAATCCAGCGCGACGCCCATGCGCTCAGGATCGGCGAAGACAAATTTTGCCGGCGGATACTGGTGTTGCCAAGTGCGCAGCGGCCAGGAGGTGTCGTAGAGATTGAAAACGGGCGACACGCTGACGAGATCCATGTTGGCTTCGTAGTAGGCATCGAGGGTGCCGACGTCGCGCCAGTAGACAGCGTCCTTGGCGTTTTCGTCGACAAAGTTATAAGCGAAGACGCGGTGCTTCGAAATGATGCGTGGAAGAATGTCTTTGCCAAAATCATGGTGCGATTTGGAATCCTCAGAGTCCGCGAGAAGGATGGGGATTAGCAGTTGGGTGTTGAAGATGTAGATTCCCATTGAGGCGTTGCAGTGGCCAGGGTGGTGCGGCGATTCCTTGGGGACGGCGGGCTTTTCCTCGAAGCCGATGATGCGCCAGTCCTTGTCGGTCTCAATGACTCCGAACTGTTTGGCCGCCTGGAGGGCGGGTATTTCGATGGTGCCGACGGTCACGTCGGCGCCAGAGTCGGAGTGCTGCTGGAGCATGCGGCTGTAATCCATCTTGTAGATGTGATCACCGGAGAGGATGAAGACGAATTTGGAGCGCTCGCTGCCGATGGAGTAGATGTTCTGGTAGACAGCATCGGCAGTGCCTTGATACCACTGCTGCGAGACGCGCATTTGCGGGGGGAGCACTTCGATGTAGTCGCCCAGGCCAGCTAGAGGCGACCAGCCGGCGCGGATGTGGCGGTTCAAGCTGAGCGCTTTGTATTGCGTGAGGATGAAAATGCGGCGGAGATTCGAATTGATGCAGTTGGAGAGCGTGATGTCGATGATGCGGTAGAGAGCTCCGAAAGGAACGGCAGGCTTGGCGCGGTCGCGGGTGAGGGGCCAAAGGCGTTCGCCCTGGCCTCCGGCAAGAAGTACAACGATGGCATCCCGCATATCGGACATTGGCTGCCCCCGCGGTGCATAAAGAGAAGCGGCCCATTCTAACAATAGAAGCATGTAAAAAGACAAGCGCGGCTGACGGGAAGCAGGTTACGGTTGACGCGTGAGCATAGGGCTCGTGAAGGGGGCATTGCGGTCCAAATCCACGGGTGCTTACGATAATTCATATGCCAATAGGATATCCGGGTGGTTATTAGGTGGGTTCAGTACCACGAGAGATGGTCAGAAAATGCAAAGATTCCTTGACTTGTATGGCAGGAATTGATTAGAAGATGCCAGCGACCTTTCGGGGTGCAGCCGCGAAGCGGACAATACATGCGATAATCAATACCAGGGGCGGTGCCCGCAGCAGGACACGGCCGGGCGTAGCTTGGCCGGCGAGAAGCACCGCAAGATACCAATCCGAACCGGATTGGGGGTGAATTAACACAGTGGCTGAAGTCATTATCCAAGAGAGTGAATCCCTGGAAAATGCTTTGCGGCGTTTCAAGCGCAAGGTGCAACAGGAAGACATCATCAAGGAAATCAAGAAGCACAGCTTCTACATGAAACCCGGCGAAAAACGCCGGGCAAAGGAAGCGCTTTCGCGGAAGCGACTGCGCAAAAAGCAGCGGCGGGAAGCGGATTAAGTTCAGGGGACGGTCCCGGGCAGCACCGGGACCGTCAATCCGTTTTACGTCGCGGCTGGGCGCCGCACTTCCGAGAATCAGGCCCCCGTAAGGCAGAGCGTTTGGGAACGTGTCGCAGCTTCGTGCCCGCAAGCCCAAGGGATCCGCGCCCGGCGTCCCCGGATACTGGTCTCCTCAAGCATCTAGGCTCTCAGGTGCAAAGTCCGCCCAATCTCCTGCCCCGCACGGGACTAGGGGAGAGCGGCTCATGGAATACCACGACAAGGTGCTGAAGTGTTCGGAGTGTGGCGCAGAATTCGTTTTTACCGCCGGCGAACAGATGTTTTTTGCCGACAAGGGCTTCAAAAACGAACCGAAGCGCTGCAAGGCTTGCAAGGCCAAGCGCGCCGAGGGCGGCGGTGGTCATGCCTCGCCGATGCGCTCGGAAACGAAGACCAACTGCTCGCAGTGCGGGAAGGAAACCACAGTTCCCTTCCGTCCCACACAAGGGCGGCCGGTGTTTTGCCGGGAGTGCTTCCAGCAGCGCAGGGCGATGGGCGCGGCGTAGAGCACAAGATATTTCCAGCTTATTAGAGGTGAATTAAGAAAAGGTCCAACCAACATGTCTCCGGTGGGACAGACATTCCTATCTGCGCTTTAGCCTCGTTTCCAATGAACTGCTTGCTGCCTGTGCGCCGGACGGGTGTAATTTTCAACACCGCGGGGTATGATACGTAGCTCAACGCCCCCTACAAGGCCAAAAAACCGGAAGGCCGCCTCATGGCTCACCGCTTCACTATCGGCGTCGAAGAAGAATTCCAGATCATTGATCCCGCAACATGCGAATTGCGTTCGCATGTGAGCCAGATCGTATCCGCAGCTTCCCCGGATATTGCCGAGCAGGTGAAGCACGAGTTGCATCAATCTATCGTCGAAACCGGCACGCGCATTTGCGAGAACGTCAGCGAGCTGCGTATCGAAATGCATCGCACGCGCGGCGAACTGGTCGCCGCTGCCGAACGCGCCGGACTTCATCTGGCGGCGGCGGGCACGCATCCCTTTTCAAGCTGGATCGACCAGGTCATCTCTCCGGGAGAGCGCTATCAGCACATCATCGAAGAGATGGGCCAATTGGCGCGCTCACTGCTCATCTTCGGCATGCACGTGCACGTGGCCATGCCTGACAAACAGACGACAATCGATATGATGAACGGTGTGCGCTACTTCCTTCCGCACCTCCTGGCGCTTTCGACCAGTTCGCCGTTTTGGATGGGCAGAAACACGGGACTGAAATCTTTCCGCACTACGGTGTTCCGCCGCTTCCCGCGGACTGGCGTGCCGGAGCAATTCGAATCATGGAGCGCGTACGAAAATTTCGTGAACCTGCTCGTGAAACTAAATTGTATCGACAACGGAAAAAAAATCTGGTGGGACGTCCGGCCACATCCCACTTTTGGCACGCTGGAATTCCGCATGTTTGACGTGTCCACACGAGTCGAGGAAGCGGTTGCCATCGCCGCGCTCACGCAGGCCATCATTGTGAAGCTCCACCGCCTCTATCAAGGCAACGTGAGCTGGCGGCTCTACCGCCGCGCGCTCATCGAAGAGAACAAGTGGCGTGCGGCGCGATATGGCATTGATGGAAAACTAATCGACTTCGGCAAGGAAGCTGAAGTGCCCATGCGCCAGCTGGTTCCCGAGTTGCTGGAATTAGTGGATGACGTTGTCGATGACCTGGGCAGCCGCAGCGCCGTCGAATACGTGCACACGATCATGAACGAAGGCACTAGCGCGGACCGGCAGTTGCGCGTGTACCAGGAGACGGGCGACTTGAAAGCAGTGGTCCGACACCTTGTCGCCGAAACGCGCGGCGGCGTGACCCAGCCGCGCACTACCTCAGCACACGCTGTGAATTGACGGCCATCGCCGGCGAAGCGGTTCCGCGGCTTCCTGACAGGAGCAAGAATATGAAAAAGATTGGCCTTCTCTGTGGGCGGGAATACAGCTTTCCTCCGGCTTTTATCGTGCGCGTGAACGAGCTTGGAAAGAAGAATGGCGTGGCCGCCGAATTTGTGAAACTAGGCGGCACGCGGATGGGTGAACCGGCGAAATACAGCGTCATCGTCGATCGCATTTCTCATGAGGTTGAGTACTACCGCGGCTACTTAAAGCATGCCGTTCTTCAGGGAACGTACGTCATCAACAATCCGTTCTGGTGGACCGCCGACGACAAGTATTTCAATTACTCCGTGGCCGCCAAGCTCGGAATCGCGATTCCCAAGACGGTGCTCCTCCCGCAGAAGGGTTATCCCAGCGATGTTGATATCACCAGCGAGTCGCTCCACAACCTCGAATATCCGGTGGACTGGGACGGGCTGCTCGATTACGTGGGCCGCCCCGCCATCTTGAAGCCTTTCTCGGGTGGCGGCTGGAAGCACGTCTACAAAGTGAACAGCAAAGAGGAACTCCTCGCCGCCTACGACAAGACTTCGCCTCACTGCATGACGCTGCAGCAATTCATCGATTTCACCCAGTATGTGCGTTGCTTCACTTTCGGCAAGACGGAAATTCTCCCGGTCCACTATGATCCCAAGGAGCGCAAATACATTGTCGACCACGAATATCTGTCTCCTGAGCTCGGCGCGCGCGTCGTGAAAGATGCGCAGACAATCAACCAAGCGCTCGGCTACGAAATGAACACCATCGAGTTCGCCGTGAAAGATGGCGTGCCCTATGCCATCGACTTTCTCAATCCTGCGCCGGATTTCGAGCGCGACCGCATCACCGAATTTTATTTCGGGCAAGTGGTGGAAAAAATGGCGCGGCTGGTTATTGATCGCGCGCTAAACGGCAAGCCTTCGCATCCCTGGCCGCGCTGGGAAGAGATGCTTGGCGTCGGCGCGGCTGCGGGATTTACGGGAGCGCCAAAAAGCGCCGCTGCCGGACAAAAATCAGTAGCCGCTCCGGCTGCCGGGTCGGCGCGGGGATCGTGATGGAAATGACCACCGCTCCAACGCCCTCGATATTGCCTCATTCCCCTGTGGAGAACTGGCACGCAATATTGAAAAGCACGCTTCTGCGAGTGCCGGCTCTTCCGGAAGATTTGTTCAAGCGAATGCGCAGAGCGAAGCTTACCTTTGGCGACCGCGTTCACTGCCCTTTCCTTCGCCCGTTTTTTTTATCTCCCGAAGACGAAGAACGTGTAAGAACCGTAGCGGAAACCATCGCCGATCTCGGCGAACGCATCACACTCGCCGCGCTCGACGACAAAAATCTTTTTGCCCAATTTCATTTGCGGGAAGAAGAGGAACGTCTCGCGCGCATCCCCACGGGGTATGGGCGAGCCAGCACGGCCTCGCGGCTGGATGCGTTTTTGCTTCCGGATTCGCTGAAGTTCGCGGAATACAACGGTGAATCGCCGGCTGGCGCCGGCTACGCGGAAACACTCGCCGAAATTTTCCGCGAACTCCCGGTGATGGGCAAATTTGCGCAGATGTATGAAGTTCACAGTTATCCGCTCAGCGCCAAGCTCCTCGATGCTCTGGTAACGAGCTACCTGGACTGGGGAGGATCGTCCAACAAGCCGCAGATTGCCATTGTGGATTGGGATGACGTACCGACAGTGAGCGAATTCGAAATCCTGCAAGAACGCTTCGAAAAGATGGGCATCCCCACACTCATCGCCGATCCCCGCAAGTTGGAGTGGGATGGCAGATCCTTGCTAGCACAGGACAAGAGAATCGATCTTGTCTACCGCCGCGTGCTCATCAACGATATCGTGGCCAAGCCCGCGGAGTGCTCCGCGCTGGTGAAAGCATACTCGGCGAACGCCGTGTGTGTGGCAAATAATTTCCGTTGCAAGATTCCACATGTGAAGGCGTTTTTCGCGGTGCTGACCGACGAGCAAAACGGCGCGCTTTTCTCTCACAGCGAGCGCGACCTGATTCGCAAGCATATACCCTGGACGCGCGTTGTCGCGGATGTCGGGACGGCGCACTACGGCCAGCGCATCGAACTGCTAGCCTTTATCCGTAAGGAACGCGAGAACCTGGTCCTCAAGCCCAGCGATGAATATGGCGGCTCCGGCGTGACCCTCGGATGGGAAACCAGTGAAGCCGACTGGGACATGGCCATAGAACGTGCGCTTGCAGCGAAGAACGGCGTGTGGATTGTCCAGGAACGCATCCCCGTCCGCCGCGAAATCTTTCCTTACATCGCGGATGTCGGCAAGGTCGACTACCGCGACATGCTGGTGGATTTTGCTCCGTACTTGTTCCGCGGAAAACTCTGCGGCTTTCTCACGCGCCTCAGTGCCACGGGCCTCGCCAATGTGACCAGCGGCGGCGGCCAGGTGCCGGCGTTTCGCGTCTCCCCGCGGAATTAAGCATCTAATGCCTTGGAGAGTTTTTTTGTGACCTGCGAAGCCTGGGCCGCTTGTCCGTTGCAGCAGGAATTTGACGGTCCTAATGGACAGTTGAAAGAAGAAGACTCTGCAGTTCGCGCCGTTAGAATCTCTGACCAATTCAAGTAGAATTAATTAAGATGAACTTTGGCTCCCCACAATCAGAACTGATGCCCGGCGCGCGCAACGCCGTGGAAACTTGCCTTGCTGTGCGTCCCGGCGAACATGTGGCGCTGATTGCCGATGAAGCCAGCCGCGCCGTCGCTGCCAGTATCGCCGCCGCGCTGGACAATCGCCGCGCCCTTTGCACTGGATTCCTGCTGGAAGATTTTGGACCGAGGCCAATGACCGCCGCGCCCGCGGCTGTGCTGAACGCTCTCGAAACTGCGGACGTCGGCGTGATGTGCATGACACCGCAACCGGGCGAACTAGGCGCGCGCATGGCCATCGTGAAAGTGGTCGAGCGCCGTCAGATTCGTTACGCGCACATGGTCGGTGTCACGCCGGAGATTATGCAGCAGGGCATGCGCGCGGACTACAAGATGGTCGACCGCCTTAGCGACAGCCTCCGTGAACGCATGTTGCGCGCCGAAACCCTTACGGTAAAAACCGAAGCCGGCACAAAGATTGCAGCGCATTTCGATCGTGGTCTCGACTGGGTGAAGACCAGCGGGCTGATCAGCCCGCGTTACTGGTCAAACCTTCCCGCTGGCGAAGTTTTCACCACGCCAGCAACGGTGGACGGAACCTTTGTCTGCGACGCCACCGCTGGCGATCACTTCAACGGAAAATACGGCGACTTGCAGTGCACTCCCATGACCCTGCGAATCAAGGGCGCGCGCCTGGTTGGCGTTGCATGCCAGCGCGAGGACCTCGAAAAGGAATTCTGGGACTATTGCCACACCGACGAAAACAGCGACCGCGTCGGCGAGCTCGCTTTTGGCACCAACCTAGGGCTTTCCGAGATGATCGGGGTTCTGCTTCAAGATGAAAAATTCCCCGGCGTGCACATCGCGTTCGGCGATCCTTACGGCAGCCAGACCCACGCCGACTGGAAATCGAAAACTCACGTCGACGTCCTCACTCGCAAATGCGACGTCTGGATCGACGGCGACCAGGTCATCGAAAAAGGCCGCTACCAGCTCGAACATCTCGGCCTAGCGTGATTTCTCACAGTTTAGGTGGGTATTCGTGTCCTTGCCGGCCATTATTTCCAAGGATTGATGACCGGTACAGACAGGTCCTCGAAGTGCGAAGTATTTCGCGTTGCTAGCGTCGCGCGAGAAGCCAACGCGATACCGGCAATCATGGTGTCCCTTAATTCCACTGGGCGCCCCTTGCGTCTTCGTAAAGCCATCAATTCAGCCGCATGTTCTGCAGCGGGGACGTCGAAGGACGCGTAACGCCCTTCAATTTCTTCCCTCAGCACGGCTTCCAGCTCTTGAGTCATCTGTTCGCGTCGCCGCCCTGCCAGCATGCTCTGCAGTCCGTAGCGGATTTCCATGACGGTGATGGACGTTGTCCAGATGGACGAGTCTGGTTGCTGGTCCAGCCACTTCAACACCGGCCCTTCGGGCTCCGGGCGCATCAGCGCCGAAAGCACGTTCGTATCTAGGATGATCATTCCGCGAAATCCGGAGGTTCGACAGTGAATCCGCGCAGTTCGGGAATTTCCTCGCCTTTTCTGAGCCCGATCTTGCGGAAGTGCGAGGCAATCCTGGTGCCAAGACCCTTGCGGTTGGATCCTTCGCTCTTGGCCGCATCGCGCAGAATTTCGCGCACCTCTTCTTCCATACTGCGGCCGTTTCGTTTGGCGCGCCGCTGGAGCTTAGCTTTGACGGTTTCTTCGATGTTCCGGACTACGAGCTGTGCCATGGGCTCACCTCCAATATGATATCATGATATCATATTTGTGCCCGCATGCGCCAGGCACCTCTTCCAGGAAGGCATTTCTTCAAAAAAGGTGCGAGACGTATTCTCGCATCTGATGTTTCCAGTACGGCCAGTCGTGGCCGCCCTGCGGGCCCCAATTGTCCAGCGAGTGGCGGATGCCCTTGCTGGAGAGAACTTCCGAGAGGCGGTAGGTAGGCCCGCTGTTCTCCCACGGGCCGGTGCCCGTCGTGATGTGGATGTCGCAACTTGCGATCTGCTCGTAGAACCAGGGATCGCTGGCGTTCGAAAGATAATCGACGGGGTTGTTGAAATAGAAATTGTCGTCGTACATCCCGTCCATGAAGTTTCGCAGGTCATAGACTCCGGACATCGCGAAGCAGCGCTTGATGACGTCCGGGTGCTTGAAGAGGCTGTTCGCCGCGTGGTACGCGCCAAAGGAAGCGCCCATCGTGGAGATGGCAATCCCCTGCGTCTGGCAATTATTCCAAATAAACGGAACGACCTCTTCCCGCAAGTAGGAATCGAAAACCGCCTGGACGTAGCTGCGGTGATACGGGTGCGCTCCTTTGTTGTAAAAGCTCTCCCCATTGATCGAATTTACGGTGAAGAGTTTGACTCTTCCAGCTTCGATGAAATCCGCGAGTGCGCCGACCATGCTCTGGCCCTCGAGCTCCCACTCGTCGCCTGCACTGGTCGGGAAACCCAGCAGCGGCGGGCCCCAATGGCCGTACACGACGACGCCCAACTCCATGCCGAGCCGGTGTGCGTACCAGCGGTGATATTCGCGTTTCATCGATTGCCTTTTGGCCGTTGCGGGGAACAGAGAGTATGCCAGCCGGGCGGCATTCGGGCAATTGGCTTGCGGCAAAGAGAAACGTTTTGAGAGCGTCCGCGTATATAATCTTTGGCGTCCACATCTCAGGACAGGAGAGTTCATTCATGGCCACACCGACGGTAACAAGCCGGCCTACCCCGGAGCACATTTTCAATACACTCTGCGCCTTCCAGCAAACCGCCGCTCTGAAAGCGGGAATCGATTTGGATATTTTCACGGCCATCGCTGACGGCGCGAATACGTCCGTGCTCATTGCCGCCAAGAGCGGTGCTGCGGAGCGCGGCGTGCGAATTCTTTGCGATTATCTGACCATCCAAGGATTTTTGACCAAGGAGGCGGAGCGTTACGCGCTCACTCAGGAATCGGCTCTTTTTCTGAATCGCCATTCTCCGGCATGCCTGGGGTCGATGTCTGGTTTTCTTGGGAGCCCGTGGCACAAGAAAAACTTTGATGCTTTGACCGAAGCCGTAAGGAAGGGCGGCACCGCCAATGCAATTGGAGACAACACCCAGCCCAACGACGATGTTTGGGTGAAGTTTGCGCGCTCGATGGCCCCTCTGACGATTCGCCCTGCTGAATTCATCGCCGGATTGACGGGTGCCGCCGAGGGGAAGCCCTGCAAAGTTTTGGATATCGCGGCGGGCCACGGAATGTATGGAATTACCGTGGCCAAACAGAATCCTCATGCCCAAATTGTTGCGCTGGATTGGCCAAGCGTACTGCAAGTGGCGCAGGAAAACGCCAAGAAATTTAGCGTTGCGGACCGTTACACCACGCTGCCGGGGAGCGCGTTCGAAGCGGAATTTGGAGCCGGCTACGATTTCGTTTTGCTGACAAACATCTTTCACCACTTCGATGAATCGACGTGCGAAAAATTGATGCGGCGCGTGCATGCGGCGCTGAAACCCGGTGGAAAAGCGATCACATTGGAATTTGTCCCCAACGAAGATCGCGTCACCCCGCCGACCTCCGCGGCTTTCAGCCTGGTGATGCTTGCCGGAACAGACTCCGGCGATGCCTACACCTTCTCGCAGTATGAGAAGATGTTCGGGAATGCGGGTTTCGTGAAAACCACGCAGCACGCGGTTCCGGATTCGCCGCAGCAGTTGCTTCTCTCGGAGAAATAGGAAATCCCCGTGAAGAAAAAACCAAAACGGATCAGCAAGAAGAAAGCCAAAACGGTAAATCACGATCAGGCGTTGCGCGAACAGCTTGTCTCGCTGCTGAAGGGCGGCCAGGCCCATGTGCACTTCATGGACGCGATTGAGGGATTCCCTGAAGCCAAGCGGGGGGCTTTCGTCGAAGGCTTGCCGCATACGGGCTGGCAGTTGCTGGAACATGTGCGAATCGCGCAGTGGGACATTCTGGAATTCAGCCGCGACGCAAAACACGTCTCACCCGGATTCCCCGAGGGCTATTGGCCGAAAACGCCTGTGCCGGCGGATGATGCGGCATGGGAAAAGAGCGTGCAATCTTTCCAGCACGATCTCCAGGAAATGACAAAGCTGGTGAAGAATCCGAAAAACAATCTGCATGCCGCGTTCCCGCACGGACAAGGCCAGACCATTCTGCGCGAAGCGCTGCTGCTGGCCGATCACAACGCCTATCATTTGGGTCAGTTGGTGGATTTACGCCGTGCGCTGGGCGCCTGGCCGGAATCCTGAGCGCCGTTGAATGACTGGTGAGACCGGTAAATCGGGCGTGTCCGTTAATAGGGCGTTTTGTTTTCCTGCTTCTTCCATGCTGAAAAGATCGCTAGGGAATCTTCCCGCAAAAACTGAGTCATTGGAATGCGCCGTTCGGCCGGCATGATTTTCAGTTCGTCATAAATAAACGCGTCGTCAAAACCGGCGCCTGCGGCATCTGCCGCGGTGGCCGCGTAGAAAATTCTGGCGGGGCGCGCCCAGTAAATCGCTCCAAGGCACATGGGGCAAGGCTCGCACGTCGTGTAGAGATCGCAGCCAGTGAGTTGAAAATCACGGAGAACACGGCAAGCCTCGCGGATGGCCACGACTTCGGCGTGCGCTGTCGGATCGTTCGAACGCGTGACTCGGTTTGTGCCTTCCGCGATAACTCGGCCTGCTTTAGCAATCAGCGCAGCGAACGGCCCGCCGCTCCCCGAGCGGACATTTTCCAGCGCCAGAGTGATGGCGCGTCTCATGAATTCAGGGGACATTGCTTTGTCTTTCTCCGTAGTTCAGAGTGTACTGTCCGGGTCAAATTCGCAACGCGGCATTTTTTCGGAGCGCGGAATCATTTAACTCCCAGGCCGCACGTTCCTGCTTCGCCGCCGGACTTGCAAGTATTCGAATTGGCGGTAGGATGGTGCATTGGACTACACGGTTTTGCATTGATTTTCGTCCATTGGCGGAGGGAAGCACATGATTCGAATCGACAATATTTCCAGCCGCGATCATGAGTTGCTGAATAGCCGCAGAGGATTCCTCAAGGGCATGCTGGGAGCCGGAGCATTCGTTCTGAGCGTTCGAATGATTCCGGAAGAATTGTTTGCCGCCGCGCCGGCCGTTTCTGCCTCGGATGCGATGGCAAAAGCGCCCCTGCAGCCCAGCGTGTACCTGGCCATCGACACGGATGGAACCGCCTACATCATCGCGCATCGTTCGGAGATGGGAAGCGGGAGCCGGACCGCGTTGCCGCGCATCGTGGCCGATGAACTGGATGCGGACTGGGCGCGCGTCAAGATTGTTCAGGCTATCGGTGACGAAAAATACGGCGACCAGGATACCGATGGCTCTCATTCGGTCCGTAGCTTTTTTGACGCTCTGCGCGAATCCGGCGCGACCGCCAGACTGATGTTGGTGCGGGCCGCCGCGGCGCAGTGGGGTGTGCCGGTTTCCGAATGCACTACGAACGCCCACGTCGTAGTGCACAAAGCCTCCGGGAAAAAATTGGGTTACGGAGAGCTTGCCGCGGCAGCGGCAAAATTGCCAGTTCCGAAAAAAGAAGAAATCAAACTGAAGCCCCGAAGCGAATGGCGCTACATCGGGAAAGGCACAACAAGCTACGACCTCAAGGACATGTGCACCGGCAAGGCCTCTTACGGCCAAGATACGCGCATGGAAGGAATGCTGTACGCCAGCGTAGCGCGTCCGCCGGTTTTCGGCGGCAGCGTGAAGTCGGTCGATGACAAGGCCGCGCTGTCGGTTGCTGGTGTGAAGCAGACGGCGACAATTGATGCGTTCAAACCACCGGTCGGCTTTCAGGCGCTCGGGGGCGTGGCGGTGCTTGCGGATAATACTTGGGCGGCAATGCAGGGAAAGAAAAAACTCAAGATCGAGTGGGAAAAGAGTCCGCACAGCGTCTGGAACTCGGACGCCTACAAAAAGGAATTGCAGGAAACGGCGCGCAAGCCGGGAAAGGTTGTGCGCGAGAACGGCGACGTGGACGCGGCATTCGCGAAGGGCGGAAAAATCATCGAAGCGGAATACTACGCGCCGTTGCTGGCGCACGCTTCGATGGAGCCGCCGGCCGCGCTGGCGGTCTATCGCGACGGAAAAGTGGAAGCGTGGGCGCCGACGCAGAATCCGCAAGGCGCTCGCGATGCGATCGCGCAGGCCGTGGGATTGAAGAAGGAAGATGTCACGGTAAACGTGACGCTGCTCGGCGGAGGATTCGGCCGGAAATCATTTCCGGATTTTGCGGTGGAAGCGGCGGTGCTTTCGAAAAAAACTGGAAAGCCGGTGAAGGTGGTCTGGAGCAGGGAAGACGACATCAAATTTGACGTGTATCATTCCGTGGCCGCGATGTACATGAAGGCGGCGCTCGGGCCTGACGGCTTACCAACCGCCTGGTTGCAGCGAACGGTGTTTCCGCCAATTGGATCCACATTTGACCCAAATGCGAATTATTCCTCGCCGGACGAACTTGGGCTGGGTTTCACGGACGTCCCGTACGCCTTGGCGAACTTTCGCGCGGAGAACGGACCGGCGACGGCCCATATGCGGATCGGTTGGTTCCGGTCCGTTGCCAACGTTTATCACGCGTTTGGAATTCAATCGTTTGCGGATGAACTGGCGCATGCGGCCGGGAAGGATCCGGTGGAATACATGCTGCAATTGCTCGGACCGGACCGTGTCGTGCCGAGGAGCGAGCTCCCGAAAGAATTCCCGAATTACGACGGAGCATACGAGCAGTATCCGATCGACACGGCGCGCCATCGGCGCGTGCTGACACTGGCCGCCGAAAAGGCCGGCTGGGGAAAGCAAAAGCCGGGCAACGGCTACGGAATCGGTGTAGCAATGCATCGCAGCTTCCTGACATACGTGGCCACCGTGGTTCAGGTACAGGTAGATGACGCGGGCAAGGTGCGCGTCAATCGCGTGGATACCGCTCTGGACGCTGGCACGATCGTAAATCCCGAAACGATTCGGCAACAGGTTGAAGGCGCCGCGGTTATGGGTATAAGCCTGTCGTTTTACGGAGAAATCACCGCGACCAACGGCGTAATCGACCAATCCAATTTTGATTCTTTTCAGATGGCGCGGATAAACAATGCGCCGCGCGAAACTAACGCCTACATCGTTCCGAGCGATGCGCCGCCGGCCGGAATTGGTGAACCCCCTCTGCCACCGTTTGCGCCGGCGCTCTGCAACGCGGTTTTTGCCGCCACGGGAAAGCGCATCCGCGAATTGCCTCTTTCTAAAGCGGGTCTTGCCTAGTGCTCCGCAGGTCTTCTCGATAACATCGCGAAAAGCGGACAACTCAACGGATTGAAAAACAGCACACGGAATGTTGGTGGGCCCGCTAGGATTTGAACCTAGGACCAACGGATTATGAGTCCGCTGCTCTAACCGCTGAGCTACGGGCCCCTTGATAATAAAGGACTTATTGGCCTACTCAAAACGGCCTCGACAATTTTGCGTCATTCTTGCGTTGCAGTCTACCCAAATTCGGAGGTCGTAGCCCTTCTCTCGATTACAAATGCGCCGCCTGATATGAACCACCCCCCGCTCTATTGATCGGCGACTATCACGCTTCCATCTTCACTTATGCCTTCTCTTTCCTGGCACGAACGAAACAAACCGATGACACCTTAGAAAGGAGAAGCCAAGTTGATTTTAGTTTCGTTTCAATCCGTTCGCAAGCGTTTGAGTCTACTGGCTTTGGCATCGACTGTGCCGTTTAACTGCCCACGGCACGAAAGCCTCCGGCACAAAAAGGGCAATCGCGATCACATTGTGTTCCCCGAGCCGTACCTATATATATAGGAAGCATGAGAGGTTTCAGCCTCAGTATTTAGGCTGATCTGTACTCTTTGTTTCGACAAAAATCACGTCAAAGGAAGAGCAGCGGATTGTAGCGGATCCAAATTCCGCTGCTCCCGCGGTCAGTGGTCCCCGTGCCCGTGCGTGATGAAAATCGTGGTAAGCGTCCTGCCCGTGCTGGCGATCATATCGCCGAGTGCGTCGACGTCTTCCCTGATCGGCAGCGCGTCTACGCGAACCGCGTCGCGAGCTCCGAAGATCAGCGTGGATGTCGTCGGCGAAAACGTTCGATTGGGGTTGCCTGCGATTACTTACACAGGACTGGTAAACACGCGAAGCTCAAGTGAGGACCGCTGGGCGTTATAGGTGATGCGAGATCGTTCAGACATTTCTTCACTCAGGGCTGTGCCATCAGCCGCAATCCCTCTCCTTCAGGATCGTTGCGCACTTCGCAGGGCGTGTTGAAATACATGGTTGCCCGGCGTTCAGCCGTATATGTAGGCCAATGCGGCAGGCCGT
>Ga0209648_10000284_pt1 | contig 37736 bp, 35 predicted proteins | sample GraSoi2013_115cm_FD_185830 | JGI IMG/M metagenome (GOLD analysis project Ga0209648, IMG submission 185830) | Grasslands soil microbial communities from the Angelo Coastal Reserve, California, USA - Sample 9_17_2013_115cm (SPAdes) (version 2) | ecosystem: Environmental > Terrestrial > Soil >...
TGACCGGTCCTCACCGAAACCTCGACCCGCGGGTGCCTGGCCACGAACCGCTCGAGCAGCTCGGGCAGGACGTACGTGCTTACCGCCGGGGCGGCCGCGATCATCAGGTGGCCCGATGAAGCGGTCATCACCTGCTCGAGCGCGTCGCGTCCATCGACCAGGGCTCGCAGAGCGCGCTCGGCAAACGGGATCCAGGCCCGCCCCGCGTCGGTGAGTCGCATGCCGTGCGGGGTGCGCAGGAACAGGGGTGTCCCGAGCTCTTTCTCCAGCCCGTGGAGGCGCGCGGTCAGCGTGGGCTGGGTGATGAAGAGGGCTTCGGCGGCCCGGCTGACGCTGCCGCGCCGGGCGACCTCGAGAAAGCCCTCGACCTGCACCAGCTGAATACCGCTGGGCTTGCCGTTACGTGATTCGTCTATGGCCACGGCCTTGGCCACAAATTCTATCTATGGGCGGGACTTGCGGAGCACGACCGTGACCGCCCATATCGTCAGCGCCCAGACGGGGCCCATGGTGATGACAAAGGGCCGGATCGTGTCGCTGGCCGAGTTGGAGTTGCGGTCGAAGGCCTGGAACACCAGCACGGTTCCGAGCAGCAGGACGGCGAGCGCGAGCACGACTCCGCCCACGGACGACCATCTCATGCTCCGGCCAACGTCGATTGGCGAGCGACGGTTACGGAATTTCTCGGGCGGCTCGTCACGTTCTGGATTGAGATGAAAGCTCTATTTGGTTTCCACATGCCCAATTTCACTTTCCCCGGTGTGCCCAACGAGGGCCTGTTCGACCGCGTTGTACACCAGGCCAAGGCGGCCGAGAACGCCGGCTTCGACCTCGTGACCGTGATGGACCACTTCTATCAGATCCGCGGTATCGGTCCCGAAACGGACCCCATGATGGAGGCCTACACGACCCTGGGGGCGCTGGCCGCCAGCACGTCACGCGTCAAGCTCGGCACACTCGTCACCGGGGTCACCTACCGCAACCCCGCGATTCTCGCCAAGCAGGTCACCACGCTCGACGTGATTTCCAAAGGGCGCGCCATCCTCGGCATCGGCGCGGCCTGGAACGAGGACGAGCACAAGGGCTACGGCGTCGAGTTCCCGACGATCGGCCAGCGCATGGACCGGCTGGATGAAGCGCTGACGATCGCGAAGCTGATGTTCACGCAGGACCGGCCCTCATTCGAAGGCAAGTACTACAGGATCGACCGGGCGCTCGATGTGCCTCGCCCGGTGCAGCCGGGAGGTCCCAAGATCCTGATCGGCGGGATGGGCGAGCGTCGCACCCTGAGGCTTCTCGCCGAGCACGGAGACATCGGTCACTGGTTCGGCGGCCCGATCGAGGAGCTTAATCGGAAGAAGCAGATTTTCTTCGAGCACTGCGAGGCGGTCAAACGAGATCCGGCCGATGTGCAGCTCACGCTTGGCGGCGGCCTGGTCCTGGTGGATGACGAGAAGGACGGGAAGGCCATCCTCAACAGCCTCAGCCCGGAGCGGCGCGCCATGGCGAGGGTCGCGACGATTCCCCAGGCCGCGGAGGTGATCGGCGCCTGGATGGACGCCGGGTTTACCGGTTTCACGTTCAACAACAACATCTACGGCACTGACGAGTCGATCGCGCGCGTTGGCGAGCTGATCAAGGTCGTCAACGGCAGTAAGGTTTCAGCCTAAGTTTTGTAGGTCAGCTCGCCCGCTCGCACTGGAACCTTCAGAAAGTTCTCCGGCGGCGCGAGCGGGCAGGCCCACATCGGGCTGTAGGCGCACGAGGCGTTGTAGGCGTAGTTGAAGTCGATGGTCATTTCGCTCGAGCCTGGCGTGATCTCGAGCACCAGGCCGTCGGTGTCCTTGGCCGTGTCGAACAGGTAGCGTCCCCCGCCGTAGGTCTCCCGCCCGGACGTGCCATCGCGAAACGGAACGAACAGGCCGCCGGCATATTGCACGAGACTCAGGACCGTAAGCCGGCAGCTCTCGCCGTGCAGTCGGAACACCAGGTGGCCGGCCCGTCGATACCGGACCGCCCCATCCTCTCCACCCGTATCGATGAGGAGCTCCGAGCCCTCGCCCGGCTCGCAGCGCGCACTGACCCGGTAAGCGGGGTCATGCGCGAAGTAGTGAAGGCCGGCGAACGAGCCGCGTTCCTCCGGCTCGATCGGTGACTGGGGGTGAGTCCGGAACAGCTCGTCGCGTCCTCTCCTGAAGCGGCCCACAGCGTCAGGTCCGGTGGTTCGGTAAAGGTCGCCCACCCGGCGTCGCCAGTCGACGAGGTCGAGGAGCCCCTGCGGATCAGTGGCCGTCAACTGGCAGCGCACCTTTTTCTGTAGGGGTGAGCCTGTATGCCGCGTGTGGCGGCAGGCTCGAAAGCGCCTGGTGCACGTCGTCTTCGGTCGCGTCGGTGACCGTGAGGAGGTAACGATGGGTGTTCGCATCGGCAACCTCGGGCGCCGGAATCAGCACCGGCACGGCGGCCGCGGCGACAGCCTCCAGGGGTGCGGGCTTGGCGTCCGCAGGGCTGCTCGGCGACCTCGCGGCCGAATCCGCCCTCAGCACTCTCCAGTGATAGAAGCCGACCCCCGCGGCGACGAGGATCACCCCGAGGTAATGCCCGAAATCCAGATTCGCGCTGTCCGCCAGAGCCGGGTGCGCGCTGAAGGCTTGACGCAGCACGGAAGCGAGCATTCCGACACCGGCGCCGAGGATTGCGAGCACGCTGGCCAGCAGCGCGGCCCAGACGTAGAGGCGGCGTGGCAAAGCCTGGCGATCGGCGGCCCAGGGCGCCTGGCGCCAGTGCGCGAGCCAAACCACCGCGCCCACCACCAGCAGCGTGAGCCAGAGGCTCACCGGGTTCTTCCAGTCCCCAGCCGGGACTCCGATGATCGGAGCCTCTGCCTGCTCAGCGAGTGTCCAGAGCAGGCCGCCGGCGCCGATCGCCCAGGCTCCAAGCGAAACGAGCGCGACCAGGTTCGTATACAGGCGCCGGATTCCTGCCTGCCGTTCAGCCTCTTGCGCCGCAGAGTCCTTCGCCAGCCGCCGTCGCATGAAGAACCACGCGGTTCCGTAAACAACCAGCTGCGATGCCGGCGCCGCGAGAGCGCCCAGGATGTCGTTGCCGACGCCGCCAGGGTTGTTTACGCCAAGCGCTTGCGCCAGCGCGTAGTACAGAATCTGGCTGGCGCCGACAAGGGCGATCGTGATGCTGACGCCGACGACGATGAAGCCTTGCACCGCACGAAGGGTCGAATTGCGGTCATCAGCGAGGTGGTTCCGACGGACCGCGTAAGCGTGGAAACCCCACACCGCGAGAGCGGCCAGGGCGAGTCCCGCAGGGTCTCCCAAATATCTGTAGTCAGCGAGCGAGCTCTTCGCGGCTCTAAGCCAGGCCAACTCAATCAGACCGCTGGCGCCGTACAACATCACCAGCAGGGCGATGAGCAGGACGCCGTACATGTACCAGCGCCGGAGGGTGGCGGAGGCTCCAGCCTCGCCTACGGCGGATCGATCCCGCGCCGCGACCCGGAAATGGAAAGCCCAAATCGCCAGGAAGACGATTGCAACCCAGCCCGCCTGCGAGGTCGCGAGCCAGTTCTCTTGCGCAGGGCACGAGATACCGGGCGGCGGAAGGCCCTTGAATCCGGTGGACCGGGTTACCGCTGTGCAGGTGTCGAGGATTGGGCGCAGGAGGTCGCCCGCGGTCATCGCAAGGGCGACCAGGACCCCGATCGAGCTTGCGAGGCACGCCCAGTAGAAGTAGAGGCGGCGGATCGCGGAGGAGCGTTCGTTCGGGTTGCGCATCGCCGAGCGCCACGCGAACCAGAAGTGCACGCCCCAGACCGGAAGCGCGACCAGTGTCATTGCGGTGAAGCCCGCCAGCTGCGTCCGGCTGCTGTCCGCGGATGGATCGTTGAAGACGAACAGCAGGACGGTGACGCCGAGCAGGGCAAGTCCTCCTGCCAGGAGACCCAGGCTGGCCGCGCTCACCAGGTAGAGGTAGAGCCGCCGCAGAGTCATGGGCCGAACCGTACTACCATGCGCGGGTGATCTCTCAAGAACTGCTCGAAATCCTGGCGTGCCCGAAATGCCATACCAAGGTGGAGCTCAAGGAACCCGACCAGCTGCGCTGCCCGAACTGCAAGGTCCTCTATCCGATCGTCGACGGCATCCCGGTGATGCTCATCGAAGAGGCGAAACCCGAGAAGGATTAGGCGGCGCAGGCGTACCCGCTGGTGTCCGTCGGGGTCGGGTGTGATTGGGCCTGGTTGACGTCTCCCGAGATCTCGCCGTCGCTCAGGGCGTAAGCCTGGTTCGGATCGCCCGCCGACGTGGCGAACACAAGGCCCATCACGCGCCCACCGAGGTCCACCAGCGGGCCGCCCGAGTTTCCCGGCCGCACCCGCGCCTGGATCACGAGAATCTGACGTGTGACGAGGTTGGCGTTGTAGATGTCCCGCCCCTCCGCGGGGACCTCTCCGTCGACGATCGCCGGCGACGTCTGCTCGGGGCCTCCGCCCGGGTAGCCGATCACCGCTCCTTTCGTACCGCGGTCGGCGGTTCCGAAAGTCAAGGGCGCCCCTCTGTATCCGGGAACGTAGAGCACGGCCACGTCGCGCTCCGGGTCGAAGAAGATGACCGTCGCATCCATCCGGCCGCCGCTCGGCGTCTCGATCATGTGCGTGCTGGTCCCGGAAACGACGTGTGCGTTGGTGACGATGTAGCCGGGCCCGACCGGAAAACCGCTGCCGGTGACCATGCCCCCGCAGCCGATGCCCGACACCATCACCACCGAGTCCGCCGCGCGTTTGACCTCGACCGTGTCGACCGCGGCGGGGATGGGCAGCGCCGGCGGAAGCGAGCCCGGCTCGAGGCCCGCGAAGACCGGCGAAAAATTGACGCCGGAGAGGATTCCCTCGACGCTCGCGAGGAAGGCAGGCGGCCGCGGAGCCGCATGGTCGAGCGAACGCAGCACCACCGACCGCTGTATCTGCTGCGCAATCTCCTGGCTCGGACCACGTGAAAAGCTCAGCCCGAGAAACCAGCACATCGTCAGCACAGCAACCACGGAAAGTGCGGCGCCGCCGATCGAGTCGGTCGCGGTGTGAACGCCCGCGCGAAGGATGCGGCGGCGGATCGGCTCTCCGGCGGCGAATCCAACGCTGGAGCCGAGGCTCCCGCCGATCACCAGCACCAGTGCCGCGCCCAGGGGCCGCGCACCGGGATTGTGGATCTCGAGGTAGTTGAGCACGGGGGTCGCGGCGGCGGCGCCCAGCAGGACTCCGCCGGCCAGGCCCGCGTACTGGGCGGCCGAGAGCCAGAAACCGCGCCGGTAGCCATTGGCGATCCCGATCAGAGTGGCGGCCAGGATCACCAGGTCTACGAGGTCAAACCCCATCAGCCTGATAACACCCTAGACGCTAAGAATCTTCACCCGCCGATTTGCCGATAATTGCAGGCGTGGATTTCCTTGTCGGCGAATGGGTCCCCGCCTGGCTTGGTTTGAGCGCCACATTTCTGGTCGCGGCGCTGGGAGTGGTCGGGCTTGGATGGTGGGTCCTCCGCAAAGACAAGATGAACCGCGAGGCCCAAGAAGCGGAGCTGGCCGCCGACTCGCAGCCGAAAGAAACTCACCACTAGGGAGACTCAGGCCGGTAGCGGCATCGCCTCCGGGTCCACGAACTCGCCCGAATCCTTCAGGTCCCGCAACGGCATGAAGCTGCGGACCGCCGGCACCCGCTCGAAGTTGTAAGGCGGCGGGGGAGAGGTCGTCGCCCACTCGAGGGTGTTGCCGCCCCAGGGGTCGTTCCCCGCGATCTCTCCGCCGTACCAGCTCCTCACTACGTTGATGAGGAACAGCAGCACGGAGAAGGCGATGAGGAACGAAGAGACGGTGATGATCGTGTTGGTGGTGGCCCACGCCGGGTTGGCATAGGTCGCGATGCGTCGAGGCATGCCCTCGAGACCGAGCGTGTGCATGATCAGGAAGGTTCCGTTGAACCCGATGAAGAGCGTCCAGAAGTTCCACTCGCCGAGCTTGCGGTTCAGCATGCGGCCGGTGATCTTCGGGAACCAGTAGTAGAGGCCCGCAAAGATCGTGAACACACTGCCGCCGAAGAGCACGTAGTGGAGATGGGCGACCACGTAGTACGACTGGTGCAGCTGAGTGTCCACCGGGACTGACGCGAGATAGATGCCCGTCAGGCCGCCGATCAAGAACGTGGCCATGAACCCGAAGACGAACTTCATCGGCACCGTGAACTCGATCGAACCCCACCAGGCGGTGGCGATCCAGTTGAAGAACTTGATGCCCGTAGGCACAGCGATAAGCATCGTCATGATCATGAAGAAGAACTCGACGTACGTATTCATGCCGACCGTGAACATGTGGTGCGCCCACACCGTCATCGAGAGGAAGACGATCCCGAAGAGGGCCATCACCATCGAGATGTAGCCGAAGATCGGCTTGCGCGCGAACACCGGGATGATCTCCGAGATCATGCCGAAACCGGGCAGGATCATGATGTAGACCTCGGGGTGCCCGAAGAACCAGAACAGGTGCTGGTACAGGACAGGGCGGCCCTGCGTCGTGAAGAACTGCGTCCCGAACTGGCGGTCGAACTCGAGCAGGATCATCGCGGCGGCGAGTGGCGCGCCCACGACGAGCAGGAGGATCGAGGTCGAGATCTGCGCCCACACGAACAGGGGCAGGCGGGTCAACTTCATGCCCGGCGCGCGCAGGGCGACGATCGTGGTGAGGAAGTTGGTCGACGCCATGATCCCGCTGATCGCCCAGACGATGAGGCTCAAGGCCCAGAAGTCCACGCCGAGGCTGTGCGACTGGTAGGCCTTCTCCGTCAGCGGCGCATACCCGGTCCAGCCGGCATCCAGCGCGCCGCCCGTGAAGAAGCCGCTGTAGTAAAGGATGATCGAGACCGGTACGAGCCAGAACCCGAGCAGGTTCACGCGGGGGAAGGCCATGTCTCGGGCGCCGATCATGATCGGGACCATGTAGTTGGCGATCCCGGTCAGGAAGATCGTGACGAAGAAGAAGATCATCGTCACTCCGTGCGCCGAGATCAGCTGGTTGTAGGTCTCGGCGTCGACGACCTTGGCGTTGGGCTGCGAGAGCTGAAGCCGGATGACCAGGGCAAAGAGGCCGCCGACCACGAAGCTCAAGATGCCGGTGACCATGTACATGATCCCGATCAGCTTGTGATCGGTGGTCGTCAGCCAGATGCTGATCGGCTTGAAGAATGTGTCGTCGTATGCCTTGGGCCGAGGCAGGACAGTCGTGGCTGCCATCTGATTTCTTATCCTAACCGGGGCTCGGCGAGGGCGAGGCCGATGGTGATGGCGTCGCGTGCTTGGCCGCGAGCTGCGTCTGCACCCACTGGTCGTAGTCGGTCTGGTCCATCGCCTGCACGATGATCTGCATAGTGCTGTGGCCGGCGCCGCACAGCTCTGCGCACTCCCCGCGCCACTCGCCCGTCTGGTTGATCTTCAGCCACGAGAAGTTGTCGTAGCCCGGCACTGCGTCGGTCTTGCCTGAGATGGCCGGCACCCACCACGAGTGGATGACGTCGGTGCCCTGGAACCGCAGCTTGACCAGCGTGTTCACTGGCACCACGAAAGGCGGCACATCGCCTGCCAGGGTTCCCTCCTGGTCGACCACGACGCCGTTGTCATACGTGTAGATCCATCCGAACTGGTGGCCGCTGATGGTGACGCTCATCTGCTGGTTGTCGATCGGCTGGAAGTCCTTCTGCAGAGTAACGAAGCTGCCGATCGCGATGGCGAGCACGATCGCCAGCGGCACCACCGTCCACACGATCTCGAGAGTCGTGTTGCCGTGGACCTGGGGTGGCACATAGCCGGCCGGCTGTCGCGAACGCCGGTAGCGCAAGACAACCCACAGCAGGGCTCCTTCGACGCCGACGAAGATGATCAGCGCCGGGATCGAGATGAGGAGGTAGGTGTTGTAGATGTCCTGCCCGTTCGGCGAAACAGGTGTCGGGAAGATCGGGGAGATGCCCCCGATCCCGCCGCAGGAGCTGAGTGCCAGAGCGGCGGCGCCAAGGCCGATCGTCGCGAAAGTCGCGCGGGCGCGTGCTGCCACGGCGGTCAGTATAGGATCGCGTTGGCAGTGGTCGCCGGAGCTGCGGCGCCGATGCGGCCCATCTGCGTCGTTGCGACTTCCGCTCCTCGCTTACGCATAGACGATGCGCTCGCTCCGGTGCTCGGTCGCGCCTAGCATCTGGGCCACCTCGGCACCGGATCTCTCGTCGCCCACCGCCACCGCGATCCTTCGATGACCGGAACCGCGCCCGGCGAGCCACCTCGGTGACCGGATAGAATCCGAAATCGACTGTGGCGGCCTCGAAGCAGACTCGATACGTTGACGTGTCGAACCCCAGCCTGGTGGTCGAGTGCCCCCGCTGCGGTCTGACGACGGCCCGCTTCGTCGACATGTGCAGGAACTGCGGCTACAAGCTCTGGCCATCGAGCGTGATGGCCTCCGCCGCGTTCAAGGCGTGGCGGGCTGTCGACCCCGAGCACCGGTCAGAGGTGTCCAGGTTCGACATGGACTACCCCGTCCACATCGACGACGTCGTCGACTTCGAGGCCCGGGCGCACCAGCTCGGCATTCACCTGTCACCGCCCAGCAACTGGCCGTTCGTGATCTGCTTTGGGCTGCTCTTCCTCGGGCTGGCCGCGATCCCGCTCGCTTCCACGACACGGATCGTGCTGGCGGTGATCGGGGGACTGATCTTCCTGTGGGGTGTGGTCGGTTGGGTCGTGGTCGACGACACCAAGATGTTCCCGACTGACGGTCCAGGGCCGGAGGTGCATCACTGATGGCGGTCGCCACCCTGCGGCCCGAGATACAGCCCGAGTATCCCGCGATCAAGCCGGGGATGATGGGGATGTACATCTTCCTGGCTTCCGAGGTGATGTTCTTCGGCAGCCTCTTCGCGGTCTACTTCTATCTATACGGATCGCATTTCGTATGGCCGCCTCCGCCTCCGACCACCAGCAACGAGTTCTACGTCAGCTGGTGGCCGATCCCGTTCGTCAACACAATCATCCTGCTGTCCAGCGGAGTGACCTGCCACTACGCTGCCGAGGCAATCGCGCACGACAATCGCCGGCGATTCTTCGAGCTGCAGATCGTCACCATCCTCCTGGGATTCGCGTTCGAAGGCTTTCAGCTGTACGAGTTCATCACCGCGTTTGGCCGGGGAATGAGCCTGACGGCGAATAGCTTCGCCAGTGCTTTCTTTACGCTGACCGGTTTCCACGGCGCCCATGTGCTCGGAGGCCTTGTCCTCCTGACGCTGATCCTGTACCGAGCGTCGAAGGGCCAGTTTTCGTCTCAACATCACGTGGCGGTGAACGCGGTTACCCTCTACTGGCACTTCGTTGACGTGGTGTGGCTCTTCCTGTTTGGAATCCTGTATCTCGGGATCACCGCTTTCCGATGAAAGCGCTGGCCGTGGCCGTGGCGGCGGTGGCCCTACTCGGCGCCGGTTGCGGCGGAAGCGGCGGCTCCGGCCAGCCCGCCGGGTCGATCAAGGTGACGCTGACCGAGTTCAAGTTCGATCCCTCCACGATCAGCGCGCCCAGCGGCAAGGTCGTCTTCTATCTCGTGAACGGCGGCACGACGTCGCACGACATGATCATTCGCGACAGCTCGAACAACCGAGTCGATGGCAGCGAGCTCATCTCGGCGGGCGACACGTTCGTGTTCACCGTCAACAGCATCCCGGCCGGGACCTACACGATCTTCTGCGACCAACCCGGCCACGAAGCCTCAGGCATGAAGGCGACTCTCACGATCGCTTAGCAAATCTCCCCTCCCCCGCAGGGGGCAATCAGTAACTCCCATCCTCATCGCCGCTTTGCGCGCAGGGTGGTCGGCTGGAGTGCGCCCCGAGCCCGGCCTACGTTGGGGTCGCGCTCGGGCTCGGGCTTGGGCTTGGCGAGGGCGAGGGACTTGGCGACGGGCTCGGTCCGGGCGCTGCGCTCAGCACCTCCACATCAAAGGTCAGCGTGGCGTTGGGCGGGATGATGACCGCGCCCGTGTTGGGATCGGTCTGGCCCTGCGTTCCATATCCAAGCGATCCGGGGATGATCAGCTTCCGCTTGCCGCCGACCTTCATCCCTGGAATTCCCTCATCCCAACCCGGGATCACCTGCCCACGCCCGATCTGCAGCGCGAAAGGGGTGCGGCCGGCGAGCCGGCTGCTGTCGAACACCTTTGCGGTGTCGAGCCAGCCGGTGTACTGGACCGTGATGTTGTCGCCGCTCTTCACGACGTCGCCGGTACCGACCTTGAGGTCGATGTACTTCAGCCCGTCAGGGTAGGTGATCACCGGCAGCCCGGCGCCGTCGTTGAAGTTGTCTGTCCCCGGCGATGGGCTGACGATAGACGCGGGGCCTGGGCTTTCGTTGGCGACAGGTCCGGTCCCCGCGTAGGGATCCGGGTAGCCACACGCCGTGATCGCGACCGCGGCCAGCGGAACGACGGCGGCCCAAAGGCGCCTCACGAGGCGGTGATGTCGATCGAGCTCATCGTGTCGCCGACCTGGATCTTGTCTAGAACGTCCATCCCCGATGTCACCTGGCCGAAATGGTTGTACACGCCGCTCGTTTCGAGGAACGGGGCGTCGCCGATCGTGATGAAGAACTGCGAGCCGCTCACGCCCGCCTGGCTTGACGCCATGCCGGCCGTGCCGCGCGGCCATTTCGAAGGGTTGTTCTCGTTGGGCAGCTTGTAGGCAGGGCCGCCCGTCCCGTTGCCGAGCGGGTCGCCGCCTTGCACGACGAAGCCGGGGACGACGCGGTGAAAGGTCAGGCCGTCGTAGAAGTGGTTCTGCGACAGGTAGACGAAGTTGTTGACCGTCTGAGGCGCGATGTTGGGGTCGACGAAGGAGATCACGAAGTCGCCACGCGTCGTGTGCACGGTGGCCGTGTACTTCTTGGTCGGGTCGATCAAGGTGGGCGGGGGCGTGGTGCGCTGTTCCATGCAGGTGACGATCTCATTGTCGCAGCCCGGGGCGAACGAGGTCGTGGCGGGGCTACCTCCTCCCGCGTCGCACGCCGAGACCGCGATCAGCACCAGCGCCGTACCGAGAATCCGCTTCACCCGCGAGACTTTACGAGATCAGCGGACCGGTTCGCGAGCTCCCGCCGCAACGATTGCCGCCAGCGCGAGGGCAAGGCCGGCGACCACGATCAGCGCGGCGGAGACACTTGCCGTTGCGGCCACGGCGCCGCCGATGGCCGGGCCGATCGCGAACCCGAGCGCCACCGAGCTGGCGTTGGCTCCGAATACGGTGCTCTGCGCCTCTGGGGGCGTCTCGAGCCCGATCATGCTCGCGGTCGCGGGAATGACCACCCCGCTGACCAGGCCGTTGAGCGCCACACCTGCCACCACCACCGCCGCCCAGGGCGCGATGGCGATGAGAGAAACGGCCACCGCCACCATCACCGCGGCCACTGCCGTCGTCCGCACGTAGCCCAGCCGCCGCGTGACCAGCGTGTAAAAAACCGCGGCGCCGCTGCTCGCTACGCCCGCGAGACCGAAGGCAACCCCGGTGATCGCCGACACCCCGCTCGTCACCATCTCGATGAGTCGCAGCACGACGAGCTGCTGCGTGGCGGAGTTGCACACACTGATGAGGCCCTGGGCGCCGATCAAGACGCCCAGCGAACGCAGCGTCCCCGGGCGTTGCTTGATCAGATCAAGAACCCCCACCTGCGGTCCTTGGCGGCGCCGGAGCGGGCCTTCACGGACGATAAACAGCACGGGCATCGTCGATAGGAGGAGCAGGATCCCCCCAAAAAGAAACATGAGCCTCAAGCCAAGCAGCGCAGCGGCCAGCCCGCCCACGACCGGGCCGATCGCGCTTCCAAGCGCAACCGCCGAGGTGACTACGCCGAGTGCCCAGCCCACGCGGTTGCGTGGGGTCTCGGCGGCCACGAGCGCAGTCGCCGCCGCAACCGTGCCGCTGGTGGCGCCCTGGAGAAGGCGCAGGACCAGCAGGTCTGTCGGGGAGCGGGCGAAAAAGATCAGGCCGACCGTGATCGCGCCGCCGACCATCGACCTGATGAGCATCGGCTTCCGCCCGTACCGATCTCCCAGGACGCCCCAGATCGGGCTTGCGATCGCCATCGACAGGCCGGAAACGCTCGCCGTCGCGGCCGTCCAGAGGTCCAGCTGCGACCCCTTCGGGACGCCCAGGTCCTGGTGGATGAAGATCGAGAGGAACGGGAAAGCGAAGCTGAAACCGAAGATCGCCATGAACTCGGCAAACCAGAGGGCGGCGAGGTTGCGTCTCCAGTCGATCCCTCCAGGGCCGAGGGGAGGGGTGGTCGCGCGTGGATCGGTGCTCAGCTGCCCAAAAGCTCGACGATGTAGTCGGACGTGATCGGCAGCCGGTCGACTACGGCATCGGGGTTGCGCTTGCGCAGCGCGTCCTCGACTGCGTTGGAGATGGCGGCGGGGACGGGGATGGTCCCGCTTTCGCCCGCGCCTTTGAAACCTTCGGGGTTCGCGTCGGTCGGCGTGTCGCTGCTGATCAGATTCAGAGTGACGCCCACCTCGCCGGTGCTGACGATCGTGTAGTCGAGAAAGCTCGCGGTCCGAAAGGAGCCGTCGGCGTCGTAGATGGCCGCCTCATAGAGCGCGTAGCCGAGGCCGTGGGCGAAGCCGCCGTGCAGCTGTCCTTCGAGAGTCAGCGGGTTGATCGCCTTGCCGGTGTCGTGCGCGATCACGTACTTCAAAACCTCGACCTGTCCCGTTTCGGGATCGACCGCGACCACCGCAGCGTGGCAACCGCTCGAGAAGGCAAGGGGTCGTGCCGGATCGAAGCTCTCGAGGACCTCGAGTCCCTCGTCCGGCAGCACGTCGGTCGCGGGCACCCGTTTCGCGGGGGCGCCGCGCACGCCGACCACGCCTTCCTCGAGCACGAGGTCGTGCACGTCCGCTTCGAGGACGTCCCCAGCGCGTTCCAGGATCACTTTGCGCATCGCGGTGGCCGCCTTCGCAGCGGCGTTGCCGACCTGCACCGCGCTCCGGCTGCCGGCGGTGAGGAGCGCGAAGGGGACGTGCTGTGTGTCGCCTGCCGTAACCCGGATCTTGTCGAGCGGCCAACCCAGCCTCTCGGCCGCGACCAGCGCCACCATCGTTTCGTGGCCCTGCCCCTGCGGCGTCGAGCCGACGTACACGTGGGCGATGCCGTCCCTGGACACGTGAATCTTCGCCGGCTCGCCACGTCCGAATCCCGTCGACTCGACGCAGCAAGCCACTCCAAACCCAACGAGACGACCCTTGGCGCGTACCCGTGCCGGGTGTACACCCAGCTTCTCGAGCGCCAGGTCCAGCAGTCGCGGGTAGTCACCGCTGTCGTAGACGTGCCCTCTGCGGCCCGCGGGAAAGCCGGTCGTGTACGGGATCTGTTCTGGTTGGACGAGGTTGCGCCGTCGCAGCTCGACTGGATCCACTTCGAGCGCCCGCGCCAGCCGGTCCATGACCCGCTCCATCGCGTAGTTGCCGAGTGGCCGTCCGCCGCCTCGGATAAAACCGCTCGGCACGGCGTTCGTGTAAACGAGCTGGTAGCCGATCTCCATCGCCGGCAGCACGTACGCCGAGATCATGTGGCCGATGATGATCTCGGGCTGGCCGGTGCCCGAGGCCGCGTACGCGCCGACGTCGTGGATCAGGCGGCCGCGCAAGCCGCGCAGCTTTCCACCTCCATCCGACGCCAGCTCGACCTCGATCACGGACCCGTGTCCCTGCGCGGTCGTAGCGCTGTCCTCGCTTCGAGACGCGATCCACCGCACGGCTCGCTTCAGGCGCCACGCCGCCAGCGCGGTGAGCACCTCCTCTGGAAAAGCGCTTCCCTTCGCACCGAAACCGCCGCCGACGTCTTCGGCGACCACCCGGACCTTTGACTCGTCGATACCGAGGGTGGCAGCCACGGCGTGCTTGACCCCGAATACGTTTTGCGTCGAGGTCCAGACTTTGATCCCGCCGGTATCCGAGTCAGGCGTCGCAGTGACGGACCGCGGTTCCATGGCAGCCCCTGCGACGCGAGCTGTGGTGAGACGGATCTTCGCCGTCACGCTGTCGGAGGCGAACGCGGCTTTGATGTCGCCGAAAGCGATGGTCGCCGCCAGCGCGATGTTCGATTTCATGTCGGCGTGCACGGTCGGCGCGCCGGCCGCGCTCGCGGTCACCACGTTGCCCACCCCAGGCAGCGGATCGAGCTCAGGGGAAACCTGCTCTCCGGCGTCGTGCGCCTGGTACGAGGTTTCGGCGACCACCATCGCGTAGGCCTCTCCGATGTAGTTCACCTCATCGCGATTGAGGATCGGCCGCCCCCGGTGTTCGACCCCGACGGGGCTGGACTCGCCCAGGCCCGTGACGACCTCAGGCAGGTCGTCGGCCGTCCAGACCGCAATCACGCCCGGCATCGTCTGCGCCGCCGACCGGTCGATGGCCCTGATCCGGGCGTGTGGGAGCGTCGACCGGCAGAAGGAGAGGTGAAGCAGGTCTTCGAGCTTGATGTCCCCCGCGTAGCGACCTGCCCCGGTGACGAGCCGTTCGTCCTCGACCCGGCGCGTGCGCCGGCCGATGTAGGGAGGCACGGCAACTACAATAATTCGTCACCCGGCAGCCCATTCCGAAAGCCCGGATGACCGCGGGCGGCTAGCTCAGTTGGAAGAGCGCCAGCTTGACATGCTGGAGGTCGGGGGTTCGAAACCCTCGCCGCCCACCAGATCGGGATGGTTGCCAGTGTGGAGTAGCCCCAGCGGGATTCGAACCCGCGATCTCAGCCTTGAAAGGGCCGCGTCCTAGTCCACTAGACGATGGGGCCTAGCTAGGTACTCTAATTACCGCCGTTGCCCGTAAGTCTCGAAAGACCACCAGGCGAACGTCAAATGCGGGCGTAGCACAATGGTAGTGCGGCAGCCTTCCAAGCTGTTTACGTGGGTTCGATTCCCATCGCCCGCTCCATTTTCTAACCGGCCGCCTGCCTGCGCCGGAACCTGCCGACGCTGAAAGGCAGATCCAGTATCGCGAACAGGAAGAGAGCGAGCGCGGCCGCGCCCACGATGTACCACGGCCACGGACCGAGCACGTCGAGCAGGCTGTGCGCGCCCGGCGTGTGACGCAGGTACATGTAGTTCCCATCGCTCACGAGATTGATGCCCGCGTCGAGCACCATCAGGACGAATGTCAATCCGAACACCCTCGCCACGGCCCCTGGCCGCGGCGTGATCTTGAGCCCGATCACCAGGAAAAGGGCGGCGCCCACGATCGCTCCGTGCGCGATGAAGTACTGCATGAAACCAAAGCTCGGAAAGTGGTCCGAGACGTCCGGCGTGATGAGGCCGTTCGCCGTCCCGGCAAGACCCCAGAAGTAGGTGAGCTCGACCAGCAGCGGATGACGGAACCAGAGCGCAGCCGCCGAGACGAAAGCGGCCACATCGCAAAGTTGAAACGGCAGCGCGTAGCTCGCGGAATACGTGCCGTGGCCGGCCAGCCACACCCACCATGAGGCCTCGTTCGCGACGATGACCACCGCCAGGACCCGGCAGGCGACCACCGTCCAGGGTCCCGGCCGAAGGCGCGCGGCGACGATCAGGCTCGCGATGACAGCTCCAATCACGGCCAGCGTCACGAGGTGCTCGACCGCAAACAATTTCGCCATCGCCGACAGTTTCCCCTGGGAGGCCCGTCAGGTCAGTCCCAAATGCGTCTCAAAAACGGTGTCATCTCGTGAGGCGGTCGAAAACTCACACCCGATTCCAAGGCCGTTTTGAGCTTGCGACCAGAGGATTGGAGCATGAACAAGACCCGCAGCCTCATATTCGGATCCGTGGTGGTCGCGTCGATGATCTTCGGCGGGATCGTCAGCGCCACCGTATTCGCCAGAACGGGATCGCAGTTCAACGTCAACGCGGCGTCGGCCGCCGCATCGCCGTCGCCAGGTCCCTTCAAGTCGAACGAGGCGGCCGCACACGAAACCGGCGAGAGCGCGGCGCAGGAGACCGCAGAGAACAACGGCACGTTCCACCCGGGCGGGCCGGGAGGCCCAGGCGCCGGTCCGTCGAACGAGACCGCGGCGCACGAGGCAGCCGAGTCGGCGGCCCGCGAGTCCGCCGAGAAGACCTAACCGCCGAAAATAAGCCTCGTGCCGAACGAGGCAAGAACCAGGCTTCGGGTCTACGTGGAGGTCGGCGGCAAGCGCACCTTCGCGAGCGCCGCCGATTGGCCAGGTTGGTGCCGGTCGGGAAAAGATGAGCACGCCGCCCTCGAGGCGCTGGCCGCCTACACGCAGCGCTACGCAGCGGTGGCAAAGCTTGCCAGGGCTCCGCTACCGGCGGGCGCGCCCGCGTTCGACGTCGTCGAACGGCTGGCTGGCAACGCGACCACCGACTACGGCGCGCCCGGCATCCCGGCCAGGCACGAATCGAAACCGCTGACCGCACCGCAGGAACAACGCATGCGCGGCCTCCTCGAAGCGTGCTGGAGGTACCTCGACCAGGTCGTGGCGAAGGCGCCGCCCGACCTGCGCAAAGGCCCGCGTGGCGGCGGCCGGGATCGCGACAACATGTTCGACCACGTCCTCGGAGCGGAAATGGAGTACGCGAAGAGAATCGGAATCCGGCTGAAGCAACCCGATGGGAGGGACAGCGCAGCGGTCCGCGCCTTTCGCAAGGCCATCCTCGTAGGCATCGACAATCCTGCGCAAGGGACAAGGTGGCCGGTTCCCTACGCCATCCGGCGAACCGCCTGGCACGCGCTCGACCACGCCTGGGAGATCGAGGACCGCAGCACGCCTTGACCTCGCCGGTCTAAATTGGGGCGCTGAATGGAAAACAAACCAGGCCTCCTGGTCGTCATGGCCCACCCCGACGACGAGTCCATGGGATGTGGAGGCTTGATCCTGCGGCACACGCGCGCCGGAATCCCGGTTCACCTGATCTGCGCGACGCGTGGCGAGAAGGGCTGGAGCGGCAAGCCGCTCGGCGCCAGGCGAGAGGATCTCGCCCAGATCCGAACTCACGAGCTCGAGGAGGCCGCGGCCACCCTGGCCCTCGGCGATGTCGAGCTGTGGGACTACCCCGACGGCGGCGTGGACAGAGTTGACCGGCAGGAGATCACGCAGCGGATCTGGGAGCAGATCACCAGGCTGCGCCCGAAAGCGGTCGTGGGTTGGGGCCCCGACGGGGCGTATGGGCACCCGGACCACATTGCGATGGGCGCGTGCACCGACACAGCGGTGACTTCAATGGCGGAGGGGGATCGCCCGGCGCTCTATCACATGGGGATAGACCAGCAGCTCGCCGGCTTCTACAGGGACGCCTTTCGACTCTCCGGTGACGGCCAGGCGCTGCCGCTCATCGTGCAGGACAGCTTCGATGTCGTTTTCGACCTGGACTCCGACGAGGTGATGATGAAGCTGCGCGCGATCGACTGCCATCGAAGCCAGCTGGAAGAGTGGCGCATCCTGATTCGCGACCATCCCCGCCTCATGCAGGAGGGGTACGGGCACGAACCGTACATCGCGATCGCCTCGCGCACGCCGACTCCTGGGGCCAACGGCTTGCTGGGCGAATTTGCGGGATAGCGGTTTATGCACTTGTATTTAGTTGCCTGGCAAAGCTCAACATCGGCGTCGGCGAATTGCAGCCGTCCTGGGCTAACCTTTAGCGCCTGACTCCGGCCCACGTCGGGCCTATTCAAGTCGGGGGGTGACTGAATGTGATGGACGTTCAAGAGGCGGTGGCAGAAAGCACGCCGATGGCTTCTGCCGAGGACAATGGCGACGCCAGGCGCGGCGGCGGGCAGCGCAAGTTCACGATGGGGCCGAACGATAGCCTCGAGGGCAAGCTGGTCTACGAAGGTGACGTACACGTCGACGGCCGCACCGAGGGCGAGTTCAGGGTAACCGGCCACCTGGACGTGGCCTCGGGCGCGACGGCCCGGATCTCGATCGACGCGGCCAACGTGACCGTCAAGGGCCAGGTCGAAGGCTCTGTGAATGCGCACGACAAGCTCATGCTGGGCAAGAACGCTCGGCTCAGCGGGGACATCGTGGTGCGCAGGCTTCAGATCGAAGACGGCGCCAGCCTCAACGGCCATGTCCGAATGGGAGACATTGAGCAGCACGGCTCCGGCGGCTAGAAACCGCACCCCCGCGGCGGCGGGAAATGGGTCGGACGGCGCCCAGAGCTCGATCGTCCTTGGTCCGCGTGACCGGTTGGTCGGCCAGCTCTACGTAGAGGGCGACGTTCGGGTCGCCGGCACCGTGGAGGGCGGGCTTGAGGTCACCGGAAGCGTCGAGATCGCCGATGGCGGCCGCGTCACGGGACCTGTCACCGCGCACGACCGGCTGGTCGTCGGACGTTCCGGCTCCCTCGTCGGAGACGTGCGCGTGGCGCGTTTGGTGGTCCAGGACGGCGCGACGTTCAGCGGCAAGGTCTCGATGGGCAAGCAGCTCGCAGCGCCACCGAAGCCTGTCGAGCCACCGGCACCGGTCCCGGAACCGGTCAAGGCCGAAGCACCAGTCAAAGCGGAAGAGGCGGTCAAAGCGGAAGCGCCCGTCACCGTTGCCGAGCCTCCCAAAGCGCCGCAGCACGTCCAGGCGCCGCAGCCTGCCAATGTCGCGCAGCCTGTGAAAGTCGCGCAGCCTATCAAAGTCGCGCAGCCTGGCAAAGTCGCGCAGCCTGTCAAATCCGCGCAGCCTGTCAAAGCCGCGCAGCCTGTCAAAGCCACGCAGCCTGTCAAAGGGCAGCCGGCGAAACCACAGCAGTTCCAATCGCCGAAGCCCCCCGACCGAAAGGGCAAGCGCCGCTAACCCTTCTCCGCTAACGCTTTTTCGGCGTCACCTTCTTGGCTGCTTTGGGTTTGGCCGTCTTGGCCGGCATTGCCCGTGCGTGGGCAAGCGCCTTCCTGAGGAGCGCCAGCGCGGGGGCGGGCTTGCCCCGCCAGTCTCCGGGCACGACCACGTAGCCACCCATCTTGTGCCCTGCCATCGGCTCGAAGTCCCGGCCGCCCTGCTTCTTCACGGCCGCGATCTCAGCGTCGGGGAGCCGCACCATAAGCTCGTCGCCGAAGATCCCGCAAAACATGTTGCCGTTCACGAAAGCTGAAAGCTGGCCGAACATCGGCTTCAAAGTCACCGCGGGCTCGTCGGGAACGAGCTTGCTGAAGGCGGCCTTGGCCGCGTCGCTCGGTTTGGGCATCGAGCCCGGCGCCATGCGTCCCATCGCCAACGATTCTCCTCCTCCTCGAGGATGAGATCAAAGATCGATCTTGCGGCTGATGACGCCGCGCCCGCCGAAACCTAACGTGACGGTCATGGAAAACACCACGATCGTCGAGACCCACAGTCTCACAAAGCGATATGGAAGCGGAGTTCTCGCAGTCAACTCCGTTGACATGAGCGTGCGACGTGGCGAGGTCTACGGATTTCTCGGCCCCAACGGGGCGGGGAAGACCACGACCTTGCGCATGCTCGTCGGCCTCATCCGGCCGACCACAGGCACGGCAACCGTGGCCGGCCACACGCCTGGCAGCCCCGCGGGGCTGGCCAAGATCGGCGCCCTCATCGAGTCGCCGGGCTTCTATCCCTACCTGTCAGGCCGCGAGAACCTCCGAGTTGTCGCGGACATGGCAAGCGTCGCTCAGAAGCGCGTGGACGAAGTTCTCGACATGGTCGAGCTCACCTCGCGCGCCGGGCGGAAGTTCGGGACTTACTCGACAGGCATGAAGCAGCGCCTCGGCGTCGCCGGAGCGCTGCTCAAGGACCCCGACCTGCTCATCCTCGATGAGCCGACGAACGGACTCGACCCGCAGGGCATGGCCGAGATGCGCAAGCTCATCAAGGACATCGGACAGGGCGACCGAACTGTGCTCCTGTCGAGCCACCTCCTCGGCGAGGTGGAAGCGATCTGCGACCGGGTCGGGGTGATCAGCAACGGACGGCTTGTCACGCAATCGACAGTCCAGGATCTGCTTGGCGAGGAAGGAGTGATGGTCCGCGCTCAGCCCGCCGACGCGGCTCAGGAAATGCTGACCAGGATGTTTGGTCCTGAGGCGGTCAGCCGGCAGGACGGCGCGATCCATCTGAAGACCGATCCGGGAAAGAGCATGGAGATCAATCGGCAGCTCACGGCGGCCGGCATCGGGGTCAGCGAGCTGCGGCCATTCGAAAGATCGCTGGAGGACGTCTTCTTCCAGCTCACAGGAGAGAAGCAAGGATCATGATCGCAACCATCAAAGCGGAATGGCGTAAGAATCGTTTCCGGCCGGCCTTCCTCGTGTCGTCAGGCCTGATCGCAGGCATCACAGTGCTCATCTACGGGCTCAGCTGGTACCAGGCACTCCACCCGGGAACCGGGGAAAGGCGTGGCGTCGTATCGATCCTCACCCTCTACCCGGACCAGTTCGTCAACAACGTCATGGGGGCGGGCTTCCCACTCGGAGCGGCGATCGCGATCGTGCTTGGCGCGTTGATCGCAGGGTCGGAGTACTCATGGGGCACGATGAAAACCACCCTCACCCAGGGACCTGGACGCCTCACCACGTGGTTCGGCCGCGTGGTCGCGTTCGAGGCCTGGATGGCCATCTTGACCGTGATCCTGTTCTTGGTGGGAGCAGGGTCCAGCGTCGTCGTGGCGGCGTTTCAAGGCCACGCCATCGTATCGCCGGCGATGATAGACATCGCCAAAGGATTAGGCACCATCTGGCTGGTCTTCGCGGTCAACGGCGCCATCGGTTTGGCGCTCGGCACCCTGATCCGCAGCTCGGCTGCGGCGCTCGGCGTCGGCCTGATTTACGTCCTGGCGGTCGAAGTTCTCCTGGTGCGCTTCATCGACAGCCTCAACAACGGCGCCTACCAATGGATCGGAAACCTGTTCGTCAATCAGAACGCCACGGCTTTGACGCAGAGCTTTCACTCGGCTGCGTTCGGCCCGAGCGTCGCGCCGTCAATCGGTGCGGAGCAGGCCGTGGTGGTCCTCTTCGCCTACTTCGCCGGGCTCGTGATAATCGCGGCCGCTTTGATCCGGCAGAGGGACGTCACATAAGCCTCTTCCTACCTCGACAACCTTTACGCGGCCGGCCGTGGTCATGGATCACAGGCCGGCCGCGCCTTACCGATGGGCTGGTGGTCGCCTTCAACCTGTTGTTCGGGACCGGCGCCTTGATCGCCAGTTATGTCCACGCCCACTTTGCATGGTTCGGCGTCGTGTTGCTGCTCGTCGAGACGCTGCCGCTTTGGTGGAGGCGCCGCTTTCCAGTCGCGGTGCTCGCCGTAGTGCTTTGCGCGGAGATCGCGAGATGGGCTCTCCAGCTCTCCAACGAACCATCGGGTCCCGCGCTGGTTTTCGCCGTGTACGCCGTCTCGGTTTACGGCCAAACCCGCGAGCGGCTGCTGGTGGCCGGCGCCGCCATCGCCGTCATTGCTCTCGCCGTCACGCTGCTCCTCTTCGGCCAGTTCCCAGTCAGCAGGACGCTCATCCCGGCCGGGTCGACCTCACTGGTGGCCTGGGTGATCGGCGACTACATGAGGTCGCGCCGCCAATTTTTCATCGAGCTGGTGGCGCGGCACCAGGCAGCACGTGAGCAAGCAGCCGAAGAGGAGAGGCTGCGCATCGCGCGAGAGCTTCACGATGTCGTGGCGCACAACGTCAGCGTGATGGCGATCCACGCCGGCGCGGCAAGAGTGTCGGGTACCTCCAGCCCGCAGGCGATGCAGCTGATCGAGTCCACGGCCCGCGACACGCTCGCTGAGCTGAACCGGCTGCTCGGCGTGCTGCGCAAGCAGGACGACGCCCCGCTGGCTCCGCAGCCGGGCCTCGACCAGGTGGACGCGTTGCTCAAGGCGGCGCGTGACGCCGGTCTCGAGGCGGCGCTGAAGGTGACGGGTGAGAGGCGACCGCTGCCGGCCGCGCTCGATCTATCCGCTTACCGCATCATCCAGGAGGCGATCACCAACGTGCTCAAGCACGCGAACGCGACCCGCATCGAGTTGAGCATCGACTACCAGCCTCAGTCCCTCGTGATCGCCGTCAGCGACAACGGAAGCGGCGCTACTGAAACAGTTGGAGGTTCGGCCGGCCACGGGCTGATCGGCATGCGTGAGCGCGCGGAGCTGTTCGACGGTGAGCTGGGCACGGGCTCCTCGTCGCTGGGCGGATTCACCGTCCGCGCGAAGCTGCACATCAATTGATCCGGGTCGGCCTCGCCGATGACCAGGCGCTTGTGCGCGCGGGGTTCCGGATGATCGTCGAGTCGCAGCCGGGCATGGAGGTCGCGGGCGAGGCGGCCGACGGGCAGGAGGCGATCGAGCTGGTGCGCCGCGAGCGCCCGGACGTGATGCTGATGGACATTCGAATGCCGCGCCTCGATGGCATCGAGGCGACGCGGCAGGTCGCGAGCGCGACGCGGGTCGTGATCCTCACGACCTACGAGCTCGACGAGTACGTGTTCGATGCGCTCGCCGCGGGGGCCTCGGGCTTCCTGCTCAAGGCTGCGCCGCCGGAGCAGCTGATTCACGCGATCGAGGTGGTCGCCGCCGGCAACGCGCTGCTTGACCCCTCGGTGACAAAACGGCTGATTGCTGAATTCGCCAGGCGCCCCGAGCCGGCGCTCAGGAGACCAAAAGAGCTCAGCACACTCACCGAACGAGAGCGTGAGGTGCTGCTCGAGATCGCTCGAGGATTCACCAATGCGGAGATCGCGGGACGGCTGCACGTCAGCGAGACGACCGTGAAGACCCACGTCGCCCACGTCCTGGACAAGCTGAGCTTGCGGGATCGAGTGCAGGCGGTGATCGTGGCGTACGAGGCGGGCCTGGTCGGCTCTGCCTGACAGGGGCGCGCGCCTGACAGAGGCGCGGCCGGACGCCGTCGACGGATCTTCGGCGCCCATGCGGCCCATCTCCGGGTTCAGCGACTGCGCTGCTCGCTCACGCATCGACGGATGCGCTCGCTCCGCTGCTCGCCGCTTCACCCGGATCTGGACCACCTGGATCGCCGAATCTCTCGTCGAGGATCCGGCCGCGCCTCTGTAACCTAGCGGCGGGAATGTCGATCTCCACCGAAGAGCGTCGCATCGTGACCGTGCTGTTCGCCGACATGGCCGGCTCGACCGCGCTCGGCGAGGAGCTCGACGCTGAAGAGATGCGCCGCCTGCTGACGCGCTACTACACCATCGCGCGCGAAATCGTCACGGAGCACGGCGGCACCGTCGAGAAGTTCATCGGCGACGCGGTGATGGCTGTGTTCGGCCTTCCTACCGCCCACGGAGACGACCCCGACCGCGCGGTCGCGGCGGCGCTCGCCATGCGGGACCGCATCCGCTCGGACGAAGCTCTGGGCGGGCGCCTGGCGATCAGGTTCGGCGTCAGTACGGGCGAAGTGGTCGCGAGCCGCGACCAATCGGCAGGCGACTTCCTCATCACAGGTGATGCGACCAACGTAGCCGCGCGGCTGCAGCAGGCCGCCGAGCCGTGGTCGATCCTGGTCAGCGACCGCACGGTGCGCGCGGCGATCGATGACTTCGAGTTCGGGGACGAGGTCCAGGTCTCCGCCAAAGGAAAGTCCGTACCGGTGACTGCACGGGAGGTGCTCGGGCCGCGTAGGGCAAGGGCGCGCCGCAAGGTCAGCCTGCCTCTTGTCGGCCGCGAAAACGATCTGGCCCAGCTGCAGCTCGTCGCGCGGCGGGCCGTGGGCGAGAGGCGGCCGTCGATGGTCAGCGTGATCGCGCCGGCCGGCACGGGCAAGACGCGACTCGTCGAAGAGTTCCTCGACTGGCTGCCCTCCCTGGCACCGAACACTGTGGTGGCGACCGCCCAGTGCCTGCCTTACGGGCAGCAACTCACCTACTGGCCGATGCGGCAGGTGCTCTTCACCCTGACCGGCGCGAGCGACGAGGCCTCGCCCGCCCAGGTGCGCGAAGCGATCGGCGCGTGGCTCCGCCGCCTCGGGGTCGAGAATGTCGAACGCGACACGAAGCTCCTCGCAGCCACCATCGGCGAGGCCGGAACCGAGGGGGCCGACAAAGACCTGCTGTTCTCAGCCTGGCGCTCCGCGCTCGAAGCGGCCGCGCGCCGTACGCCGATCGTGATCGTGTTCGAAGACCTGCACTGGTCGAGCGACAGTCTTCTCGATCTGGCCGAGTTCGTGATGCAGCCCCGCGGCGAGGCGCCGGTCCTGATGGTCGTGCTCGCGCGTCCCGAGCTGCTCGACCGCCGGCCTGCGTGGGGTGGAGGGCGCCTGAACCACCTGGCGATCGCGCTCGAACCGCTCGGAGACACGGCGATCGCGGACCTCGTGAGGCATCTCCTCGACACCGATGCTCCGGACGTGATCAAGCTCGTCTCCGAGCGCTCAGAGGGCAATCCCTTCTATGCCGGCGAGCTCGTCCGTTCGTACCTCGAGCAAGGATCGCTGGAGCGGTTGCCGGACACCGTCCAGGGCACGGTGCTGGCCCGCCTCGATCTGCTCCCGCCCATGGAGCGGCGCGTCTTGCAGCTCGGCAGTGTGTTCGGCAGGGCGTTCCGCGCGGCCGGCATCGCAGCGATCGAATCGGGCCTCGCCGAACAAGCCGGTCAGCTTTGCGAGAACCTGGCCGACCGCGACCTCATCAGGCCCGCGGACAGCGATCGCTTCGCGTTCCGGCACATCCTCATCCAGGAGGTTGCGTACAACACCCTGCCTCGCACCGAACGCGCTCGCCTCCATGGCGCGGCCGCTCGTTGGGTGGAGTCCACAAGCGAAGGCCGCGAGGTCGCGGTAGCCGAGATCCTCGCGTTCCATTATCGCGAGGCCGCTGTGCTCAGCGCCGCGCTCGAGCCTGCCTCGGAGGCAACCGCTTCGGCCAAGCAAGCAGCGGGGCGGTGGTTGTTGAAAGCCGCTGATGTCGCAGCCGCCGCCGGCGCCACCCCTGAGGCCGTCCGCCACATAAGGGCCTCCTTTGATTACGTCGAGCCCGGTCGCCTGCCCCAGCTCCACGAGCGCATCGGAGACCTTACGGCCGGCGACTCCGGCCTGGAGGAGTACCGCATGGCCCTCGAGCTCTACGCAAGCGGCGGTGCGCCCGTCGACGACCAGCTGCGCGCGCTGGCGGGCATCCTCCTGGTGGCGACTCGGTGGCAGGGCTCGGTCGGAGGCCGGATGTCTCTCGTCGAGATGAATGACCTCCGCGCCCGTGGGCGGGAACTTCTGGAGCTGTCTCATGACCCGCGTTCGATAGGTCGATTCCTCGCCGCGGACGCGTTCTACCCTTTCTGGCTGTCGGCCGTGGCGGTCCCGAGCCCCGAGGACAATGACAGGGCCGAGGGGAGTGCCCGGCGAGCTGCGGACATCGCGCTCGAGCTCGACGACCCAGACCTTGCAAGCGCGGCCCTGGACGCCCTCGGCGGCTCAGGCGTCACGCAGTTTGACTGGTCGGGGGCCCTTGATGCCGCTCGCCGGCGAATCGCGTTCGAGGAACGGCTCGGATTCTACGAACGGCTGGACGCGCACTCCATGGTGGCGTGGATGTCGTACCTCATGGGCGACCTGGCCACCGCCGACTCTGATTCGGCCGCGATGATCGCGCGAGTTCTGCCCGGCCAGGCGCCGTATCCCGCCCTCCACCTGTTCGCCTGGCGGACGATCACGTTGATGATGCTCGGCCGCTGGGACGAAGCGGTGAGCACGTTCTACAGGTCGCTCGAGGCGTGGAACGATGCGGGCCGCCACGCCGCCGGCTATGCGCTGCGAGGGTTTGTCGCCGCCCTGGACATCGGGCGGGCGAGGGGCGATGCGCGTTTGATCAACGCCGCATCCGACCCGATCATGTCGATCGTCTCGCGCTTTCCCGCCGACCACGCGCATGCGCGGCTGACAGCACATGTCAACGGGGAGGTCAGCTTCACCCCCGACGACCCGGTGCTGTTTCTGGGCTATCCCTCGGAAATGGTGGAGCGGCGCCTTTCCTTCTCCGCCGACCAGCGGGCCGCGCTTCCCGCCATCGTCCTGCCTACTTTGCTCTCTCGCGCGCTCGAGCAGAAGCTCCCGCTTCTCGAGGCGCAGACCAGGCGAGCGATCGGCCTGGCGAATCGCGATCCGTCCGAGCTGTCGGCCGCCATGGCCATCTGGGATCGGATCGGCTCGCCGCCGAACTTCGGCCGGGCACGAGCTGAGCGAGGACTGCTCACGGGAGACCAGGGCGAAACCGCTGCGGGCCTTTCCATCCTGAAGAAGCTCGGCGATGTCAACTATGTGGACCGGTTCGCTTCCGAGATCTGATCAGTAGGCCAGGACGCAGCCTCCCGCCCCGCTGTTGAACGCGTTGCTCCACAGCGATTGGACTGCAAAGCTGTTGCTTCCCAGCGAGATGTTCGCCGCCGCACCCTGCCCTGAGCCGATCCATGCGCATTTGTCGCCGTTCTCGGCGCCGCTCCCGTCGAGCCAGCCGCTGCTGGGGAAGGGATCGGTGACGGTCTCGGCGTACTCGTGCCCGCCGACGATCGAGAAGCCGTCGAAGTATCCGTTGCCGAACGAGTTGTTGGCCGTGTTGACGAAGTTCATCCCGCACGACGCGCCGGCGTCAGGTTGATAGGGCATGTTGGAAAACGAGACCGGGCCCGAGCTCGAGCTCGTGGAGCTGTGCCACGCGCAGAACTGTGTCCCGAATCCGCTGGTTGACTGGCCGGTCGGGGTAAAGACCATGTAGTCGGCGTTGGCGTTGTAACCGAAGTGGGCGACCGCCCTCAGCGCTTCGCCGGCTATCGAGCTCGTACCGAGCCTCGAGGGCACGGGGCTCGTGTCGTTCCAGGTTCCGGCGAGCTGCCCACGGGGATTGGTGACATTGACCGCGCCGCTGACGCTTGCGCAGTTGGTCGTACCCGACGCTACGTTCTGGCAATACTGGGTCGTCGAGTTCGCCCACGAGGAGCCGCCGACGTTTGTGAAAAAGCTCTGGACGTAGTTCTGAGCTTGCGCGCTGGTGTAACCGCCGGTGGAGAACCCGGTGGACCACGAAGCGCCCCAGTAGGTGATGAACACAACCGGGGTCGTCTCGATTGCACCGCCATGCGAGGACAAAAGCGTGCTGCCCCTGTGGTGAGCGGCATGGGCGCCTTTCACCCCCATGGCGTGAGCGCCGGCGGCCTGCGCAGAAGAGGTGCCGGCGGTGGCCAGCATGAGCACTGAAACGGCGACCAGGGATAGGCCGATATGGAGAGTCCGGCGCATGAAAACTTCCTCCCGCTGGGTACGAGGTCTGATGCGCCGTTGGCGCCGCGGGTAGTTATAAGGTGTGGGCGCCCGTCCGTCAATTGTTGAATCGACCGTTCCTTACCCGGGTCGCGTTGGTAAGTTCGTGACGTGGTGAGGGCTTTCTTCGGCCGCCTCGGTATGGTCGGAGCGATCCTGCTCGCAAGCGCGCTGATCTTTGGAGCCATCGCGGGTGGCGTGGTCGTCCATCGGCTGGAGTCGGCGCCCGCCGCTTCCACCACCCAGCAGCGAGGTGACAATTCGGATGAGCGAGGAGAGGGTCAATCGAAGCCAAAGCCCCCCAAGCATGCCGCTCATCCCTCGCCAGAACCGGACGGCACTCAAGACAAGGACGCTTGACAGACTGCTAAGCGCCCTTTACTATGCGGCGCGATGACCGAGCAAACACCGAGCCCGAACCCTGCCGAAGCGCCGATCGATCCCCTTTCCACCCACCCCGCCTCGCCGTTCCTACGCACCGAGGCGCCAGAGCCGGTCGCTTTTGCTTCGCCCCCCTCTCCTATGCAGGTGGTTCCGGCTACCTCGTCGACGTGGGTGATCTACCGGACCCAGATCGAGTTCGGGCTCGCGATGCTGGCCTACCTCATGGTTCTCGTCGGCTCAGTCGTCGTGGTGCAGGCGAATCCACAGGCGGGCTGGCGTTACGTGGTCGTGCTGGTCCCGGTCGCGCCGGCGGCCTTCGTGGTCTGGCTCTTCGTGCGCGCGCTGGCCAGGCTGGACGAGCTGCAGAAGAGGATCCAGATGCAGGCGTTCGGCTTTTCGCTGGGGTCGACGGGTCTGCTCACTTTCGGCTACGGGTTCCTCGAGGGAGCGGGCTTGCCGCACCTGAGCTGGACGTACGTGCTGCCGCTGATGGCGGCGCTGTGGGCGCTCGGAGCGGCCATTTTCAGCTGGCGGTATCGGTGAAGAACCGGCTGAGAGTATTGCGGGCCGAGCTGTCGTGGTCCCAGGCGGAGCTGGCGGCCAAGCTCGGAGTCTCGCGGCAGACGGTGAACGCGATCGAGACGGGCAAGTACGATCCGAGCCTCCCCCTCGCGTTCTCCATGGCGCGCATGTTCAAGCGGCGGATCGAAGAGATCTTCGAAGCAGAGGGGAGCCGGGTCTAGACCTGAAGCTGGATGGGGGTCATTCGGCCCAGGGTATGATCTGTCCTCTGGCCGAGCGGGAGTAGCTCACTTGGTAGAGCGCGACCTTGCCAAGGTCGAGGTAGCGGGTTCGAAGCCCGTCTCCCGCTCCAGCTTTGCTCCTCTGCAAGTCAATGCGGTCTTAGGGGCTTCATAAGCTCTTAGAGGGACGATCGCATCGACCCAGTAGAAGTCTGGTCAACATGTCGGGTCGGTAGGTCAACTGAGCATGCCGGCGCATCGTGCCGATCGCGCTGACGCTAATTCATTTGTACGATGACTTCCACGCCACTGCTTTACAACAATGGCTAGTCGCTTTGCAGGTAACCAATGTCCGCGCTGACCAAGAGCGCCGCGTTCGACCCTGGGGCGATGGTGTCCGCGAGCGACTGACACCATTTGAGCGACACCTGCTCGAACTCATGGCTTCGGGCCTGAAGCGCAAGGAGATCGCGCGGGCAGTCAAGAAATCACCGCAGACTGTCAGCAACTCAATGACGGTTGCCAAGGACAAGCTCGGCGCACGATCGCTCGCCGAGGCGGCCGTCCGGCTCGCGCGACACGACTCGACCTCCAGCGGGCGCGCTTCGCGCAAGGGTCAAAGTAATGACTCCCATGATTGATCCAAAGGGTGGCTTGGCCTCGAGCTAACCAGGGTCCTCGTTAAGTCGATCACGTCCGAATCGGCCATGGCTTTGTTTGCTCATCTGCTGGTGGGTCGGCGCACTGCGTAAGCCCATTAGCACCGCGGGTTCGACGGAGTCAAGGTGTGACTTACCTTGTTTTTGACAACACCATAGCGCCATCGTTTCCGCGGCGAAGCTAATCGCTGCGCAATCGATATGTCCATGGGGCGGGGGCGCCAAAGGGTGGCAGTCCGCGAAGCTCCGATACGGGGGAAACGGACTTGTCCAGAAATCGAAGACCGATGTCAGTTCGCGGTCACAGCTTGATTCCTCGATCGCTCAATCGCTTGGCTTCCGTAGGCCTTGCCTTGAGTTTCGCCCTGGCGGCAACAGTCGCGCCAGTGCCCGGCTCAAGTGCAATCGGGCACGCCGCGAGCAACCCCACCAATCCGAATCGCTTCGATTCCAAATCGAGCGCGACTTCAGTCAACAGAGTCGCCGCCGCCCCTCAATCTGGGCCCGCTCCCGCAAATTCGTCGACCCCGGCGCCGTTTATCAAGGACCATCATTTCGCCCTGGTGCCGACCGCGTTTGCGATCACACCTTCGGGCACGAGCCACTTCGTTAGCAACGATAAGACGCTGACGATCGACGTTCCAGCTGGAACTGTGACTCAGGCTGAAACGGCGGCTGATGGAGGTAGGACATCGCTGCTCGTGCGCCAGATTCAGCCTGGCTCGGGAAGTTCCGCCGGCGGGTCGGGGCATGTGTCCTTTGGAGGGTTCTTGGTTCAGGTCATTGACGCTCACGGGCATCTCGCCAAGCACGGACTACACCAAGCCCTCAAGTTCACGCTTCATTACGGGAAGGGAACCGCTGTCGACCTTGCTCACGCTTACACCGTCCTCAACGCGCCACTTCCCGCGTGGGTCAATCCGGACCCCGCCTCTGTGTTGCCAACTCCAGGCCCGACTACCGCGAGTTCGAGTCGGCTGTCGACAGCCTCGAGTGGCGATTTGTCATCACAGACCTCAGCTTCTCTGTTCGGCTATTCGCCGGCGACCTCCAGGCTGGGTCCGCAATCGAACCCCGCAGTGAGCGTTGACGCGGCGGCAAGCTCGCTAAATACGACGATCGCTCTGAGCACTCCGTCGAGCTCGATCAGTTGGGGAACCGATTCGCCCGTCGCAACTTTCGGAAAGCCGGACCCGTTTGAGGTCCAGCTAAGTGGAGGTTCTCTAACCACCGGCTACCCTCTCGATGTCCCGGCGGGCCCCGGCGGCTTCACGCCGCCGGTCAGTCTCGTTTACAACAGCGCAGGCGTCAGCGATCAGCACAATGCGCAGGGGGCCGCTGGGTGGGTCGGCGAAGGTTGGAACATGTCCTTGGGCGCCATCAGCTGGGCCGAGCACAACGTGCTCAGCGGCGATGGCTCGTCACAGTGGGAAGACAACTGGCAGCTCAACGACGCATTTGGTACCAGCGCGGAGATCGTCCCGCCCAACATCAACGTCGCCACCTACTACGACGACAGCCCCAACTTTCAGTCCACGAGCCCGGTGCCTTGGCACACGGCCCCCGAGACGCACGCGAGGGTCTTTTCGTACGACAGCGGCATCTCGCTCCCCAGCATGCCAGCCCTCCCGCCATGCTTTCGCGTCTTCCTGCCAAACGGCGTCATGGAGGAGTTTGGTTGCACCGCGGATTCGCTCCAGTTCTACCCGAATCTGTGCGCCGGAACCCAGAACAACACCTGTGACTACCTAGCGAATTGGAATCTGGATCTCATCACGGACCCCCAGGGCAACCAGATCCACATCACCTACCAGACTGACACCGAGAGCACGCGCGGCTTCAGCTACCCGCGCGATGCCGAAATGGCGACCATCGAGTACGACTCGCCGGGCTGTCTGAACGCTCAGACTGCCTGCACCGGCTTGGCCTGGGCACCGCTTATGCGGGTCAACTTCTCCGCATCCCACAGCGTGGCCCACGTCAGCGGCAGCTCCTGCGCGGCCAATGGCAACTTGCGCTGCGACGATCCGGTCGACCTCTCGGGAAGTAGTGGCCTGGCAGCACCGATCGTTCAATCGACCTTCGCCCTCAATGACATCCAGGTCCAGGTTCGCTCCAGCGGCACAGCAAGCTGGAACACGCTCCACGACTACCAGCTGAGCTACGAACAGGCCGCGCCTTCTACGATCACCGATCCGGTCAGTGGCCTCTTGGAATCGACTGCCGGACGGCTGAACCTGACCCAGCTCAAGGTCCTCGGTGATGACGGCAGCACCGCGCTGCCCGCCGTGAACTACGGCTACGCCTCGCAGACCGAATCCTACGTGGACAGCCTTCAGAAACCCATCGCGGGCTCCGGTTGTGGTTTCTCTTGGAACGTGCCGTGCAACCTCTGGAGCCAGAGCTACGCCGGCAACAGCTACTACATGACATCTGCAAGTAACGGCCTGGGTCTTGCCCAGACCTTCAGCTGGCAGAACGCCCGCGACAACATGCACGGCGTCAACGGCGGCGGCACGACCAACACCCAGAACCCTTTCTACTGCAACGGCACCGGTGTCCAGAGCAGTTATCCGTGCTACTCCGCCGACGACGAGGCATGGAGCCGGATTGTTCTGACGCAGCAGACCAACTCTCTGGTTCGTCAGAGCCAGGCGGGCCAGGGCGGCCAGCAGACTGCCACGCCCGTCACGGGCACGACTGCCTACAACTACCAGATCGCTTATCCGCTTCTGGCGCAGGAGTGCTCCGACTGCGTGGCCGGCTACACATGGGGCAACCAGAATGACAACGACTATCTCGATTTCTACAACGGCAAATTCATGGGCTTCACCCAGGCGAGCGTCGGCAACCCTGATGGGAGCGTAGAAGTACACAAGTACTACTCGACAGAGGGCTGGGGCGTTTACGACACAACCCAGATCACCTGCTTCGAAAATCCGCCCAACCCATGCCATAACGATCCGTGGTGGGACCTGAGCAATGCAGCTCACGCGCACGAGTACGAGCTCGACCGCTACGCAACCGACGGCGCGACGTTTCTACAGCAGGTTAAGACCCGGTACAGCGCGGTCTGCCCGCCAGCGGGCGTGACCGGGTCACCGGCGGTCAGCGGCTATGGCAACTGGAACGGCAACTTGGTAAGCGAGCTCGACCATGGCAACCCGGTGGGTGTCTGCGATGTCCAGAAGACGCAGGTAGACAACTACAGCTATGACGGGGCGACGGGCACGGTGCCTGACTTGACCCAGACCTATGCCTACGACAGCTACGGTCGCCCGACGAGCGAAACCGAGACGAGCAACAACGGTTCAGCCAACGGCAGTCCGACCACGATTCTCCACAAGACTTCGTACGTCTGGAACGACGCGGTCACCGCCACCTCGACCTCGGCCACAGGAACCTACCTCATCGCTTTTCCGGCCTTCGCCGATACGGAGGACTCGAGTGGCAACCGCTACCAGTGCAGTTACACGAGCTACGACGGCCAGGCCAACACGACCGGTCAGTCAAGCGGACTGACCCTGGGCGAGACGACCCGCATCGACAACTACACGAACTGCGGCAACTCAGGGAATGGGTTCACGCCGAGCGGCCAGATCAGCACGACCGCGACCTACGACAGTTTTGGCAACAAGATCACAGGCAACGACGCGGACGCCAACGCGGGCAATACCGCTCACCTCGGCTGTAGCGTGGGCAGCTCGACCTACAGCTCGTGCACGACATACGACACAACGTTCAACTCTCTGGCGACCGCGCAAGCCAATGCGCTCAACCAGAGCTCGCACGTCAACTACCAGGCCCCGGCGAGTGGCACGGCGGGAGGAGGCTTCGGGCTTTGGCCGATTTCCACCAGCGACCTGAACAGCCAGACCACCGCTTTCACTTATGACGCGCTCGGCCGGCAGACCAGCACGACGCTGCCGGCGGAAACGGCCGGCCTTACGACACAGAGCATCGCCTACGCGGTGTGGTGCTCGGGCACCGCCGCCCAGAGCCCATGCGCGGAAGTCGATCAGACACAGCGGCTCAACAGCACGACCACCGTGACCAACCGCTCCTTCTACGACGGCATGGGTCATTTGGTCGAAACCCGATCGCCAGGACCGTCTGGCGACGTCGTTCAGTACAACTACTACGATCCCTCGCAGCGCCAGATCTTCAAGAGCGTGCCCTACATCGTGGCCAGCTACACGGGCGGTCCTGGTGCCGCGGCCTACTCGATACCCGACAGCACACAGGCTGGGACCAGCTCCACCTACGACGGACTCGGCCGCACCACGTCCTCGACCGATGCACTGTCCGAGCAGTCCAACCTCAGCTACGCCGTCGCATGCAACGCCGCAGGAACGGGAGACAGCGGCTGTTACGAACAGACGATGGCGATCGACCCGCTCGGCCACAAGACCGGTCAGCTGGTCGACGCTCTGCAGCGAGCGCAGTTCGAACAGCGCTACACGGGCAATGCGCCGGCCAACTACGCCGTTTACGCAACCACCAAGTACACCTACGACTACGCAGGCGACCTGACCCAGATTCTTCAGCCAGACGGCGCAACCACGACGACCTACCAGTACGACATGGCCGGTCGCAACACGTCCATGACCGATCCCGATCGCGGGACCGAGACGTATGCCTACGACCAGAACGGCAATCCCACGCAGTCGATCGATGCTCGCGGGTCGGCCAGAACCGTATATGCCGGCTACGATGGCATCGACAGGCCGATCTGGCGCAACACGACGAACAGCCCGACAGGCGCCTACGACACGTACTCGTACGACAGCACCGCGAGCGGCAACGTCGGCATCGGCCGGCTCACCAGCCAGACCTTCTCCGGCACACCCAACAACACGTTGTCGGGGAGCGACAGTTACGTCTACGACGCGCGGGGCCGGCAGACCGCTGAGACGCTGGTCGTCGGAAGCACCAGTTACCCGATTCGCGCGACCTACGACGACGCTGGGACATCGCTCACGCAGACCTATCCCGACGGCGAGACGGTCACCAACTCTTACAGCGCCCAGGACTGGATCACCGGAGTCAGCACCAGCCAGGGCAGCACCACCCTGCTTAGTGGGGCCGGCTATACGGGCCCTGGCGGAGCCGTCGGTTCGATTACGAGCGCCAATCTCGGCGGCACCACCTACCAGTTGAACGCGACCTATGACTTACTCGGCCGCGCTTCGGACATCAAGGTCAAGCGCTCGAGCGACCAGGCGACCATGTTCGACCAGAGCCGCACGTTTGACGCGGCGGGCAACGTCACCACGGCCAGCACCACTATGCCCGCCGGCACAGACAACCAGGCCTTCTGTTACGACGAGCAAAACCGCCTGACCTGGGCGGGCGCAGTCGGCACGCCGCCCTGCACTGGTACCGGGATCAGTGCCGGGACCCTGACTGCGGCTCAGTACGCACAAACCTTCGCCTACGACACGATGGGGCGGCTCACAAGCGGGCCGCTGGGCTCTTACACGTATGGTGACAGCGCCCATGTCCACGCGGCGACCTCGATTGGACCGACCTACACAGCCGCGTACGACGCAGCCGGCAATATGACCTGCCGCGCGCCTTCATCTGGTCTGGCATGCAGCGGAACCGAGACCGGCGCCCAGCTGATCTACAACAACGAGGGCGAGCTGTCGAACTGGCAGAACACGCCGAGCAATCCGACCAGCACGGCTGCATTCCTGTACGACGGACAGGGCAACCGCGTCGCTCAACAATCGACACAAGGCGGCGCCTCGACCACCACGGTCTACGTGGGCAACCTCGAGGAAGACTCGACCACCGGCACAACGACGACCAAAACGACCTATTACTACACCAACGGTTCTCGGATCGCGATGGCGGTCAACGGAGCCTTCAGCTACCTCGCCAGTGACGGCCTAGGCAGCGCCAACGTCACGCTCAATGGCAGTGGCACCTCGATCGCGAGCGTGCTATACGCTCCGTATGGGTCCGCTCGCTACAGCAATGGCGCCATGCCTACCGATTACGGATTCACAGGCCAACATGCCGACTCGAACACCGGCTTCGACTACTACAGCGCGCGGTACTACGACTCGACGGCGGGACAGTTCGCCAGCCCGGACGCCGTGCTGCCAGGCGGCGGGTTCGACGTCTGGGGCCTTTCTCCGTATACCTACGTTGAAGGCAACCCTTTAATTCGAACCGATCCGACAGGTAACGTGATGGTTTGCGATTGTGGTACCGACGCGAGCAACGTTGGCAATCCACAGCCCATTTACAGCCCACCTTCGCCCAAACCGCTCTCGTTTCTCACGCCAGTCACCAACAAGGTATTTGACGTCCTCAATTGGGCAACTAGCCCCAGCGTCCAAAGAGTCAACCACGGTGTCTCCGGAGTTCTCGACAGTTGGTGGGACATGGCTGCAACAGTGAGCCCTCCCGGGCTGATGAGCGACATCGGCTTGGGCCCAGATATGCGCGATCCTCTGGCGAAACTAGACCGCGCGATGGGTGGTCACGAGTCAAGCACAAATGAGTACCAGAACGGTCGGGTGACGGCGTTCGTAGCCCAGATTGGTATGGTCTTCACTCCCGAGGGAGCGACAGAAGATGCTGGCCTGTTGGCTGGAATACCTGGCGCCACAACGAAAGCGACCGAGTCGGCGCCGACATTCGTAGTGCCGCTAAAGCACCTCCCCGAGGCCGGAGGGAATTGGACCAGGTTTGCCGCAGGCGTCGATCCAAATGCCGCAATTGGCGAAGCTCTTCAGTCGCCCGAAGCCGTCTTTGCAGGGAACGGTGTAGCCACGTCCTTCCGAGTAATCACCAACCTTGGCCGAGTGGTCGGCTCACGGGGCGAGACTTCAATTCGAGTCGTCGTCGATCTTACGGGCCGTATAATCACTGCCTTCCCGGTCCGATGACGCACTTGCGATTTCGTAACATGCACATCGACGGACCTAGTATTGCCACGTGGTCCGATGCCCTGTTGAGGCTCACCGCAGACTTCGAACTCGTAATCGACGATACCGTTCTTTATCGCCAGCCCGAATTTCCCGTTGTCGAGCTCGCATCCCAATTGCATGTGTGGCTCGTTTGCGGAGCGGCCACAGCGTTCCAATACGAATCCATGGACTCTGACGAGAATCCCTTGATCTGGTTTCGCCCAAACTCGACTGGATGGATAGTGGGCGTCAGACACCCGCTAGTTCCCCAAGCGTATGAAGTTCGCCACGGCGATCTCGTGTCTGCCACGCGGGCCTTCTTGATTGCGGTAGACGACGAAGCCTTCGTGGTCGGGCAGGTGAAGCTGCTACACGTCCTAATTGACCCGACTCGGCCGCCGCGCGGATAAACAAGAATACCGATTCATTGCGATCTTGCCAGGCCTAGGTAGAGTTGAGGCGTGGCCTCTTTCCGACGGTGAGGTACAAACAATCGAAGCCCTCGTCAAATGAGCATCGATCGGTGTCACCGGACGGATTGCGGAGTATTCGATTCGGCGCACACGAGATGAACAGTGCAGCCAATCCGTTTCACTACCACGAAACGTGGAGTGTCGACGCCGCCGGAAATTGGTTTGTCCAGAACGTACTGAGGCGGATCATCTAAAGTGCGATTGTTCATCCTCCGTATTGATTCTGGCCGCGCTGATTCTGTAGTTGTCCGAACCGAGGAGGGGGAAGTGCGAGTCCTCTGGCGAGGTTCAACTCGACCCCCGATTGGCGAGACGAATGTCGAGTTGACGCTTGGGGAGGGTCTTCGTTGGGGAACGGAAGTGAGTTCAGTGGCCACCAGCCGTCCAACTGGCATCGGTAGGGAAGGGTCAGTCGTCGGCGCCGTGGTTGAGCTGGATGCGGACGGAGTGCTCAAACTGCGCGTAGCCGACGGCCTCCTGATGATCGCGCCCACTGGCAAGCGGCCCCCTCTTGAGGTCGGCGATCTGGTTCAAATCGACGGCGCGGAGATCAGTGTCTATCCCGAGGACGTCTGATGTTCTACTCAAACGGAGGCTTCCTCTAGGCTATGGCCAAGTGGCTCGAAGATCCCGAGGCGCTTTGCGAATATCTTGGATCGACGGTGCCTCCTTTGGTGCCCTTTTGGGTCGCCCACCTGCGCGAGAACTTCGGATCTGCATTGCCCCACTTGTTCATGGGCGAGATCGCCGAATGGTTCTCGGAACCTCCAGCGACGGCCCTGGACACTAACGACGATCGACAAACCCTGTGTCGCGTGTTGGATAAGGCTTTGAAGGACGGCTCAACCGAGGTCCGTGAGCTCGTCCAGGTGTCGTTCGTGGAAAACCTCCCAGCCGTTGCGGGCGATTGGTTCTATGACTGCTTTGGAGAGGCGCTAAGAGCCGACTTCGAACGGTTTGCTGGAAAGGTGCATTAGTCTCGACGGTTATGGCATTTAGAGCAGGCCTCGCGCTGTATCGACCTCAAACGCAGCGTCGTCGCACAACGCCGACGTGGCCGAGTAAATGGAGCGCCCCCTTCAGCGAGGAAGATCTGGCCTCGAAATACAGTGGAGAAAGGCCAACGAATTGGACTGACGGTCCCGAACTCCGGGCGTCAAGCCAGACGATATGCGAATTCGACCGACTGATTGGTACTCGGGGCTTCATCTCCCGTCTCCCGCTCCACCTCAGCCTCGCTGCGCTCGCCTTCGGTGGCGCGGGAGCCGGGCGCGACTTTTTG
>Ga0209648_10000285_pt1 | contig 37692 bp, 35 predicted proteins | sample GraSoi2013_115cm_FD_185830 | JGI IMG/M metagenome (GOLD analysis project Ga0209648, IMG submission 185830) | Grasslands soil microbial communities from the Angelo Coastal Reserve, California, USA - Sample 9_17_2013_115cm (SPAdes) (version 2) | ecosystem: Environmental > Terrestrial > Soil >...
AAGTTCGGATTAGTGTACGCAATGCCCGTCAATGCGTGAGTCATTGCCTTCAATCATGAAATCTCGTTTTGTCACCAATCCTCGATGATCAGCAGCGGCTCCCAAACCGGTTTGAATTCGGGGAGGCGAGCCCGGGCGATTTCCTCGTACATTAGCCGGGCTTCGGCGGCCGGGCCGCGCCGTGCGCCGAGCGCCAGCACGCGAACAGTGCGGCAGAAAGCACGCTGCGGCACGACGATCGTGTCGCCAATCCGAACTATGTGATTGGCCTTCTTTATCGTGACTTGGTTTACTGTAATCGCTCCTGCAGCGCAGAGGCGTGCAGCGAGCGAGCGGGTCTTGGCGAAGCGTGCGAACCACAGCCACTGGTCGAGCCGCCGCGCCGAGACGTCAGCAGAGCCGACGGCGACCTTCACGCGAGCTTCAGCTCCCGGAGCTTGGCGAACGGGTGACCTTCGCCCGTCTGCTGACCTCGGCGGCTGCTCTTGGTTGTTTCACGCCGGCGCTGCGGCCGCACGACAAATGTCTCCCCGCCGGCATCGATTACTATGCGGTACCCGAGCCCCGCCAATAACCCGCGCAAAGCTCGGGGTTCGACACCTGCGATGGCCGCAAGTTCCGGCCCGGTGGCAAAGGGGCCCTGGCGCGCGAGACGCCGCGCCGCGGCGGCGAGCCGCTCCAATCGATCGGGGCGCAGCGCGAGCCCGTCGAGTACACGAAAGCCGGTGGCGGCATAAAATGAGGGCGGCAGCCCTGGGTCGATTTCGATCGGCTTGGCAAGACTACGTGCCGACGGCAGTCTCGGCACCGGTCGGCCTTGCCGTATCGCCCACAGCAGCGCCTGAAAGCGTACCGTATCGGTGCGCAAAAGCGGCTCGAAATAGACGCTTTCGGTGCCGAAGCGGACGCCAAGCCGGCTCAGAGCCTTTCTCTCCGCTGGTTCCAGCGCGGCGACTTGATCCGCAACGTTGGTCACAGGCAGGCATCCGAGCGCGTCGACGAGCTGATAGACAAGCCCTCGGCCAACACCACCCAGCGGCAATACTTGTGCGCCAAAAAGCGGCGCCAACCGGCGCTCGATGTCGTTGCGCAGAAATTCATGAAGGCGTCGGCGCACCTTCTCGCGCGTCTCCCCCTCGAGGAAGTCCCCGGTAAGCGGCTCCGCCCTCGGCGTCAGCAGCTTTTCGCCGGCCACCATTCGGCCGACCACTGCGCCGCGCCAACGCAGCTCTCCGTTGGCGCCGATTGTGAAGGCTTCGTCGGCATCCATGGCGAGAAGCCGTGTGCGGGCGGCGATCTCGCCACGCAGAACGCGGCTGGCGGCCGCGATCAGCATCCGCATCTCGACACCATCGACCGAATCGGGAACAAAGCGCAAACCATCGATGCGGCCGACATAAGCGCCCTCGACGAGAACCTCACCCGTCTTGGATACGGCGGCGATCAACTCGCCCTCGGAAGCCAACTGGCGGACGAGGAAGGCCGATCGCCGGTCGACAAAGCGCTGTGTAATGCTTTCGTGCAGCGCGTCCGAAAGCCGATCCTCGATACGACGAGCGCGCTCCTGCCACTCCGCTGAATCCTCGACCCAGTCGCCGCGATGGGTGATGTAGGTCCAGGTGCGGATGTGCGCGATGCGGGCCATCAAAGTGTCGATATCGCCATCGACACGATCGAGGCTCGCCATCTGACCGGCAACCCATGAGATGGGAAGCCGCTCCTCGGGTCCGGCGAGGTGAAGGAAGCAATGGGCGAGCAGCCGAGTATGACTCTCGCTCATGACCTTGCGAAAATCGGGGATCTGGCAGACCTCCCAAAGCAGCCGAACCGCACCTGTGTGAGTTGCTAGTTTGCCGACATCCGGGTTACGTGCGAGGGCGTGCAAGGCACGGTGATCGTCCGCTTCGCGGGCCTGAACGAGACCAGGTAAGGACGGCCGCTCGTCGAGGCTCTTCAACAACGCTGCGATCGATCCGAATTTCAGCCGATTGTTGCGCCAATTCAGACGCGTCAGAGGCTCGAAGCTATGCGTTTCGATCGCTTCGACGATTTCCGCGTCGAGCATACCCTGCTCGGCGGTAGTACCGAAGGTGCCGTCATTCATATGCCGCCCGGCGCGGCCGGCGATCTGAGCAATCTCGGCCGCGGTCAGCCGCCGCGAGCCGCGCCCATCGAATTTGCCGATCCGGGCGAAGGCGACGTGGTCGAGATCCATGTTGAGACCCATGCCGATCGCATCGGTCGCGACGAGATAGTCAACCTCGCCAGCTTGGAACATGCCGACCTGCGCGTTGCGCGCTCGCGGGCTTAGCGCCCCGAGAACTACCGCAGTGCCGCCCCGCTGCCGGCGGATCAGCTCGGCAAGAGAGAACACGTCCGCAATGGCAAAGGCGACGACCGCGCTGCGCGGCGGCAGCCGCGTCACTTTTTTGTAGCCCGTATAGGACAGTGTCGAGAAGCGAGGCCGGCTCACATACTCGACCTCGGGAACCAGCCGTCGCATCAGCGGCTTTATCGTGGCGGCACCGAGGAGCATCGTTTCTTGCATCCCTCGAGCCTGCAAGAGCCGCGTGGTAAAGACATGGCCGCGCTCGGGATCGGCGCACAGCTGGATTTCATCCACCGCAAGAAAATCGACCTGCCGATCGAGCGGCATCGATTCGACGGTGCAGACAAAATACGACGGGTTCGTCGGCAGTATCTTTTCTTCACCGGTAATCAGCGCAACCGAACGGGCGCCCCTCAGCTTGACGATCCGGTCGTAATTCTCGCGGGCGAGCAGCCGCAGCGGGAACCCGATCATGCCGCTGCGATGGCCGAGCATTCGCTCGATGGCGAGATGGGTCTTGCCGGTATTGGTCGGCCCAAGGACCGCGACGAGCCGCGGAGCGGGTCGGAACATGGCCATGCCTTAAAGGTATCGGGTGGAACCGCGGCCAGGGCAAGGGCAAACCGACCAAAATCGCGCATGCGATGCTGCGCATGAGGGTTCGACCGAGCTTCCCCGGACCCTGATTAACTGGTGGTTAGGGAGGTTCTGCTCAACTCGGCACCTCACGACCGAATTTTGTGGCGCGGTGAAGGCTCTTCGGGGAGACGATGGGATGCTGCTAGAGAACTACTGCTCCCGGCTGGGGAGCTTAGTGGAACAGCGCTACTCCAGCCTCGCCCTTCTAGAGGCGAAACAGCAGGCCGAAAAGGCCGCCTCTGTTGCGCATCAAGCAATGTTGAAGGCAAAGGCAGCCGACCGCGCCAAAAGCAATTTCCTTGCTAATATGGGCCACGAGCTGCGCACCCCACTTAATGCGATCATCGGCTTTTCGGAAGTCATTAAACTCGATCAAATCCGAATGCGGGAATGTTATCCAGAATATGCTGGATATATTCATGACGCGGGCATGACTTTACTTGATATAATCAACGGCATCCTCGATATCGCGCGAATCGAAGCAGGTCATGTCCTGCTTCAGGAAGAATTTATCGTGCTCGGCCAGTTGATTAAGACATCGATCGACACCATAAGACCAATCTCCCAACAGAAACATATAAAAATTGATTGTGATGTTCAAAAGTTGTCGACCACGATTTACGTCGATGCGGCTAAATTCAAGCAAATTATGTTAAATCTGTTATCCAATTCCGTTAAGTTCACGGAACCGCGAGGTCGCATTCAGGTGGACTCAGTGCTCCACAAGAGCGGAGATCTGGTGCTCTCGATCAGAGATTCGGGGATCGGCATCCCGCCCGAGCAGATCGAACGAATTTTCCAACCCTTCGAGCAAGTCGCAGATCACCTGACCCGCGAACATCAGGGGACCGGTCTCGGATTGCCGATCGCGAAGGCCTTGATCGAACTACACGGTGGCGAGCTGGTTCTGAGCAGCCAACCGGGTGCTGGGACGACCGCGAGACTTCGGCTGCCCAGCGATCGAGTGCGAAGTGTTGCAACCTCTGCCGATGCGCGAACACCGACGGCTCTCCTATCAGCTGAACGAGGGCAAGGCCATCCCCGATACCAACCCTAGCAGGTTTGCAAACATGGACGGCTGCACACCGCTATGTGAAGAACTGCATTTAGGGCGCGTAATTGCGGTGTCGGCCTGTCAAGCGGTCGCATTACTCGAAAGATCGCATACCGCAGCCTCAGATCGCGATCTGCCACTCGAGATGGGCACCCTGGTCAAAATGCGGACGCGAGTCTCGATCGCTTACGGAATGGTGACAGGCCTCAGGGTACCGCTGCCGAGTTTGGAGGCTTCCGATAAGGATCTGAGACTCGTCGAGCTCGAGCTTGTCGGCGAGATTCGAGACACCGACGCTGTCGCCGACTTTCAGCGCGGACTCTCAGCTTATCCGGCGCTGGACGAGCCGGTCTACCTCGCCTCGGCACAGGATGTCGCCCAGGTTTATGCCCGCCCCAAAGTGGTTGCGACGCCGGTCGGCACAATTCACCAGAACGGCGCGGTACCAGCCTATATCCTTGTCGATGAGCTGTTCGGCAAGCATTTCAGCATTGTCGGCACCACCGGATCGGGAAAATCCTGCGGGCTCGCCACCATCCTCAGGGCAGTCATCGATCAAAGCCCGAATGCTCATGTCGTATTGCTGGATCCCCATAATGAATACGCTCGAGCCTTTGGCGATCGTGCTATAGTACTCAACCCAGGAGATGGCTTATATCTACCATACTGGTTATTCAATTTTGAAGAACTAACAGAAATTATCATCGGACCAGATCGCAATGCCGAACAAACCAAAATACTTGGAGAAGCAATACTTGCTTCTAAGCAAGCGTATTTCACCAAGGCCGGCCTGGACAAATTTGGAACACTGGACACGCCGGCTCCCTATCGTATGTCGGACGTGCTTCGTGCACTAGACACGGCGATGGGCAGTCTCAATCGACCCGACGGCATTCCCTCCTATCAAACCGTCAAAGCTAGGATCGTCGCCCTCCAGAATGATGCTCGCTATGGGTTCGTGTTTGGCAGTCGGTTGACGTTGCGTGATGAACTTACTGAAATTCTTGGCCAGCTTTTTCGAATCCCAGTTGTCGGCCAGCCGGTTACTATCCTCGACTTATCGGGGATCCCATCGGAGGTGGTCAATGTGGTCGTCTCCGTGCTCTGCCGGCTCACCTTTGATTTCGCAGTCTGGAACGAAACACCGGTTCCGCTAACGATCGTTTGCGAAGAGGCCCATCGTTATGCTTCGCGTGATGAGCAGCTGGGTTTCGAGGCGGCGAAACGCGCGCTGTTCCGGATCGCAAAGGAGGGCCGGAAATACGGAGTGTCATTATGCGTGGTTACTCAGCGGCCGTCTGATCTGGCCCCCGGTCTGCTCTCGGAATGCAATACCATCTTCGCCTTCCGGATGACTGCTCAGGAGGATCAGGAGATCGTTCGACGGGCTCTCCCCGAGGCCTCCCATGGGCTGATGAACTTCTTGTCGGCGCTACGCAACGGGGAGGCGATCGCGGTCGGTGAGGGCGTGTCGATGCCGATGCGGATATGTTTTACACCTCCGCCCGAGGCGTCCCGGCCGAAGAGCGCCACCGCATGCTTCGCGAGTGGGTGGTCGAACGAGGTGGACGGCTCGGTTGTGGAGCACACGGTCGAGCGTTGGCGGCGCGGCATGCGATAGCGCGCGTCATCGATCCTTGCTGACGGTCTTGTAGAGAAAAGAATTTCGCCACATATCCTCGGCGCGTTCCCGGCAACCTTCGACGGCAGCGATGACCCAGGAAACAAGGAGCTTCCAGGCGGAAGTTAGCCGCCTGCTCGAAATTGTCGCGCACTCGCTCTATAGCGAGAAAGAGATCTTCCTACGCGAGCTGATCTCTAACGCTTCCGATGCTTGCGACCGGCTGCGTTACGCCGCGCTGACCGAGTCGGCTCTGGCAGAAGGCGACACCGAATACCGCATCACGCTTACCCCCGATAAACCCGCCCGCACCCTTACGATCGCCGATAACGGCATCGGCATGAACCGGGAGGAGCTGATCGACAACCTCGGCACGATCGCCCGCTCCGGCACGGCCGCGTTTGTGAACCAGCTATCAGGCGACGCGCGCAAGGACATGAGTCTGATCGGGCAATTCGGGGTCGGCTTCTATTCGGCCTTTATGGTCGCCGAGAAAGTCGAGGTCTTGAGCCGCAAGGCCGGCGAAAGCCAGGGCTGGCGCTGGGTGTCCGACGGCAAGGGCGAGTTCACGGTCGAGCCGCTCCCCGAAACTGCACGCGGCGCCAAGATTATCGTTCATTTGCGCGAGGGCGAGGATGAGTATCTCGACCCAGCAAGGCTGCGGCAGATCGTCAAGACCTATTCGGACCATATCGGATTGCCCATAATCCTCAACGAGGGCGGCAAGGAAGAGACGATCAATACTGCCTCCGCCTTGTGGACCCGTCCCCGGTCGGAAATCACTTCCGAGCAATACAGGGAGTTTTATCATCACGTCGGCCACAGCTTTGACGACCCGTGGCTGACTTTGCATAATAAGGCGGAAGGCGTTCTCGAATACACGAGCCTTCTGTTCGTACCCTCGACCAAACCATTCGATTTATTCGATCCGGAGCGTAAAAGTCGGGTCAAGCTCTACGTCAAACGGGTGTTCATCACCGACGAGGCGACCGATCTTTTGCCGGCCTACCTGCGGTTCCTGCGCGGCATCGTCGACAGCGAGGACCTGCCGCTCAACATCAGCCGCGAGATGCTGCAATCCAACCCGATGGTCGCGCGAATTCGCCAGCAATTGACAAGGCGAATGTTGAATGAGTTCACAAAAAAAGCCGGCGAGGCCACCGACGAATATGCCAAGTTCTGGGATAATTTTGGGGCCGTGCTCAAGGAAGGTCTCTATGAGGATCGTGATCACCGCGACGAACTGCTAGCGCTTGCCCGGTTCCATTCGACGACGAGGGACGAGCTGGTTTCGCTCGACGATTACGTTGTAGCGATGAAGCCGGGGCAAGACGCCATCTATACGATCCACGGCGACAATCTCGACGTTATCAAAAAAAGCCCGCAGCTCGAAGGTTTTCGGGCCCGCGGCATAGAGGTGCTGTTGCTGACCGACCCGATCGACGAATTCTGGGTGCCGTCGATCGGTCGATATAAAGAGAAACCATTCAAATCGGCGACCCGCGGCGGTGTCGATCTCGACAAGATCCCCTTGTCAGAGGCGCCCGAGGCGACTGCTACCGAACCCCCCGCGAAGCTCGGCAGTCTGATTGCGATTTTCAAACTGGCGCTCGGCGATTCGGTGAAGGATGTGCGCAGTTCCGAGCGTCTGACCGACAGCGCCGTTTGCCTCGTCGCCGACGAGGGTGATATGGACATGCACCTTGAGCGGCTGTTGAAGCAGCACCGTCAGCTCGACAGCGCCTCCCGACGCATTTTGGAGGTCAACCCGCGGCACAAGCTGATCGAGCGGCTAGCTGCGAGCGTCGGTGAACCTGGCGCATCCGACCAGCTGTCGGAATTTGCCTGGCTGCTTCTCGACCAGGCGCGGATTGTCGAAGGCGAGCAACTCCCGGATCCGCCCGCCTTCGCCCGCCGCCTCGCCATGCTACTCGAGCGGGGTTTGCCGCAAGCGGCATGACGGGTGCTGGGGGCGAGCGGGGTTCAGCGTGAACAGGCGAGCGCCGAGAATCGCTATTCGGGAAAGGGCGGGGCCGTTCCCTCAGGGACCGGGACCTGGAAGGCGTCGAGCGTGTTGCCGATAAGGGTATAGTAGCCGATGATTGCGATTACCTCGGTGAGGCCGGTTTCACCCAGTGTCGTAATCACCTCGTTGAACGTCGCGTCCGAGAGGCGCCGGGTCTTAAACAGCTCGGTGCAGAGGCGATAAACGAGCGCTTCGTCCTTCTGTTCAAAGCTCGGCGTCTCGCCACGGCGGATGGCTTCGATTGCCGCAGCAGGGACACCGGCCTTCTCGGCGAGAGGGGCGTGCGCATACCACTCGTATTGCGCGCGCCAGAACTGGGCGGTGGTGATAATCGCAAGCTCAGAAAGTCGGTCCGCAGCGAGGTTCCCCAGCGCAAATGCTCACCGAGCTTTGCCGCGTGCTCACAGATCTCGGGGGCGCGGATCAATAATTGGAACGGCCCGCCGAACCGGCCACGCCGCCCAGACACAATCAAATCGTGAACGCGACGTTGCGCGGGTGTCATCTCCGCAGGCGTATATCGCGGTACCGGGCCATTTTTCCTCCTCCGGCCGAGAATAATGAATGTCGGCAGAGCCAGTCGCGGGTTGGAAGCCAATCTATCCTCAGGGCTGGAGGGAGGGTAGAGCCTTCGTGTCCCGAAAACGCGCCGCTGCCGCATTCGTTTGGGTCAGAGCATGCACCGGGGTTGTATTGCTCCTCTTGGCGAGTTGCTCTCGGCTCCCGCCGGTCTCGGCCGTCGATTTGCCCTCGATTCCCCCGGGAAGCGCGCGTATCTGGTTTTATCGGGTTTATGACCCGACGGAGAGCAAGGGACGACCGTACATTTACATGAACGGAGCGATCGTCGGTATTTCCGAGCAAGGTTACGCGTTCTACCGAGATGTTCCAGCCGGGCTTTACCATGTCTCGGTTGCGAGTTACGGACGCGATCTCTTTCAATTCGGAGACGTTGCGCTCGTCCCCGGACAGCAAGCACATGTGAAGATTTTATCTCTGCGGAGCTGGGTGGAGTCGGGGCGGAACTTCAGTCGTGACACGTTTTATGTTCTGATTGTTCCGCTCACTTTTGCCCAAGCGGAAATTTCGCACTACCCGTTCCTGGCTGCCGCCGGGCCGTAACGCGCTGTGGAATCCGGTATTGTACCGAGGTTACAGCGAATTAATCCACCTGAAAGCCGCCTGTCACCTGGCACACCCAATTCTCAGGCGATCTGCTCTCGCTGGTTGCAGTTCGCGGCCCGCCGAGCATCAGCCGCACGACAGGAGGATCAATTGGTGGAAATCAGAGACGACAATGGGCGCCGGCCCTGGCTACGCAAGAGCCGCGCCGCGGCGCTCGGTTTTGGACTGGGCGCAACACTCGCGCTCTCACCCTTCGTATGGGCCGAAAACCCGGCAAGTACGAACAACCCGCCCCCAGCTGGAAACGCCGCGGCAGAGACGATGACCTCTCCGATCGCGCTGATGCAACATGAGAGCTTCGCGCCGCTGGTCAAAAAAGTCTCTCCAGCGGTGGTGAACATATCGGTTACGCAGAGCGCCGCGTCCGATACGAAAGGGGAAGAGCCTGAACAGGGGGCATCCCCGGGCTTTCCAAACTCGCCATTCGACGAGTTTCTTCGCCGCTTTTTCGATCAACAGAACCCAAACGGCCAGCGCCACGTCTTTCCGCAAATGCCGGAGGGACAAGCCCATCGGATCGCACTCGGTTCCGGGTTTATTATCGATGCTTCCGGTTACGTGGTGACCAATAGCCATGTGGTGGGCGACGCCAGCAAGGTCGAAGTTACTTTGCAGGATGACAGCAAATACCCGGCGAAAATCATTGGCCGCGATCCCAAGACCGATATCGCGCTACTAAAGATCAAAGCCGACAAGCCGCTGCCCTATGTGACGTTTGGTGACAGCCGCACAGCTCAGGTCGGCGACTGGGTCATGGCGGTCGGCAATCCCTTTGGGCTCGGCGGGACCGTGACCACCGGGATCATTTCGGCGCGGGGACGGGACATCCATTCCGGCCCGTTCGACGACTTCCTGCAGATCGATGCACCAATAAACCGCGGGAATTCAGGCGGTCCGACGTTCAATCTGGACGGCCAGGTAATCGGCATCAATACCGCGATCTATTCGCCCAATGGCGGCAGCGTCGGGATCGGCTTCGCTGTGCCGTCCAACCTGGCAAACACAGTGGTCGCGCAACTGGAGGAACATGGCAAGGTGAGCCGTGGCTGGCTCGGTGTGCAAATCCAGGAAGTGACGCCGGCGATAGCCGGAAGCCTAGGATTGCAGAGCGAGCACGGAGCGCTTGCTGCTGTCGTTACTCCAGACAGCCCCGGAGCAAAGGCTGGCCTCAAGCAGGGCGATGTGATCTTGACGTTCAACGGCAACGAAGTGAGCCGGCTTCGCGATCTGCCGCGGCTGGTGGCTGAGACCGCACCCGACACTGGCGCGAAGATGAAAGTCTGGCGCAACGGCCAAACGGTAGAGCTTCAGGCGACCCTGGGTGAACTTCCCAACAACGAGCAGGCGGCCTCGGCGACAGATCGGCGAGAGCAGGAGGAGTCAGCTCGCGCGGATGCGCTGGGAATGCATCTCGCACCGCTAAACAGCCAGCTCCGGCGTGAGCTGAACACTGGAAAAGACGTGCAGGGCGTGGTGATAACCCGGGTAGACCCCGGTAGCGCCGCCGCCGAGGTGGGGTTGAGCGAAGGGGACGTCGTGGTGGCGATCGATCAGCAGCCGGTCAAAACCCCGGAGGAGGCAGCAGCGATATTGAAGGAAGCCGCCAACTCGCCAAAAAAGAGCGCTCTCCTACTGCTCAATCGTCGCGGGGTGACGCAATATGTCGGTGTAAACCTGAGCGCAAATCAGGGCTAAACCGTTACGCACTCGCCCTTGCAACCTCTCCTCTGAACGGCATTCCTCCAGAGGAGGGGTTGGGACGGTTCAGCGCGGACGCCAACTCGGAGCCGAGTACCCACTTGGGTCCCGTGCCGACAACGGCACGCGAGCCTCAAGACGCTCAAGTTCGATACGTGTGCGGGCACCTGCGCGCAACAAGCGATCCGTCGCCTGTCGGAGTTCGGCGCGGGTCTCAATCGTATCCTCCGCTAACGCAGCATCGAACGCTACGAGGAACGCCGAGATGTCGCCATCGACTCGTTCGCGCAATGCTCGATCGATGAAAGTGCCGTCATCTCTTCCTTTGTGCGACTCGGCCATCGAGCGGGCAGCTCCGCCGTTATCTGCATTGGGAGCGGGGTGATGCCGGGCGGGGTGCTGGGTCAACCCTTGTTGTTGGTCCCCCACCGGCCGAACCGCCGAAGCGGCGGTCATATCGGCGAGCCCGTCAGGGTGTGGGGTTTCCATGGGTTGGGCATTGTTGTGCGACAGCGAGAGGTGAAGCGTGCGACGGGACTCCCCAGGTTGGGGCTGTTGGCCGGCTACCTCAACGGCGCCTGGCGAATTCCCGGCTCCTGACGAAGCGGCCTGAGCCGGCGCCTCGATATCCCGGTTGGCTGGACGGCCGGGAATTTCCATCACGGCAATTTCCGCTCCTACTTCGGGCGCTCCTGCAATTCCATTCGACGCGTAACCTGGTCCGGCGGACACCGGTTCGGGATCCGCGCCATCTATCGGATCGGAGGCCTCCGCTGTGAGAGGGAGCGCGGCCGCGTCGCCGCCTTCCGGCGCTCCATTTATAAATTCTCCCGACAGCATCTCGTTCGGATGCCCTTTTACCAGTCGCGGTTCCGGCGATTCGATGCTGCTCTGCTCTGTGCCCTCCACGGTCGCGTCGCGCGCTCGGCTTCGGCTCAAGATATAGCTGATTGCTGGTGGCGAACAGTCATAGGTCCGAGCTATGCTTGCCAGAGTTTCACCGGCTTCATATCTCTTGATGATCGAGGGCCAGTCTTGTTGGGGTATCTTTCCTCTTTTACTTGATCTCTCCATGTGACGGACCTTTTGCTACAGCTCTTGTTTGTCTGTTGTTGGTTAGCAACTCGCCAAGCTTCAGCAGCGGTGTCAAATCGACACCGTTCATCACCACGACTAAGAAATCGACGGCCAGAGTGACGATCGCAGCTGAGCGGCGCGCGCTCAGACCTCACGGGAGCACCGAAACCCGAGCCCTTGATTTAACAGCTTTACATTATCGCTTGCGCAGTGAACGGGAAAGAGGAATTCTTGGGTTCCGGAGCGCTTCTTACCGCGCCCTGTATCGCACATTCAGCGTCCTGGCGGTCCGATCAGATTCGGACGATCTTGCCAGGGTTCAGAATACCGTCGGGATCGAGCGCCATTTTTATCGTACGCATGACGCTGACCGCTTCGCCATGCTCGGCGATCAGGAAATCCATTTTGCCATAACCGACCCCATGTTCACCCGTGCTGGTCCCCTCCATCGCAAGGGCGCGATTGACCATGCGTTCGTTGAGCCGGTTGGCTTCGGCCAACTCCTCCGGACGATTCGGGTCGAGCATAAAGACGAGGTGAAAATTACCATCCCCAACGTGGCCCACCAAAGCATAGGGAATTGGCGTTTGCGCGAGATCTCGCTTGGTCTCGCCAATGCATTCTGCAAGCCTCGAGATCGGCACACAGACGTCGGTCGCAAGGCCCTTGGACCCGGGGCGAAGCGCCAATGCCGCGTAATAAGCGTCATGCCGCGCCTGCCACAGCTTGGAACGTTGCTCGGGTGTGGTCGCCCAGCGGAAATCATCCCCGCCATACTCGCCGGCGATCGCCTTTACCGTCTCCGCCTGTTCCGCCACGCCGCTTGGCGTGCCGTGGAATTCGAAGAAAAGCGTGGGGGCCACCTGATGATCGAGCTTCGAATATTTATTGATTGCGGCCATTTGAATTTCATCAAGCAGCTCGATCCGTGCAACAGGTACGCCGCTCTGAATCGTCAAAATCACGGTGTTGACCGCGCCTTCAATATTCGGAAACGCACAAACCGCGGCCGAAATAGCTTCGGGAATTCCGTAGAGCCGAACCGTCAGCTCGGTGATGATCCCAAGCGTGCCCTCCGATCCAACGAACAGGCGGGTCAAATCATAGCCGGCGGCCGACTTGCGAGCCCGCCGCGCGGTCCGAATGACCCTGCCATCGGCGAGCACCACGGTCATCGCCAGTACATTCTCGCGCATAGTTCCATATCGGACCGCATTGGTTCCCGAGGCGCGCGTCGCGGCCATCCCGCCGAGCGAGGCATCGGCACCGGGGTCAATCGGGAAAAAAAGGCCGGTATCGCGTAAATGCTCATTCAGCAGCTTGCGCGTGACACCTGCTTCGACAGTGGCGTCGAGATCTTGCGCATTGACGCGCAAGATACGGTTCATCTCAGACATGTCGATGCTTATGCCGCCGGCCAGTGCGGCTACGTGCCCCTCGAGGGACGTCCCTGCGCCGAATGCAATGACCGGCGTCTTATATTCGGCGCAGAGCTTGACTATTGCCGACACCTCATCGGTGCTGTGGGCAAATGCGACGGCATCGGGAGCATGCGGCACATGGTAGGATTCGTCTTTCCCGTGGTGCGCGCAGACCGCCGCCGAGGTGGAAAGCCGAGCACCGAGCAGCTCGTGTAATGAGGCGAGCAGCGATCCATCTAGCGGGGAATGGCGAAGGGCGGCGGATACAGTCATGCCGGCAGCCGATCTCGATCAGTTGGTTTCGTTGTCGCTCAATTACTCCCGAGGGGGCTACCGCCGCAACGAGCATCATTAGGTTGCCCACGGCGCGAAAATAGGGTGCCGACCTCGGCGCGGACTAGTGATTTCGCGGATGCTTGGTTCGTGATCATTCTCGGAACGTGCGATAGGGCAACGGCGGCCATTTGTTTCCTTCCTCCCCAACCGGGCGCACCGCTCATTGAGCAAGTTCCGGGGAAGCACTAAGTTCCAGGACTCACAAGCGCGAGGCTCGGAGGTCGTGATGACGCTGGCGGCGGTCACCCTCGACGACAAGTACACGCTGGAGAGGGGACGGGTCTATCTGACCGGCACCCAGGCTCTGGTGCGTTTGCCGATGATGCAGCGCCAGCGCGACGCCGCGGCCGGTCTCAACACGGCCTGTTTCATCTCCGGCTATCGTGGTTCGCCTTTGGGTGGGCTCGACCAGGGCCTGTGGGGCGCCCGGCGGCTTCTCGAGCGCAACCACATACGCTTTCAGCCGGCAATCAATGAAGAGCTCGGCGCGACGGCGGTTTGGGGCAGTCAGCAGATCGGTTTGTTCCCGGGGGCCAAATATGACGGCGTTTTCGCCTTGTGGTACGGCAAGGGACCCGGGGTCGACCGCAGTGGCGACGCCTTGAAGCACGGCAATGCCGCTGGTTCGGCGCCGCATGGTGGGGTGCTTCTCCTTGCCGGCGACGACCACACCTGCAAATCGTCGACTCTGCCGCATCAATCCGAATACGCCTTTATGGACGCCTGCATCCCGGTGCTAAACCCGTCGGGAGTGCAAGAAATCCTCGATCTCGGCCTCCATGGCTGGGCGATGTCGCGCTACTCCGGGTGTTGGGTGGCCTTTAAGACGGTCGCCGAGACCGTCGACAGTTCGGCCTCGGTCGAGATCGGCCCCGAGCGCACCGAAATCGTGCTCCCCGACTATTTCGAGATGCCGCCTGGCGGCCTTAATATTCGCTGGCCCGATCAGCCTCTCGATCAGGAATTCCGGCTTCATAAATACAAGCTCTACGCGGCATTGGCTTTCGCGCGTGCCAATCGGCTAGACCGCATCGTCATCGACAGTCCCCGGCCGCGGTTCGGAATCATCACTACCGGCAAATCCTACCTCGACGTGCGCCAAGCGCTCGACGATCTCGGGATTGACGACGCGCATGCCGCGGAGATCGGCTTCCGCCTGTACAAGGTTGCGATGTCCTGGCCGCTGGAACGCGAGGGCGTCCGGCATTTTGCCGAGGGGCTCGAAGAAATCCTCGTCATCGAAGAAAAACGCGCCGTCATCGAGAATCAGTTCAAGGAGCAACTCTACAATTGGCGTGAAGACGTTCGCCCCCGCGTCATCGGCAAGTTCGACGAAAACCGCAACTGGATATTGCCGTCGAACGGCGAGCTGACACCGGCTCAGATCGCCGGAGTCATAGCCCAGCGGATTGCCCGCTTTCACACTTCGCCGCGGATTGCCGAACGGCTCGCCTTTCTCGAGGCGAAGGAGCGGCAGCTGGGCGGCAATGTCGTGCCGTTCAGCCGTACCCCCTATTTCTGCTCGGGCTGCCCACATAATACCTCTACCAAAGTGCCGGAGGGCAGCCGCGCGGTGGCGGGCATAGGCTGCCATTATCTCTCTCAATTCATGGATCGGTCGACGGCGACTTTTACCCAGATGGGCGGGGAAGGGGCGCCCTGGATCGGTCAGGCGCCGTTCACGGAGACGCAGCATATATTCGCGAATCTCGGGGACGGCACTTACGCCCATTCAGGTGTGCTGGCGGTGCGCGCGGCCGTCGCCGCCAAGGTCAACATCACCTACAAACTGCTGTTCAACGACGCCGTGGCGATGACCGGCGGGCAGCCGCTCGACGGCGGTTTGACCGTGCCGGTGCTGACGCGCCAGCTTGCAGCGGAGGGAGTGCGCCGGATCGTCGTCGTAACCGACGAGCCCGACAAGTATGCGCCGGGCGTCGATTTTGCACCCGGCACGGCGGTGCGCGATCGCGACGATCTCGACGCGGTTCAGCGCGAGCTGCGGGAAATCGAGGGCGTAACTGCCATTGTCTACGATCAGACCTGCGCCGCCGAAAAGCGCCGACGTCGCAAGCGCGGCCGCTTTCCTGACCCGGCCAAGCGGGTCTTTATCAACGATCTGGTCTGCGAGGGTTGCGGGGATTGCTCGAAGGCGTCGAACTGCTTGTCGGTGGTTCCGGTCGAGACCGAGTTCGGCCGCAAACGCGAAATCGATCAGTCGAGCTGCAACAAGGATTATTCTTGCGTCAAAGGTTTCTGTCCGAGTTTCGTGACGGTGCACGGCGGTGCGCTGAAGCTGCGCAAGGCGGGCGATCTCGGCGAGGACGAGGTGGCGTCGCTGCCCGAGCCGGCTCACCCCGGTCTCGATGAACCCTACGGCATCCTCATCACCGGCGTCGGCGGAACCGGCGTCGTCACGATCGGTGCGCTCCTCGGGATGGCCGCCCATCTCGAAAGAAAGGGCTGTACGATCCTCGATATGACCGGCCTCGCCCAGAAGGGAGGCGCCGTCTACAGTCATGTGCGGATCGCCCGCAGCCCGGAGGAGATCCATGCAGTGCGCATCGCCGCCGGCGGCGCTCATCTTCTCCTGGGATGCGATGTTGTGGTCGCGGCAAGCGCCGATGCGTTATCAAAGCTACAGCCGGGCCATAGCCGAGCGATCGTCAACAGCCACGAGACCATAACCGGCGACTTCACACGAAACCCCGATCTCACGTTCCCCAGCCGAGACCTGCAGCGCAGCATTGCCGAAGCGACTGGAGCGGACAATACCGAGTTTATCGATGCCACCCGCGTCGCTACCGGCCTCTTCGGAGATTCGATCGCGAGCAATCTTTTCCTGCTCGGCTTTGCCTACCAGCGCGGAGCGGTCCCATTATCGGCCGAGGCTCTCGAGCGGGCGATCGAATTAAACGGCGTTGCCGTCGAATTCAACCAACGCACCTTCCGTTGGGGACGGCGGGCTGCTGTCGATCCGGCCGTTGTCGACGCGCGTGCGACACCGCGCGGCGTGCTGCCGGAAACCCACCGTCTTTCCGAAACCCTCGAACAAGTGATCGATCGCCGCGTGGCGTTCTTGACCGAATACCAGAATGCCGCCTATGCGGCCCGCTATGCCTCCATTGTCAAGCGGATCCGCCAAGCGGAGGCCAATTGCACGAGCGAGACGGCTTTGACAGACGCGGTTGCGCGCGCCCTGTTCAAGCTGATGGCGTACAAAGACGAGTACGAGGTCGCCCGCCTATACACGGAAACGGATTTCCGTAAGCGGGTCTCCGATCGCTTCGAAGGACCCTACGAGCTGCACTTCCATCTGGCCCCGCCGCTGCTTGCCGACCGCGATCCTGAGAGCGGATATCTGCGCAAACGCATCTACGGACCCTGGATGATCTCCGTTTTCCGCATTCTGGCAAAGCTGCGACGACTGCGCGGCACACCGCTCGACATCTTTGGCCGCAGCGAGGAACGCCGAATCGAGCGCCGCCTGATTGGCGAATATGAGGCTGTGCTCGAGGAAATCATCGGCCGTTTGCCCCCCGCCAACCATTCAACGGCAGTCGAGCTCGCCGCATTGCCCCTCGAAATCCGCGGCTTCGGCCATGTCAAACAGGCCAATTTGACCCGGGCGAAAGCAAAAGAAGCCGCGCTCTTGATCCGATTCCGCTCGCCGTCCCCCGCCCACGCTCTCGCGGCGGAATAACCAGCAGCCGTCGCCGCTCACTCAACCCGTTTCCAGTGGGAGTGCGACAAAACGGGAGTTGCCCTCGCGCTCGACGCGCACCAATACGTTCTTGCGTCCGTTTTTTTTGGCGGCAGCGGCTTTCTGTTGCACCTCCTCGGGGGCTGCTACTGCCTCATGTCCCACGGCGATCACGAGGTCTCCCGGGCGCAAGGCCTGCGCGGCCGCCGGACTGTTCTGCGGGACCTCCGTAATGACGACTCCCTTCGCCGTGTCGGACAATGAAAACTGTTTGCGCAGCTCGGGGGATAGCTTGCTGAGCTTGAGGCCGAGAGCGTCGATACTCGGCGGCAGCTTCGGTTTTTCCGGTTCCGGCTGAGGCGGTGCCGGGCGGTTCAGGCTCAACGCCGCGATCTTGAGATCGACCTCGTGTTCCTTGCCGTCGCGCCACATTGTCAGCTTGACCGGCGTGTCGGGCGGCGTATCGGCGACCAGCCGAGGCAACTGTCGGCTGCGATCGATCTGCTTGCCGTCATAAGAGAGGATAACGTCTCCGGGCTGCAGCTTTGCTTGCGCGGACGGGCTTGATGGATCGACTGCCGCGATCATCGCCCCGCGGCCCTTGTCGAGCCCGACCGCTTCGGCAATCTCATCGGTGACGGGCTGGATACGCGCGCCGATCCAGCCGCGTTCTACTTTACCGGTCGCTTTCAGTTGTTCGACGATTGGCCGGGCCAATGCCGAGGGAATGGCAAATCCGATACCGATCGAACCGCCAGAAGGCGAAAAGATCGCCGTGTTGATACCGATCACCTCGCCGGCCAGGTTGAACATTGGGCCGCCGGAATTGCCGCGGTTGATCGAGGCGTCCGTCTGCAGAAAGTCATCGTAAGGCCCAGAATGGATGTCCCGCGCCGTGGCGGAAATGATACCGGAGGTTACAGTGCCGCCCAGACCAAACGGGTTACCGATCGCCAGCACCCAGTCGCCAACTTTCGCCTTTGTCGAATCCCCCCAGGTGGCCGCCGGCAAGGGTGTCTTCGGCTCGACCTTGAGAAGGGCGAGATCGGTCACCGTGTCCCGCCCGATAACCTCGGCCTGTAAGGTCGTATCGTCGGCGAACGTCACTGTAATTTGCTCAGCATTGGCGATCACATGATTGTTGGTGACGACGATCCCCGACGGATCGATGATGAACCCGGAACCCAGCGATGCAGCCCGCGGCGCAGGAGGATTTGGGCCGCCTGGTGCCCCCTTCTCGCCGAAGAAATCGCGAAAGAATTCGTCGAGCGGTGATCCCGGCGGCGGTTGCACATCGGGCGTCGCCTTTGCCGGCGCAGCTGCGGCCGCCTGGGTCGTTGAAATGTTGACGACCACGCCAACCAGCCGCGCCGCGAGCTGCGAGAAAACTTCCGCGAACGGGGTTTCCGGCGCCTCGGCCCCGCTCGGTAGAGGCGCGCTCAACAGCAGCGTAAGCAACACAGCACGGAGGGCGCCGCGGGCGCCGACAAACACCAAGACATCACTCCTTTTCTGACGCGCCCCCTTCCACTCGTCCGCGTCGGATGCGTGGGAGGTCCGGGACGGGCGGTCGCGGAGGGATATGCAATCGCTGCCGCCTGCTTGGCAAGGCGGAACAGCAAGGTGAGCCATCATGACCCAACCGGCCCATTCGATGGGATTGATGTCGACGAAGACAATTGGTTAGCGGTCTTCTATGTTCACATCTCTCTAGAGATGTCGCTGCCGGTAGGATCGCGTCGAAAAGCTGCACTCATCGAGAAGACGAGCACGCCTAGATCACCTGTGCCAGCGATCTCCGGCGCGACATCGGTCCTTTACTGAAGCGGTTTGGTATGGAGATGAACGCAAGGCGCCTCCGCAGCGCCAAGATCGTCGCGACACTCGGCCCATCGAGTTCGACGCCCCAGAGAATCCACGACCTGTTTGACGCCGGCGTAGACGTATTCCGGCTCAATTTCAGCCACGGGACGCACGAGGATCATCAAGCCCGTTTCGCGGCGATCCGCTCGATCGAAAGCGCGACCGGGCGCCCGATCGGCATTCTTGCTGATTTGCAGGGTCCAAAGCTGCGGCTCGGTATCTTCGCCGAGGGTCGGACCGAGCTGGGGGCCGGCGATTGCTTTCGCCTCGACCTCGGCCAACAGCGCGGCGACCGCAGCCGTGCGCCATTGCCGCATCCCGAAATCTTCGATGCGCTACGCCCGGGGACCGAGCTGCTCGTCGATGACGGCAAGGTTCGGCTTCGCGTTGAAACCTGCGGTGCGGACTTCGCCGACACCTTGTGCCTAGTCGGGGGAACACTTTCCGACCGAAAGGGGGTGAATGTTCCGAACGCCGTGTTGCCGTTGTCCGCAGTCACTGACAAGGACCGCGCCGATCTCGCCTTCGCGCTCGAGCAAGGGGCCGATTGGATCGCCTTCTCCTTCGTGCAGCGTCCCGATGATGTGGCCGAGGGACGAAAGCTGGTAGCCGGGCGCGCCGGCGTCATGGTCAAACTCGAAAAGCCGTCGGCGATCCAGCGCCTGCCCGAGATCATAGAGCTTGCCGACGGTTTGATGGTAGCGCGGGGCGATTTGGGTGTCGAGATGCCGCCGGAGGACGTGCCGAGCGTGCAGAAGCAGATAATCCATGCCTGCCGACTAGCCGGGAAGCCTGTGATCGTAGCGACACAAATGCTGGAATCGATGATCGGATCGCCGGCGCCGACCCGTGCCGAGGCCTCCGATGTGGCGACCGCCGTGTACGAGGGGGCCGACGCAGTAATGCTGTCGGCCGAAACGGCAGCTGGACGCTACCCCCTCGAGTCAGTCGCGATCATGGACCGCATCGCTCGCCGCGTGCAGAGAGACCCGCTTTATCACTCAATGCTGGAGGGCACGCGCATCGAGCACGAGCACACCGCTCCGGACGCGATCAGCGCCGCCGCCTGTCAAGTCGCAGCCCTAGTCGGCGCGGCGGCAATCGTTTCGTATACGACTTCCGGTGCGACTGCCTTGCGCGCCGCTCGCGAACGTCCCGAGGCCCCGATCCTGGTGTTGACCTCAAATCTCGGAACCGCCCGGCGGCTCGCGGTCTTGTGGGGTGCGCACTGCGTACACACCAGAGATGTCAAGAACTTCGGTGATATGGTGCAGCAGGCGTTGCGAATTGCCCATCGCGAGAAGATTGCCGAACCCGGGCAACGGGTGGTGATCACAGCGGGCGTTCCGTTCGGCACACCCGGCGCAACCAACGTCCTCAGGATCGCTTGGGTCGATCGCTGATCCCTAGTACGTTAATGAGCGATTGGGCGACCCAATGCAGCTAATCCTTGAGATCGACCGAATCAGGCGCGGAGCTTGATGGATCTCTCAGTCGTCATCCCGGTAAAGGACGAGGCGGCCAATGTGGCGCCGCTCGTCGCCGAACTTCGCGCAGCGCTCGACGGCTTCTTGGATTATGAAATCGTTTTTGTCGATGACGGCAGCGAGGACGGAACCGCGGCCGAAGTCGCGCGGCTTCAAGCCGAGGCGCCGCATTTGCGTTTGCTGCGGCACATGCGCAGCTGTGGGCAGAGTGCCGCTATCCGGAGCGGGGTGAGGGCAGCGCGGGCGACCTGGATCGCAACGCTCGACGGAGATGGCCAGAACGATCCCGCCGACATTCCAAAATTGTGGCGGATCGGGCTCACCGCTCCGGAGGCGCCGTCGCTGTTGATTGCCGGCTATCGCGAAAGCCGGCAGGACAGCCGGACGAAGCGCTTCGCATCTCAAATCGCTAACCGGGTACGGCGCCGGATGCTCGGAGACGACGCGCCGGATACCGGATGCGGCTTGAAGCTCTTCCCGCGATCGCTGTTTCTGGACCTGCCGTATTTCGACCACATGCACCGATTTCTTCCGGCGCTCGTATTGCGCGAAGGCGGGATCGTACGGTCGATCAGGGTTAATCATCGTCCGCGACGTAACGGTGTTTCGAAATACGGCGTCTTCGACCGACTGGGGGTCGGGGTCGTCGATCTTTTTGGTGTAATGTGGCTGAAGCGCCGAGCCGCTCGGCCGCACCTCCTCGACGAGGTGTCGCCCGATTCAAAAACTACTTCGACCTCCGTCAGCGTCTCGGTGGTGCGATGACACCGAAGATTGGAGGAGCGGCCACGGCCGTTCCTTTAATCGGCTTACGCCGCGCAACCCGCCTCATAGTCCTCGGCCTCATCGCAATTGCTACCATGGCAGCCTGGCACTGGAGGACGGTTTTCGATCCGATGGCGATCACTACCGCGATCGGCCGCTATCCTGCAGCCCCGTTGGGGTTTTTAGCCGCCCATATCGCGGCAAGCTTGATATTCGTCCCGCGCACCCTGCTCGCCATTGTCGCCGGGCTGCTCTTCGGCACCGGATGGGGAATTGTCTGGGCGGAATTGGGTAGCGTAGCCGGGGCGGCGGCGGGCTTTCTGCTCGCACGCTACGTCAGTTCGGGGTTAATCGATTTTCAACGGGGCACGCGCGTCAGGTCGCTCTTGGAGTGGGTCGACCGGGGCGGTTGGCGTGCGGTGGCATTATTGCGGCTGATCCCGATCATGCCCCATAGCGTTGCCAACTACGGGTTAGGTCTGACCGCTCTGCCGCTCGGCGCCTACGCCTTCGGGTCGCTGATCGGCCAATTGCCTTTAACGATCGCCTATGTTGAGCTCGGGGCGGCAGGGGAACGGTTGATGACAGTCGGTACTGGCTGGATCGAGCCGACATTGATCGGTTTCTCCACTCTTTCGCTGTCGCTCCTGTTCTCCGGGTATTTCCGACGGCATTCCCGATGATCGCTCCGCAACGCCTTTGGCTCCGGCCCGCCAGTGGCCCAGTCGAGGAGTTCGACTGTATGCACGATCGCAACTGGGGAACCGGCGGCGAGCTGAGTGATGCACCCGATGTTGCCGGTTGCGACCAGATCCGGCTGGGTGGCTGCTATGTTGGCCAGTTTGCGATCCCGCAACGCGGCAGCGATCTCCGGCTGCAGGATGTTGTAGGTCCCCGCCGAGCCGCAGCAGAGATGCCCCTCCGGCACGTCTAGCGGCTCGAAACCCGCCGCTGCGAGGAGCCTCTTTGGCCCTGCGTGTATCCCTTGTCCGTGCTGCATCGAGCAGGCGGAGTGGTAGGCGACACGCTGGTTTCGCGCAGTGACAACGCCTGCATTTGCGCTAAGGCCGAGGGCCTCGACGACCTCGGTGACGTCGCGGGCGAGTGCAGCGATGCGCGCCGCCTTCTCCGCGTAAACATGGTCCTCGCGCAGCATAATGCCGTAATCCTTGACCGTGGTGCCACAGCCGGAGGCGTTGATCACGACGGCATCAAGGCCGGATGCCAAGCGCTCGCGTTCCCAAGCATCGATGTTGGCGCGGGCGAAACCGAGAGCGGACACCTCCTGCCCGAGATGGTGGGCGAGCGCGCCACAACAGCCGCTGCCTTTTGCCACGACCACTTCGCAGCCATGACGGGTTAGTAGCCGGATCGTCGCTTCGTTGATTTCAGGTGCGAGAACCCTTTGCGCGCACCCGGGCAATAGCGCGGCGCGCATCCGCCGATCGCCTTTCGCGGAAAACACTTGCAACCGGTCCATTGGAGAGGCGGCAGGTACTGAATCGGGGGTAAGTGCAAACAAGGCCGCGAGCCGCTGCGGCAGATACCGTTCCAAAGGCTTGCCGGCGGCCGCGCAGCGGAGGGCCAGTCGGAACAGCCGCGGCCGTGATAGGACCGTGCCGAGCAACCACCTCAGCACCTTCTCTACCCACGGACGACGGTAATAGCGTTCGATCCATCGCCGAGCATGGTCGATCAGGTGCATGTAGTGCACGCCCGACGGGCAAGTTGTCATGCAGGCTAAGCAGGAGAGACATCGGTCGATATGCTTGACCGTATCGGCGGTGACTCTGCCGCTGGCGAGCATGTCCTTGATGAGGTAAATCCGCCCGCGCGGGCTATCGAGCTCATCGCCAAGCAGGACATATGTCGGGCAGGTCGCGGTGCAAAACCCGCAGTGGGTGCAGGTCCGCAGCACCTTTTCGGATTGTGCCGTATCGGGGTCGGCAAGTTGTTCTGAGGTAAAATCGGTCCGCACCGATTCAACTCCCTTCGACCATGCGCCCGGGATTGAGAATCCGGCGCGGATCGAAGCTTTCCTTGATCCGACCGACGAGCGCTGCCAGAGGCGGGGGCTGCGGTTCGAACACCGGGACCGAACGCCGCAGCTCGGGCGAACCCTTAATCAAAGTGGCGTGCCCGGTGCCGCGCCCGTCCGCCCCGCGGATCGCATCTCGGATCACCGCCGCGCCACCGTCGTCGGCTCCTTCGATCGCCGCCCAAACAAGCCCGCCTGCCCAATCCAGATACCAACGCGTGTCGAGACGATGCCCGATAGCCTCGCCCAGCTCGCCCCCCCGGCTAGGTGCGACGGAAATGCGCCAGATGGCGCGGTCTCCGGGCCCGGCGAGCGGCAGGACATCGCGAATCGCTCGCCAGAATGCGATGGACGCTTCTTCGTCGAGCGAGCTGGCTTCACAATCCAATCCTAATTCCGCCAAGAGCCGCTCGCGGCGGAATTTAACTGAAGGGTCGGGGCCTTCGAGGCGAAGCGCGGCGACGGCGGTCGAACCGGATAGCGACGTCAAACCGGCTGTCGCGAGGGCCGGTATGTAGACAGCTCCGGAAACCTCATGCGGCGAGGCGAGCGCTCCGCTTAGGATTCGGACCGCAGCCAGGGCGTCGAGCCCGCATAACATCACGGTCGAGAGAGCTTCCGGTTGAGGCATCACCTTTACCGTGACTTCCTCGAGCGCGGCGAGCGTCCCGAAGGAACCGGCCATCAGCTTGCAAAGATCGTAGCCGGTGACGTTTTTGACGACTTTGCCGCCTGCCTTGAAGACTTCGCCGCGTCCGCTGACGCCGCGAAAGCCGAGAAAATGGTCGCGTGCGGCGCCCGCTTGGATACGGCGAGGCCCCGAAAGATTGCAGGCTAACGCGCCGCCCAGGGTACGCCGGCCAGCGACAGCTGCTGGCAGGCCAAACAGCGCCCCCAAATCTGGTGGCTCGAAAGCGAGCATCTGCCGGGCCTCGGCAAGCGCGGCGTCGATTTCCTCGATTGGGGTCGCCGCACCGGCGCTCAGGACCAGCTCACTTGGTTGGTAGTCCCGAATTCCTGCGAGACGCGACAAATCCAACATGCGCGGCAGCTGGAGGGGACGGCCGAGTCCACGCTTTGATCCGCCGGCGACTACTTCGAGCGGCTCTTCGACGGCCAGCGCCTCGCCGATGGCATCGCGCAACTCGTCGAGATCGGCGGGGGCGAAGCGGCTCATTGCCCCCAATTGCTTCAAAAACGCGGCAGATCCGGGAACGGAAGCCGACCAGCATGGACATGAAGACGGCCGAGCTCGGCGCAGCGATGCAGCTGTGGAAACACCTTGCCCGGGTTCAGCAAGCCATCCGGATCGAAAGCGCATTTGAGGCGCTCTTGGTGCGCCAGGTCGCACTCGTCGAACATCGTTCCCATGAGGTCGCGCTTTTCGACGCCGACCCCGTGCTCACCGGTCAGCACTCCACCGACTTCGACGCAGAGCTTGAGGATATCGGCACCAAAGGCCTCGGCACGCTCGACCTCGCCGGGTTTGTTGGCGTCATAGAGAATAAGCGGATGAAGATTGCCGTCGCCGGCATGGAAGACGTTGGCTACCGCGAGCCGGTATTGCTCCGACAGCGTCCGCATCTGCGTGAGCACCTCCGCGAGGCGGGCCCGCGGGATCGTGCCGTCCATGCAGTAATAGTCGGGCGAGATCCGCCCGACAGCGGGAAAGGCAGCTTTGCGCCCGGACCAAAAGGCCAACCGCTCGGGCTCGTCGCGACTAGGCCGGATCGTAGTAGCGTTATGGTTGAGGGCGATCGCTTCAACCTTGCCGATAAGATGATCCACCTCGGGAGGTGCGCCGTCCAGCTCGACGATGAGCAATGCCTCGACATCGAGGGGGTAGCCGACCTTGACGAAGGCCTCAGCCGCACGGATCGCCGGCCGATCCATCATCTCCATGCCGGCTGGGATAATCCCGGCGCCGATCACCTCGGCGACACAATTGGCGGCATCCTCGGTTGTCGGAAAGCCGACCAGCAATGCACGTGCCGTGGTCGGCTTGGGAAGAATGCGCACGACGACCTCGGTAACGACTCCGAGCAACCCCTCGGACCCGGTCATAACGCCCAGTACATCATAATTCTCGGCGTCGAGGTGCTTGCCGCCAAGCCGGATGACCTCGCCATTCATCAGCACCATTTCGATGCCGAGAATGTTGTTTGTGGTGAGCCCATACTTAAGGCAATGCACCCCGCCGGAATTCTCCGCGACGTTGCCCCCGATTGTGCAGGCGATCTGGCTGGACGGATCTGGAGCATAGTAGAAACCGGCGTGCTCGACGGCCTTGGTAATTGCGAGATTGGTGACGCCGGGTTGAACGACGGCGCAACGGTTCTCGTAGTCAATCCCGAGAATGCGATTGAACTTGGCCATGCCGAGGAGGACGCCGTCGGCCAACGGCAGGGCGCCGCCGGAAAGCGAGGTGCCGGCGCCGCGCGGCACGACCTTGGCACCGGCTTCCTTGCAATGGCGCAGGACCGCAGCAACCTGTTCGACGGTCGAGGGCAGCACGACGACCAGCGGGAGCTGGCGGTATGCGGTCAGCCCGTCGCTCTCATAAACCCGCCGCTCGGCCTCGGAAACGATGACGCCCTCACCCGGGACAATGCGGCGGAGCGCCTCGACGATGTCGGCGCGGCGCTCGATGAGCGCGGCGTCCGGCATCGGCATCCTCATCGGCGGAGCCGCGGCGCTTCAACCATAGCTTGCTCAGCCCTGGCGCGCCTTGTACCGCGGATTGGCCTTATTGATGACGTAGACTCGCCCCTTGCGGCGCACAATGCGGCAGCTCTTGTCCCGCTTCTTCAATGTCTTCAGCGAATTGACGATCTTCATATCCGGAGCCCTTGGCAAGGGTCGGAACATAGGGAGCAGCCCGGGAGGTGTCAAACCCCGGAAACCATATCCCACTCCCTTTGCGACTTCCGTGGCTATCCTGTTAGTCCGAAGCCGCCGCAAAATCTCGGTCGCGGGGGCGAAGTTTGATCAAGTCGTTGCGGCCGGAGAAGAAGGATTTGATGTTGCGTGCCGCCTGACGGAGGCGCTGTCGGTTCTCGACGAGCGCGATACGGACGAACCCCTCGCCATATTCGCCAAAGCCGATGCCTGGCGACACCGCCACATTGGCCTGTTCAAGCAGGAGCTTGGAAAACGCGAGGCTGCCCATGGAGCGGAAGGTGGGCGGGATCGGCGCCCAAGCGAACATCGTCGCGTCGGGGGTCGGTACTTCCCACCCGGCTTGGCGCAGCCCGTCGATGAAGACATCGCGGCGCGCCCGGTAGCGCTCGCGGATTTCAGTGACGCAGTCCTGCGGACCATTGAGCGCCGCCGTCGCCGCGACCTGGACGGGCGTGAACGCGCCGTAGTCGAGATAAGACTTGACCCGCGTCAACGCGGTGATCAATCGCGCGTTGCCAACTGCAAACCCGATACGCCACCCGGCCATCGAATAGGTCTTGCTCAAGGAAGAAAACTCGACCGCGACATCCCGGGCCCCCGATATCTCAAGGATCGAGGGTGGCGGCTTACCGTCGAAATAGATCTCGGCGTAGGCGATGTCGGACAGCACAACAATGTCGTGGCGCCGGCAGAACGCGACGATCTCTTCATAGAAACCGAGGTCGACGGTCTGTGCCGTCGGATTGGCCGGAAAGTTGAGAACGATCGCAAGCGGCGCCGGCACACTGTGCCGCACCGCCTTTTTTAGCTCGCCGAGAAAATCGAAGTCCGGACCCATCGGAACATGGCGTATGGAGGCGCCAGCCATGATGAAGCCAAAGGCGTGGATCGGATAGCAAGGGTTTGGGACGAGGACGATGTCGCCGGGTGCGGTGATCGCCTGCGCCAGATTGGCGAGGCCCTCTTTCGATCCGAGCGTAACGATAACCTCGCGTTCGGGATCGAGTTCGACCCCGAAGCGCCGCGCGTAATAGCCAGCGCAAGCGCGTCGCAGCCCCGCAATGCCGCGCGACACGGAATATCCATGGGTCTTGGGATTCTGGGCTGCTTCGACGAGCTTGGCCACGATATGAGGCGGGGTCGGACCGTCGGGATTTCCCATGCCGAGATCGATGACATCCCGCCCGGCTGCTCGCGCTTGAGCCTTCAGCGCATTGACCTCGCTGAAGACGTAAGGGGGAAGGCGCTTGATGCGATAGAAATGCTCAGGCATAGCGTCTCGGCCGCAGATGGACGGCCCCTTTTAAGCCTGCGAGCCTTATTTGGCGAGCGCTATATAGAACGCGACGATTTGCTGCGCGGGTCGGCGCCCGATATGGTTGTCACGGACAAAAGCGGAGGTCGTCGCGCTCGTTCTCGTAGTCCTCCATAGCGCGATGGAGGACGTTGTCGGACGGCAAAGCACGCAGGGCTTGTGAGATTTCTTTGAGTGTCGCCTCCTCGTAAGCGACTGGTTTCGGACATTTGCAGGAGGCATCACGCGCAACGCTGCAGCCCATCAACACGAAAAGCGCAACAATCGGCGCAGCGCGAATCCCCCGCTTCAATATCATCCACATGTCTTGTCCCTGTACCACGGTTAACAACGCCCTGCGCCGTCCCGATCGGCACGTGTTCCCTCTCGAGCCTATCATCAGAGCTGTGGTTGTTTCCACCAAGCGACGAGATCGGCGATCGTGCCGGCGAATCGGCTGCGATCACATCGGCCGATCCCTGCGACCGGCACCGCATCCGGACCGACGTTTCCATCGGTGTGCTGCCACAGCGCCCATTTCGACCAGCCAGGTGGGCAAGCCGGCCGCGAGCCGTAGGCGGGCAACCAGAGCGGGCAGCGCGACAAGACGTTATTGGGAAGACCGGTGCCTCGTCGGTCGGGCCCATAGCGATTGATATAAATCAACGGCATAGAGCCGGTCGCCATGTTCAGCCGCCCCGCGGCTTCGGCGGTCTGCGCAACTGTTACACTGCCGCCGATCGCGTTCGGCTCGGCATCGAGCGCCAGTACAGAACAGCCTTCTGCTACGGATAGGAAGTTCTCGACCTGTAGCTCCGGCGGCGAGTCATCCAGAAAGTGGTAGGCCCCAACCAGCAGCCCGGAAGCAGTTGCCGCCGCAAACCGTGGCGCGAACGCCATGTCGACCCAGTCTGAACCCTGCGTTGCCTTCAGAATCACCGCGGCGATACCCGCCGATTTGGCCCGTGTAAAATCGACCGGTGCCTGCCAATGACTGAGATCGACAACAACATCGGAGCTGATCGGTGGGATGTAGGGCGCGGACAACAGTGGTAACAATCTCGGTCGTTCGCCGGCTAAGCATGAGGTAGTCATTGTTGAAAAACCCAGAATTGCTTGCTTGAACTGCGCCACGCCGTAGCCGCTGCGATGATAACCGTCCCCCAGCGAGAGGGCGACGCTGGCAGACTGGAGCGACCGCGATCGATACCATCACGAGGTCTTCGACTTAATCGATGAGCCCTCTGCGGCCCTTGCATGGCGACGAAAAAATTAGCGAACGGATATAGGCTGTCGGCTCGACGGCGAGGCGGCGACGAATTCTGTGCCGACAGCCATTTGTAATAATAGGCCAGATCGGCGATGCCTTTGGGCGGCGTTACCTGGGACCTCGTTGTCCGCTACGGCGATGTGCCGGTAAGCGAGCCGTGCCCAAAAAATCGGCAGCAGCCAAGCGTAGCAGTCGCGAAGATAGAGCATCCCGGTGCATAGACTCGTATAGGGTCCGGTCTGCGGGAGCGTCAGATTTGCCGTCGGATATTGCGCAATGACCTCGCTCGCCGTCTGGCCGTAAATCCCGGCAACCAAGCTCTGAAGTTTCGTCAGCTTGGTCAGTGTACGTTATCCTTGTCGGACCCGGCGTCCAGAATATAACGCCGCCGATCAAGAAGCTCGCGCGCCTCATCAGAGGCGCGTATCGCCGATTTAATTTCGGCCTTGTTAGGCTGCACAGGAGTGGCATCTTGTTTTGCTTCTGTCTTCGGCGGCTCTATCGGGGCTTCCTGTCGCCGCGGAGCAGGCGCGGCCACAAACGTGGATTGATTGCTTGACGTTGAGCTGCAGCCGAGGAGCAAGAAAACGATCGCCAAACACCACACGGGAATCATCTCGCCTTCGGGCGCTCGACAAGCTGCAGCTGCAGATTATTGAGTCCCTTTTGGATATCCACTAGTGCGGCGCGCATTTCGGTCGCGAACTCGCGATCCTCCTGGCGGCGCTCGACGATGGCGTGCTCAGCCACCGTCAGGCGAGATTCAAAACCTGCCATGGTGACTTGGTATTCGGCACGCATTGAAGCCATGTCGCGCTGAAGGCTGACATATCCGGTTATTACCGCACCGGTCAGCGCAAAGATTTGCAGGATGTGCCCGAGGTTTATTTCGGGATTAAAGCGGATTCTCGGCATCTTTGACGGCTCGACATCCGCCTCCGTGGCGCCTTGCGTTTTGATTTGGTGTGAATTTGCCTCATTCATCTTCGCCTACCGACGATCCTGATCCCGCGAGGCCCAAAGCTCAGCGTTTTGGTTTCGCCGCCGACTTGAATGCAGCATTCACCGGTAGCCTCATCAGCCGTGATGATCTCCCCCGCCACGTCGGTATAGTCGTCGGTACGTACGATTTTCCAACGCCGTTTGTCTTCGGTGCTGTGCCAGGATTCGAGCTTCATTGCGTAATTCCCATGATTGTCCATGCGAGATTTGCCAGCGTCGCGTCGGGCATCGCGGGCGCGATCACGGTCAGCACGTCGCCGGCATTGAATAAAGTCGCTGAGGTCATTGTGAATGTGGCCGCGGCAGCCGATGGGGCGAAAACCATAGTTCCGACATTCGCGCCGTTCTTCTGGACGTTGAATGTCGTGGACGCTGTTGCAGCTGTCGCAGCGGTGCCGCGGCTGCCGGAAAGCCCGGCCGGCACAGTTGCCGGGGCGGCGAATACGTAACTTTGGAGTACGAGGTTTGCCGTCGCCCTACCGCTGAACGAGCCGCTCACGATAATCGAGGAGGCTTGCCCAGTGCCTTTGACGGCGTAAGTGTATGCGGGAAGTGAGTTTAAGCTCTGTAATCCACCGCCCACGATATTCATCGACGCGAACTTCAAATAGATCGTTTGACCGATCAGGGTATTCGGATAGGAGAACCGGCCGATGGATCCGTCGAGCCTCGCGAACAAGGTTCCCATCGGATGATCGGTGATCGGGCTGCTGTAAGCGCCGCGATAAAGGGTAGTCAGGGCATACTTACTGGGCGCGGTGAGCGTCGCAGTTTGGTAAGCGAGAAGCTCACCACCGAGATAGCAAAGAGTGACGAGATTGGCGGCATCGGTGGCTGAGACCGAGACAAGCTGACCCTGGCTTTCGGTCAGATCTACTGAGAGTGTGTTGGTGGCATCGGGTGAGGAATACGGCGGCAGATCGGCCGTCAATACGCCTTGTGCCGCCAATGAGTTCACACTCCCCGCGAGGGCATAGGAGCTGCCATCACTGGAGATCCAGACCTGGGCTCCACCCCAATTTGCGCCGCCCGAAAGCGCAACCCAGATTTCCAGTCCTCCGGTCAGTAGTGCGGCTGGGGGCTCGAAAATGATCGGCGGATTGACATCACCCGGAGGCGAACTCCAATTCGGGACATAGCCGGCTCCAGACTGCTTCGGATAGACCACCGCGGTGGAATAGCCGCCGAAGAAATCCTCCGCCGTGATCGAAAGCGTACCCTCCTCGTCTTCCTCTACCGCCGTAACCCGCACGGTCAACGCCGAAACGCCGAGTCGAGAATCGCTGATCTGGACGAGGTCCATCGGCTCGAGCAGGCAGTATTTCCAGCCGAGTTTGAATTGGTAAGTATTGCGGAACAGCAATGCCCGCTGCAAAAGAAGCTGCGCCACAATAGGGCCGACATTGATGGGATCGACAATCGCCCGCGCCTTCAGCGAACTCTCGCGGCGCACGCCGTAAAGGTCGATCGCCGCCTGATCGAAGGCCTCGACCATCGCCGTATTGTAATTGTTGGACCGGTCCAGACATTCCAATTGGATTGAGTTGTTGGCGTCCGCAGGCGTGGACCGCAAGACCCGGACCGGATCGTCACCGAAGCCGCCGGTGATCGGACCAGAACCCGACCGTAGTGCGGGACCGCCGGGCGACACTCCTGAACTTCCCCCGACACTCGATTCCTGGACGATGAAATCATCCTCGCCGAGGCTGTAGAGCGGGATCGTATCTGGCGTGTAGGCGGCACCATTGCCGGTGACGGGCTGATCGCCGTAGGGGATGATCTTCAAGAGTCCACCCGACCACACCATGGCGCTGTTGGTGATATTGACGATATCTCCGAGGTGTTGTTGCGCTTCTTGCTGTGTGTCGAGCATTGGCGACAACACGAGGCCAAGAGCCTGGCAATATGCTGAATAGAGACTGAGGTCCCCCAGATTAGCGGCTGGGAAGCCGGCTCCATAACGGGGATTGGTGAGAAAGTCGGAGACTATCGCAGCGGGATTTGCGTCAAACCCGTTGGTCCCACTCAGCGACAGCAAGCCTTCCACTTCGAACGAAAAATTCGGAAGGGTGGCCGTGTTGCCCATCGCGAAATTGTTAGCCACGACAGTTGCGGTTCCGGAATAGCCGAGAGCCTTGTCGGCATGGCGCGTATCCCAATACGGATCTGCTGCCTGTCCATCGCTTCCGAGGTAAACCGCGGCCGGCAACGAGGACAGCGTTCCGACATTCTTGTCCCACCACACGGTGGCAATGCCGGCGATCGGCCCTTGGCACAGCCCCATAATTACCGACGCACTATATTTGTATTGTTGCCCGCCCCCTTTTCCTCCACCGCCGCCCTTGCCCGCGCCCCCCTGACGTGCGGAAGGTGTCGCCTTGAAGTCGTCGTAGTCGACCAGGTTTGGCGATACTCGCGTGGTTCCGTAGACAAGCGGGATCACCCCGCCGTGCTGCGATGTTTGGAACTGTAGCGCGCCGACCGCCTTTTGCTGCTTGGCATTCGATGCGCCGCTCAGGATCCCGCCCATGGCTAACGGTCAGAACCCGCTTACTGGAAACGGGTCAAAAAATCGTACTTGACGACCGAATAGCGGCGGCTGGCCACCATCGGCAAAGACGACCTCCGCATCGCACCAGGCATGTATCAAGCGTGGCCAGGAGACGACGATCGCGCCGTGCGCGAAGCAACGACCAAACTTGAAGACTGCCACATCACCGCTCTGAGGTGGTCCGCCAATCTCGCGGGCATATCGCATCAATCCCTGGAGATAGCGCTCCGCGTCGCGATGCAGGTTCCAGTCGGGAGGATAAAACGGCACATCGACATGCGGGATCACGCCCGCTGCCTCATAGACCTCAGCGAGCAGCATCAGGCAATCGGTGCCACTGCCTTTGATCCTGCCCATATGGTGATAAGGTGTCCGCAGCCAGGATTCGGCCTCGGCGACTACCCGCTTGCGTTGGCTCATACCGCAGTCTCGGGCGTCGGGATGTAGGGAAAGCCGCCGAAGTGAACCACGTTATTAAAGAGATTCGTACAGGACGAAAGTGTGCGGTCGCAACCTGGGAGCAGTTGGAATTGGTCACCCGCCAGGATGGGCGAGAGAAATGCCAGCCTTACATAAACCGAGCCGCCAGCCATGTTTGCGACCGTGCGGCTCGATCCGGCATTGGCTCCGGTCACGCCAAATACGGTTCCTTGTATATACAGGTTCGGCGGAGTCGGACTGACGGAGGTCGCGATTTGAGCTTCGCTTGATGCGGGCCCGGCCGAAAATGTCGCCTGCATACTGGACCGGTCGAACTGGCACATTGCGTCGCCGAAAGTGTGAGTACAGGATGATTGCCAGAGTCGCCGCGGCATCTGGATGTTCAGAAGTTCCAGATGCGAGCGGCACTTGAGGTCGATGCCGGTACGGGTACAGTCAATATCCGAAATGCGGCCGGCGAAAAGGACCACGGTTCCCGGGCTCGTATCGCCATAGGTCGCCATGAACGCCCGTTCGAGCTGCAGGAGTGCGCCGTCGAGCTCTCCCTGCCAAGCCGCCTGCAGAAACGGTAGGCTGCCGATCAGATCCGTCGGTTCGGTATAGATCTTGACTTCGAGTTCATCGACCTGAGTGCCGATGACGATCTTCGTCTTAGAGCGCTCGAATTTGGGACCCAGCGCAAAAGTGTAGCCATTCGCGAAGAGCGCAGTCGGCGCCGCCGAATAGCGCAGCACCGACCCGCCTACGAGAGTGATCGTGTAGAGGTCCGCCATCATGAACCGGTCGCTGCTCGCGAGGAGCGCGATCAGGGCAGGGCTGGCCGCCCTCATGAACGCACCGAAATAAAGGTTAGCTTTTTCAACTGCCACAACCGAAACATGAAATTTTCGAAATCGTATTTGTCGTCAACGAATCTACAGCGGAAGTAATAAGTGAAATCAGCGGTGATGGTCAGCCCGCTGGTTGGAGCAATGCCGAATGTCACCAGCCCGGTAGCCGCATCGACGCTGTAGGTCGTCGGGTCTTGCGTAATTCCGTTAAAGTAGATCCCTCGCACGACATTCGGTGCGGTAATCGGTTCCAAGAAGCCGCCACCGGGCAGGATCGCACCCATCGTGCGCTGGAGCTGGAAAACGGTCGTGCTCGCATTGCCGACCCCAATCTGCTGCCCAATAACTTGAGAATCGCTGGGGTCCTGAAAAAGGAATGTGCCGAACGCTCCCTGGCAGAGCATAAAGAATCCGAGCAGGGTCCTCAGCTCGTCGTAGCCAGCTCCCGGGGCGTCGCGCAGGAAGTCGTAGACCAGTGCAAATTGCCAAAGTGGAAAGGGGTAATCGAGCGCCCGCAATTCGCGCCCGGATACCGCGCGCTGGACGCGCGTCTGAAACGTCGGAGTTTTGGTGACACTCCACGCAAGCCCGGGCAAAGCCGGAAAAATCAGCTCCATCACGCAGTCCGCAGCATTGAGCCGTTGCGCATCGCCTTGTTGACCGCGTTGACGAGAAGGCTTCCATTGCTCTGGAAAAACCGCTTTACATCTTGACTGTCGATCGCCGAAACGTTGACCACGACCGGACCGGCGCCAGCGCCAACGCCGCCATTGGCAGAAATCATGTTCTGAAGGCCTTGGCTTATATTCGCAGGCAGGATCATTTCGTTTTGATGCACCATGGCGAGCTGATCCGATGGAACCATCCAACCCCCCGCTGCGGAGGCGATTCCGCTGGCGGCGGCCATCACAGTGGCCTCTCCGGCCGCGGCCGGCCCGGCCGCGGCCGGCCCCATAATCGGAGCCAGGAACGCAAAGATGCCCGAGAACGCCTGCGCTGAATCGGTTCCGATGCTTTTGATCGCATTGGCCGCCTTGATCGCCAGTCCAGCCGCCATTCCCTCGCCATCGGCCGCGGTGCGAGCGGCAGCGCCAGCCTGGGTTGCGGTTGTCATGGCGAGCTCACTGGCAATCCAGTTGGTCGCCATCTTGACGCCCAAATTGACGAATTCGGCAAGGATCGATTGCGCGATATTCGCGACCGCCTTTTGCAATGTCGTGGTACCCAATATCATGCCGGTGATCGAGGTGTCGAAAGCACGCTGGATCGGCTGCATCAGGCTCTGCCAGGTTCTTTGGCTGGTTTGCGCTGCCTGAAGATCGAGCTTCTCCTTGTCGCTCTGAAACTTTTGGTAGGCAAGCAGCTCTTCTCCCCACAACTTTTCATCAGCGGCAGCATCGTTTCCATTGGTGGACGCGGGACGGCCCTGGACCACGCTGAAAGCGTCTCCGAGCCCGGTATTCGGCGTCATGCCCGCGCCTATCGACACCGCGAGGTCGGCAGCTTTGGTCTGCAACGCACCGATGCCGGTTCCGATTTGGCCTGTAGCAGCGTTAAGCTGCAACTGCGCCTGCTGAGCAATGTCGCCGAGCCCGGCAAGTTGAGTCCGCATCGCATCGGTCGCGGTTTGAACAGAATTTGATGCGGCCTCCATCCCGGATCGGAGACCGTCAATTTGGGCGCTGATAACGACGCTGGTTTCAAGATCGGCCATTATAGCCTCTTCCTAACAAACTGCCTCTGCCGCTGGCTGCGCATCGCTCTGATTCTGCGGATGCCTAGTCGGGAATTTCCGCCCGAAGGCGAAGTTCGGCAAAATCTAGGACTACGGGCGAGAGCCCGGCATTGACATCTCCGGCGCCAAACCCAAGCCCCAGCTGAGCGAGCAACGAGCTGGAATGCGAACTCGGTTGCTGTCCTCGTCCCATCGACGTCGGAAGCAGCCGTCCGTTCTTATTTTTGCCGACGCAAAGACAGGCCGCGACCAGTAAGTGCACCGGCGGGTGTTGTGCCCAGTAGGATGTCAGCTCTTCGATCTGGAAGAGCGTCATCTCGTCAATTATGGGATAGCTGTATCCGCAGGCGGTCGCGAGGAGACCATAGATTTCTCGCCAAGCGTCACCGTCCCCGAAATCATGTCCGAAATCGACCCGGCGCTCGCGCTGCCTGCCCCCGGGTTGGTCCCAGGGGCAGATGCTTCCCCCATAGCGGCTCCGCTTGGCTTCAGGCCGGAGCCGGTCAGGACGGCATTCAGGACGGCACTAGCATTCCCGAGATCGAGCAAATTTTCGACATTCTCCGGCGTCGTCTCGGGATAGTTGCGCTGCAGCGCCGCAGTGACGATGTCGATCAGCACGTTGATTTGCGCTTCGCCCATCGACGCGCCGATTTCGGTCAGTTGCCTTACCTTGGGCATCAACTCGCGGAGCTGGCCGAGGGTAAGTGGCGGCACTATCCAATCTTGCCCGCCCATCGGGACCGCCACACCGGGGATCATCACTCCACCGTACTCAGATAGCCGATCGTTCCCGAAGCGTCAGCAAAAGCCATGAAATCGAGCTCGCTAATCGTCCAAGTATCGAGCTTAGTCGGTAGTGACAGTTTATTTGCCGTGCACGCGTTCAGACGGAGCGCGGTGCCGCTGCCATTGTAGGCAGTGTAAAACGTCGCCTTGAAGGTAGGAGTAATACCCATCGGCTGGTTCGCGAGCGTCAGCCTGTTCCCGCTTGTCGCGATGTTGTATGTGTACGAGATCAAAATCGCGGCGCTAGCGTCGGCAGAGGAGAAAATATACGCACCGGTAGCAAAGTTGACCGAGTATTGGCCGGCGGTCGAAGGCGTGGTCACCCGGTTGAAACGCTTGCCGCTTCCGGCGTAGCTAATGCCGAGATCGTCATTGTAGCTCGCTGCATTGGCGGGGATGACGGTATAGGGCGTCGTTGCCGGAACCGTGGCGGCCTCCAGCTGAGAGACGGCGAACTGCCCCGCAGCTGGCGTCACCCCGAAAAAAATGTCCGAATACAGCAAACCGAGGATCTGCGCGAATTTAGCTTTCCCGGTTATCTTGCCCTGTCCACGGGCTATTGCCACGGGGAACTGAAGCTGGCCGTAGAGCTCTTTGTTGCTCCAGTCAAAATCGATCTGTATGTCCTGCAGCACGCCAAATTGTCGGGGGCCGATGCCCGACCCGACTACATCGGTCCGTTCTCCCCATATTGCGCCGGAGCCGAAGCTTAATTGCATGTCATTTACTCCCCTTCAAGAGCCGCTTCAGCCTCTCCTTGGCGGCGTGAGCGATATTCCAGGCCTGCGTGTCGCGGGCGACTGCCGAGCCCGGGAAATGGTCGGCCCACCAACGGTCAATCAGCTGCTCGATCGAAGCAGGCGCGGCGGCTTGGTTAGGGCTGTAATCTTCCTCGGCCATTGGTCACTCCGTCGAATAAAAACGTATTTAAGGACTTCGAGGGGCACCGTCTCAACAGACGCCCGCATTGATTAACCGCGCGAACGTCAAACGCAGAGTATTTCGACGGGTACGATCGCTATGGCCTGATCCCCGAGTACCCCTTCGTCAGTCTGAATCTTGCCCGCTATGTAGGCGTGCTGAACCATTTGAGGCAGCCCAAGGTTCTGGATCCCAGTCGTCGGTGACGGCGCGAGTGCGGTTTCGAGAGCATCGAGCAACGGATTCAAAATCGCTGCCGGCGCCAAATAGGGGTCACATGAATGGGCGTATACGTAGAATTCGGCATAGAGTGTCCATACGATCGGCGCGCCAAGCTTCTTTATTGCGGCTTGGCTCCCTTTTTCGCTCATGAACAACGCCGGCTGCTCCGCCGGAGCGACGTCCGCCCAATGCCGCAGACGGCGATTTGTACTGGTGAACTGCGCCGCACTTGCGCCGAGCTCCCATAATGCGGCGTAGATCGTCTCACGAACTATCATCGGTCGATTTCCAACGCCAGGTGGCGATCCGTTGCTGCGATGCCTCTCGATAAATCGAGACCTGTCGCTTCTGATCCTGAGGATGAGGAAGCCAAGATTAAATCCCGCGCGATCATTATCGCGTTAGGGCTTCGCGCAATGCCGCTTCCACCTCATCGCGGATCGCAGGGTCCATATCTTGCAGTGCCGACTGCAAAAAAGATCGTTCCGGAACGT
>Ga0209648_10000286_pt1 | contig 37631 bp, 37 predicted proteins | sample GraSoi2013_115cm_FD_185830 | JGI IMG/M metagenome (GOLD analysis project Ga0209648, IMG submission 185830) | Grasslands soil microbial communities from the Angelo Coastal Reserve, California, USA - Sample 9_17_2013_115cm (SPAdes) (version 2) | ecosystem: Environmental > Terrestrial > Soil >...
GCGCCAGATCGTCCTCCAGGTGCCGCTTCCATTTCATCCCTTCAAAGAGCCGGTCATCTACGCCGCGCGCCGCAAGCGCGGACACGGCATTCGCTTCGCTTGGGCTTCAGAGAGCGTTTCGTTTCGCTTGCGCCGCGAGGTCCTACGTTTTCTGTATTGCCACGAGTGGATGCATTGGTACCTGCATGAGGAGCTCGGCAAGAAATCCGCGGCCGAGACGGCATGCGACAGGTTCGCGCTGAGGAACTTCAGGCGCCCCCGTGTCTCGATCGCCGATGCCGACGCAGCCCTTCGCCGCCGGCCCCGGCCCGCACCCGCTTAGGCCGCCTCACGCACGTTGAGCCTTGCGGCTCTTGTGCTCATCGGTGAGCAAGGTCGCCAGCCGCGTGATGGTCTTGGCCGCGGCACTCGCAGGCTCCGCGGCGACGAGCACCTCCCCCGTCACCGCCGCTCGATCAAACCGCGGACCGTCATACGCGATCTCGATCTGCACGTCGCGTTTCAGAACGCGTTCAGCGTCGGCGCGGGTGACCATCGCCTGCGGTCGTGGATGATTGAGAACAAGACTCACGCGCGCCAAAGGAATATCGAGCACGTTCTCAAATATCTGGAGGAGGTCCGTCGTGTCCTTCAGAGCCGGTAGCTCGGGAGTGACCATGACGAGGATTCGATCGGCCCGTTCGAGAACCCCTAGCGCGAGCTCCGACACGGCCACACCGAGGTCCACCAGCACGTATTCGAAGGCTTGCTCCAGAACGTCGAGCGAGCGCTGCACGAGTTGCGGGGTGACGAGCTCCGACTGCTCGATGCGCAGGGCGCTTGGCAGTACGACCATGCCGGTGTGGTGGTGGAGGACCGCACCCAGAAGCGCAGCCTCGAACGCGCCCTGCACCGCGCGATCGCTCAGAGCCACACAGCTGGTGGGCACGAGGTTGGCCACCAGGGCCGCATGGTTGTACGGCAAGCCGAGATCCAGCAACAGACAATCGCCGCGGTGCTTCTGGCCGATCGCGGCGGCGATGTTGACTGCGATCGTGGTGCGGCCCGCACCGCCCTTGACCGAGTAGACCGCTGCGATCATCCCATTCAGCGGCTCAAGTAGGCGCGCACCTGGGCCGTGAGGACTGCCGGACTGACGGGCTTGGCGATGAATCCCTCGCATCCGGCCGCTCTGGCGGCTCGCTCATGCAAGGGCATGTTGTTCGCGGTCAGCGCGACGATCGGGATGGCCGATGTCTTAGATGTCGATTTGAGCTCGCGAGTGAAGTCGAGCCCGTCCATCCCTGGCAGGCCGATGTCCATCAGGATCAGGGCAGGCCTGCGACTGACGAGGAGCTCACGCGCCTCCTCGGCTGATCCGCGGCCATCGACTTCGAAGCCGTCTGCCTCCAGCGCAACCGTCGCGAGCATCAAGCTGCTCGGGTCGTCCTCGACGATCAGGATTCGTTGCCTTTTGGCCGTCAACGCGCGTCCTCTGCGCGCGCCCAGGTTAGCCGCTCGGGAGATACTTCGAAACCTCGGAGGCGAACGTCCTCGTGTTGATCGGTTTCGAGATGTAGCCGGAGCAGCCTGCCTCGAGCGTCCGCTCCCGGTCGCCCATCATCGCGAGGGCGGTGAGCGCGACCACCGGAATGTCCGCGGTTCGCGCGTCACCCTTCAGCCGTCGTGTGAGCGTCAACCCGTCCATGCCCGGCATCTGCACGTCCATGAGGATCAGGTCGGGCGAGCCGTTAACCAGCTTTTGGAGCGCTTCTTCTGCATTGCCCGCCATCTCGACTCGATAGCCTTCGCGCTCGAGCACGGCGCCGGCGAGCAGTCGATTCGCTTCGTTGTCCTCGACGATAAGGATCGTTGCGGGGCCGTTCATTTTGCCGGCGAGGTGGTGTCGATCGCCTGGCGCAAAAGCTGGAGCAAGTCGGTGGCGCCAGTGGACCCACGCTTGAGGATCGTCGAAACGTGTCCGTTCAGCTGGCGGATGTCCGCTTCTGTGAGGTGTTTGGCGGTTAGGACCATGATTGGCGTCGACTTGGTGCCCTCGTCGGCCCGAAGCGCTTCGACCACGTCGAAACCGGTGACCTCCGGCATCATCAGATCGAGCAGCACCAGATCCGGCTTGCGCGCTTTGGCAAGGTCGATGGCTTCCTTTCCACCGCGCGCCTGAATGACGGCGAACCCTGCGGGTTCGAGGATCCGCTTCAACCATTCCCGGTTGGCTGGTTCGTCGTCGACCACGAGGACGCGAGGCTTCTCGCCGGCCTTGCGAACGAACTTGAATCGATTCAGGCGGTTGATCAAATCGTTGGCCGGAACCGGCTTGACGAAGTAGTCGAGCGCGCCGAGCGCTATGCCGAGCTCGGGGTTGTCGACCACACTCACGACCACAACCGGGATCTCGCTCGTGGCCGCATCACGCTTGAGACGGGTCAACACCTCCCACCCGTCGAGGTCGGGCAGCAGGATGTCCAGCGTGATGGCGGCCGGCTTGCGCGCGATCGCTTTCGCGATGGCGTCCCCGCCGCTGCGAGCGACCTCGGTGCCGAAGCCCGCGCGATCCAGCTGCCGGGTGAGCAGCTCCGCCGCCGCAGGATCGTCCTCCACGACGAGGATGAGGGGCCGCGAGGCATCGAGCGGGCGCGTGACCGCGCTCGGGGCGGACGCTTCCTGGCCGGGCGCCTGGATGGGTAGGCCAATCGTGAACACACTGCCCTTGCTGGGTTCGCTTTTCAGGCTGACGTCGCCGCCGTGCAGCCTGGCGAAACGGCGCGTCAGCGTCAGCCCGAGACCGGTGCCTGGCTGGGAACGCCCAACCCCCGAGTCCACCTGCTGGAACTCGTGAAAGATCCGCTCCTGGTCTTGCTTGTCGATGCCGATGCCGGTGTCGGTGAACGACACCTCGATCGATTCGGGCAGCCGGCGCGACTCGATCGTGACCATGCCGCTCTCAGGCGTGAACTTGACCGCGTTCGAAGCGAGGTTCAGCAGCATCTGCCTCACCTTGCCGGCGTCGGCCGCGATGTCGCCCGCTCCCCCGTCGACGATCTTGAACTGAATCTTCTTCTGCGCCGCCAGCGGCTCGACCGTAGCCGCCACCTGGTTGACGACCTCCTCGATGTTCACGGTCGAGAGACGCAGCTCCATCTGGCCGGCCTCGATCTTGGACAGGTCGAGGATGTCGTTGATCAGGCCGAGCAGGTGCTTGCCGCTCGAATGGATCTGCTCGAGAAAACGCTTGCGTGTCGCCGGCGAGAACTGCCCGTTGTTGGCGTCGATCAGCAGCTCTGAGAAACCGAGGATGGCGTTGAGAGGCGTCCTGAGCTCGTGGCTCATGCTGGCGAGGAACACACTCTTGTGCCGGTTCGCCGCCACGAGCTGCGCGTTGCTCTCCTCCAGTCTGACGATCAGGTGCCGGCGATCGAGCGCGGTGGCGAACGCGCTCATGAACTGCTGAACGCGGCGCATCTCATCCGATCCGAACCCCGGCGTGAAGGGCCCGGCGACGACGACCAGGGTGCCGGCCCCCGACAACCCTTTGATCGGCAGCATGAGAACCGCACGATCGGACCCGCCGATGTTTATGCGGGCCACGCCCTGGCTGACCTGTGTGATGCCTTCCTGTAAATCGCCCAGCTGCTCCGGGCGTAAGCTACGCGAGGACCGCAGCGTTCCGGCCGTGTCGAACTGGGCCGCCGCCGCACCTCCGACCAATCGCATAGCCCACTCGAGCGCTCGGTTGGCGAGGGCGTCTCGGTCCTCGCCCAGAAGCAGCTCTTCCATGAAAGCTCGCAGGCCTTCTTCCTCAGACGCGCGCCACTCCCGGCGCAGCCACGAGGGCGGCGAGAAGCTCACGTAGAGAAGCGGAACGACACCGAGGACGACCAGCTGGAGGATGAGCTGCACGGTCTGGTTGGCGGCTGCTGCGCCGGCGCTGAGAGCCAGTAGGGCGAACAGGAGGATGCCGACGATGCCGGCGAAACCGAGACTCAACGAGCGTAGGCGCCAGGCCTGAACCGCCGGGACGCTGCGCGCCACCAGCCAGAACCTGATGCATGGCTCGATGACGGTCACGGCCCACACCAGCAGGATGAGAAGAGCCGCCCCGGTCTGGAGCTGGGTCGACAACCCGGCGACCGAGCCGAGGAGCCTCGAGAGGAAGTAAACGGCCAGGGCCACGACCATCGCGGTAACGGCGGTGATGTGCCAGAAGCGAGACAGCGGGATCAGGGTGGCGCGGAAGCGAAGCAGCGCGTAGCTCGAGCCGACGAAGAATATGAGGTCGAGCTCTGCGAGAAATGGAACTGTGAAATGCAGCAGCTGCGGGATACGGCCGAGCACCGAGACCGAGGACAGCAGGATGATGGCCAGCGCCAGCCACCCGAGCGAGCGGTCTCGGTGCCGGGCCCAGGTGACGGCCGTCGCCACACCCAGCAGCACGAACGCGACCGTGGTGACGTTCTGCAGGGCCGCCAGGACGCTGGTCACGGTTTAGGGCTCAGGCGGCGCCGAGCCGGTGGATGGCGGGCATTTCGCCCACGAAGAGGTCCACGACTTCGGGATCCCACTGGTGGCCTGCTCCGTCGACCAGCATCGCCAGCGCTCGATCGACCGGGAGACGCGGGCGGTACGGGCGGTCGTTGACGAGCGCGTCGAATGCGTCGCAGACCGCGACGATCCTCGCCAGGCGAGGGATTTCGCGTCCGCGCAGTCCGTCCGGGTAGCCCCTGCCGTCGAAACGCTCGTGGTGGTGCCGGATGATCGGGAGCAGCGTCGAAGCCGAGCGGAGCGGCCGCACGATGTTCTCGCCGATGAGCACGTGCGAGCGCATGCGGATCGTCTCCTCAGGGTCGAGCGGACCGGGCTTCAAGAGGATGGAGTCCGGGACGCCGATCTTGCCGATGTCGTGGATGATGCCACCTCGAAACAGGGCGTCCAGGGCCACCTCTGGCATGCCCAGTCGGGAACCGAGGTGACGCGCCGACTCACCAACCCGTTGTGTGTGCTTCTCGGTGAGCGAGTCCTTGGCCTCCACAGCCGCCGCAAGCGAGAAGATCACCTGCTCGGCGCTGTCGAGCGTGTTGTACAGGGCCTTCAGGCGCAGGGCCGATCTGACCCGGGCGACAAGCTCCACCCGCTCGACCGGCTTGGACATGAAGTCGTCCGCGCCCGACTCGAGCGCGCGCACCCGATCATCGGTCTGGTTCAGGGCCGTGATCATGACCACCGGCAGCAACCGGCCGCCAGGACCCGCCTTGATCCGCCGGCACACCTCGTAGCCGTCCATGCCGGGCATCTGGACGTCGAGAAGAACGAGGTCGGGGGGTTCTTGCTGGATCTGCTCGAGCGCTGAGGCACCGTCCGAGGCCAGGCGAACTTCGCAGTCGAGGCCGCTCAGGTAAGCCTGGACCAGCTCTCGATTGGCAAGGCCGTCGTCAACTACCAGTACGACCGCCATTTCCCGGCCGTCCTTCCACGCCTGTTAAGTGAATCACGGTGTTGCATCGTAGCTTCAAACGTTTGAGTTAACGCATTCTTAGCCCGTGTGGGTCGCTAAGCGCAGCGAATTCGGCGCCGAACCTAAACGGACACCCGCAGTTACCCGGTTGCGGTGCGCTCGAGCTGGGCCGGCGGCGCGATCTTGGCGGGGTGCAGCCGGTTGAGTGCGAGTCGCAGCTGGCGGTTCGCCGCAGCCAGGTCGCCGCGCTTTTCCAAGAGCTCGGCATACGTAATGTGGCACCGGCTCAAGCGTTCTTCTGAGCCGAGTGCGTCGAGGATGCCCCAGGCTTCTCGGAACTCGGAGTCGACTCGGTCATGGTCGCCGCGCTCGGCCGCGATGCGACCCAGCCATTGGTGGCTGTCGGCCAGCGTTGCCCGCTCGTTGAGGCGCTCAGCGTATGTTCGCGCTTCGACGGCGTAGGTCTCGGCCGCGTCCAGCCGCGACCGCGCGATGTCCAGCTCGCACAGGCTCAGCAGGATCTCGGCTCTGCCGGTTTCGACCGCCGCTTCGTCGAACAACGCGAGCGACCGGTTCAGATGCTGTCCTGCCGCCTCAAGCTCACCGCGCTTGACCAGGAGGAGGGCCAGGTTGTTCTCCGATCGGGCCAGCGACAGCCGGTCGTTGAGGGTCTCGTGGATGGAGATCGCCCGCTGAGCGTAGTAAGAAGCCTGGTTCAGCTCCCCGGTCTCCTTGTAGGCAAGGCTCAACCCGCCGTACATGAGGGAGAGGCGCCGCAAGTCCTGCACGACCGCGCCGGCGGAGATCGCCTTCTCGTAGCAGTCGATCGCGGCCGGCCAGTCTTCGTTCGTGACATGTACCGATCCGAGCACGAACAACAGCCGCGCCTCGGTTGTCTCGGGCACCGGGCGCAGCGTGCGGCAGAGCTCCAGGGCTCGCTCGGCAAGTCCGAGCGCCGCTTGATCCTGGAGGAGGTAAGCGGCAGACGCTTCGTGTCCCAGGCACTCGGCCGTCATGAGGCTGTCGCCAATCCTCTCGAAATAGGCGCGTGCTGCAACCGCAAGGCGCCTCGCTTCACCTGGCTGGGCGGTGCGAAGCAATGCATACGCCACCAGTTGCTGGGCCCGCGCTTTTGTCTCCGGGTCCAACTCTCCTGCGAGCAGCGCGCGGCCTGTGGCCAGCGCACCTTGAAGATCGTTGGTCGCCATGAGGAGCTCGATCTCCAGCGTCTGAGGCGATGATCTGGGCTCGAGCGTCGAGGGCTGGGCAAGGAAGTAGTCCAGCGGACGGCCCGTTCGCTCCGCGATCAGCATGAGCGTCTCCATCGAAGGCTTGGCCTTGCCGACCTCGACAAAGTAAATGGCAGTCCGGCTCACGGCTCCGTTCGCGACCTGAGCCAGGCTGAGCCCCGCTTCCCTGCGGGCCTGCTTCACCGACCCTGCCTTGATCTCGATGCCGTGGCGCCTTCCTCGCCGGCCGGACCGGGTGGCGATTGGGGCCGGGCGCGCGTCAGTTTCAGGCACTGCGCGCCAGCTTACAGGACACCACGAGGAATCGACACGATTGGATTAACGCAGTTCAGTGCGTTTTCAGTCGATCAGCAGCAGGGTGGAAGAACACCCGCGCCGGCGGTCGTCGCCAGCGAGAGCGCCATCGTTGCCGCCAGGATGGCAGCCAGGATCAGCTTCCTCATCAAATCTCACCTCCCTTGCGGCACGAGACCGCTAGAGGTTCGAAATCGGTAGCCAGGCCTGCCGCGGCTCGCGAATCGCGGCCACCAGGCCCGATGCGCCCGCGGCGAGCTTGATGCCGCCAAGGATCGCTATGGCGGCTCCCGCGCCAAACTCGAGTGGCACTGTCGTCCCGAGCAGGATGGCCGTGCCAATTAACGTCGGGAGAGTTGCCAGCAGCAGGGCCGTAACCGCTACGGCAAGCACGGCCGGCGAGCGGTCAGACGCGCCTTCGTCGGCCTCTAGCCATTCGTCGTCCGCCTCCACAACGAAGGCGGTCGCGCGGTTCTCAAACCAGGTCTTTTCGATGACGGCTCCTCACACAAAGTCCCGATCTCACCCTTTCGCGGCTCTGCTCCGGTCGCGCAATGTTAACTCAAGGCTGGTTTGAATTAACATACGGTCCCGATAAGTGGCCTGGCAAACTTCCCCCGCCGATCTGCCGGCGCTGAACAGCATTCAGCCCTCGGCTGACAGCACCAGACGAATGAACTCCAGCTTTCTTCGGCGTGCCGCCCTCTCGCATGAGTGGAGGCGATTCGCGGTCGCTGCAGCGCTGGCCCTGGTGGCCTCAGTCCTTTTCCTCATATGGACGGCCTTTCGCCTCGGCGGCGACAAGACCACCATCGCGATTGACGACATCGGCGAAGGGGTGGCCAGCGGGATCGCGGCGGTCAGCCTGGCTGTTGCGGCGGTCAGGTCATCGGGCCGGACGCAAGCAGCGTGGGCGCTGCTTGCCGCATCGGCCGCGAGCTGGACCATCGGCGAGGCCATCTGGTCGTGGTACGAGGTCTTTCAGGGGATCGCGGTGCCGTTTCCTTCGCCGGCTGACGCGGGTTTCTTGCTTGCCATCCCGCTGACGATCGGAGGCGTCCTCACCTTCACGACGGGTCCGAGCCGCGTCGCGACTCGAGGAGAGGCGGTGCTATCAGGAGCAATCGTCGCCCTGTCGCTCCTGTTCGTGGCGTGGGCATTGGGGCTCCGCACCGTTTACGACCAATCGCAGCAGCCGATCCCCGCGACGCTGATCGGGCTCGCATACCCCATCGGCGACATCGTGGTCATCACCGTGCTGCTGATCGCACTACGCCGCGCGAGCAAGGCGCAGTTCGGGCGCATGGTGCTCCTGATCGCCGGGCTGGCTTCGATCGCGGTTTCAGACAGCACGTTCACCTACCTCACCGCCAACGGCACGTATGGCGCGATCGGCAGCGTCCTCGACATCGGCTGGGTCATCGGCTACCTGTTGATCGCGCTCGCGCCCTTGTGGCCAGTGGCGGGTGTGGAACGCGAGACCGAAGAGGGACCAATCGAGCTCTGGCAGATGGCCCTTCCTTGGGTCGCCACGCTGGCGGCTGGTTTGATGGCGATTCGTATCGCCTTTATCAACCAGGCCATGGACCAGTTCCTGACTGTCCTCGCCGGCAGCATCGGCGTGCTGTTCGTGTGCAACCAGATCCTCACCCACCGCGACTCGCTGAACCTGCTGGTCAAGAGCCGGCGAGCGGAGGCTCAGGTTCAGGCTCGCACGGCCCTTCTGAACCAGGTCATCGTCCAGGCGCCGCTGGGCATCGCCCGGGTCGACACCGACATGAGCATCCTCGACGCCAATCCGCGGCTCGGGGCCTTGCTGCACACGAAGCCAACCGACATGATCGGCAGCTCGATCGCCCATTTCATGCCGCCGGAGGAGATGGAGAGGGCAGTAGGCGCGCTGCAACCACTCTGGACCGGAGCAGCGGAGACCGTCGAGTCAGACAGCCATGCGCTGCGTGCCGACGGCAGCAACGTGTGGCTGCACTGGAGCGCCACGGCGGTCAAGAGGCGCGGAGGGAACACGGACTTCTTCCTGGCGATGTTCGAGGATGCGACCGCGCAGCACACCGCTCAGGACGCGGCTATGGCGAACCTCGCCGGGCTCGAGCGCCTGAGCCAGCTGAAAAGCGAGTTCGTCTCCCTGGTCAGTCACGAATTTCGAACGGCGCTGGTGGGGATCCAAGGATTCAGCGAGATGATCCGAGATCAAGAGCTGTCAACAGAGGAAACCAAGGCGTTCGCGGGCGACATCAACAACGACGCCCTGCGCTTGAACCGGATGATCACCGAGATGCTGGACCTCGATCGTATCGAAGCCGGGCGGCTGACACTCAACATCTGCCCCCTTGACATCAACCTCATCCTCACCGAGGCGGCTGACCGCGCGCGGTCCGTGAGCCCGAAACATACTATCGAAGCCAATTTGGATCCAGCCCTCCCCGCGGTCCACGGCGATTCCGACCGACTGTTCCAGGTCGTCGCCAACCTGCTCAGCAACGCCGTGAAATATTCGCCCAACGGCGGTGAGATCCTGGTCACGAGCGCAGCCAAGGACGGCATGGTCGAGGTCAGCGTCATCGATCACGGTCTCGGCATTCCGGCGGACTTCGTCAAGAAGCTGTTCGGTCGATACGAGCGATTCGAGGACAAGACCAAAGCCAAGATCATCGGCACGGGTCTGGGTCTCGCTATAACTCGACAGATCGTGGATATGCACGGGGGCAAGATCTGGGTCGACAGCACTGTGGGCGTGGGATCCGAGTTTCACTTCACGGTGCCGGTCGCCACGCCGGTGGCGGCTTCGCAGTAGTGCCGTTCGGAAAGATCCTGGTCGTCGACGACGAGGAGGCCAATCTCGCCCTTCTCGAAGCGATCCTCGAGGGTACGGGCGGTGAGATCCGCACCCTGGACGACTCGCGCCAGGTGGAGCAGGTCTTCGCCGAATTCGAGCCTGACATCGTGCTGATCGACCTGCACATGCCGGAGCCAGACGGTCTCGAGGTCCTACGTAGGCTTCGCAGTGCGCGCAACGCCCTGGGCTATCTGCCCGTGATCATGCTCACCGGAGACACGCGCAACGTCGCACGCAACAGCGCCCTCATTCTCGGCGCCGACGATTTTCTGACGAAGCCACTCGATCGCGACGAGGTCGTGCTGCGAGTTCGCAACCTCCTCCGCAATCGCGAGCTCTACGTGGAACTTGCCCGGGCCAACCTCGCGCTGGAGCAGAAGCGCCGCACGTCTAGCTGAAGGCAGACCGCGTCATCCGGCCCCACAGAAGCCAGATCACCGCGGCCGGCACCACGACGTTCGTGAGAAGCGCTACCGGGGCGTGGTTGGCGCCGATCGGCAGCACGAGCTGAAGGGCGGAGCCGGCCAGACACACGATCTCGAGGCCCATCGCGGTGCGCCGCGCCCAACGCCGGCGCCACAAGACTCCGATCGCAACCAGGCAAACGAGCAGCGCTGCCGCCAGGGTTGCGAGGCCCAGCCCGATCATGTGGAGCTCCCCCCCGAGCGCGAACGGGAGGGCAGAGATGCCGGCCACCATCCAGAAGATCGACTGCGTTAGCAGCAGGACGAAGACGGCTTCGGGCCGACTGGTTTCAGTTGAATGAGCGCCCTGCGCGCGCCCGGCGGCCTTTTCCATCACGAACGGTCCATTGCGGCCACGACCGATGAGTCGATGTCGACGGCGAACGGTCCGCCGTGGGGGTTGTCAATGATCCAGACGTGCAGCATGGGCGGGGCGCTGATGTCGATCGCCCCGATCGGGCACGTCGCATAAGGGGTCATCAAGCTGAACTCAAAGCCAAAGGGACTGAAGCAGATGTTTTCGTGCTGGTGCCACGCGGTTATCGGTCCGCCCGGGTCGGGACCGAACCTGTTCAGGCCCTTCATCTGAAACATGGCACCGATCAGCACAGGACCGTGATGCGTGTTGGCGTAGACGAGTCCTTGCGGTCGCTCGGGATCCATCACGTAGCCGGCGTCGACATAGCGCTGGTTCATCCAATGCGATGAGGGCAGGGTGGTCGAGCCGCCCGGGCGATAGCCTGCAGCCCACGCGTGGTGCCAGTCCTCATAGGGAAGGATCGCCGTCTTCGTCGCCGCATAAAGACGGTTGGCGGCGTCGACCTGCGCGGGTGTGGCCACGGTGTTCGTCGCCTGCAGAAGCGCGCCCGCATGGACGTGACGCGGATCAGGACGAGCCAGGTCAACGATCCAGACGGTCGCTCCGGTGATGACGAGCAGCATCGGCATCGCCACGCCGAGCGTGGCCCAGCGCCACGACCGATGCGTGCGTCCAGCCTCGCCCCGGACCGGCACCAGGGCAAGCCCGAGGGCGGTCACCTCGACCAGCTTGGTGGCGAGGCCGACCTGGTCCGGATCTTCGAATCCGATCCCGACGTACACGAGGTAGGCGAGCACGGTCGAGATCAGCAGCCCGGCGGACGCCAGGCGCCAGTACCTCCACGTGAAAGTGACCGCCAGGGCGATGAATGCAAGGCCGTTTAGGAGGAACAGCACCGACGTGACCGGCTCCGTCGCCAGGTGCTGCGGGATCAGCGCCAGGTGCACGCCGCCGCTGACGGCCATCAGGACCGCAGCCGCGTGGACGGTGCCGGGCACCGAACGCCAACGTGGGTGGAGGCGCAGTGCAATCAAAGCTATCGGCAGGGCGAGAAGGCCGCCGACGATACCAATCGCGTGTTCCGGGTTCACCGAATACATGAACCAAGAATCGGTGCTGTTGCTAAGAACGTCGTAAGAGCGGGAGGTCGACGTACAGTCCGGCGCCCCCGGCTTGGCTTTGGTCGGCGATGATGCGGCCGCCGTGCTGCGCGGTGATCCAGAGCGCTATCGACAGTCCGAGACCGGCGCCCTGCCCAGCGCGCGATGCGTCCGAACGGTAAAAGCGTTGAAAGATTCGCTCCCGCTCTTCGACCGCGATCCCCGGGCCGTCGTCGCCAACGATCAGCCTCGCCCAACCGGAGTCGACGACTAGGTCGACCGCGATTTTCGAACGCGAGTAGTGGAGTGCGTTGTCGATAAGGATCCACATGAGCTGGCGCAGCGCGTCCTCGTCTCCGGCGACTGACGCGTCGACGACCTGAACATAGAAGGTCCGATCTGCGTGGACCGCCGCCGCCTGGCGAGTTACATCGAGCACCAAGGCGCGCAGGTCGACGTCCGCCAGCTCGAGGCGAAGCCCGGAGTCGGCGCGCGCCAGCGTGAGCAGACGATCGACAAGCCTGCCCATCCTTTCGCTCTCGTCCGCGATGTCGGTGGCCGCCGCAAGCCGCACCGGCTCCGCTATCGGTGGACCGTGGGCGAGCAGCCCGGCATTGCCCTGGATCGTCGCCAGCGGCGTGCGGAGCTCGTGGGACGCATCCGCCACGAAGCGCCTCTGGGACTCGTAGGCCTCCTGCAGCCGGCTGAGCATTCCGTTGAAGCTCGCCGAAAGCACGGCAACCTCGTCTCGGCTCCGCGACGCCGGCAGCCTTCTCCCGAAATCGCGCGTCCTTCCAATGTCTTCTGCTGCAACGGCAACGGATTTCAGCGGCCTCAACGCCCTACCGGCGACGAGCCATGATGCAGCAAGCGCCGCCAGCAGCGTCGGGATGCCAGAAATGACCAGGAAGCCAACGATGCCGGACAGGTTGGACTGCGGCACGCGGGTCGACTGACCGGTCACGACATAGCCGTCGCCGAATGGCAGCACGAAATATCGAAAGCCGGCGTTTGTGTCGAACGCGCCATCGGTGACTCTGGGTGCCTCCGCCAGCAGCCTGGCAGACGGCATTGGCGGGAGGCCGTTGAGCTCCGCTGTCGTGTAAATGAGCGTCCAGCGGAGGTCGAACACCTCGACGAAGACCTCGGTGCTCGTGCGCAGGTCGGCCGGCGCAAGCGGCGGCCTCGGCGCGAGATCGGGCGCCAAAGACGCCGAGGCCGCAGCCTGGCGAGCTCGAGCGCGCAGCGCGTCGTCCTGGTTCGTGTTGACGCTTCGGGAGACAAGCGCGAACAGGAGGCCGCCGAAGATCACCAGCGTGAGAGCGACGACCCCAACCCCGGAGCCGCGGCTCGCCGCCTCCTTCGAGCTTCTGACGTACGTACCCGACATACACCGCCACCACGTTGTCGCTCTCCGGCTCGCCCGCCCACACCGCCTCGAGCAGCTGCTCCCGCGTGAGCACCTGGCGCGGGTGACGAAGGAAATGCTCCAGCAGCGTGAATTCGGTGTGGGTCAGCGACAAAGGCCGAGCGCCCCGCCATGCGCCGCGGCTCGCCGGCTCTAGGACGAGGTCCGCGAACCGCAGGTGGTCGACCGGACCAGTCCTCCGCAGAAGCGCGCGAACGCGGGCAAGCAGCTCCTGGTAGGCAAACGGCTTCACGAGGTAGTCGTCCGCGCCCGCATCCAGTCCGCGGACGCGGTCTTCGGTGCCATCCAGGGCTGTGAGCATCAGGATCGGAAACTGCCCAGTCGCGCGCAGCCGGCGGCACACGCCGATGCCGTCGAGGCCGGGCAGCATCACGTCCAGAATCACGAGGTCGGGCGGCCGCTCCTTCGCGCGCCTCAGTGCTTGCATCCCATCGCCGGCCCTGGCGACCTCATGGCCTTCGGCGACCAGCACTCGCTCGAGCGTCGCCGCCAGCCGCGCGTCGTCCTCGACGACCAGGATCAAGGGATTGGTCATGCTCACGGATATATAAGAGTGAGGTGAGGATTCCATAAGAGCCTGAAGAAGATGGCCTCCACGCCCCGAGAGGTTCAGCGCACCTGAATCGCGACCCGCTCCGCGCGCATGGTTTTGCGTCCGGCGGCGAGCGCGGCGACAAGCGCAGCCAGAACTGAGGCCGCCGCGTACGTCACGAACGCGGCCTGGATCCCAGCTATTGACCAGGCAAGGCCGCCCAGCAGCGGCCCGACCGTCACACCAACGTTTTCGAACTCCCCGAACAACCCCATCACCAGGGCGTGGTTCCGGCGTGGTGAAGACTCCGAGATCCATGCGGTGGTGGCCGGCCACAGGAGCGAAGCGCCGGCGGTGCGGAGAACGGCGCCGATGACGACGACGCCGAAATTGCCGGCGATCGCATACACGCCGAAGCCGGCCGCCGAGAGGATGCCGCCGACGATCATCGTCGGCCGGCGGCCCCAGCGATCTGAGGCCATCCCACCCGGGACGAGCAGCACTCCTCCGACCATGCCGACGATGAACATCGCCGTGCCGGCGCTGGCGGCGGAGAGGTTCAGGTGCGAGGTGACAAGGAGCGGCAGCAGGGCGAGCTCGCCGCCGGCTCCGACCTGGAAGAGGAGGACGATCGCAGCCGTGACGACCATTACTCGGACGACGCTTGTTTGGCTTGTTGGCGTTGCTTCCACGCGCTCGGTCGATGACCTGCTGCCGTGCGTGTCCGTGTAACCGCGGAAGACGAGGATGACGAGCGCGGCGCTCAACAAGGGCAGACCAGACGCCCCGTAAAGGACGGAGCGAATCGGAAAGTGGTCGATCAGCTGCCCACCGGCCCCTGAGCCGAACGCCTCGCCGATGACCCACATCGAGGCCAGCAGCGCCAGACCGGTGCCCTGATATTGAGACGGTAGGTGGGTGCCGAGGAACGACCGGCCGACCGGCCCCACGGCCACCATCATTCCGGACGCGAGCAGGTACGCGATCGCGATCAGGAATACCGAATCCGCGCGCGCGAGCAGCACGATCCCGGCCGCGTACAGGATCAGCGACACCACCATCGGTGGCAGGTATCCGATCCGGTCCGCGAGCACGCCCCAGATCCATTCGAAAAGGAACATGCCGAGGCCGAACATCGATAGCGCGATGCCGATCTCAGTCGGGCTCGCGCGCAGCTGGCGCAGCTCCAGCGGGATGGCAATCAGCAGCACTCCCGTCGCGAGTGTCGAAAAGATGAGCGCGGCGATCAGCGCTCCGCTGCGGCTGCGGATCAGAGATTGGGCGATGAGTCGACCCTAATCTGCCGCGTACTCCATCTCGGTGAGCGTCACCGTCTTGTGCGTTTCGAGCCGCCCAAGAAAAGCCGACACGTAGGTTCCGGACGTCGGCGCCACATCGGAATAATCGGCGCCGACCGCGATCGTCACGTAGCCAAGCCCCGCCCTGCTTGCTTGAGTCGGATCGAACGGCCACGCGATCGCGTCGCCCGTGCCGTCATTGGTGGGCAGCACGACCTCGACCCAGGCATGCGTTCCGCCTTGACCGAGCAGGTGCCCCGACACGTAGCGCGCGGGCAAGCCGCAGGCGCGGCAGATCGTGAGCATGATGTGCGCATAGTCCTGACACACGCCCGACCCCTGGGCCAGCGCTTCGGCCGCGGTCGTCCGTACCCCGGTGACGCCGTACTCGTAAGTCATCGCTTCGTGTACCCAGCCGTTGATTCGGTCGGCGAGCTCCAGGCCCCAGGATGCCGATCCGCCGAGGTCTTCCGCGATGCGGCGAATGTGCGCGTCGGGGGTTGTGAGCGCGGAAGGCTGGATGAGGTAGCCGTCCGCGAGCCAGCCGTCCAGCAGCCGGTTCGGCTCGGCGGCCCGGCGCTCGACGGCGATGTTGACGTCGAACTCGATCGCGGACGCCACTCGTGGTGCGAAGACTTCGACCACGTTGTTGCCGAATCGGTCTCTCAGGTCGTCGAGCGTCACTCCGTCGAGGCCCACCGAAACCTGGTGCCGGAGCCTCCGCTGATCGCCAAACCTCTCCGGCGGAATCACGACGAGGCGGTGCTTGAGGTCGCTGACCGGCTGGGGATATTCATACCGGAAGCTCTGGGTGACGCTGTATGTCGCCCTCCGTGCCGCCGGCCAGTTCACGGACGCGATTTCGATCGCCATCAGGCCGCGTCTACGTTGTCAGCCCAGACCGTCATCGACCGAAACTCCGCCGGCCCGAACGTAGTCACCATCGCCACATCGAGCGCATCGCGGCCCCGTCCAATCAGCACCCGACCGACTCGCCTGGCGTTGTTGCGGGGATCGAAAGTCCACCACCGGTCGCCCAGCCACACCTCCATCCAGGCGGCGAAATCCATTGGCTCCGGCGGCGCCGGAACATAGATGTCGGGCAGGTAGCCGAACACGTAGCGAGCGGGGATGCTCATCGCTCGGCAGAAGGTTACCGCGAGGTGCGCGAAGTCTCGACAGACTCCGGCGCGATTGTTGAAGACGTCGAGGGCGGTCGTCAGCGGGTTGCTCGCGCCGTACTGGAACTTGAGGTTGTCGTGGACCCAGTCGCAGATGGCCTGCACGCGCGCCCAGCCTGGCTCGGTCTGGCCGAAGAGCTCCCAGGCCGTGGCCATCATCACGTCAGAGAGGCAATACCGGCTTGGGAGCGTGAAGTGCAGCAGCTCGCCGGGGATCTGCTCCACCAGCGTCTGGCCCACGCCAGAGCCGTCGAGGTCGGCTTCGTCGGGCACGACACACCGCGCGTCATAACGGAGAGTCAGCGTTCCCCGAGGAGCGACCAGCCGTTTGACGGGATTCCCATAGATGTCCACGTACTCGTCCACCGGGAGCGGTGGCCCCGTCGTCCAGCTCTCGGTAACGAGCTGGTGGCGGGCATCGGATCGTGGGCGCACCTGCACCGTCATCGTCGTGGGTGCGCTGACCTCGTAGTTGAACTCGCAGCCAACCCGTAAATTGATCGTCTTTCCTGGAGTCGGAATGGCGCAGACACTATAGCGGTGGCTTCAAGGAAATCTCTCGGGGCCAACTACGAGAGCAACGGCTTCTATGACGAAATGCTTGCGGCCGCCGGCGAGCCGAGGTCGGGCTATCGCCGGCTCTTCGAACAGCTCAACCGCCTCGGCGCGGCCGAGCTCGCGCGCCGCCACGAGCTCGCCATGCAGATGTTCCGCGACCACGGCATCACGTTCGCGGTATATCCGGACGCCCAGGGCAACGAGAAGGTCTTTCCCTTCGACGTCATCCCGAGGGTCATCGCTGCCGCGACGTGGAAGCGCATCGAGGCCGGCCTCAAGCAGCGGCTGACGGCCCTGAACCTCTTCCTCGATGACGTTTATGGCCGCAAGCTGATCCTGCGGCAGAGCGCGGTGCCCCCGGAGATCGTGCTCAGCAGCTCGCAGTACTTGAGGGAGATCGAGGGCCTCCCGGTGCCGCACGGCATCCACTGCCACATCGCCGGGATCGATCTGGTCAGGGACGACAAAGGTGAGTTCTTCGTGCTCGAGGACAACCTGCGCACGCCGTCGGGCGTCTCATACGTGCTGGCGAACCGCCAGGTCATGAAGCGCGTGCTGCCCGACCTGTTCGCGGGCTATCCCGTGCGCCCGGTGGAAGGCTACGTCCACGAGCTCCTCCGACATCTCCGCTGGCTGGCGCCGCGGGGCGTCGACGATCCCACGGTGGTGTTGCTGACTCCGGGCATCAACAACGCCGCCTATTACGAGCACCTGTACCTGGCGAAGCAGATGGGTATCGAGCTCGTGGAAGGCACCGACCTCGTCGTCGACCTCGACCACGTGTTCATGCGCACGACGCGCGGCCTTCGCCCTGTGCACGTCATTTACAGGCGGCTCGACGACGAATGGCTCGACCCCATCTTCGGGCGCCAGGAATCGCTCGTCGGCGTGGCGGGGCTCGTCAACGCATACCGCGCCGGCAACGTCGCCATTGCCAACGGGTTGGGCAATGGCGTCGCCGACGACAAGGCCGTTTACGCGCTGGTTCCGAAAATCATCGACTACTACCTCGGCGAGGAGCCCATCCTGCCCAACGTTCCGACCTACCTCTGCGCCGTTGCCGAAGACCGGCGCTACGTGCTCGATCACCTCGACGATCTGGTTGTGAAGACCGTCGACGCGTCGGGCGGATACGGCATGCTGATCGGCCCTGCCTCGACTCGCGAACAGCGCGATGCATTTCGGCAGCGGATCGAAGCCCAGCCTCGTGCGTTCATCGCACAGCCCGTCGTGCCGCTGTCGGTACAACCCATCCTCGATGGCGGAAAGCTTCGCCGAGCCCACCAGGACCTACGCCCGTTCGTGCTGACCGGACCCGACGTCCACGTCACGCCGGGCGGGCTGACACGCGTGGCGCTGAGGCCAGGCTCGCTCATCGTCAACAGCTCGCAGGGCGGCGGCAGCCGCGACACGTGGGTGATGGCTGAGGCGGGCGGCGATGTCGACCGGGTGAACGGCCAAGATGCTTAGCCGCGCCGCCACGTCACTGACGCTGATGGGGCGCCACCTCGAACGCGCCGACCACCTGGCCCGAATCCTCGGCGTGCACGTCGCTCTGTCTCTGGACCGCACCGACGAGCCCGGGCCGGATTTCTGGATCAGGTTCATGGAGCTCGCCGGCTGGCCGGGCAGCAACACAGGCCGCCGCGATCAGGCCGTGGAGATGGTGGTCACGGGGACGCTGGGTCCCTCGGTGCAGGCCAGCGTCGCCGCCGCTCGCCTGGCGGCGCAGGCGGTTCGCCCCTCGTTGCCGACGGAGCTCTACGAGCAGGTCAACGCGCTGCATTGGCGGGTCCAGGAAGGCAGCTGGCAGCCTGATCTGTACCCGTTCCTCATGAACGTCCAGCTGAGCGTCCGGCTGGTGGACGGCCTACTCGAGGACACGATGTCCCACGACGAGGCGCGCGACTTCGTTCGCCTGGGCAAGTTCCTGGAGCGCGCGGCGAACGTGACGGCGATCGTGACCCGCAAGTCCGCCGAGCTGGCAAGTACACCAGAGGACGCGCTCGAGTGGACCGCGGTGCTGAAGTCGTGCTTCGCGTTCGAGTCCTATCAAGCGCGCTACTCAGGCGGTGTGACGCCTGAGCACGTGATCGAGTGCTTGCTCCTCGACGCCACGTTGCCGCGTTCGGCTCGATTCGCCGCCGCGGAAGCACTCGAGTCGGTATCTCGCATCGACGGCGCGGGCCGCCGGTCGCGTCCGCGGATGTTGCTTTCCCGCTTCCAATCGCTGTTCAAGCAGGCGAACACGCAGGGGATCGCCGAAAACGCGCGCGATTTCGAGGCGCAATGCCGGGCACTGCTGCGCCAGCTCGAACTAGCAATGCGTGAGACCTACTTCCACCCGAGCAAGGTTCCGGCCGGCGTCCTCGGCGAGGAGGGACAGGCCATGCCCCAGCAGCAGCAATGAAATTGGAGGTCGTGCACGAAACCAAATACCGGTACACGGGGCCGATCGCAGAGACCGCCATGGAGCTCCGGCTGCGACCGATGGACGGAAATGGGCAACGCTGCCTGAAGTTCGATCTCGATGCGAGCGCTGGCATCGAGCCGAGAACCTATCGCGACGGATACGGCAACGACGTCCACTACTTCAACCTCGTTCGCCCTCACACCCGCTTGAGCGTGACCAGCACATCGGTGGTCGAAACCGGACTGAAGATCGACACTGAACCTGGAGAAGAGCTGGTCCAGGACTTCTTGCGCTTTCGCTCGCCCGTGAAAGATGTGCCGGGCGTGCAAGAGCTCGCGAGCAGGCAACCGATCGCCGACCCCGAATCGGCCTCAGACGTGGAGCTGGCGCTCGACAACCTGACGCTTGCGATCAGCCGCGAGTTTGCCTACGACCGCGCTGTGACCAACGTGTACAGCTCGGTGGATGAGGTCCTGTCGCTGCGCGCGGGTGTGTGCCAGGACTTCGCGCACCTGTTCATCGCCGTCGCACGCGCCATGGGCGTGCCGGCTCGATACGTCAGCGGCTACATCCACGATCCGCGAGGACGCGGCGTCACCGGGGCGTCACACGCGTGGGGTGAAGCCTGGGTGCCGCAAAAGGGATGGGTCGGCTACGACGCGACGCACCCGGTGCGGATCGGCGAGCACCATGTCCGCATCGCGGTCGGCCGCGACTACAGCGACGCGGCTCCGACCCGCGGGGTCTACGTCGGTTCGGCGACCGGAACCATGAACGTCAGGGTCCGAACCCGCGCGCTGGCCGACTAGAAGCGGCGGCCGCGTACCTGCTCGATCGAGAACTTGGCCGTGTCGGCGATGAGCATCACGGCCATCACCCCGGCTTCCACCGGGTCGCTGACGACGACGTCGGCGGCATCCGGCACCGAGCCCGCCATGCTCGTGCAGAGCACGATGATCCCGGCCTCACGTATCTCTCGAACCGCGTGGCTGATGTCGCCGCCCATCAGCGCCCCCGCCAGCACGAGCGCGCGCGCCCGATGCAATCGCGCCACAGCCCGGACCGCCTGCGCCAGCTGCTCCTCCCCCACCAGCGGAATCGTGTCGACCGAGATGCGCTCGCCGCGGATGTTGTGCCGGTCCGCCTCCGCGACGGCGCCCTGGGCAACCATGCCGACCTGCGCGCCGCCACCGATCACGATCACCCGCTTGCCAAAAATGCGCTGAAAGGTGGGCACGCGGCTGACCTGCGTGACACCTTCGAGCCCTTCCAGGTCCGCAACCAGCTTCCCCTCGTCCCGCGCGCCGGTCACCTCGAGCTGAAGCTCGGCGAGGCTGTCGCGGTGAGCGCCGCTCGCGATGTACGTGATGTTGGCGCCGTGCTTGAAGATCGCCTCCGAGATCCGGTAGAGCACGCCGGGCTCGTCGCGTGTTGCGACCAAAAGCCCGAGCACTTCCCCGTCCGACATGCGGAGAAGATAACCGCTGGCGGGTTAAGCTTCCGCGGCGTGCGGCCAGCGCGGCGCACCGAGCTCGCGCGACACGCCGCGAGCCGCCTCGCTGACCGCGGCCGACAGCCCCCGCGCAAGGCCGCGTGGAAAGATGCGCTCGGTCGCATCAACGACTCCAATCGCGCCGACCGCACTGCCGGCGTGGTCGAAGATCGGGGCCGCCACGCTCGACTCGCCGAGCACGGCTTCGTCGCGCTCCGTCGCGACTCCCTGGTCTCGTATCGACACGATCTCTTTGCGCAGGGTCGTCGCATCGAGCGTCTGCTTTGTCAGGCGCGTGGGAGGCTCCGCAAGGAGGTCGTCGATCACCTGATGTGGCGAGAACGCGAGGATCGCCTTGCCTAGCGAGCTTGCGTGCAATGGCAGCTGCAGGCCAACCTCCAGGACGCCGAATGCGGTGTCCGGCCGGAACACGTGGTGGACGACGACGACGCTCGATCCATGCATGACCCCGACCCTGACCCCAGCGCTGGTCCGAGCGGCGAGCCTGTCGGCGTATGGGATCGAGCGCGCGCGCAGCTCGTTGAGGTCGAGGTATGAGTAGCCGAGCTGAAGCAAACCCGGACCTAGCTGGTATTTGTCCGAGTGGCGATCCTGCTCGACGAAACCGTGCGACTGCAGGGTTTGCAAAAGGCCGTGAACCGTCGGACGTGCCAGCCCGAGCCGGTCCGCAAGCTCGCTGACGCCCAGCCGGCGCGGGCCGCTGGCCAGCGCCTGGAGGATGGCGGTCGCCCGGTCGATGGACTGGATGGACGATCGCCGTCCCTTCTCTTCATTCGGCATTGCTGAATTCCTGTCGGTAGTGTAGACTACGGCCGTCGTCTGGAACGCGATTGCGGGGCCTTTCGGGGCCTCGTGGGGAGTGTCGAATTTGGTCGGGATTGTACTGGTCTCCCACAGCCATGAACTCGCGCGGGGCCTGGCGGATTTGGCATCCCAGGTCGCCGGCGACGGCGTGAAGGTCGAGGCCGCGGGCGGGGGCCCGGGCGGGTCGCTCGGCACCAGCGGGGACGCGGTGCGGGAGGCGATCGCACGGGCTGACAGTGGCGAGGGCGTGGTTGTGCTCGCCGACCTCGGCAGCTCGATCCTCACCGTTCGCCACCTGCTCGAAGGCAAGCTGAACGGCCATGTGCGCCTGGTCGACGCTCCTTTCGTCGAGGGAGCCGTAGCGGCGGCGGTCATGTCTTCGGCGGGCCAGTCGCTGGAGGACGTGGCGAAAGCCGCCGAGGATGCCCGCGGTGCCAGCAAGTTCTGAATCGACCGTCGCCCTGCCGGCGGGGGTTGCCCTGCATGCCCGTCCCGCGGCGACGTTTGTGAAAACAGCTCTGCGGTTTCGTTCGCGCGTCACTGTGGGCGCCGACGGGAAGGTGGCCGACGCCAAGAGCATCCTCGCGGTGCTTGCGCTTGGAGCCGAGGGTGGGAGTGTGCTGCGGCTGAGGGCAGAGGGCGAAGACGCGCCGGCCGCCCTAGACGCCCTTACGAGCTGCGTCAGCGGGCTGATCGAGTAGCCGTTCCTCCGCGGCCTCGCGGCAGATTTTGAAGTCCAGCCCCCGGATCGCCTGACGAACCTCGCCCACGCGCGCGGCCGCGACGCTGAGCTCATTAACACCCAACCCGACGAGAATCGGCATTGCCTCGGCATCCGAAGCGGCCTCGCCGCAAATGTCAACCGCGATCCCGGCCACGCGCGCCGCATGCGTCGTCGCCTCGATGAGCCGCAGAACTCTAATGTCCGTGACAGGAGCTGATTTCGACTTTTCGCGGTCGAGGCCCAACACCAACTGCGTGAGGTCGTTGGTGCCGATGCTGAGAAAGTCCGATGCGTCAGCAATCTCGCCTGCGTGCAAGGCGGCCTCAGGCGTCTCGATCATCGACCCGACCTGAGGCGCGGGCCGTCCGTCCAGGACATCTCCCAGCATCTCGTGAATCGCGCGTACCTGGTCAGGGCTCGTGACCATCGGAATCAAGATGCGCAGCTTGGTGCCGGCGCCGGCTTCAACGATTGCGGCCAGCTGAGTTCTCAAGGCCTCAGGTGCCTGGAGCAGCAGCGCGATTCCACGACTTTCGACTCCATGCAGAAAGGGCGGGGTCTTGTCGCCGCCGAAGTCGAGAAGGCGCACCGTCGCCGTACGGCCCTCAAGCCGGCCGAGTATCGGCTTGAGGAAAGCCAGGTGCTGCGCGAGCGAGGGCCACGCGGACGCGTCGAGGAAACCCAGCTCGGTGCGAAGCAGGCCCACACCTTCGGCGCCTTGTTCGGCGCCTTCGATCACCTCGGCCACGCTTGCGGCGTTGGCAAGCACGACGAGCCGATGACCGTCCTTGGTCTCAGCCGGCTCCAGGCGGCTGGCGACCGCATTCCTCCTGGCGATATGCCGGTGCTCGGTCATCGCCCGCGCGGCCGCGACCCGACTCGGGTCGGGCCGGCGGATGAGCACGCCTGCATCCCCGTCCAGCACCACCTCCTCCCCGTCTTCGACATCGAGCGCATCTGCGCCGAGCCCGACGACCATGGGCATGCCAAGCGACCGAGCCACGATCGCCGCATGCGCGGTGACGCCCCCGCCCGCCAGAGCGACACCCTTGGCGTGAGTCGCAAGCTCGGCCACGTCGGCGGGACCAAGAGTGGCGGCGACGAGAACACCGGCCGAGGCGTGCGTTCTTCCTCCTCTGGCGTGGGCGGCTGCACGGCGGCCGAGACTTCGCACGTCATCGGCACGCAACGCGAGCGTCGGATCAGCCAGGTTCGCCAGGTCCGTCGCGATCTGGTCCGCGGCCTGGCCCAAGGCCGCATCCGCATGCAGGCCAGCCTTGAGGATCAACGACTGCACCCGCTCGATCAAGGCAGGGTCTGCGGCCATGAGCTCGCCTGTCTCGACGATTTCAGCCTCGCCGTCCCGACCCTTGTCCCGCAAACGAGTCGCTATCTCTTGCAGCTCATGCGCCGCAGCTTGAAGCGCGGCGTTGGCGCGATCGAGTTCGCGACCGCGCGCCGCCGGCGCCACGGCTGTCCGAGCCAGGGGTCGAGGTCGATCGAGCACAACCGCAACGCCGAACGCGACGCCGGGGGCGGCGCTGACTCCCTGCACCGCACGTTCCATGTCAGCCCCCGGAGGTAACCGCCCTCTGCAGAGCTCGAATGATCAGAGCTGTCGAGGTGGCACCCGGGTCCTGGTGGCCCACCGACCGCTCGCCGAGATATGACGCGCGGCCCTTGCGCGCTTGGAGCGGGATGGTCGCGCGCATGCCCGCTTCCGCGGCTTCGGCCGCATCGTCGAGCGCGCGGTCTAACGGCTCACCCTCGCCGACGCGGGCTCGCAAAGTGTCGACCGCAGGCTCGAGCGCGTCGACCATCGTCTTGTCGCCCAGCGCGGCGGTGCCGAGATCTTTGACCGAGGCGAGGGCGGCAGCGAGGACTTCAGTGAGCTGCGCGCCATCAAAGGTGGTCTGGTCCCCGAGTACACGCCCGCCGGCGCGAAGTGCCGATCCCCACAAAGGACCGCTGGCGCCGCCGACCGTCGAGACCAGGGTGCGGCCGGCGATGATGAGCAGCCGTCCGGGCGGTGATCCGTTGTCTGCGCCGAGGGCCTGGACGACGGCCTCGAAGCCCCTGGTCATGTTCGTGCCGTGATCGCCATCGCCGATGGCGGCGTCGAGCTGGACCAGGTGGTCCCGCTCGACGCGCACCGACGTATCGATCTCACGCATCCAGGATGTGATCGTGGCCGCGTCCATGACCCTTTCGGTGATCAAAGGTTAGTGTCAGACCCTCCAGCGAAGGGCAGCAGTGTGCACCGGCGCGTCCCAAAGCTTGATGAGCTCCTCGTCGAGCTCGAGCACGGTCAGCGACGAGCCGGCCATCTCGAGGGAGGTGATGTAGCTGCCGATGAGATTGCGCACCGGCTCGAGTCCAGCCTTGCGCAGCTTTTCGTCGACCTCGCCATAAATAAGGTAGAGCTCGAGCAGCGGCGTGCCGCCCATGCCGTTGACGAACGCGAGCACCTTGCTGCCGCGCTTGGCCTTCAGGTCAGAGACCACGGCCTCGACCATCACGTCGACGACCTCGCTGGCCGTGCCCAGCGTCCCGCGTCGGCGCCCTGGCTCACCATGGATGCCGACACCGAACTCGATCTGGCCCTCGGGCAGGTCGAAGATGACCTTCCCGTTGGCTGGTGGGATGCACGAGGACAGCGCCACACCGAAAGAACGTGAGCGATCGTTGACCCGCTTCGCGATGTCGGTGACCTTGGCCAGGTCACTCCCAGCTTCTGCCGCGGCGCCGGCGATCTTCTCCGCGAGCACTGTGGCGCCTACGCCGCGGCGGCCCGCGGTGTAGAGCGAGTCTTGGACCGCCACGTCGTCATCGATGACGACCGAGGTGACCTTGATGCCTTCGTCGGCTGCATCCTCGGCCGCAAGCTTGAAGTTGAGAACGTCGCCTGTGTAGTTCTTGACGATGTGGATGACCCCCGCGCCGCCATCGACGGCTTTCGTTGCCGCGAGCATCTGACCGGGCACCGGCGAGGTGAACACCTCACCAGGGGCCGCTGCGTCGAGCATGCCCAGCCCGACGAATCCGCCGTGAAGGGGCTCGTGCCCCGACCCGCCGCCCGAGATGAGGGCGACCTTGCCCTTCTTGGGCGCGTCCTTGCGCACGATAATCTGGTTCGCGACGTCGTACCGCAGCAGGTCGGGGTGGGCCGCCGCGAGCCCTTTCAACGATTCCTTTACGACCGCGGACGGATCGTTGAGGAACTTCCGCATCTGATTGGTTTCGACTGCCATTCTGGTTTTTCTCCTGTCCGTAAAGATCTAGTGAGCGGCCGCGCGTGCGCCGGTGTCCTCGTGGGTGACCGCTTCCACGATTGGCCGCGCAACGAGCCGAGGGTTGGCGAGGAAGTCGTACAGGAAGGCTGCAGCAGCTGCGCCCACCAGGCCTGGGATCAGATACACGGGCACGTACTGTGTCCAGAAGGTCGTGCCGCCGGCGATCGCCTGCGCCAGCTCGGGCCCGAACGCACGCGCGGGGTTGAGGGAGGCGCCCGTCACCGGTCCGAAGATGAGGATGATGCCGACCACCGCGCCGCCGATCACGAGGCCGGCGAGCTGCGTCGGGGACTTCGAGTCGACGATACCGAGGATCGCGAAGATCAACAGCCCGGTGCCGAGGCCCTCAGCCAGCGCGGCCTGCAGGAAGTAGTTGGATGAGGCGTCGGCCGCGAAGTGGGTCTGGCCCATGCCTAACGTCACCGCGTTGGCGCCGAAGACGCCCCAGATAGCGAATGCGCCGATGATTGCGCCGACGTACTGGGATCCCCAGTAGACGGGGACTTCCTTCCACGGGAAGCGCTTTGTCACCGCGAGCGCAAACGTCACCGCGGGGTTGATGTGGCATCCCGAGACCTTGCCGATGGCGTAGACGAGGGCGGTGATGATGAACCCGAACGCGAAGCTGATTGCCAGCAGGTCAGCCTCCGTGACGGCGGGCACCGCCTTGCCCGCAAGGGTGAGCGTCGCGACTACAGAACCAGGACCTACGAGGACCAACGCTGCTGTGCCGAACATCTCGGCGAGCGCTCGCTGTGGCATCGAATGCATATCTCTCCGACCCCCTGTATCTGACTAGTGTTCGACAATGTCGAACTGATTTCACAAACCGTAGTCCCCTGCGGACGGTTTGTCAACAGGCAATTTGGCGTGGCCGCAATGTGAGCTTGGCACGAAGCCGGTCGCCAAGATTTGGAGATAGCTGCCAGGACGCGCAGGGCCGGTCTGGCTTACTCTTCGGGTTCCATGCGCAAGCAGATCGCAAACGAGATCGAGATTACTTGGGGAGGTTCCCCGACTTAGCGCGCTCCGCTGAAGTCGTTGGACCTCCCGGCCAAGAGAAGGCCCGGAGGTTTTTTTATGCCCAAGCCCACCACCTACCATCACCGCAACGGCGCCGCCCGGCGGATCGTGATCTATGACACGACCCTGCGCGATGGCGCCCAGGGCCCGGCCGTCTCCTTCTCGGCCTCGGACAAGGTGAAGATCGCGCGCACCCTCGACGGGCTTGGGTTCGATTACGTCGAGGGCGGATTTCCTGGATCGAACCCGAAAGACGAGGAGATGTTCGCGGAGCTCGCGGCTCATCCACTCAAGCACGCGCGCCTGGCCGCGTTCGGCGCCACGCGCCGTCCCGGCGGCACGTGTGAAGACGACGCGAACCTGCAGGCGCTCGCACGGAGTGGTGCGCCGACGTGGACCCTGGTCGGCAAGAGCGACGCGTGGCAGGTGAGCAAAGTATTGCAGACCACGCCGAATGAGAATCTGGCGATGGTCCGCGAGTCCGTCGGGCATGGCGTGGCTACTGGGAAAGAGGTGATCTTCGACGCAGAGCACTTCTTCGACGGTTTCGCGCGAGACTCTGAATACGCGGTCGAAGTTTGCCTGGAAGCAGCGCGGGCCGGCGCCGGCTGGCTCGTCCTGTGCGACACCAACGGCGGAAGCCTCCCGGCCGAGATCAGGGAGGGTGTGGAGGCGGTGCGCCACGCCCTCGCCGACCTCGACCATCACGCACGGGTCGGAATCCACTGCCACAACGATTGCGAGCTCGCCGTCGCCAACACGCTCGAGGGCGTCGCCGCGGGCGCGGACATGGTCCAGGGCACGATCAACGGTTACGGCGAGCGCTGCGGAAACGCTAACCTCGTGTCGGTCGTCGCAAACCTGGTCTTGAAGCTCGGAATGGACGCGCTGCCAAAGGCGTCCCTCGCGCAGTCGAGCGATCTCTCGCGAACAATCGCAGAGATCGCGAACGTCGCCCTGCCGCTCCAGCAGCCGTTCGTCGGCTACGGAGCCTTCGCCCACAAGGGCGGCCAGCATGTGGCCGCGGTGCTGAAGCACCCCGATTCGTACCAGCACATCGACCCGAGCCTTGTCGGCAACTCGCCGCACGTGCTCGTCTCGGAGCTCTCCGGTCGCGGCAACATCCTGGCCAAGGCGCGCGAGTTTGGCCTCGAGCTGGATCGAGACGATCCCCAGACGAAGTGGCTGGTCCAGCACCTCAAGGAGCTTGAGCACCGCGGCTACTCGTACGAGGCCGCCGATGCTTCGTTCGAAATGCTCATGCGCCGCCTGCGGCCTGGGTACGAAGCGCCGTGGAATGTGGCGGACTTCACGACCCTGGTGCGCAAGGACGGTGGGTCGGTGCACGCTGAAGCCACGGTCAAGGTTGAAGTTGGAGGCAAGGTCTATCACACGGCAGCCTCCGGAAACGGGCCCGTCAACGCGCTCGACGCCGCGCTGCGCAAGGCCCTCAGCCCGAAGTTTCCGGCCATTCGGGGCGTCAGCCTGCACGACTACAAGGTGCGCATCCTCGACGGCGCCGCCGGCACCGCGGCGACGACGCGCGTGCTCGTGGAATCCGGCAAGGGGTCGAAGCGGTGGACCACCGTCGGCTGCTCGAGCAACATTATCGAGGCATCGCTGGCGGCCCTGCTCGACTCGTTCGAGTACGCACACCAGTCGCGAACCGCCGCCATGAAGGCTTGACGTCCACCCGATCCTCCGCGCGGCAGGCGATCCCGGATCCGCTCCGCCGCGACGTGAGAATGCTGGGCGAGATTCTTGGACAGGTGATAAAGGAATACGGCGGAGCGGCGCTGCTGAAGGACGTCGAGACGCTACGCAGGTCGGTCATTCGCGCGCGCGACGCCGATGTTCACGAGCCGAGGACCGAGAAGATAGTGGCGTCCTGGCCGCTCGAGCGAGCCGAGCAGGTGGCTCGCGCATTTGCCGTCTACTTCCATCTGGTCAACCTGGCTGAAGAGCACCATCGGGCTCGGGTCTTGCGCGAACGCGACGGCGGATCGCGACCGATGCCCGAATCCCTGGCGGCGACCGTGGCCTCGCTGCGAAAGAGATTGGGCCGCCGGCGGCTGGGCGAGGTGCTCGCCTGCCTCGAAGTGCATCCCGTCTTCACGGCCCACCCGACCGAGGCAAGGCGCCGCGCTGTGGTCGCGGCCATCCGTCGTGTCGGGGAGCAGCTGCGCCGGCTCGAGGATCCGAGGGCATCGGAGGGCGAGCGCAGCGAGGCCATGCGCAGGCTTACCGAAGAGATCGACTCACTTTGGCGAACCGGTCAGCTGCGCACGACGCACGTGACGCCGTTAGACGAGGTCCGCTCGACGATGGCTGTTTTCGATGAAACGCTGTTTCGTGTCGTGCCGGAGATCTATCGCGAGCTCGATCGCGCGCTGGGCCCGTCGGATACCGGCATGCGCCCACCCCTCGCGCCCGCATTCCTTCGCTTCGGCAGCTGGGTTGGGGGCGATCGCGATGGCAACGATTCGGTGACCGCCAAGGTGACCGCGGCCACGATGCTGATTCAGGCCGAGCACGCATTGCTCGGACTCGAAGCCGCGACGCTTCGAATCGGCCGCGCAATGACGTCGGACGCAGCCACCACCCCTACGAGTGCCGAGCTCCACCGCCGGCTGGACGCGCTGCGCGCCGCCGAGCCCGAGCGATCGGCTGAGCTGGAGAAGCGCTCTCCATCCGAGCAGCACCGTCAGTTTCTTCTCCATGTCGGGGATCGCTTGCGCGCAACCCGAGCAGGTGCACGCGAGCGATACGCATCGCCAATGGATCTGCTCGCCGACCTTCGCAGCGTTCAAACCTCACTTGCTGGCGCGGGCGCGCCGCGCCAGGCATACGGTGAGATGCAGCATCTGATCTGGCAGGCGGAGACATTCGGGTTTCACCTCGCCGCGCTCGAGGTGCGCCAGCACAGCGAGGTCCACGCGCGAGCCCTTGCGGAGGTTCGCGCGAAACGAGCACTGTCGCCGCCGACGCAAGAAGTGCTCGACACGATGGCGGTGATCGCAAGCATTCAGGCCCGGTTCGGCCCCGACGCATGCCGCCGCTACGTCGTGAGCTTCACCCGCGGCGTCGGGGACATCGCCACGGTGTACGAGCTCGCCGAGCTGGCGAAGGGCGGCATGCGGCCTGTGCTCGACGTCATCCCTCTGTTCGAGACTGTCGATGACCTGCGTGAGGCTCCGAACGTGATGGAGCAGATGCTCGCGCTTGCACCAGTGAAGCGTCGCCTCGAGGAGACGGGCCGCCGCCTCGAGGTGATGCTCGGCTACTCCGACTCGACGAAGGAGGTCGGGCCGCTGTCCGCCACCCTGGCTCTTTATGAAGCTCAATCCCATCTGACCGCATGGGCCAAGGAGCGTGGAGTGCGCCTGACCATGTTTCACGGGCGCGGTGGAGCGCTCGGGCGCGGGGGCGGTCCAGCCAACCGCGCGGTGCGCGCCCAGGCGCCCGGATCGGTTGCCGGTCGTTTCAAGGTCACCGAGCAGGGCGAGGTCATCTTCGCGCGCTACGGAAACGCCGCCATCGCAAGGCGCCATCTCGAGCAGGTGGCGTCGGCCGTGCTCGAGGCGACGACCGCACCCGCGCGGTCCGAACCCTCGAACCGCTTTCGCAAGCTGGCGGCCGGGCTTGACGCGGCGTCGCGCGCCGCGTATCGCGCTCTGGTTGAGACGCCAGGTTTCACCGAGTGGTTCGCGGACGTCAGCCCGATCGATGAGCTGGGCCGTATGCGAATCGCATCCAGGCCGCCGCGTCGAGGTGGCGGGGAGTCACTCGACGACCTGCGCGCGATCCCGTGGGTGTTCGCATGGTCACAGATGCGCCTCAATCTGCCGGGTTGGTACGGACTCGGCAGCGGGCTGGAGGCGGCGCACCTTGATGACCTCCGCCTTGCCTACGCTAAATGGCCGCTTTTCAACATCCTTCTCGACAATGCCGAGATGAGCCTTGCCAAGACCGACAGGCGGATCGCCGCGCGATACCTGGCGCTGGGCGACCGTCCAGACCTCGCGGAGCGCGTTCTCCGCGAGTACGACCTCACGAAGAAGAACGTGCTTGCTGTCACGGGGCATACACGACTGCTCGAAAGGCATCGAGTCCTTTCGTGGGCCGTCGAGCTGCGCAATCCTTACGTCGACGCGCTTTCACATTTGCAGCTGCGCGCGCTGCGGGAGCTGCGGGCGACAGGTCGATCGGCGCAGCGGCGGGCCCGCGCCGAGCGCCTGTTCCTGCTGACCGTCAACGGAGTGGCTGCCGGCCTTCAGAACACGGGCTGAGGTACAGACATTAGAAGTCGAACCGGCCGTCGAAATGCCTGGCAACCTCCGGGCGTGTCAGCTCGTAGATGGCGAAGCGATGGCCGCTCGGCGTCGTAAACGAGCAGCAGGGACCCATCGGAATTTCCAACTTTTGGGCCTTTTTCCAGCCTCGCTTCTTCAACTCGCGCATCGCAAGGTCGAGGTCTTCGACCCTGTAGATGAAAATCGGCCGATCGCCCTCGAGGTGGTCGGTGAGCAGAACGTAAGGCGGCCCATCGGCGAGCTCGATCTTCGCGACCCGCGCGCCCATTCCCTCGATTGCGAACGCCAGCCTGCCACCGAGCACGTCAGTGAAGTACTTCGAATCGGCGGCGACGTCGGAACTGGGCGTGTAGAGATAGTCGAGCTGTACGAACGGGAGCGGCACGGCCCTGCTCCGCGTCGTCACGCCGCCAAGGTTAGTCGAGCGCGGACGCCCGCCTGGGGGTGTACGCGTCGAGCGATGTGATCAGGGCACTGACCACGACCGGGTCGAGGTGCGGTCCGGCTTCCTCCTGGAGAACGCGACGAGCTTCGCGCTCGCTTCGGGCTCGCTGGTACGGCCGGTCTGAGGTGAGCACGTCGTACATGTCGGCCACGGCGACGACGCGGGCCTCGATTGGAATCGCATCGCCGACGAGGCCATGCGGATATCCGCTGCCATCCATCCGCTCGTGATGGTGAAGCACCGCCAAAAGAGAGCGCTCGAAGTGGCCCGCCCATTGCAGGATCTTCAATCCGACTTCAGGGTGGGTCTTCATCAGCTTCCACTCCGAGTCGTCAAGCGGGTCGTGCTTGTGGAGGATGGAGCCTGGGAGAGCCAGCTTCCCGATGTCGTGCAGCAGGCCGGAGCGCGCGAGGACGCGCTGCTCAGAGTCGGTCATGCCCAGCTGGCGCGCGATCTGGACGCACAGCTCGCCTACACGGCCGTTGTGCGCTCGGATCTCGCGGTCGGATACACGCACGATTCGTGCCTTGCCGCTCCGGTTTGAAAATCCCCCTACCAGCGGACCTGGGATCACGATTGCCATCCGCTACCCCCTGTAGTTGCTGCTCGCTCTTCAGATCGACAACGAAGCAGCTGGACAGGGGGGTCGCTTACCGAAGGGGGATCAGGCGGCTACTTTTCAGAGCCTATCCGAGGAAGCGCCGGCGGTAGAGGAGGAGACCGAGGACGCCACATATCAATAGAAGGGCGAGAGCCATTGCGGTCAGGGCGACCCGCGAATGTCGCGGGCGTTCGCGCACGAAAGCCTCGGCCGGGACGCTCCGCGGCGCGTAGCTGGACGCGATCCCGAACACGGGCGGGGGCGCGGACGGCGCCGCGATTGGAAGCGGTCGCCTCACCGGGTTCGTAGACATGGTCTTGTTCTCCTGCGAAGGCATGGCCGGCTGGAGACCACCGTAGGCAGCGATGGGGCGCCTGTCGTCCGGGCGTGTACTGAATGTTTAGCCGGCGGGGCTCGCGGTTGCGAACCTCGCTCGAGCCGCCGGGCCTGGCAGAGCGATGAAGCTCACCAGCCAGCCGACCGTGCCGGTGACAGGCACGGCACCAGACCAAATGGTCGTCTCCCACCAGACGCCGGTCGTCGACGCCAGCACGATGAAATAAGAAGCCGTCAGCGCCGCGGGTGCCAGGAACAGGAAGGCATGGAAGGCGTACGGCCGCGCGGGCGATGGGCGCAGGACGTACAGGAGCAGGTCGCCGGCGACGCCTCCGACAATCGCAACCAGAACGAGCTCGGTGTGGTTGGCGACCGGGCTGACGAGCAGCGCGTTGATGGTCAGGATCACCGTGACCGTCCCGATCGGAAGCTCGAACCTGCGCAACAGCAGCACGAGCAGCCCGGCGACCATCGCCGCGTACAGGATCAGACCGATCATCCCGAGCTCCTCTTCCATCCACAGCGGGCCGCGCGCGTCCGGCATCGTTCCCGCCGCCCATCTATCGATGAGGGGCTGGTCGAACTGCAGGAAGAATGTGAGCATCGAAAGCGTCAGCGCGCCCGAGATGATCGCCGGCCAGGTCGCACGATTCCCGCCCCGGCGCATGGCCGCGCGAAGAGGACCGCTGACGATCAGCCCGCCGGTGAACATGAGGAAGAGATGCGGCGGGCTGAACAACGCGGCCACGCTGAATTCGACGCCAAACCGCCGGTGCCACAGGAGGTCCAGCGCCCCGCCGATGCCGAAGAGCACCGTGCCGAGCAGGGAGACACCATAGCCGTCAGGTAGTAGCTCGTCCCAGGTCCCGTAGCGGCGATAGTTGCGGACCACATTCAGGGCGAGATAGATCCCGATCGCGGTCATCCCCGAGTAGAGGACGGCGTGATACGGCGTGAAGAAGTTCGTCTCCACGCCTTTGAGGCTGTGATGGTGCCAGGAGTCGAGATACGCGCCAGCCATCAACCAGATGCAGAGGAGCACGAAGGTCCAGGTAAAGCGCGGGCTGGCGGTGCGTGGTTGCCGCGGCCGGCGCGCGGCGGGGGTCGAGGTCGCAACTGCCATCACCGTTCTCCTTCTTGATGTTCAGAAACAGATGATGAGCGCGTTTCGTTTCGGATCTCGGCGCGCAGCTGTTGAAGATCCGACTGAATCGCCGGGTCGAGATCGAGCGCGACGGGCTCCCGCGGAGCGGGCTGGCCGGTGCGCGACGCCTCGGAAAGGCTTGCGTCAAGAAGGCGATCGGCCGCTCTGATGCGGGACCGCACACGGCTATGCGGGGCTTTCGAGACGACGAGCTGTGTGAGGTTGTCGAGCTCGTGCAGCAAAACGCGCCGGCGCAGAAGGGCCAGGCTGGCCACGTGGTCCTGGCCCGCGGCCAGCGCGAGGGCTGCGCGATCCCAGAGGTCGGGCACCTTCTTGCGGACCGAAGCCAGCATGGCTTCCACCCCGTTTGGCGCCCCATCAGCCTTGACCACCGGATCGCATCCTAGGCCGGGCCGCTTCATACATCATCCGTGAGCGCACGGAGATTTAAGATGCGCGCGGCGACGCCGTGTTCGAAAGGGAAGGAGTGATGGCGGCCATCGCCCTCGTGCTCGAACGCGCGCGCGCGGGCGAAGGCCAGACTCTATTCGTGATCGGCGAGGCCGGTCTCGGGAAGACAAGCGTGCTGGAAAGCACGCGCGAGCTGGCCACCGGGTTCGCGGTCGGGGTCGGCCGGGGTCAGGCAGTGGAAGCGACGCTCCATTTCGGGATCGTGAGCGAAGCGCTGCGAGGATTGGGTGCGGGCACACCGCTGGACATCCCAAAGGGAGCGGCGCCGGCGGGCCTTGACGCAAGGGCCTCTTACTTCTACGCGACGCTCCGCGACCTGGAATCCCGGAAAAAGCCGGCGCTCATCCTGCTCGACGACCTGCACTGGGCGGACCCCGACTCGCTGGCGCTCATTTCGTTCCTGAGCCACCGCGTCGCCTCGGTGCGCGTCGCGATCGTAGCCACCCTGCGGCCCTGGCCGCGGGCGGCGCTCGACCTCGCCCGGCATCTCGCCCAGCAGGGGCAAGCTGAGCTCGAGCAGCTGATGCCACTCAGCCCGCCGGCGGCGACTGCGCTGCTCACCGAGCAGATGGGCGCCGAACTTTCCGAGGAGACCATCAGCCGGGCCTGGGCGGCGAGCGGCGGCAACCCCTTGTTCCTGGAAGAGATCGCGCGACATCTTCGAGACGGCCGCAGTTTGGAGGATCTGGACGAACGCGGATCTGAGGCCACGATCCTGCTGTCGCGCATCGCCGGCCCAGGTGCTGATCTGCGCTACGCGCATGCGGCGAGCGTTTTCGGTGTCGAGTTCCGGCCCATGTTGGCAGCCCGGGTGGCCGGGATGAGCGAGGCCGAGGCGACCGAAGCCCTTGGCGTTCTGGTCGACACAGGGCTGGTTCGGCCTGGCCAAGCTGGTTGGGCACAGTTCACTCATCCGCTTTTTCGCCAGGCCCTCTACGAGGACATGGCCCCACCGGTCCGTGAGCGATGGCACGCGGCGGCATTCAGGCATCTGCTTGCGCACGGTGTAGAGCCGGGCGAAGCGGCAGAGCACGCAGTAAGTGGCCAGTTGCGCGGGGACGTCGAAGCGATTGCCGTGCTCCAGCGGGCGGGCAGAGCGGCCATGGCTGACGGCGCCGTCGCCACCGCGCGCCACCGGTTGCAGTCGGCCGTCACCCTGGCCGGCGACAGCCCGTCGACACAGCTGCTGATCGGGCTGGCCGAGACCCTGCTGTCTACGGGCGAGCCCGCGAAGGCCGTCGATATCTACAGCCGCATCCTCAACGGCGCCGCGGACGATGGCGATGCTCTCGCCGACATCCACCGCATGCTCGGCCGCGCGCTGTTCGCCAGCGGCGATGCGCGCGCCGCCGAGGCGCAATTCGCGGCCGCAGCGGAACTGGGGCTCGACGCCGCCGACCCGACACCCGGCATCGAGGCGCTCCTCGACCACGCCACCGCCTGCTGGATCGCGGGCCGTATCGCGCCTGCTGTCGACTACGCGAAGCGGGCGCGGCAGCTGGCCCATGACGCCGGTCCCGACGTCAGGCGGCGGGCAGAATCGACCTGGGCCCTGGTCACGTTCCTTTCGGGCTCAGCTGAAGGGATTCCAGTGGCGGCAGCCGCGGCCGCCGAGGCCGAGCTCAACCCCTTGCTGGAGACCGTCGATCCGACCTGGGGCTGGGGACCGATTGGCAACTACATGTTCATCGCGGAGTTCTCAGAGAACTACCACGAAGCTCAGCGGGTGCTCGACGTGGCGTACCGCGCCGCGGAGCAGCTGGGCGCGCCGATGGCGATCGGCCTCCTCGACACGCTCCGCACGAACGTCCTCATCAGGCGGGGCCGCCTGAGCGAGGCGCGGGATCATGCCGAGCACGCGTTGACGATGGTGGACCTGGTGCCGTCGTTGGCCGATTACGCATGGATCGCGAACGCCGCCACCCTTCTCGAGATGGGGCACATGGACGAGGCCGCGGCATGGTGCGACCGGCTGGACAAGCTGCCGCAGAGCATGATCCAGCGTCTCTGGATTCAGCGCATACGCGGCATCATCGCGGGCAGGGTCGGGCAGCAGCAGCAAGCGAGCGACCTGTTTCTGGTCGCGGAGAAGATCGCCAATGAAGCGGGCCTCAATGAGCCCTGCGTGGTGCCCTGGTCGCGCGACGCCATCACCGCCCACGTTGCCTGCGGGCGGCTCGACGACGCAGCCCGGGTGGTTGACTGGCTCGAAGCGAGAAGCGCCGACCTGCCCTGCCTGTGGCCGCGCGCCACAGCCGTCTTCGGGCGCGCCCAGCTAGCGGAGAAGGCAGGCAAGAACGATGTGGCGGCGGAGCTATACCGTCAGGCGCTCGAGGTTTATTCGCAGATCCACCAGCCGCTGTCCGAGATCCGGACGATGATCTATTTCGGACGGTTCCTGAGGCAGGTCGGCAAGTCGGTCGAAGCTCGTCCATATCTCACGCGAGCGGCGGATGCCGCCGCCGAGGCCGGAGCCGCGTGGCTGGCGCAGCAGGCCATGGACGAGCTGCACGCCGCCGGCGGCCGCCAGCGCAAGCATGCGAGCCCCGACGACCTGACGCCGCAGGAACTTCGCGTGGCGAGACTGGCGATCGATGGCCTCAAGGTGCGCCAGATCGCCGACCATCTCTCGCTGTCGCCGCGCACGGTGGAGACGCATTTGCAGAAGGTCTACCAAAAGCTCAACGTCTCGTCGCAGATCGAGCTGATCAAGGCCGGCATCCCGAGCACGCGGCCATCAGTGCAGCGTTAAACGCCTCCGGCCGCTTCACACAGACGAAGTGGTCGCCTTCGACCTCGTGGACGATCGGGTTGGCGAGGACTCGGCACAGCTCGCGCTGAATGTCCGGCGAGACCACCTGGTCGTTGGTGGTCAGCACCACCGCGCTCGGAACCGCTACCTCACCAAGCCAGCCACTCGAATCGAACGCGATCGCCTCGGTCGCCGCCTGCAGGATGGCGCGGGTGTCGTGCTTGGCGATCTGCTCCATGACCCACCGCCCCTGCGTGCCTTCGGTTGATCTAGGCCCCAGCACCGCCATCATCGCCGCCCTCCGCAGGGGTTCGGGCGCGACCTGAGCAGCCCGGGTGAGCAGGCGAACCGCGCTGCCGCCCCCTGCCGAAGAGAAGTTGTGTGCCGTGGCGCACAGGATCAGGCCACGAATCATTCCCGGGTGACGCCGCGCGAAAAGCTGCGCCACCAGCCCGCCCAACGAATAACCGACCACGATCACGCGCCCGAGCTCCAGGAGCTCGACGATCGCGGCCAGGTCGTCCGCACACTGGCGGCCATCGAAACGCCGCGTCGCGATCCCGTCGCCATGTCCTCGCAGGTCGGGCGCGATAACGCGAAACCGGCTCGACAGCTCAGGGATCGCGAGCGACCAGTTCAGGTCCGCTGTCCCGAGCAGTCCATGCACCAGGAGCACGGTCGGGGCGCCGAAAGGTCCCGCAGCCTCGCGGACAAAGATCGTGCCGCGACCCGGCAGATCGAGCCGCCGTCCCTCCGGCATCTCGTCCGCGAAATGCAGGTCGGCGAGGTCCAGGCGCTCCAGGCCGGTGCGCTTCTGAGGGTGCTGACTGCGAGCGGTCCGTCGATTGGTCCAGAACATTTCGCTCCTCCTTCCGGCCCGGTTGGGCTCGGTGAGGCGGAGCGTCGAAACAGACCCCTCCCGCTGAGGTCCAGATCATGTACGAGATGAGTCGGAGCACAGGCGCGAGACTGGTCCAGCCGGCTCGGTGGACTGGTCTTCAGGCGGTGGCTGCGGTCTCCTCGAGCTCTTTCAAGCGATCGACCAGGCGCCGGACGCCGTAGGAGCGGCGG
>Ga0209648_10000288_pt1 | contig 37580 bp, 36 predicted proteins | sample GraSoi2013_115cm_FD_185830 | JGI IMG/M metagenome (GOLD analysis project Ga0209648, IMG submission 185830) | Grasslands soil microbial communities from the Angelo Coastal Reserve, California, USA - Sample 9_17_2013_115cm (SPAdes) (version 2) | ecosystem: Environmental > Terrestrial > Soil >...
GTCCCGCCCCGAAAGTTCGACGGAAATGCCAGGGGCGGCGCTGCGCGGCGCCCGTGGCACCCTGCGGGCTCATCCGCCTAGGCGGCCGAGCTCTGCGTTGCCGGCTGCGCTACTCGCTTACAGGTCTTCCGACATGCGCGCTGCGTTGCTCGCCGGCGCCTTGATCTCGGCCGCCGATGCGGCGATTTTCCGCCGAACCTCCGGGGCAGGACACTAGGCCAGATGGACTTCTTCATCCAGCTGTTCACGGACCCGGTCGGATTCTGGAACTCCCACACCCTTCTGATCGCGCAGATCGGGATCAACGGCATCCTGGCCTCGTCGATGTTCATCGTTCTCTATTCCGGGCAGCTCTCCCTCGCTGCTCCGGGCTTCATGGCGATCGGCGCCTACACCGCCGTGCTGATGGACCTGTACTGGCACACGCCTCTTGCGCTGAACATCCTCGCGGGCCTGTTGCTGGCGGGGATCGTCGGCGTGCTGGTGGGGCTCCCGGTTCTCCGTTTGCGCGGCGTGTTTCTCGCCATCGCCACGATCGGGTTCATCGAAGCGCTCCGCCTTGGCGTAATCCTCAATCTCCCGATCACGGGTGAGGGCCTCGGCCTCAAGAACCCGACCGCCGACCCGCTGGGAGGCATCAACATCGTGCTGGCCTCCCTCGCCGTGGTCCTCTTCGTGATGTGGCGCCTGACCAAGGGACGCCTCGGCGCCGCGTGGTCGGCGATCCGGCAAGACGAGCTCGCGGCGCTCAGCCAGGGCATCCACGTAGCGAGATACAAGATGATCGCTTTCGTGCTCAGCGCGGTCCTTGCGGGGTTCGCCGGAGGGCTGGAAGCGCACCTCAACTTTTTCGTCGACCCTGGCGACCAGCAGTACGGGGTCACGCGAGCAGTGCAGATCCTCACGTTCGCCGTGCTGGGCGGGAGCGGACACTTCATGGGGCCGGTGGTCGGCGCGCTCGTGGTGACGAGCCTGCCCTGGGTCTTCCAGCAAGCCCAGACGTACATCAACATCGTCACCGGGATCTTCCTGATCGCGGTCATCGTTTTCAGGCCGCAGGGCATCGTCGGCCGCGGCGGCTTCGCGATCATCAGGCCGTGGTGGTGGCCGCGCCGGAACGTCCGTGCTCCTTCGCCTGGATAACGTCCAGCGGCACTTCGGCGGAGTTCGCGCCGTCGACGGGGTGTCGCTGGAGGTGGAGCAAGGCTCGATCCACGGCTTGATCGGGCCCAATGGGGCCGGTAAGACGACGCTCGTCAATGTCATCACGGGTTATGTGCCGATGCAATCGGGGCACGCATGGCTTCAAACGGATGAGCTCACGGGTTTGCCCGCGCACCGGATCGCGGCCCTCGGCATCTCGCGCACTTTTCAGAACATCCGCCTGTTCAAGGACCTCACCGCGCTGGAGAACGTGCTGGTCGGCATGCACACGCGGCGCCGCGACGACACGCTGGCGCAGCTCGCCACCCTGCCGTTTTTCCGCCGCGACCAGCGAAGCCTGACGGATGACGCCCGCGGCCTGATGGAAACCGTTGGGCTCGCGGCCACCGACGTCGCCGGTCGCGCGGCAGGCACCCTGCCCTATGGCGACCAGCGCCGCCTCGAGATCGCGCGAGCGCTTGCGTTGAGGCCGCGCCTGCTGATCCTCGACGAGCCTGCGGCCGGCATGAACCCATCCGAGAAGCAGGGCATGCGCGAGCTGATCGAACGCCTCAACCTGGACGGTTTGACCATCCTTCTGATCGACCACGACATGCGCCTGGTCATGGGCGTCTGCCAGCGGGTCGCTGTGCTGGATTTCGGCCGCAAGATCGCCGAGGGCACGCCGGCCGAGGTGTCCACGGACGCCGGCGTGATCAAGGCCTACCTCGGAACCGGTGGCGAGAAAGAGGTGACGAGCGCGCCGGGCGCGAGCGCCGCCGGCGATACGGACACGGTGATGGACCAGGTCGGCCGGCGGCCGGCAGCCGAACCCGAAGGGGCCATCCTCGAGATCGACGACCTCAGCGTCAGCTACGGCGCGGTCAACGCGGTACGAGGAGCATCGCTTCGGGTGGCGGCCGGCGAGGTGGTCGCCCTGATCGGGGCCAACGGCGCCGGCAAGTCGACGATCCTCAACACGCTCTCGGGTTTGATCCGCCCCGATTCGGGGACCGCGGTCTTCGACCGCCTCGACCTCACCAGGGCCAAGCCGTCGGCGATCGTTCACCACGGGCTGGTCCAGGTGCCGGAGGGGCGGGAGATCCTGGCCCGGCAGACGGTGCTCGAGAACCTCGAGCTGGCCACTTGGGGTCGCCGCGACGGCGCGAAGAAGCGGACCCAGATCGAGGCCGTGATGAAGCGTTTCCCGATCCTGGGCGAGCGGCGAGCGCTGCGCGCCGGAACGCTGTCGGGTGGCGAGCAGCAGATGCTGGCCATCGCGCGAGGCTTGCTGGCGCGGCCACGCCTTCTGCTCCTGGACGAGCCGTCCCTCGGGCTGGCGCCGCAGATGGTCGACGAGGTGTTCAAGGCAATCCAGGAGATCCACGACGAGGGGACGACCATCCTGCTGGTGGAGCAGAACGCGCTGCGGGCGCTCGAAATCGCGGATCGAGCCTATGTGCTGGAAACCGGCCAGATCCGGCTCACAGGCACCGGCGACGACCTGTTGCACAATCCAGCGGTGCGCCGCGCCTACCTGGGCGGCTGAGCCGACCATTCGGGCACAAATGGCCCGATCCGAGCCAGGCCACACGGCCATTCGGGCACAAATGGGCGGATCCGGGTGGGTGTTGCAACGACCCCTTGAACCCAAGGGCCTTCCAGACGGCCATTCGGGCGCTAATGGCCGGATATCGGGATCCTTCTGAAAATAAAAAGCCCCGGACCGAAGTCCGGGGCTCTTTCCTTGGTTTCTCTAATTAAAGAGTGCGAACGCTCTTGGCGCGCGGGCCCTTGGGGCTCGCCTCGACCTCGAACGAAACCTTCTCGCCACCCTGGAGGCTGTCGAAGTCGCCTTCGGTGCCACTCCGGTGGAAGAAGAATTCCTTACCGTCTTCGGCTGCGATAAATCCGAAGCCACGGTCCGCGACCAGTTTCTTGATGGTGCCTGTAGGCATTTCCATCTCCTATCTCTCGAACTTGGGCCAACTCAACTACGAGGCCCGTTCGAGAAACTGGCGACCTGCGTGAGCGTCCGCACTGTGCGAACTGAGGTCAGTATACCCCAGACGGTCAGTTGCCAACCACCGAGGTCTCGGCCTGCCTCCGGGCGCGGGACTGGTCGACCTCGGTAAAGGCGCGGGTGAGGACGTAAGTCCTCCCCCGCGGAACCCCCTCCTGTGGGCGGCTACGCCTGGCTGAGCTTGGTAATGGGATGCTGCGTGACGGCCGGAGTAAATCCGGCCTGACGGCGATGCCCGCCTAAATAGGCTCTTAGTTGCCAACTACCGAGGTCTCGGCCTGCCTCCGGGCGCGGGATTGGTCGACCTCGGTGAGGTGCCGTTTTCGAAGCCGCAGATGCTTCGGCGTCACCTCGAGGAGCTCGTCGTCCCCGAGGAAGTCCAGCGACTGTTCCAGGCTCAATCTCGAAGCCGGCGTCAGCCGAACAGAGATGTCAGACGTGGACGAGCGGATGTTCGACTGCTTCTTCTCGCGGCAAACATTGACCCGTATGTCCCCCGGCCGCTTCTGGATGCCGACGATCATGCCCTCGTACACCTCTTCGCCCGCCTCGATGAAGGTGGTGCCGCGCTCCTGCGCGCCCGCCAGCCCGAAGGCCAGCGACTTGCCGGCCGACGACGCGGTCAGCGCGCCGTTCCGTTGCTCCCGGAACTCGCCGAGGAACGGGCGGTAGCCCATGCCGATCGAGCCCATCAAACCCGTGCCCGCGGTGAGCGTGAGAAACGTGTTGCGGAAGCCGATCAGGCCGCGCGTCGGAATCAGATATTCGAGCCGCACGCCGCCCTTCTTGTCGTAGGTGATCTCGAGCATCTCCCCCCGGCGCCTGCCCAGCGCCTCGGTCACCGCCCCGAGGTTCTCCTCGCGCACATCCACGGTCAGGTGCTCCACCGGCTCCATGCGCTGGCCGTTGATCTTCTTCACGATGGCTTCCGGGCGCGAGACCTCGAACTCGTAGCCCTCGCGACGCATCGTCTCGATGAGCACCGCAAGGTGCAGCTCGCCCCGGCCGCTGACCGTGAAACCCTCGGCGGCGTCCATGTCCTCGACATGTAGGCCGAGGTTGGTGTCGAGCTCTTTGTAGAGTCGTGCGCGCAGCTGGCGCGAGGTCGAGAACCTGCCTTCGCGACCGGTGAACGGCGAGGTGTTGACGCCGAATGTCATGCGCACGGTCGGTTCATCGATCGCGATCCTTGGCAGCGGATCCGGAGACTCGGGATCGGCCAAGGTGTCCCCGATCGCCACCTCGTCGAGGCCGGTCAGCATCACGATGTCGCCGGCGCTTGCGCTGGGGACGGCAACCCGGTCAAGGCCCCGATACACCAGCACGGTCACGACCCTGGCCCGTCGCGGTTCGCCGGTGGCGCCGAGCACCGCGATCGAGTCGCCGGGCGCCACGCTGCCGCGTGTGATGCGTCCGATCGAGATCGTGCCCGTGTAGTCGTCGTAGGCGCGATTGGCGACGAGCATCTGGAAGCCGCCCTGCTCCACGACCGGCGCCGGGAAGTTGTCGATGATCGTCTTGAACAGCGGCTCCAGGTCAGGGGCGAGCTGGTCCGGTTTCAGCCCGGCGCGGCCCTCTTTGGCGATGGAGTACACGACCGGCGCCTCGAGCTGGTCGGCGTCCTCGGCCAGCTCGAGGAACAGATCGTGCACGCGGTGGAGTGCCTGGGCAGGGTCGGCGTTCTTGCGGTCAACCTTGTTGATGACGACGATGATCCGCAGCCCGACCTCGAACGCCTTGCGCAAGACAAACCGCGTCTGCGGCATCGGGCCCTCGGCGGCATCGACGAGGAGCAGGCACCCGTCGGCCATGTTCAGGACGCGCTCGACCTCGCCGCCGAAATCGGCGTGGCCCGGGGTGTCGATGATGTTGATGGTCACCCCCTCGTGCCTCACCGAGGTGTTCTTGGCGAGGATGGTGATGCCCTTCTCGCGCTCGAGGTCGTTCGAGTCCATGATCAGCGTGCCGACCTCCTGGTTGTCCCGGAAGGTGTGGCTCTGCTTCAGCAGGGCGTCGACCAGCGTCGTCTTCCCGTGGTCGACGTGCGCGATGATCGCGACGTTGCGGATGTCATGCCGAAGGTTGGTTGGGGTCATTTGATGGCAGCAGGCACTATACGGAGCGCGCCGCTCACTACGTACCGAAAGCGGCTGAAGCCTAAACCCTGACCCGCTGAGCTCGCAGCGGGGCGCCGATCTCGTTCAGGAAGCCGAGCAGCTCGCGGTAGGACCCGAGGAATGACGTCTCGTGGTACTCGATCCCTCTCTCCTGGCAGAAGCGCTCGATGATCGGCTGCGCGCGCCGCATGTTGAGGCGCGGCATGCCCGGGAAGAGGTGATGCTCGATCTGGTAGTTGAGCGATCCATACCAGAGGTCGGTGAGGGGATGGCCCCGAACGTTGCGCGCGGTGAGGACCTGCGTGCGCAGGAAATCCATCCGCGAATCGGAGTCCGTCTGGGGCATGCCCTTGTGGTTGGGGGCGAAGACGGCCGCCATATAGACGCCGCCGACACCCTTCTGGATGAGCACGACCATCAGCGCAGACCACGGCCCCAGGAAATAGACCATGGCACCTAAGTACGCCACCACATGAACCGCGAGGAGGGCGAACTCGAGGCGGCGATAGCGTGAAGGCTCTTTGAACAGGTATGTGAAACCGGCGACGTGCATGCTCCAGGCCAGGAAGGTGGTGAGCGGGAAGAAGAGGTAAGCCTGGTACATGGCGGCAAGCCGGCCGGCCCCGCGCCGCGCTTGCGCCTGCTCGTCGTTGTACGCGATGGCCCCGACTTTGATGTCTGGGTCAAGGTCGACGTCGTTGGGATTGCCGTGGTGCCGGTTGTGCTTCTGCACCCACCAGCCGTAGCTCACGCCAAGCATCAGGTCCGCGGTGACCAGCCCAATCAAGGCGTTCTTTCCGGGGGACGCGAACATCTGGCGGTGGCCCGAGTCGTGCAGCTGGAAACCCAGCTGGACCGAGACGAGGCCGAGCGCGACGGCGGCCAGGGCCTGGGCCCACACCGCTCCCACCGTGAACACCAGGACCAGGCAGAAGGTCCACACCACCAGGTTGGTCGTGATGCTCAGGACGTAATAGCCGGGGTTCTTGTCAAGCAGACCGGCGTCCTGAATTCGCCGCTTCAGGATCGCGTAATCGCGTTCGTTCTTGACATCCGGCTGACCGCCGGATTCCGTTTCCGCAAGCAAGGTTGCCAAAGGTATCTGATTCGACACCCTGCTTGCGATCGCGTAACAGAATCCATAACTTCGGCCATCGACGCGCCGCAAACGCAAACGGCGGCCATTTCCACCCGAAAGCACAGGGGGATCGCACAGGCAATATTTACGGCTGATGAGGATTCGACGCCGTCCGACCTCGGTCCTCGATCTCATCGTGGGCCTCAGCCTGATCACGTCGGTGCTCTCGCCGTGGTGGATCGGTGTTCCGCCCGCTCATTTCGCCCAGACGTTCGGGTTTCAGTCGCCCGCGTGCTGGCTCATCGTCATCGCAGTCTTCGTCGCTCTTTACCTCGACGTGCGCGTGGCCGTGTTCGCGCTCGCGGTCGTCGAGGGCGTGCTCATCGCCTGGTTTGCCTGGGCCATGTGGGTCGTGACCACGCCGCGTTTCTCATCACTCGGGTTTCCGTTCATCGGGACCGACCTGCTGGGGCCGGGCTGGTACGCGGCCGCGGTCGGGCTGCTGGTCGCGTCGGGCATCGTGGTGAAGGAGCTCGTCGACCGCGACGTCCCGGTCGGCTGGGACCTCTGGGCGCTGACCGCCATACCGGGATACGGGCTCGCACGGCTCGGCCAATGGGGTCCCGGACTTATCTGGACCACGCTGTTTTCCGCCGCCTTTTACTTTGCCTCGACCGACTCGTCAGACCCGGAGCTGTTCGCTGAGTACGGCCGCACCGGTAACGTCCCTCCACCGTATCCACGCGAGCCGGAATGGGTGCTCCTCGCCCTCGCGGCCGTGCTCTTTCTGTCCAGCGTCGTGGTCACCGTTCGGCAGCGGCGAAAGCAGCTCGGCGAGGGCTAGCCGCCGTCCCTTGCAAAACATCGGGTTTTGAGATTGAATTCAGATCAGTTGGCGGCCTTGTCGACTTTGGGGGGAGACGATGGGGATTCTGCTCACCTTTCACCAGGCATACCAGCCGGTGCTCGGAAGCATCCTGCTGTCGGCGCTGGTCGCGGGACTTCCGCTTTACGTCCTGTTCGTCTTGCTCGCCATCATCCGGTTGCCCGCGTGGATCTGCGCCCTGGCGGCGATGCTCACCGCTGCGCTGCTCGCGTGGATCGTGTGGGGCATGCCTTTCGGCGTCACAGTCGGCACGGCGACCGAAGGCATGGCCTTCGGCCTCTGGCCGATCAGCTGGATCGTCCTCAACGCCGTCTTCTTCCATAACCTGACCGTTGCGAGCGGCGACTTCGACGTGATCAAACGCTCGCTCACCCGCCTGACTGTCGACCGGCGGCTTCAGGCCCTGCTGGTGGCGTTCAGCTTCGGCGCCCTACTCGAGGGGATCGCGGGTTTCGGCGCGCCGGTGGCGATCACCGCGTCGATTCTCGCGAGCCTTGGTTTCGAGCCGATCAGCGCCGCCGTCCTCGCCTTGCTCGCGAACACCGCGCCGGTTGCGTTCGGTTCGATCGGCATCCCGATCGTGACCCTGGGCGGGCTGGTGGCGCCCATCCTCGGCCACAAGGACCCAACATCGACCACGCTGGCCCTGTCGGCGATGGTGGGCCGGCAGCTGCCCCTGTTTTCGATTCTCATCCCCGCTTACCTGATCGTCGTGCTCGCGGGCTGGAGGCGGATGCGCGAGATCCTGCCCGCGGTGCTGGTCACCGGCGTCTCCTTCGCGATCGTGCAGTTCCTGGTCTCGAACTTCGTCGGCCCCGAGCTGACGGACATCCTCGCGGCGCTCGTCTCGATGGGCTGCCTCGCCGTGCTGCTGCGCTTCTGGAAGCCTGCGGAGGTCTGGCGGTTTGCCCACGAAACGGCGTCGCCAGTTGGAGGGCAGCGGGTGGCCGGGGCGTCGGGCTCGCCGGCCACGGCGGCCGAGCTCGGGGGGTCGCCGTCCGGTGCGGTCGACTCGCCAGGGCGCATCTTCCGCGCGTATTCGATGTACATCGTGCTGGTCGCTGTGATCCTGGTTGGCCAGATGGGCAACCTTCCCTTCTTTGCCGGCCACCCCGTTGGCGATCTCAAGACCGCGCTGGCTGCCCCCTACAACATCACCGCCGACCTGAAGTGCGGCACGCCCGCGTTCAAGCTGTGTCCGCAGCCCTGGATCGGACCACTGCCTACGAAGGACCGCCAGGCCTTCAAGCTCCCCGATTGGAACTTCTACTGGCCGGGAACGTACGAGATCGTCAAGGGCAAGCCCGTCTCGTTGATCTTCCGCGAGAAGCCGATCGTCTCGAAGTCGACCGAGTACCCGCTGACGTTTGATTGGAACTTCCTGGCCGCAGCCGGGTCACTGGTGCTCTACGCCGGCCTGATTGCATTCCTCCTGATGCGGCTCTTCAGGTCGCGCGTGAACTTCCTGACGGTGTACGCCAGGACGCTGCGCCAGCTCGCCCTCCCGGTCGCGACCATCGCGCTGATCCTCGCGATCGCGCAGCTGATGAACTACTCAGGCATGACCTCGAGCCTCGCCATCGCCCTTTCCAAGGCCGGGGTGATCTTCCCATTCGTGGCGGCGTTCCTCGGCTGGCTTGGAGTCTTCCTGACCGGCAGCGACACTTCTTCGAACACGCTGTTCGGCCCGCTCCAGGCGCAGACCGCGCAGCAGCTCCACAACGTGAGCCCGATCCTGACCGCGGGCACGAACTCATCCGGAGGCGTGATGGGCAAGATGATCAGCCCGCAGAACCTGTCGGTGGGTGCGGCGGGCGTGAACAAGGTGGGGTCGGAGGGCGAGATCTTCCGCCGGGTGATCGGCTACAGCCTCATCCTCACAAGTGCGGTGGGAATCGTGGCCATGATCGAGGCGTACGTGATCCCGGGGATTGTTCCGACGCCCTAGCAATCTGCACCGCCCCTCCCGGCCGCGCTCGCTGCACGATCGGGGCCGACCTCCCCACGGGGGTGGGGAGGCGAGCGGCGCTTCGCGCCGGTGCCTTCGCGCCTGGGACCGAATGGGTTTCGTGGTGCCGAGATCGGGAGTCGAACCCGAACGTCCTTGCGGACATCGGTTTTTGAGACAGGGCTTGGCGTTTTGAATTCGGATCCGGCCCTTTTTCGGCCCAAGCGCAGCGGTCTAAAAACTTCCGCAGGGTCTGTTTCCGCCCTTTTTCGGACCCTGCGTCGGTTTTTCTTCCGATGCGTTTAGGAACCTTCGTTTTTCGGTTCCGAGCATCGGTTTTTCGGCCAATGCGCTCAGGCTGGGCCTTCTCCTCATCGGTCCGCAGACCGACGGACATCACCCGGGCGGTGAGGTCGACGTCAGCGTACCACCAGCCAAGCCCGAAGACACCGACCGTCGACGCAACCGCAGGTCAGTGCCGCGGAAGGGCGCTCAGGATCTGCGTGCGGCGGGTTTGGGCTCTTGCTCGTGAGTTGACGCCCACTTCGCATGCTCCTGCGAGACAAGTGATTCGATGCGCTCTGCAAGGAGGGTGTGGCGACCATCCTCCTGCTCGTAGGGCCCTGCAGTCCCGAGGTATAGATATTTCTCGTGCTTCAGAGCCTCGCACGTTGATCGATAGCTGATCCAGTTCGCGTGAAATTGGTTTAGCTGCACCAAGCCTTCCAGCACCACAATCAGCACCGCAATACCGACAAGAAACAGACGAGGGAGTCCGAAGCCTGCAAGCCCGGCCAGAAGCGCAGCGGCGACCATCTCGGTGGTTTTGAGCAACTTGTACCAGAATTGGCTCCTGGCGCTTTTCTTGTCGTACCAGCTGATCTGGTCTTCCAAGCGCGCCAAAGTAAGATCGTCAGTAATTGCCATGGGCGGGTGGCTCCGACGTCATATTGAACTCCAATACGGCTTGCCTAGCTGACCTGCGATTGTTAGGGTAGCGCCCAGGATCTCATGATCCGTCGAGCTGCGGGAGTTCCCACCAAATGAGTGCCAAACATGTATTCCTGGCGTTCGTCGAAGAGGACCTCGACTCGGTGCGCCTCTTCCGCGGCCAAGCCAAGAACAAGAACAACGATTTGACGTTCGACGACTACTCGGTCAAAGAGCCTTTCGATAGCGCTAACGCTGAATACATCCGAGCGCGGATCAGGCCGAAGATCCGCGCTGCTTCTGTGACCATCTGCTTGATCGGCCACACAACGAGCTCGAGCCGTTGGGTGGATTGGGAGATTCGCGAAAGCTACGACCAACATAACCATGTCTTTGGCGTGCGATTACACAGCGACCGCAGCCGAGACCTGCCGCCCAAGGCTCTAGTCGACAAGAACGCGCGGATCGTGGATTGGGATATTGATGAGATCGTTCGGCAGATCGGTTGACCAGCGTTCCCTTTAGCGCAAGCCGTACGGGAGGCCTGGACTGAGCCTCAGCCCGCTTGGCTGCGAGCTCGCTATGGGGCTTCATCAGCCTACTGGTCGGAAGTCAGGCAGGAGGTAGCGCATGCAGCGTTCACGTCGGCAAGTCCAGCGTCGTCTAGCTCTCCTTGCTGAAACAGCCGTTCGTAAGAGTGCCGACCCATCACGGCGTAAATGCTTCGTGTCGTACCACTCCGACGATGAAAACGAAGTCGCCGCCTTCCTCGAGAGCTTTGGTCACGTGTTCATACCGCGCGTGATTGGACTATCGGAGGAGGACGATTTCATCGGCAGCTCAAACACCGACTACGTCATGGACGCGATTCGGGAGAACTACCTCGCCGATTCGACGGTGACGATCGCGCTCTTGGGCCGGTGTACGTGGTCTCGCCAATTTGTGGATTGGGAGGCCTACTCGACGCTGCGCAACGACAAGCTCAATCGTCGGAGTGGACTTATGGCTATCAACCTGCAGTCAATTGCCAACGATTATGCCGGCCGGGTGCCAGCTCGTGTTAATGACAACGTAAAAGGGACAGACGGCACAGAGGGCTATGCCCGCTGGTGGGTGTACCCATCTACAGCCGAGATTCTGCGCAGCTGGATCGAAATCGCGTACGAAGCGAGGTCGTCTAGGGGCAACCTGATCGTGAACGGTAGGGCGAGAATGACCGCCAATCTGCCGTGTTAGCCAGCTGCTCGCTGACGCTTACGTCGGTCGTGATGGCGCCTTGCAAGCCTACCCATCAGGCACCGGTGCAATCCCGAGGTAACCAGGCCCAGCTTGGCCTGAACGCAAAACGTCAAACGGGACAAGCTTGACAAGCCTGACAAGCCCTATAAGCTTTATATGCTTCATGAACTCCGGTTATCAAGCGGTGATGCGGCTGGCTCAGGAGAGACCTGACCTCTTGCCTGCCGTCCGATCGAGCTTGCGTCGCGCTGACGCGGCCGTGCCATACGGTGGGGAGTTCGCCGGTTCCTGGGTGCTCCAGGACCTTGGAAGCTGGCTGCCTGGACTTCGAACGTTACGAGCAGCAGGAATACTCGAGAAGGCGGGCGAGTCAACTCGGGGCGGTAACCGAGCCTATTACAGAATGCCGGATCGAGACGGCGTTCGACGTGCCCTAGATGAGCTCGAATCGCTAGGCTGAGTCGTTCTGGAAACAACCCTTAACGGCTCCCCCGACGAAGCGGCAGACGTAAACGCCTCAGTTCTTTTGTCACCTTGCGGAACGTATCGGTATTCACTAAACCGCCACTGGAGCCAGGGCCCGACAGTGCTCTTTGTGATGCTCAACCCGTCCACGGCCGACGCCTCCCGAGATGACCCCACCATCCGCAGATGTGTGGGTTTCGCGAAGGCTTGGGGCTTCGGCGCCCTATCCGTCGCAAATCTATTCGCCTTGCGTTCGACCGATCCTTCGGTGCTGCTCTCTGCCCTGGATCCGGTTGGCCCTGACAACGATGCGATGATTCTCGAACTTGAGCGTAAGGCGTCGCTTGTCGTGGCCGCATGGGGGGCGCACAAAGTGGCCGCCCGTCGCGTCGCCGCCGTACAAAGCCTCCTTCCGAAGGCGGTCTGCCTCGGCTTGACTTCAAGCGGCCAGCCTCGCCATCCCCTGTATGCACCAGGCAACGCGCAGCCCTTGGCGTTTCTCGGTTAGCGATCTACCGGCTGCACGATGATCCTCCACCCGAGGTCAGCAGCGGCACCCGGTGGGCCGCGAGAGCGGCTCTATCGATAGCGTCGGTGAACTCGTGGACGTCTTCAGGCTTGTCCCAGTCCAGTATCTCGGCACCGCAATCCTGAAGCCGCTCAGGAATCTTGGCGCCGATGTCGACACGGATACCGAGGAGGCCGTTGCCCTTGTCGAGACTCTGCTCGATTTCCCACGCTACCCAATCGCTGTCGGCCGTTTGATCGCCGATGAGCACGACGGTCACCGACGTGCCCGACATCTGGTCTCGTACTTTCTGGCGAATGTAGTCCTGGTTTGTGGAGTCGACTGGATCCAGGAGATGCCGGCCGACGAATTCGACGTCGACGTTCTTGGCGTGGGACATGAGATTGAAGCCCTTCGCCTTCATCTGATCGGAGTGCTGGTAGCTAATGAACACGCGCCGCGCCATGGCGCAATTTTACCCCGCAGCAGGTACTGAAGCCGGCCTCAAAGTTCCGACGCTCCCGCAGCCCGGGCACCTCTTCAATAGGGCCTTGTTGCGGCTATCCCGTCCACAGGTTATGCAGTGCCACCACCCAGACGGTGATTCGTTCGGCACCGTTTCATCTATCGCCTGTTTGGTCGCACCAAGATAATCCGCTGCTAGATCCCAGCTAAATCCAGTGCTCTCGGCCCAACCTGAGTAGCGAGATCCAGTATGGAAGGCGTTGTACCGCTCGAGGCGGTGTATTTCGACGATGTAGTCCGCAGTCCGATCTGGCAGACCATCGAGTAACTCACGCAGTTTGTCCGCGTGCTCCTCCGGCAGGAGCCGAAATTGCCTGAATGGTTGGCGCACAAACTCACCCACCGATCCAGGAATACTCATAAAAGGCACTGGGTCTGTGAACCTGGCGACTTCTGCCGCAAGCGCAAAGTCACGACGCTGTGCGCCGAAAGAACCTTCAGCCCACCATTTCAGCTTGTAGTAACCGGTCAACGCGCGGCCGCGGCGCCGATGGTTGGTAGCGAAAAATATGAACTGAGCGCCGCGCCGCACAGCGCCCGCGCGTAGCTTTGGTTCGCAGGTCGAGAACAGCCCGAACGTCATGGTCTCTAGGTTCGGATCGCTCTTGTTGTTGCCGGGCAGGGTTACGGCACGTACCGGCAGCCGCGCCAGATCGTCACTGAGGTAGATGGATAAATATGCTGTCGGACCGCCTGACGCAGCCGGAAGATCTCGCCATGGCGAAGCGGGCGGTTGCGCAATGATTTGCCGGGCATCACTTGCTTTCACTTTCAGCCCGCAGCTTTAGCAAATAGATTTCGGGCTAGAGTTCATGCCGTAATCGGTTCATCGGGCAGAATCATGCCGACTACAGTCGCAAGCTTGATTCCGAAGAGCAGTAGATCGGGCAAGCGGTTCTGTACGTAATCTTCCACTAGCGACTCGTCAGAAAGAGCTTCCTGCGTCAGCCATGCGAGCTTCGCGACGTGTAGCGTGTAGTGACGGAGTTGTTCTAGTTTCGGCATGCCGATGACATCCGGATGATATGCGGCGTCGTGCCTTGCCTGGACTTGCTGCAAATCACGCCATGTCTCCGCAGTTCGCTCAGACCCGGTCGCGTCACCTGCCCTTGCGTCCGCGAGGGGATATCGCGACTCGACGCGGTTTAAGCGTCCAAGGTAACTCCCGACAGGGTCGAGCCCCATCCCTCCGAATAGACGCAACGACGTTTCCCGAAGGACGCGGCCTGCGTCGATAACTTCGGAGCGCTCTGAAGCTTCATTGTGCTCGGTCCGGTCGCAAAACCGCGCCAACAGACCTGCTGCACGCACTAGCGCCGGCACTGCTTCTCTAACCAGGTCGCCACGATCCATTTTCAACTGGGATCAATCGTAGTAGTCGCGAGCGTAAATCGGCCGCTAATTGGCGCAGCAACCAGCTTCCTGCGGCAGTGGCCGTCGCCCTCGTTCAGACGGTTGTACCCTTGCCCAGGTGGAATCGGCGCGAATGTCAGCGCATCGAGTCGTACGCCGTCGCGGCATCCCGCTTTGACCGCCGCGATACCGTCGTCGGAGCGCCAATCCGAGGGCAGGCCACTTTGCTTTGTGCTAATGCCATTTGGCCAGAAATCCGATGCTCAGAGTCGCACTGTCGACTTCGATCACATCTATGGATCGGTACTTGTGCCCGCGATCGCCGACGCAGGAATGGAGCCGCTTCGCGCGGACGAGGAGCGCGACGGCGGGATCATTCACAAGCCCATGTTCGAGCGGCTTCTGCTGTGCCCATTCGCCATTGCTGATCTAACACTGGCCAATGCCAATGTCTTCTACGAGTTGGGCGTTAGGCACGCCGTCCGGCCATACGCAACTGTCCTGCTCTTTGAGAAGGCGGGCCAGAGACTTCCCTTCGATGTTGCCCCACTTCGAGCGCTTCCTTACGAAGTAGATGCAGCTGGCCAAATTGTCGATCCCGCGGAGCTCCGACGGACCATCACCGATCGGCTCAATACTGCGCGTGATCCAGCACCAGATAGTCCGCTGTACCAACTGCTTGATGGCATCACTCCACCAGACATAGCGCGACTCAAGACGGACGTTTTCCGTGATCGTGTGCGCTACAGCCAACGGATGAAGGATCGCCTTGCCGAAGCCCGTCGGTCTGACGTAGATGCAGTCAGAGCCATCCAACGAGAGCTCGCGCCTGTGGCCGATCAGGAAGCCGGAGTCGTGATTGATCTCTTTCTGTCATACCGCCACTTCAGCGCTTGGCAAGTGATGATCGATTTGACGGAAGAAATGACTCCTCCGGTCCGCGATAGCGTTCTTGTTCAGGAGCAGCTTGCACTCGCACTCAACCGGGCGGGACGTGACGCGGATGCTGAGCGCACACTGGAGCGACTCATCGAGACATACGGTCCGAGCAGCGAAACATATGGGCTCCTCGGCCGTGTACATAAGGATCGCTGGGAACGTGCGATGGAGGCCGGTCGGTCGTTGGAGGCTGCAGCTCACCTTCGCCGCGCCATCGATTCGTACCGCCGCGGGTTCGAATCCGACTGGAGAGATGCTTTCCCCGGCGTGAACGCCGTCACGCTTCTGGAGATCGAGGCTCCTCGCCAAGACGAGGTGCTGGAACTGATGCCAGTCGTGCGCTACGCGGTAAAACGGCGCCTCATTGGAGCCAAGCCCGACTATTGGGATCACGCCTCGTTAATGGAACTCTCAGTAATTGCGAACGACGATGACACCGCTCGTCGTGAGCTTGGCGAGTGCCTTGCTATGGCCGAAGCGACTTGGATGCTTGAGACAACGGCACGCAATCTCCGATTGATTGGCAGTGCTCGGCAAGCTCGCGGCGCCGATGCCGCACTTGCCCAAGAGCTCGCAAAGTCGCTAACTGAGCGGGTCACGAAGGAATAGCTGGGCAGCGACCTCATGGATTCCAAAGCCGTCTCGGCGCGAACTCGCCTGCAGGCCTTCGAGTCGAGGGGATTCAGCGACGACCGACAATCACGCCAGACAGTAATTCCTGTTGACGCTCTTCAAGTACAGAGCGATCCCCGTTGTACCCCATCGCGAACAGGAGCTCCTGTGCCCATTCAAGTGAAATCTGGTTTGCAGTACTGACCAAACTTGTCCGGTCGAGGCTTACTTGGCGCTTGAACGCTCCATGGCTATAGGGTGCGTATACATTAGGTCCGTCAACCAGTTTTCTACCTTGGAGGCCAAACAACTCAGCTGTAACCGCAATTGATTCAACGGTTGAATCGTCGCCATACAGGCGCTTGGCGAACTCCATGATTTCGGTCAACGTGTATAGAGCATCGCGGACGAGTAGATCACCCTTGAACTCGGGATTCTCATCCGAGCTCAGCCGAAAGGCACAAACGAATAGCCCCGAAGATTGAAACTGCCATCTCTCATGGTATTGACCCCAGTCGCTTGCTGATCCGATTGCATCGTCGGATCGCTCGACCGTCCCAACATCTGGTAGCGGCCACCCGCGCAGATTGACAGTGGAGTTCGTGATCCTCTTGAGTAGGCCATCCAACGGAACCCGGCGCGTGATGTATGGGAATGGCTGGATAGTCATCTCCCAATGCCCTTCGTCGGACATCGCAGCCGAGTTTGAAACGGTATCGAGGAAGGCGGCGATGTTTCGGTCGTAGGCGCCAGCCGAGGCCAGGGTCGGTTGTTGGCGTCCCGCCAGAACGCGCTCAAGCTGGATCAGGAAGGTCTCGCGGGTTCGCCGCACTGCGCGCCCAAGGAGTTCGCGCATAGCACCTTCGTCACGGATCTCGATTGACTGAGCGCCGGCGGTTCGGATGTAGATCGCACCGTTTCGCAGAACAAGTTCCATATGGGGATCGCGTGGGTCCTTAGCCACCTGTACGTCCTTCGTACAGATCGCGGGCACCTCAGCAAACTCATGCACTCGGATCAGCACAAACAACGTTCCGTTCCGATTGACCTTGTGCAGCTCGAATGTGGGCACTGGTGAAGCGTGGGAAGCGAGCGCCTCATGAATCTTCGATTGATCAAAGGTCTCAACGTCTCCGGACCCGAGTCCAACTGGCTCGTAGTTGTCATCCCTCACGCCAAACACGATCCAACCGCCGTCGGCGGTATTCCCAAGGGCCAGCATGTCCTTGATGAGGCCGTTTCGCAGGTTGCCCTTTCCAGGCCAGGGCATCGCTGCCTTGTAGTCGCAGTTCCGGGTTTCGGCCCGCCGGGACAACAGCTCGTCCAACAGGTCGATCAGGTCCCGGTTTCGAGCACTCATAGCCGATTAACGATATCCGAACGCCTGTTCAGCTTCGCGGCGACCGACACCGTACGTGCGGCATTTCCGTACATATGTGAGGGATGCCCTTACATGCGCGGAGGGGTCGGGGTCAGAGTCTGACCCCTCCCCACCACCGAAGGCGACTTGACATCCGCATCCTCGCCACCAACAGCCAGCAGCTGAGACAGCTGGGTTGAGGGCTTTTGGTCGAGCACGTAGGCGAGCTTATGAGCGGTCCGCGCTCGGACGGGCTGGCCACGTAAGGCGGCTGCGAGTGTTGGACGTGATATCCGAGCACGCCGAGCCAGCTCGGACAGACTCCATCCCCGCTCAGCGCAGGCGACTCGGACCGCATCAGCCGAGAGCACGACGACCAAACCTGCGCGCCCACTCGTGACCCCGACTGGATTACTCATTGCGACCTCCTTCGCCGAGTGCATATGGGTCAAGCGCTTGACCTCCCTTGTGGAATCGCAGGGGTCCGAGTCCGGCCCCCATCAGCTGGCCAATTCGCGCCCCGGACGTTGTGAGATCGTTGGAAGGCGTCGAGGCCGCAGCTTCAGCTGGAAGAAGGGCGGTAGCAGCCGATCAGCGAATACTGCCGCGCCCTCATTCCAGGCTGAGACTGCAAGCAACATCGGCTCAAGGTATTGCAGGCGATCCATGGCGAGGTGCTGAGCTTCGACGTCGCGACCCCAAGGTCCGAACCAGGGCATGCCTCCAACCAGTGGAATCGATCCGTTCTCGTCGACCATGTAGCTCCACACTGCAGTTCCAACCGCCTTCGAATGGCCCGCGCTCCTCTGCTCTTCCATCAATGACGCCACCACCCACCATCGGGCGAGGCGCTTCGCTTCCGCGCCCCGCAGCACGAACTCATCCGGCTGAGGTCCCTCCAGATTGATGAGCGGAACCATCTGCTCGTCGCTCCAAATCTCAGCTGTTAGCGCCGCTTCGAAGAAGACACCCCAGCGCCTCGGACTTGATCGCGGCCAAGGTTGCTGGCCGAAAACCCCTGCTCGGAAGTTCTTCGGCGCAGCCGCCATCAAGAACATCCTCGGAAGGCGTGGAGTCAGGTCAGGAAAGTCGGTCGAGGCATCCCAAAAGTCCTTCTGATGCCGGGCCCATAGGTCCACGAAGTCTTGTACGACCATCGTCGTCGTCGCCTCAGGCAAGACAACTTGCTTGTACCACTGCCAGCTCATACGCCTTCACCTCCACCAGGTCGTCGTTCCCACCAACGAGGTTTTCCGATGCAGTCGGCCAGGGGCCGGCTGCCAGCAGGGCGCGAAGGCATGTCTGGGATGCCGATGCGCCCCGTCGATCCGCCGATACCGGCCCAGACCCGGCTCAGAGGTCCGTTCAACGTCAGGTCACGGCGCCACGCCGTCCAAACCCGGCAGCTCTCAACAGAAGTGTCGACCAGGCGGCGCGCAACGCCTTCAACTTGACGCCGCCGCAGCTCGGTCGGGACTACGAACAAGACGTGATTGCTGGACGCCTGCGGCCGACCGCGAAAGTAGGCGAGGTAGGCGGCGAGCTTGCCGTGAAGGCGTTTTGTCTGTTCGCTTCCCCGATCGAGCTCGAGATGGAGAAAGAGCTCCCGATCGCCCACGAGGAACCTGCCCCAGCCGTCGGGCGCCGGCGCCGTCTCCTCCCCATACGCGCGCCGGATGCCATGTTCGCCGACCCAGTGATAGAGGCCCAGCGTCGGCACGTGCCGCGTGGCCAGCGCGAGATCGACGAACAGCTGGCTTGCTTCCAGGTCATGTACTAGGTAGTGATGGCGCGCGATGGCATGCTCAGCCCGCAGTACGTACGGCCTTGATTCGTCTCCTGAGAGGCTGGCAAGCGCAGATGCGCCGCGGGTGCTTAGAAGGAAGATTGACGCAAGCCGCACATGGCCTGGGCGGATCACGGTGCGCCATGCGTTGACGAGGCCGTGGTCGACGAGCCACTTGAGGCGGTACTGGCAGCTTCGTGGTCCGTCAAAGAACAGACCTTGGATCTGGTGCCGGTCGAGATAGCGGTAAGAGTCCAGTGCTCGCAGAATCGCCACGTCTCGTGAGGTCAGGCCGACGTCGCGACGCCCATGGATCTGAGCGGTAGCGAGTCTGAGCTCGAGATAGGACCGTCCCGGAGACGGAAGAGGCTTCACCGAGTACGAGAGGTCCTTCGCATCGACATACGAAACCGGTCGCGAAGCCCTTGCAGGTTCAGCTCGCGAACGGAAGCGCGACATCAAGAAGCCATCTCCGTGAAGTCACCACGAACGCCGAAGCGCCGGAGGCGGGCCACCATCTCGGCTTCGACCTCAGCCCGCGGCCGGCCGTAGCGCTCCAGGCTGTGCTGAACGATCCGCTCCGCATTCAGTTCACCGAGCGCCGGTCGCGGCTCCAACGTGATCCCCGTGAAGACAGGTTCTGTATGCCCAGCGACGCAGAGGCGCACAGCGACCTGGAACCGCCCTAGATTTTGAAGCTGCTGCTCGGTGAGCGGAGCGAACTCGCGGGCCAGGTACCGCGCATCTTCGGCGCCGCATTGGAATGTCACCCGGGAGCGGGCGTTCGCGTCGATCGAATCGCGGGTCGAGTCTCGGAGCTGGCCGTAGTGCTGGTTCGCCATCGCCAGGTTGAGTCGATAGGCGCGCGCCTCGGCGAGCACTTCGTCGAGCGACTGCGGCAAATGCAGATAGGTCTGGAACTCGTCAAGGTAGAGGTTGAAATCGGGTCGCTCGTGCGAAGGCAGCGCGATACGGCCAAGCGCCGCTGACCAAATGCGGGCGACGATGAATGCACCGAGCAGCCGGCTGATGTCCTCTCCGAGGAGCCCCTTGGCGAGCGAGACAAGCAGAACGCCTCGGTTGTTGATGACGTCAGCGAAGTCCACCGTCGATCGGCTCTGTCCGAGGATGTTCCGCACCGTCGGCCGCAGCAGGTACGCCCGGAGCTTGTTGAGGACCGGGCCGACCATTTGCAATCGCTGGCTCTGACTAAGTTGTGCGTACTCATGCCAGAACGGCCGCAGGCCTACGGGATCATCGATGTCCTTTGTGATCGCCGCCCGAAAGTCATCGTCGAGGAGCAGGAACGGAACTTCGCAGATGGTCAGGCCGGGGACGCGCATGAGGGTCAGCACAGACGTGCGAAGAACGTCCTCGGTGCGAGGTCCCCAGAACTGCTGGTAGGTCTTGCGGAAAATGGCCACAAGCGCGTCACAGACAACCTCTCGCTGCGCTGGGTCCGGACACTCGAGGACGTTGATACCGACAGGCATGTCCCGGTAAGCCGGATCTATCAGCACAACGCGATCAGATTCGCTGGCGGGAATCCGCTCGCAAAGGTCGCTGATGAGGTCGCCTTTAGGGTCGATCGCCCCAACGCCGATCTTTGCATCGACGTCCTGGAGCGCGAGGCTGAGCAACAATGCGCTCTTTCCTGAACCAGTCGGGCCAGTAATCGCCAGATGCTGGCGCCGGTCTTCCTGAGCGATCTTCACGTCGATCGCACGCACGCCATCGGAACGGCAGAGCACAGCGCCGTCGACGTTCAGAACGTGCCGCGGAGCGAGTCGCGCAATTGCGGGCTCCATCGGGACCGCGTTTATCGGCAAGTGGAAAACGAAAGCCAGTTCGTCGGGAGTTAGTCGGATCCCAGTATCAATCGGCGCCGCTCGTTGAGCCACTGCCTGGTCAAAGCGCTTCCCCCAGAACACCCGCCGCGGTCGCAGGCTATTTGCGCCATCAAGGCCGCGGAAGCCGCCGACCATGGCGTGCAGCGCCTCTTTGGCGAGGCCGCGATTGGGCGCGCCGGTGCTCAGTCGGATGTCGGCAAGAAATACCGGCTTGAACGCCTTGTCCACTGCTGGAAGAGCCGCTCGATAGGACGGTGGCTCGTAGTGACCGCCCTTTTGTGGAGCCGACTTCGGAAAGAGAAACGGCAAGAAGATGCTGACAATCTCGGCAAGAGTGCTCAACAAGACCTCGACGAGGAAGTTCCTCCGAGGCGCGTAGCCCGAGAGTCGATCGAAGCGGCGCTGGGCTGTCGATTCCCAAGCGGGATCGTGCGCTATCGCGATCTGCAGCACCGACTCGGGCGCAGTGGTCATCCCGGCGATTACGGACTCCAGACCGCCTGACCCCGCTCCGCCAATCGGATGCAGCGATTCTCGCGACAGCCGCAGACGTGCTCGAGCGACGAACGGGCTGTTCAACGTCAGCGCGCCTTCCGGCTCCAGACGCACGTCCGCCCCTGGCAGTGCAGTCCCCAATGTTGCCGTGACGAGACGGATCGCTTGCTCTGGACAACTGCAAAAGACAGACAGTCTGTCTTCGGCGTAGCGGTACTCGAAGGTGGTCCAGGGCACGCCAACGATTAGCTGCTTCCACACGGGCGGTGTGAGCGCAAGCAGGCTTCGAAAGAAGCTCACCCAGGCCTCGCGGCTGTAGGCGCCATCGGCCGGCGGAATGATTCGAATCGCCGCACATTTCGGAGGCAAGAGTGCGCGCGATATCCGGGGGCCCAACTTGCGCGCAGCGATAACGGCAATCAACAGGACAGCCGCGGCTGTCAGCCAGGCTGCCACTGCATAAAGCTTTGCGCCCATCGAATTCGACGTTATCAACCACCCGGCCTTCCAAAAAGACCCCAGCGCATTGACGCTCACGCCGCCCGCTCCATAAAGGAAGCGGTCGGCATCGCCTTCAGCTGCTCCCTGGCCTGTCGCCATAAAACGTCGGCACACAGCCCGACCTGATCGGCCAGGTGGGCTGCCCACGGACCGGTGAGGAAGAGTTCGGCATCGGCGGCATTGGCGCGTGACCCGCACTGCCTGACCCGGTCCGGACCGTCGTGGCCATAGCTGACTCCGACGTAGTCACAGACAGCGAGCCGGATGATGGCGAGAACGAGCTCACGTGCAGCCTCAGCGCGGTCGCTCATCAGGAAGCCACCAGGAGTTGAGTTGCCTCCTCAAGCACCGGATGGCGCCGCAGTGCCTGAGCGAGTTTCAGCATGGTGCTTGGGCGCACTCGCTTACCGCGCAGCGCCGCCTGGAGAGTCGGGCGAGACAGGCCGGCGGCCAGGCGCAGGTCCTCCAGACTCATGCCGCGGGCAGCGCAGGCGGTCAGCACGTGGTCCCGCTTGATGATTACGACAAGGCCTCCACGGCCGATCAGCGGACGAAGCGGGTCATCGTTCATGGGCAACTCTCCTCTGGGATATCCGAGCGGACAAATCGCTGCATTTCGCGAGCGAGCCTACAAACCGACCACCTTCCATCCGCCTTCGGGAGGCCTTGCGGGCCGGCGACGGAGGCAACAGCGGGAGAGCTTTGAATTCGGCTTTGGAGGGGAAATCGGCCATCCACCTTCCGATCACCTTCCGTCCGTCGCCGGTGGCCTTCCGGGGGTTGCAAGGCGACCCTCCGCCTCACGCGAGAGGGGCAGTTCAGGCGTCCTCTGAGCTTCCTATGGGAAGCGGTTTTGGGGACGTTGAATTCAGCGGCGGCGGTGAAGCGTCCTCTTTTGAGGGAGGACGCCTCCTTGACAGCGAACGAGCCGGCACGCCGCACCGTCGGTGTCAGCCGCTGCTCGGAAGCCGGTGTGAATGCAGGCATTTCGCGAGCGAGCCTACAAAGCGGCCGCCTTCCAACCGCCTTCCGGGCGCCTACTGGGCCGGTGACCGAGGCAATCTGAGGGCGGACGTTGAATTCAGCCCGGGAAGCAGAATCTGCGAGACGCCTTCCGTCCGCCTTCCGACCGTCGCCAAAGCACCTTCCGACCGTCGCCAGGCACCTTCTGTCGGCGATCTGTGCCGTCGCTAGCACACGCCCATATGTCTTGAAAATCCCACCCAGAGGCCGTTCCAGAAAGGCCTAGAGCCTCCGGCGAGCGTCAGCTGGACGCCAGCGGGTGTCGTGTATCGGCACGGGGTGACCGAGACGAGAGGTGCAGAGGAATCTCCAGCGCGAGGTCGGCGAACTCTCATAGGGGCAGCCTAGAAACGAGGCGCACGCTGACCGCACGCTGAGTGCCTGCTAGGCGCCCGCTGGATCGAGGCCGCAGCCTATTAGGGAAGGCGCTTTGAGTTCAGAAGGTAGATCGAGGTCCCCTGTGCGCACGCTGAGCGCACGCTGACCGCACGCTGACCGCACGCCGGCCGGCCGGCTCAGTCGATGCGGCCGGGCAGCACCTCGAGCATCTCGGCAATGACCTCAAGGCTTTCGTCGGCCGAGCGAACGACGATCGGTTCGAAGCTCGCGTTATCTGAATCCGGCGCCAGGCGGATCTCCCGGTGGCGCCAGCCGTCCTCGTCCACCGTCTTATCCGATTCCCACACCTTCACCGTGTAGCTGCCCCCGTGCTCGGGGTCGGTGATGTCGTGATGCTGGAGGAGCAACACCCGGCCCTGGCGCGAACCCGCCACCGGGTGGCGGAAGAGGCAATACGAGCCGTTCGGGATGCGGCGGTTCATCGATTCGCCGACCACTCGGGCGACAAACAAGCCGGGTGCGCTTCGCCAACGGCCGTGTGGCACCACCCATGAATCGGGCTCTGGAACCTGCACCGCGCCGAAGCCACCCGCCGCGGCCGCGAGGGAGTACAGCGGTACACAGTTGATCCCGGGCCGCGCCTGGGCGGGCTCCACGACATGAAATGGCACGATCCGAACGTCGGGCGCAGCGGCCGGTTCCTCGGCAAAGCCAAGGCCCAGCTGCTCGGCTTGTTCTAGAACCGTGCGAGTAGCCTTCTCGGCCTTGTCGGGCGGATAGCCGTGTCGTTTCAGGATCCGTCTCACCATGACCCGCAGCCGGGCGCGGACGCTCTCCTTCGCCGCCCAGTCGATGCTGACATTGCGCCGGACGGCTTCGGTCAGCTCACGGGCGATAGCGCGAAGCGCTTCGTCTCCGAGCACCATCACAGCGCTGTCGTTCGTTTCGAGTGCGTCGTAGAACGCCAGCTCCTCATCCGTCAGCCCGAGCCGCTCGCCACGCTCTTCGGCCGCCCGCAGCTCACGAGCGATCTGGATCAGCTCTTCGATGACGTCCACCGTCTCAATAGCTCTCGCCTCGTAGCGGCGCACCGCGGTCTCGAGCATCTCGCTGAAGAGGCGGGCCTGGACCACGTTGCGCTTCATGCGCACGTGGATCTCATCATCGAGGAGCTTTCGCAGCAGCTCGGCGGCGAGGTGGCGGCGAGGCATCCCACGGAGTTGAGCCAGGAACTCCTCCGAGAGGATGGACAAGTCGGGCTTGGCGAGACCTGCCGCCTCGAAGATGTCGATGACACCTTCAGGGGCTATGGCGCCGGCCACGATCTCGCGGACAGCACGATCCAACTCCGCCTCACGCGGCACCCGGCTGTTCAGCTTCGACAGCGCTGAACGAACCGTCTGAAAGAATCCCACCTCGGAGGCGACCTCCTCGGCCTCGTCGCGACCGGCAGCGAGTGCGAACGCCTTGGTCAGCTCGAGAACAGTCTTGACAAAACGTTCCCGGCCGTTCTCTTGGGCCAGGACGTGCTCCTGCGCTTCGGGAAGCAGCTTCATGCGTGCCGCGGGGTCGGCGCTGAACCACTCGGCGTAATCGAATGGACCAAACAGGCCACGCAGGACGTCGACCTTCTCGAGCATCACAGCGACGGCTTCGTCCTGGTCGACGACAGGGCGGCCTTCACCGCCGCTGCGGGTGTACTCCACCACCGCCCGACGCAGGTCGGCGAGGATCGGGATGTACTCGACGACGAGGCCGCCCGGCTTGTCTCGGAAGACACGGTTCACGCGCGCGATCGCTTGCATCAGAGTGTGGCCGCGCATCGGCTTGTCGATGTACATCGTGTGGAGGCTCGGAGCGTCGAAACCCGTCAGCCACATGTCACGAACGAGCACGACCTCGAACCGGTCGTCTGGGTCCTTAAAGCGATCGCCGAGTTCCTTGCGCCGGGAAGAGTTGCGAATGTGCCGTTGCCAAGGGGCCGGATCGCTTGCGGATCCGGTCATCATCACTTTGATCGTGCCCTCCTCGTCGGAGTCGGAGTGCCACTCAGGGCGGAGTTTGAGGATCTCGTCGTAGAGCTCGACGCAGATTCGCCTGCTCATGCAGACGACCATCGCCTTGCCTGAGAGCTTGCCTCGCCGGCGCTCCCAGTGCTGAACGAGGTCTTGCGCCACGAGTTCGAGGCGTCTGCGGGTGCCCGCGACCGCCTCTAGCTGTGTCCAGCGCGCCTTGAGCTTCTCGACGTCCTCGGACTCCTCGGCCTCGGTGACCTCCTCTAACTCATCGTCAATGCGGGGCTTGGCGGCCTCCGGCAGGTCGAGCTTGGCAAGCCGGCTCTCGAAGTTGATGGGGACGATGGCGCCGTCTTCCTCCGCACGCCGGACGTCATACACGTCGATGTAGTCACCGAACACGAGCCGGGTGTCGCGGTCCTCCAGCTCGACCGGGGTGCCCGTGAAGGCGATGAACGTGGCGTTGGGAAGGGCGCTGCGCATGTTCCGGGCGAAGCCGTCGACAAACCCGTACTGGGTCCGGTGGGCCTCGTCCGCGATGACGATCACGTTGGTGCGGTCAGAGAGCATCGGGAACCGGTCGCCTTTTTCTTCGGGCAGGAACTTCTGAATAGTGGTGAACACGACGCCACCTGATGCAACCTGCAGGAGTTCCCTGAGGTGGGCCCGATCGCGCGCCTGGACGGGTGTCTGTCGCAGCGTATCGGCACATCCGGCGAAGACTCCGAATAGTTGATCGTCGAGATCGTTACGGTCGGTAATTACGACCAGGGTCGGGTTGCGAAGCTCGGGCTGCACGGCGAGCTTGCCGGCGTAGAAGACCATCGTCAGGCTCTTGCCCGATCCTTGCGTGTGCCAGACAACCCCGGCGCGGCGGTTGCCTCCCTGGGTCGCAGCCTTCACCGTCGTGGCGACCGCTCGGCGGGTAGCGTGAAACTGGTGGTAGCCGGCGACCTTCTTGATCGGCCCTTGGCGCGAGTCTTCGAACACAATGAAGTGGCGAAGCAGGTCGAGCAAGCGCTTCCTCTCGAACACGCCCCTGGTCAGGACTTCAAGTACGTTGGAACCACGCGGGGCTACCTGTGACCCGTCGACCGTCCTCCACTGATGGAACCACTCAGCGGGCGCGGTGAGACAACCCAGCCTGGCGTCGACGCCGTCGGAGATGACCATCAGCTCGTTGAAGGCGAAGAAGTCCGGGAGTTCAGCCTGATACGTCTGGAACTGATTGAAGGCCGACCACACGGAGGCATCCTTCTTGCCCGGATCCTTTAGCTCGAAGGCCGCGAGCGGAAGACCGTTGACGAAGATGACGATGTCGAGGCGCCGATGGCCCGGTTGGTTGGCGCGAACGAGCGTGAATTGGTTGACTGCCAGCCAGTCGTTGTTCTCCGGCTGGTCGAAGTCGATCAAGCGGACGGTGCGTCCTCGGATCTGCCCGCTCTCACTCACCTCGATCGGGACGCCGTCGGTGAGGTGGCGGTGGAAGCGCCGGTTATTCACCAGTGTCGAGGGGGAGTCGGCGCGGCGGACAATGCGGACCGCCTCGTCGATGGCGGCGGTCCCGAGGGTCGGGTTGATCCGCTGCAAGGCCGACCTCAGCCGCCCGTCGAGCAGGACCTCGCGGAAGTCCGGGCGTTCGGGCGACTTTGAGTCTGGGGCGATCTGGCCGCCTTCGACTGTGTGGTAGCCGAGGTCGCGCAGCCAGGCCAGAAGCGCCTCCTCGAGGACCGCTTCACCGCCCAGGTGATCCACGGCGGCGAAGCTTACGGCAGGTTCATGTAGCCTCCGCCGCGGTTTTCTCGGCCTCCTTGAGCCGAAGCTCGCCGGACATCAATTTCGGTAGCAACACATCGCGCAGCTGGGCTAGCGTCTCGCACTCGAGCTGGAGCCGCTCCTGCTTGGCGAAGAGCGGAGCGACGGTGCGATCGAAGCGCTGAACTAGCTCGGCTGGCGGCACCGCCAGCCGTGGACGCTGCAGCCCGTCAGCAGCGAGGTGATTGACGGTAGTGCCGTTTGAGTAACCGACGATGAGCTGTCGAAGGCGAGGTGACATGAGCGCCACGTATAGGAATCGAGTCGTCAAGTGCGAGCCTGGAGAGGGTTTTATCCGGAAGAGATCGGCGCTGAACAAGCTCTTATCGCCGAAGCGCTCCGGCACCAGCGCCGGAAAGCCGATCAGTAGATGATCGAAGCCCTGCTCGGTGTTGACGACGAGGAGATCGCCCGAGCGAACAACGTTGCGATCTTTGTAATCGCCTCGATAGTGCTTGGTGCCTTCGTACTTGTAGCCACCCCCCTCATGAATTGAGTCGAGGTTGTGCAGTGGAACGCCGTCATCGGCGAGGCCGGCACCGGTGTAACTGAGTCCGCGCATCACCTCGACGTGGTCGCCCAGCGACGCTACCGTCCACCCAGCGGGATCCCGCTCGGGATCGAGAATCCCAAACGATGATGCGAACACGGCACGCGCCAACTCCTCGAGCGTCGCGGAGGATTTTCGATTCAAGTCGATTTTGTCATCGATCGCCCCCAGCAGCGCGCAGATTCCCTGTTGGGTGTCGGGAGACGGTATAGCGAGGGTCATCCGGCGTTGGTCGCGAAGGCTGACGTATGCAGCCATGTCGGTCTGACCCTCGACTGCCGCGATCTGGGCTCGGAACTCGGTTCCTTGCATCCAGTAGTAAAGGAACCGCGCGTTCAGTACCTCTGGTCGCAGCGATCTCCAGTAACTCAGCTGGGGCGAATAAACAAACCCAGGGGTATCCGTGCGAACCAAAGCGATCCGGCCGACCGTGCCTTTGGTGGTGAGCACCACATCTCCCGCACGGCTCACCTTCGGTCCGGCCCGCTGCAGGAACTCGGTTCTCAGGCAGTCGAGGCCTAACTCGAAACCACCGTCAATTTGCGCCGCGCGTGCAAAGGGCAGTCCGTCCGGACCCAACTCGTCGAGCTTGGCTCGGTAGCCGTCACCGATCTCGATGACCCCGGCATCGATCAGAGCACTCGCGGCGAATCGAGTCCAGCCGTCAGTCTGCGGCAATCTCGTGTAGCGCCTCGGTGATGGCTTGCTCCAGATGCCGACCCTCGGCAAATTGGTCAGTCAGGCTGAGCTTCAGTCGCCCGACAGTATCGGCGAGCGTTTCCGCTGCCGGCGGGACTGCAGCGGCACCGACGTAGCGCCCGGGCACTAGCACGTGCTCGTTGTCGCGCAGCTCCTCGATTCCCACCGCCCGGCAGAACCCAGCAACATCCTGGTACTCGCCGGCCTCGGGCTGGCCCCGCCACGCGTGATACGTCCGTGTGATCCGATTCCGGTCGTCGTCGGTCAACTCGCGGTGAGTACGATCCACCAGCGAGCCGAGACCTCGCGCATTGATGAACAGCGTCTGCCCTCGCCGATCGCGCAGCTGCGCACCTCCGCGCGTCGAGCGGCCGGTCTTGTCCTTCACAAGGAACCATAGGCTGGCCGGAATGGCGGTGCCGTAGAAGAGCTGCCCTGGCAGCGCGACCATGCAGTCCACCAGGTCGGCCTCGACGACGTTCTTCCGGATTTCGCCCTCGCCCGACTGAGCCGACGACATGCTCCCGTTCGAGAGCACGAAGCCCGCGATGGCATGCGGCGCGAGGTGGTGGATGAATTGCTGTACCCAAGCGAAGTTGGCATTGCGGGGTGCAGGGACGCCGTAACGCCAGCGCGGGTCGTCCCGCAGCGCTTCCCCTCCCCACTGATCGTCGTTAAACGGCGGGTTCGCGAGGATGAAGTCGGCTCGCAGGTCGGGATGTAGGTCGCGATGGAAGGAGTCGGCGTGCTCGCCACCGAGATCGGCTTCGATCCCCCGGATCGCAAGGTTCATGAGAGCGAGACGCCAAGTTGTGTGGTTCGACTCCTGGCCGAAGATTGCGATGTCGTCGCGCTTCCCACCGTGCGCCTCGATGAACGCCTCTGATTGGACGAACATGCCAGCCGAGCCGCAGCAAGGGTCGTAGACCCTGCCCGTGTATGGCTCGATCATCTCGACCAGCAGCCGGACCACCCCACGGGGCGTGTAGAACTCTCCCGCCTTCTTCCCCTCGGCGCCGGCGAACTGGCCCAGGAAGTACTCGTACGCTCGGCCGAGCACGTCGCGCGAATGGTTTTCGGCGCCACCCATGCCGACGTTGCCGAGGAGGTCGATCAGCTCGCCCAGCCGGCGCTTGTCAAGACCGGGCCGCGAGTAGTCCTTGGGGAGCACGCCTTTGAGCCGTGGGTTATCGCGTTCGATGGCTTCCATCGCGCCGTCGACGAGGCTGCCTATCTCAGGCCGCCTGGCCGCGTCCCGAAGTCGGGTCCAGCGAGCGTCGGGCGGTACCCAGAACACGTTCTCAGACCGGTACTCATCGGGCTCTTCCGGGTCCGCACCGCTGGCGGCCTGCGCCAAAAGCTCGGCATGACGGGCCTCGAACGAATCGGAGATGTATTTGAGAAAGATGAGGCCGAGCACGACGTGCTTGTATTCGGCCGCGTCCATGCTGCCGCGCAGGGTGTCGGCGGCGGCCCAGAGGGTCGCTTCGAACCCCAATGGCGCCGAGCCGCTCGACCCGTTAGACCTCGCCTTTGACGATCGCTTCGGCACCTGCCGCATGGTAATAGCTCTGTCGACCAGCGGCTAAGTTGGCGGCGACCTAAAACTGATTGTGGAGGGGCTAGTGAGGATCACGATCGAGATCGATGATGAGGAGGTCCGTCGAGTTCTCGCGCCGTTGGTCCAGCAGGCGCCGGCTGCCCAAGTGCAGTCGCTGTCAAGGCTACTGAAGGTGAACGAGGTTGCCGATCGTCTCGGCGTCAGCCGCAACAAGGTGTACGAGCTGCTCTACACGGGAGAGATCCGATCGTTGGCTATCGGCCGGACGAGGCGGATTTCACCTGATGCTCTCGCCGAATTCATCTCCCGACCCAAAGACGACAGCTTGCATGTCGACCCACAACCTCGTCACGTGCTACCAAAGGGGGCTAACACCCGGAAGACCCTAGTTCCGTCCCCCAAGCTCGCACCGCCCAAGACGCAGCGGCGCAAGTCAGCTGACACGATCGACCTCTCCCCCAAGCCGCTGCCTCCTGAGCCGTCTCACTCAAAGATGAGTGCGGAAGAGCTCGAGGGCGCGCTTACCTCGATGCTCGAGAAGGGCTGGCCAGAAGACGTGGTCGAGCAGATCCGTACCGACCGAAAGGAAGAAGTGCATCGCGTCAATGTGCTGACGATCAACGACGCCGCCAGGTACCTGGGGCTGAGCCGATCCGGGGTGGAGAAACTGGTCAAGGCCGGCAAACTCCGCTTGTTCACGATCGCCCCAACCTACCGTGACGAGAAACCGGCGAAGCGCATACCAGCCAAAGACGTTGCGGGCCTTCAATGACGCGAGGCAAGCGGAGGGACTGGCTGAGTCAGCTTCCAGGTTGCTTACTCATTGATTTGCGCTGGGGGCCGTACCGGAGAGCAAATCACCTAACTTCCAAATGGAAGTGACAGTGCCATGTCCAACGATATCGAACATCGGCACAAACCAGGTGCACCCGAACGCAGACATGGCGAGTAGCAGAAAGTAGGCTGAGAAGCGAAGCTGCCGCCACATGGCGGCCATTCGTTAACGGCACCAACCAGGCCCCGGGGGTCAACCGGTGGGGCCGGTATAAAGTGGTGTCCAGCGTGATTGCTCGTTTGTCCGTGGTTTTGCCATTCGCGTTCGACGTTCCAGTTACGACCTCGCTGAAGCGGATTGAGTTTCAACGCAATGGCAGGACAGTGCGCCTACACCCGCCGGAACAGTCAGAGCTGCGCGCGCAGGTAGGCGAGAGCACGGTTATGTCGCTCTCAATGATCGCCCCAGCGTCAAGTCCTGTGACTTCGCCCTATGTACGGATTAATGGCTCCGACACAATTGCGGCAGATCTCGTGGTGGTCGATTTCGTCTCGGAGTCGTTCGACAGGTCAGCGGGGCAATCTTCGGAACGCGAGCAGCTGCTCACCGAGGGGTTCGCGATTGTGAATCAATGGCTCACTGCCTACCGTAACTTTATGGGTGCAATCCAGGTCGCGCCCGTGTCTCAAACAACCTCGTCATCACGACTCGACTACCTGGACGACGATGGAAGTGCACTGCTGGCGCAACCAGGCCTCGTGCGCGGAGCAGTCGCGGTCTACATGCGTGTGCAAGGGGTCGCCGGCCTTGCTGAAGAGGCGTGGATAGAGATCGCAAACCTTGGCCCTGAGTACAGGCCGTTTAGATGGGACGAGCTACTCGTTGACGCGGCTGAACTTCTACCCGCCGTAGGGCCATCGATCTTTCTTGCTTATGCCGCGTTGGAGATTCGGATCGTCGATGCTGCAAATGTGCTGGCCGTGGACCAAAAACTGCACGCCGGGATTTGGAAATGGTTTACCCAAGAGAGGGGGCTCCCAATGCGGCCCGATACAGAGGAACTCGCCAGGACTGTCTTCAAGCTGCTCGGCGGCAAGTCACTAACGCAAGAGAAGAAGCTATGGGACACATTCACTCAGTTGAGGAAAGCACGTAATAGCTTCACTCACGGTGGAGTGGCGCGCGACACAAACAGAAAGGAGATCACACCGGGCAAGGCCGCGGAGCTGGTAGCTGGCGCGAGACCTGTACTTGACTGGATCGAGGCGTTACTGCCGCCTCAAAATCGCCGCCACAAATTCGTTGCGACAACGACACTAGAGGTCGTTAGCGCTCCCGTTAAGGTGCAGTAATCAGTCGCAAACTTCAGGGTCCAAAATGACAGAACACGCTACGCCCGAATTCAGGCGCCGCTTCGCTGATCTGCCTCATGCGGTCAGGGATTGCCTCGTCGAGATCGCGATGTCGACACTCGCGGACGACGTCAACGACGGGCAGCACGAGATGCTTCTTCAAAACCTCATCTCGGTAGTTGACGCCAGCTTCGGCGAGGACATCCGGGTCGAGATGGGCTGGTGTCTCGAACGGATAGACGACTACCCGGTCGCCGAATGGGTCGCCAGCCAAGGCTGACACAGCCCGAGCATATGGCCGGGTACATCTGACGCGGCCATTCGTAGATGAACTCCAACGGCACGGGGCGCCGCGCGGCTCTTTCGAGGTGCGTCTAGTTAAGGGTGGCGAACATCCCTGCGGCGTAGGTACCTCTAGGGGCGGCGGACCACTGATGCCCACCGTCTCAAGTAAGAGACGTCCAGGCGCTGCGTGCCTGGAGGAACCATAGGAGCGACGTCGGCTTCGTACGTTTGCGCAGCATCAACCAGCGTCGAGGCGAGTTGGGCTGGTACCGTACCGCTGACCAGATCCATTTCCCAGCGGCGGCTCAAGGCAAAGTGTCGCTTGAGATCGTGATAAGTCAGCGCAATCACGCGCTTCCCAGCACATACGGTGCAAGGACACACCCACCCGGGCACACGTTCGGTGATGAATTGCCCGAGCGCCGGTGAAACATACGCATGTAGTGGGCGCATGTAGTAACGCGCTGGCGCGGCACCTGTCGATGACAGCTCGGGCCAATCGCGGGACTCGCTGTACCCGAGACCGTTGTTGAAACCCCAGAGACCGACCTTGTCCATGCAGATGCTGAAGAAGCCGCCGTAGAAGTTGACTATTGGGCGGGTACCCGCGAGCTCGGACACGGTCGACCACATAGCCCGGAGGTCCGGTTCCGAGACGCTCCGTTCATTGAAGCTGTGAACCCAGAAGAATGCTGTCGGCGCGAGCCCAACAGGGACAGCCGCCATACGCTCCCGAAGCCTTGTGACTGAGTCCACGGCGATCATCACAGAAATCGATCCGGCCTCTGGCAGGGCAAGACAACGTTCCAGGATCTGATCGTTCACCGTTGCCCACTGATCTTGACCATCAGTGACGAAATAGGGGGCAATCACGAACGCAGGTGGTCGTCGCTCTTCGGGACTCGGCTGAATGGCACGACCTTGGGCAGTAGCGAGCAAACGTCTGTACCGGTCGAGCTTTTCTTGGATGGCTGGAGCTCGTTGCCCGTAACTGAGTTGCGCCTGAATCACAGAATCGACGAGCTGCCTGACGGACTCGGGATCATAAAAGTCGGCGTTGAACGTGACCGGAGCGCGACGCTGGGCGTTGCCTAAACGTTGTGCGACCCGCTCGCCATGCCAGGCCGCTAAGGCGAAGTGGGAGGCTCGCGGTATGCCGATGGGGCCCTGGAACAATGGAGTACGAGGGTCGATGACGTACTCGACGCCGGAAGTAAGAACAAAGGCTGCGGTGGCGTCCGGGTAATACGAGGCGATAGTTCCGGGAACCGTCAAAAAATCGAAAGACTCCTGAACAGCCGCAGCGCGAAACGTGGCTTGATCAGAGTGGCCGTACGCGAGAAAGTGGCGCATCTCAGGCGAAAACTGAACCGATCACGCGTGCCCGAAGGTCGACGTCGGGGGTCGATCTGGGCGCGGGGAGCGCGATGAAGGCTCCCTTCCGCGAGACTGCGAGGATGCCGAGCTCCCATTGACGCGCCGATTCAGTTAGCTCGTCAGTGAGGTGTCGGTCGAGGACGGCGATGTAGGACTGGTCAGCATAGTAACGATTGAAGAAAGCCTGACCGATCGCACGACGCCGATTCGACAGCTTCGCTTCGATTGCTATCAACTGGCCACCAGCGAATACGCAAATATCTGTCCTCGAGCGGCCATGCGCTCCAACCTCGGTTGCATGGTCGGCGGCTCTGCCAAACAGACGTCGTACGCTAGCGGTGAGTGCAACGATCATCGCCGCTTCTGTCCGGATTTGGTCCATCTGCTTACTCATATTTGCGAAACAACCTTCCGAGCCGATTACGCTGGCCTATCTCCAGCACCGACGCGATCGCCACTCCGACCACCGCAATGATCAGCAATCCGGTCGCGCCATCGAGGGGGATAGCTGGCATTGAGATGTTGGAAAACACTATGGGGAGTGCGACCACAACAAGTGCGACCCCGCACGCACCTGAGGCGACCGCCTTGATTCGCGCCCACCAAACTGCAGAGTCGTAAAGCCGGTCAAGCAGGCCATAGTCGCCGTACAAATGGCTCAGGCGATCAAGCCGAGCCTTGTACCCAGCCCATTGAAGGTTGTCGATGAGCGTCTGGACGTCGGTCAATGGGTCGGTAGCTCCAACCGACGCCGAGACCTCACCATTGACCTCCGCGACGAGACGTGCCAGTTCGGGCAGGATGTGATCAGTATCAATTGAGGCTTTGGTCTGGGCGCGATTGGTTCGATAGTGTTCGTACAAGGCATCCGGCGCCTGCCATCCCCGCCGAGCGGTTTCCGCGAAGCCAAAAATGAACACAACGAAGACCGCTGCCGCGGCCCAATCAGCATGCTGAAGGATGCTCTCCAACCTTTCGCAGCCCCGAGCCTAGAGAACCTCGTCGCGGATCTTTGAGGCTTCGGCATATTTCGGATATTTCGTGTACACGTACCTGATTAACCGTCGCAACGGCATGTCTCCGTACTGAGCTTTGATGTGTCCAAGTTCCGAGGCGACCTTTGGATGCTGCTGCGAAAGCAGCTTTGCGACGGCCGCCCCGTCCTCCGTCAACCAGAACCGCCGCTCGACTCCCTCGCGCTCCTCTGGGGGGATTACTTGGGCTTCTTCGGCGCTGTCCAGTGCCTGGCCCTGGAACGCACGGTCCTCTTGTACGAGGCCGGCCTGCTCAAGCAGTTCAACTGCCTCGTAGATAGCCTTCGAGTACGGACCGAAGTCATAGGGCTCAAACTCGAACGGGTCTGTGACTTCTGACGGAATGGTTGTCTCCTGGTCAGCCAAGAAAAGCAGCTTCTCGAGACGCGTAATGCCGTCAAGACGCTGACGCACCGACTTCGTGCCGGTTGCCGCGGCGAGGAGCATCAAGATGAGGTCGGCGGATAGCAACCGCTCGGGAGCTGGAGACGACGAACTATTGCGCATAGAAGTTACGGCCTCCTAATTTGAGATCCCCGCGGCAACGTGGGCGTACGCGGATAACCGCGTTCCTACGCAGCGGGGTCGGCCGGGCAGCGGTGCGGCTCGTCGTCAACCGGCGCTGCCAAACACATGTTCGCAGATTCTGTGGGCAGCCGTCAAGACGTCGTGTAAAGGGTGCTGCACATCGCCGGACCGATTGTAGTTCCGAAATTCCGTCATTAGCGTCCTCCAATCCAGCGCCCGGAAGACCTGATAACGCGGGCCTCGACGCTCTACGAACCATGGCGGTGCTCTATGTCTGCGTTTCAAGGAAGCGCCGGAAAGGCGCCGCGGCGGAAATACGGCACCCCCGGCCCGACGTCTCTTTAAACGGCGACCACTGTGCGATCACCTTTGCGCGAAGCGGAGTTCGCCTTCGTGAAGCCGATCACCAGCCGCTCCCCGGCTGCCTCTGCCAGCCGGCTGAGCGTCGTAAGACTGGGCACGTGGGTTCCGCTCTCGAGCCTCGAAATGGCTGGCGCGGAGGTGCCCATCAGTTGAGCCAGCTGCTCCTGGGTGAGGTTGTGCTTCATCCGGAGCTGGATGAGGAGACGGGCAACCGCCTCCGCGCGCGCGAACCGAGCCCGGACCTTCCGGTACTGCGCATCCGCCTTCTCGTGGCGGCGGATGTCATTGGCAACGGCGGCTCCAACCGGGCTCACGCGACTCCGAGGCATACCCAGCATCTTACCACTTTTGTTAACCTGCTCCAATAGCCTAAGCATCTCTGCCTCGCGGCCGCGGAGCGTCGCGTCCGGCCGCGCGGGGTGGGATTCGCGGCCGGGCACCCATTCGTGTAACGAAGTCATTCCATCGCTCCTTTGCTACCTCAATCTCGCGTTGCGGGATCGCCGCGGTTGTCTTGGGGAAGGCATGGAGAAGGACGAACAGATTCCGGGAGCGCCGATAGAGGACCCGGTAATGGCTCTTGCCGTAGTGGCAGCGGAGTTCCCGGAGCTCGCCTTCAACCTGCGACGAGTGGGGAAACGGCAATGGCGGACCGCCCTCGCTGCACAGGTTGAGGCGGTCGATCTGGTTCTCGACCACCACTCTGGCCGCGAGCGGCTGCAGACCGCGCACGAAGTCACGCACTGGCTGCGAGCCGTCGCGCGCCCGGTAGTAAACCGCCCGCATTAATCCCATTCGTCCTCGACCTCGGTTAGAAGGGTGCACATGATTCGAAGTCTCGGTACAGGTCGCCCTTGTCTAGGTGGACGTACCGCATAACCATCACGTAGGTGGTGTGGCCCAGAATTCGCCGCAACCGTTCGATCTCCCCGCCCCGACGGAGGTACTCGGTGGCGAAGGTATGCCGGAACTTGTGGGCGTAGACGCGGAAGCCGAGCCGATGATGAAGGCGACCGAAGAGATGGGAGACGCAGCCGACCGTGACCGGCGTGCCGTCCGTTAGGACGAGCAGCCGGTCCGACTGGCACTCCGGGCGAAGGCGGTTGACGTAGCGGACCAGCTCTCGCCGCAGCTGGCGGCTGACCGGCACCCGGCGGAACTTGGCTCCCTTGCCCCGCTTGATCTTGAGGAAGGCGGCGTCGCCATCGTCCTCGATGTCCTCCAGGGTCAAAGCGCTCAGCTCGCCGACTCGCATCCCGGTCCCGAGCAAGATCCCGACCGCGATCCGTGACCACCCCTCAGTGGTCTCATCCAACACGGCCTTGATCTGCTGCGGAGTGAAGCTCTCCATCTCCTTCTGCGCCACCTTGGGCGCCCGGACCCGAAGGAACGACGCGTCAACCGGGTAGCCCTCGCGGCAGGCCCAGTTGGCGAACGCCTTCAAGACCTGGAAGTGGCCGTGCAGACTGTTGTCGGAGATGCCCCGCGACTGCTCCTGAGCCAGGTAGCGCTTGAATTCAAAGCCGGTCAGCTCGGCCAGAGTCGAGGCCTGGCCGTAGCGGGCGTACCACTCCATCTTGTGGCCGTACCAGGCAATGGTGCGCTGGCTGCAGCCCCGGACCCGGAGCTCGAGCAACCACTCCCGGACCAGCGGCTCCAGGCGGTAACGGCGGGCCAGCTCGGCCTCGGGGTGCGGCTGGGCGACCGGCTCCTCCAGCTCGGCGGCCGCCGACGGCACCCGGAAGAGGCGCTCGGGCAGCGCTCGCGGCCGGCCGGGCAGGCCGCGCGGGACAGCAAACCCAGGCGCATCGGTTTTTGAAAAGCGCATCGGTTTTTGGCTTCTGACGGTCGCCATTGAGACCTCCTTGAATGGCGTCTTGACACCTCTTTTCAGAGGCCCCGAAGACGCCGAAACCCGGCCCTGGGACCGGGTTCCGAATTCAAGTTAGCCTGGTAGGCCTTGCTCAAAAAGTTTCGATTGGTGCCGAGATCGGGAGTCGAACCCGAACGTCCTTGCGGACATCGGTTTTTGAGACCGACGCGTCTGCCAGTTCCGCCACCTCGGCGCTCGTGTGAGGAGCCTCGACCATACTAATTGGCTCATGC
>Ga0209648_10000289_pt1 | contig 37535 bp, 19 predicted proteins | sample GraSoi2013_115cm_FD_185830 | JGI IMG/M metagenome (GOLD analysis project Ga0209648, IMG submission 185830) | Grasslands soil microbial communities from the Angelo Coastal Reserve, California, USA - Sample 9_17_2013_115cm (SPAdes) (version 2) | ecosystem: Environmental > Terrestrial > Soil >...
AGACGCAGCGCGGACAGCGTTCGAACAGGGACTGGCGTTGCTGGGTGATCGTCCGTGTGCGCAGGCGGTGGATATCCTGACCGATCTCTCCCTGCTACACACGATCTACATGGGGCGGCAAGAGGAAGGGATGGCCTGTGCCCAGCAGGCACTAGAGATGGCGAAGCTCCTGGGAGACACGCGATTGGAGGAGCGAGCGCGTCGCATCATGGCCGAAAACCTCTCCCTGCATGCAGAGGCTCTCGGTGCAGCCGTGCAGTTTCTCGAGCAGGTCCTTGAGCACACGGAGGCGCATGGCGATCTGTCGGAGGCCGCCGAGTGCTGTCTGAACCTGGCGGTGGCCTCCTACTGGATGGCAGACCTGAGGCGTTCGCATGAGGTAAGTGCTCAGCGGCTCGCGCTCATTGAGCGCTGTGGGCAACCGCACCACTTGCGTACCACCTACACCTGGCTGGCCCTGCTCCACGCTTCACAGGGCAGATGGAGCGATGCAGAGCAGATGATCGAGCGAGCACATCCTATTGTCGACCACTTGACCAGCCCCATGTTTGCTGCCTTTCTCCACCAGATCCACGGTTTCCTGGCCTACCAGCAGGAAGCGTACCCGCTCGCAGAGCGCGAGTTGCAGACCGCACTGGCCATGGCCGAGCAGGATCGGTATATGGGCCTGGGGATGCTCATGTTCTTATCTGGTCTGCTCGGCCTCGTGCAGGCGACGATGGGCAAGCGGGAGGAGGCACGAGTCTCCCTAGCAAGCGTGGACGCCCACCTGGATCGGCTGCCAGAGGGAATCCTGCCAACCGCACCACTCCTGATCTGTCTCGCTTTGACTGCGCTCGCCCTGGGAGATCAGGAACGAGCGGTCCTCCTTTATCCCCGTCTGCTGGAATTTCGTGGCCAGCACTACTGGTTTCTCGTTGATCGCATCCTGGGACTGCTCGCCAGAGCGCGTGACGATTGGGAGACGGCAAGAATGCACTTGAGCGCTGCCCAGGCGATCGCTGGGCGCGAAGGCCTGCGCCCTGAATTCGCGCGCACCCTGCTCGCAAGAGCCACAGTTGAGCTCGCACAAGACGGTCAAGGCAGCGTCATCCATGCTGAGGAGCTGCTGCGGGAAGCGCTTGCCCTGTTTGAGGAACTGGGGATGTCCCATTCAGCCCAGGATGCCCTCAGTCGGTTACGCGCGCTTTCCTCTTGTCCAGGACGTCTGGCACACGCAGCGCTTCCGGCTCGTCTGACCGAGCGTGAGATGGCGGTGCTCCAGCTGGTTGCCCAGGGCAAGAGCAATCGCCAGATCGCGCATGCCCTGGGACTCAGTGAGAAAACTGTGACCAATTACCTCACCCACATCTTCAATAAGACTACCTGTGAGAATCGAGCAGCGGCAACCGCGTTTGCGATCCGCCACGGACTGGCCTGACTGGCACTTTGTTGGTTCTGGTCCTCCCACCAGGGAGGTTTCTCCCTCATTTGAGTCCGCTTCCCTTCCGTATGCGGCCACAGCATGACTGACCAGGGAGGTTTCTCCCTATCGCGAGCAAGACCTCCTCAATTAGGCACGCCTTGCAAAGAGGGAGGTTTCTCCGATGTTATTGCACCCCTCTGGAGGGTATACTTGCGCTAACACAGATCAAGCGACGCGTTTGTGGCCTCAGGATCATGGGTAAAGCAGCCTGAGTTCGAAGCCGAGCAAAGGAAGGGAAAGATGTATATTACCGTTTCCATGTATCGAGCGAAGGCTGGGCAAGAGGATGCCATTATTGCCCTCCATGAGGACTGGCAGCGTCATCAGCGACCCAAGACCAGGGGATACCTTTCGGGCGAACTGCTCAGGAAGGTCGAGGACCCCCACGAGTTCATTGCCATCATGCGGTTCGAGAACCAGGAGTCTGCGCACGCACTCACGACTGACCCTGAGCAGAATGCTTGGTATCGGCGCGTAGCAAGCCTGACTGAGCATCTGCCCATGCGCACTGGATATATCAGCGAATGGCAGGCGTCTCGATAGATGGTGTAGCGGGAAACGGGAGGATACTAGTTCCGGACAAGGAAGCACATGAGCAATACATCAGGCACATCAGAGCAGATCATCTCTCTTCCCAAAGGGGGAGGTGCTCTGCACGGTATTGGAGAGAAGTTTTCGCCTGATCCGTTTACGGGGACGGGAAACTTCACGGTGCCTATTGCTCTCCCTCCTGGTCGCAATGGCTTTCAACCGCAATTGAACCTCGTCTATAGCACTGGTAATGGCAATGGGCCCTTCGGTCTGGGCTGGAGCTTAAGCATCCCTGGGGTGAGTCGCAAGACCTCTAAAGGAGTTCCCATTTACGACGACACGAAAGACACCTTTCTCCTTTCAGGTGCCGAAGACCTTGTCCCAGTAGAAGTAGAAAAGACAGAGTCGAGCACGGAGAAGCAGACCCGCTCTCGCTACCGTCCTCGAACAGAAGGTCTCTTCGCCAGGATTGATCATTATCAGGTCGTTGACAAGGCCAGTGGCATGATCCTCAGTAACTACTGGGAAGTAAGCAGTAAAGATGGCCTGCTCAGCGTATACGGCACCCCTGGAGCCGCAGGTAACGACCCGGCGGTGGTTGCCAAACCTGCTGACCGCTCGCGAATCTTCGCCTGGAAGCTGACCTCTACCACCGATCCCTTCGGGAATCGCATCGTCTATGAGTATTTGCGTGACTCCGAGCACATTGGACATCATGACTGGGATCAACTCTACCTGAAACGTATCCAGTATGCTGATTATTCGGACGAGAGCAAGGCAGAGCATTTTCTTGTCTCGGTGACATTCGACTACGGCCCCCCTGATGGGGGTTCTCCAGACACCCGAGAGCGCCCAGACGCTTTCTCTGACTACCGGGCCGGGTTTGAAATTCGCACCAGGCGGCGGTGCGAGCAGATCGTGATCGAAACGCACGCGGAGGTAGATCAGCTCGTCCGCACCTATGGTCTGTCCTATCAGAACGACGCACTGAACGGTGTTTCGCTCCTCAGCCAGATCGGGGTCGTTGGCCATGACGGTGACCGTACAGAAGAACTCCCGCCACTGGCGTTTGGCTACACACAGTTCGAGCCTGAAAAACGACACTTCTCCGCTATCACTGGTCCCGACATGCCCGCTGGTTCGCTTGCCCGAGGGGATCAGGAGCTTGCCGATCTCTTCGGCAACGGGCTTCCCGATATCCTCCAGATGAATGGAACGGTGCGCTACTGGCGCAATATGGGTGGAGGCAAGTTCAACCTCCCACGCGAGATGCGAACTGCGCCCGCGGGAGTGAGTCTGACAGACAAAGGGGTGCAACTGATTGACGCCAATGGCGATGGCCAGGTCGATCTGCTGGTCACGACCGAGGAAATCTCAGGCTACTATCCACAGCGCTTTAGCGGTTTGTGGGATCGCCGCTCGTTTCAACGCTACCGCGTGGCTCCCAGTTTCGACCTGAAAGATCCCGAGGTCAAAATGGTGGACCTGGACGGCGATGGTGTCACCGATGCTATCCGCTCAGGAACCCGCCTGGAATGCTTCTTTAATGATGCTCATGAAGGATGGACGAAAACCCGCTGGGTCGAGCGCCAGGCACTGGAGGTCTTTCCTAACGTCAACTTCTCTGATCCGCGTGTCAAATGGGGTGACATGACGGGCGACGGGCTGCAAGACATTGTGCTCGTCTACAACGGTATCGTTCAGTACTGGCCCTCCCTTGGTCACGGAGAGTGGGGACCACGCATCACCATGCAGAACAGCCCCCACTTTCCCTATAACTACGATCCCAAGCGTATCCTGGTCGGCGATGTGGATGGCGATGGTCTGGCTGATATCGTCTATGTCGACGATACCAGGGTCACGCTCTGGATCAACCAGAGTGGGAACAGGTGGAGTGATCGTATTGTTATCGAGGGCACCCCACCCGTGTCTGACATGGACGCTGTCCGCCTGGATGACATGCTTGGCACCGGGATCAGGGGTGTGCTGTGGAGCAGTGATGCCAATGGACTATCCCGTGCGAATATGTTCTTTCTCGATTTTACGGGTGGTACCAAACCCTATGTACTGAACCAGATGGACAACCACATGGGCGCCGTGACTCGTACAGGTTATGCTCCTTCCACCCACTTCTACCTGGAGGACGAGAAATGTATCGCGACCCGCTGGAAAACAACACTGCCGTTCCCCGTACAGGTGGTGGCACGTGTCGAAGTGATCGATGCCATCTCCGGCGGCAAGCTCACCACCGAATATAGCTACCATCATGGCTACTGGGACGGGGCAGAGCGCGAGTTCCGAGGTTTCGGGCGGGTAGATCAGCGGGATACCGAAGTGTTTGACGAATTCCATACAGCGGGTCTTCACTCGCAAGACCGTCCGTTCAACGCTGTCCCAGTTGAGTTCTTCTCACCGCCAACGGAAACCCGCACCTGGTTTCACCAGGGGCCTATCGGCGATGAGTTCGGGGACTGGACGGAGACAGACTTCAGTGATGAGTTCTGGCCAGGCGACACGCAGGTACTCACACGCCCGCCATCTGTTGTGAATTTTCTAAATGCGTTGCCACGTCGTGTAAAGCGTGATGCGGTACGGGCCATGCGTGGTCGCATCCTGCGGACAGAACTCTATGCCCTTGATGGCACAGAACGCCAGGACCGCCCCTATACCGTCACGGAACAGCTGCACAGTGTGCGTGAAGAGAGCCCACCCGGCTCCGGGGAAGCGCAGGATCGATTGCATATCTTCTTTCCCCACACGCTAGCAGAACGCACCACGCAGTGGGAGCGTGGCGATGACCCAATGCACCAGTTCAAATTCACCAGCAAGTACGATGAGCATGGTCAGCTGCTCTCGTACGATGAGTATGGTCAGTTACTCTCGCAGAGCAACATCGCCGTTCCGCGTGGACGGGATTTTCGTGTACCTGCTTTCTCAAGTGAGCCGTACCTCGTAATTTATACATTGACGACCTATGCAAGGCCTGATGATGTAGAGCACTATATCGTTGATCGCGTCGCCCGCATGACGACATACGAAATCCTGAATGATGGCAGTTCTGCACTGTTCGACTTGCAAACGGCCATCGAGGCAGGCACCGTGACGCGACAAATCTGCGCGCAGACCCGTAACTTCTACGATGGCCTGGCCTTCCAGGGTTTGCCCTACGGACACATAGGCAAGTACGGCGCTCTGGTGCGTACCGAGAGTCTGGTGCTCACCCAGGATATTTTGCACGAAGCATACAAGAGTGGCAGCACAGTACTCACTCCTCCTGAGGAACCACCTTACCTGGTGCCAGTTGGCCCTCCACCCTGGACCGCTGAATATCCACAGGAGTTTCGCGATCTCCTCCCTCTGTTGGCCGGATATAGCTATCAATCTGGCAGTGCTGACTCTGAAGACGAAACAGGTTACTTTACAGCAACCGAACGGCGCAGCTACGACTTCCACACCGACTCCAATCTCAAGGGACGCGGACTGATCTTGGCCAAACGCGACCCGCTGGGACCGGCGAATCCCGCTCCAAATACATATGATACGACCATCAAATACGATACTCCCTACAATCTCCTCCCTATAAGCATCACCGATCCCGTAGGACTGAGCACCACGGCCAACTACGATTACCGTGTGCTTCAGCCAAACGAAGTTACTGACCCTAATGGCAATCGTACTGTTGACGCTTTCACCCCTTTAGGACTTCTAGAAAGCACTGCTGTGATAGGAAAGAACGGCGAGGGCGATACGCCGTCCGCGCCTAGTACTCGCTTTGAATACAATTTCCTGGACTTCATCGACAAGGGACAACCCATCTTCGTTCGCACCATCCGTCGTGTTCATCACGCCACCGATACTACTATCCCCTTGCCAGAAATAGATGAAACTATAGAGAGCATCGAGTACTCCGATGGCTTCGGGCGGCTGCTCCAGACACGGATGCAGGCCGAGGATGTTCTCTTCGGTGATCCAAACTTTGGCGATGCCGGATTACCTGCCGATCAATCACTTCCTGTAGGTGATGCGGTCGGGCAGCAGATTGCACCAGGAGAGCTGCCGAATGTCGTCGTGAGTGGCTGGCAAACCTACGACAACAAGGGGCGTGTGGTGGAGAAGTACGAGCCTTTCTTCTCCAAGGGCTGGGACTATGTGCCCCCAACAGACGCCCAGTTCGGTCAGAAGGCGACTATGTATTATGACCCGCGAGGTCAGGTGATTCGCACGCTCAATCCCGACGGCTCCGAACAATTGGTGATCTATGGCATCCCTACCGACCTGACCAAACCGGATGAGTTCATCCCAACGGCGTGGGAGGCTTACACCTATGACGCCAATGACAATGCTGGCCGCACCCATGCCGTTGAATCGACAAGCTATCAGAACCACTGGAATACACCCTCCAATGTGGTAGTGGACGCACTTGGTCGCAAGATTCAGTCTGTGGAGCGCAATGGAGCAAATCTGGCCACCGATTGGTATACCACGAGTTCTACCTACGATATTCGCGGCAACCTGCTTACCGTCACGGATGCCCTGAACCGAGTAGCTTTTCGACACGTCTACGATCTAGCAAACCGCGCACTGCGGGTTGAACAACTTGATGCTGGTATCCACCGCATGATCATGGATGCCGCTGGAAATTCCATCGAGCAGAGGGATAGCAAAGGGGCTCTCATCCTGCACACCTACGATGTCTTGCAGCGCCCCGTTCGCCTCTGGGTAAGAGATGATAGCAACAATCCTGTTTCCTTACGAGAGCGACTGGAGTATGGGGATGGCAGCGATCCAAACCAGCCAGGGAGTGAACGCGCTGCAAATCAGGCAGCCAATCGACTAGGGAAGCTCTACAAGCACTATGATGAAGCTGGACTGCTGACCTTCGAGATCTACGACTTCAAAGGGAACATCTTGGAGAAGATACGGCAGGTCATCAGCGATGCGACTATTTTAGCGGTATTCACTCCTCCACCACCAAATTGGCAGGTATCGGCGTTCCGCGTGGATTGGCAGCCACCTGGTGGGACCACGCTAGACGATCTCGCCAACGAACTACTGGACGCGACGCAATACCGGGTATCGTCTACCTACGATGCTCTGAATCGCATCCAGTCTATGCTTTACCCGCAGGATGTCAGTGGTACGCGCAAAGCATTGCTTCCACGTTACAACCGGGCGGGAGCACTGGAGAGCGTAAAATTGAACGGTACGGTTTATGTGGAGCATATCGCTTACAATGCCAAAGGGCAAAGGCTGCTCACAGCGCTTGGTAATGGAATCATGACACGCCAGACCTATGATTCCAAAACCTTCCGTTTAGCGCGTCTACGTAGTGAGCACTATACAACACCTACGATGCTGGCGTATCACCCAGCAGGTACTGTGCTACAAGATTTTGCCTACGAGTACGATTTGATCGGGAATATCCGAAGCATTCAGGACCGAACACCTGAAAGCGGAGTGCTCAATAACCCGGAGGCAGGACAGGTTGCAGATCCGCATCTCGCGCTACTCCTAGTATCAGGAAATGCACTGATTCGACACCTTGAGTATGAACCCATTTACCGTCTCCACTCTGCCAGCGGTCGCGAGTGCGATATGCCACTACCAAAGCCATGGGATGATGTACCACACTGTTCCGACCTGACCCGCACGCGAATCTACACAGAACAGTATCAATACGACCCCGTCGGCAACATGGTGCAATTGCAGCACCAGGCGACCGGAGGCTTTACGCGTGTGTTCGCACTTGCTCCAACTAGCAATCGCCTGGCGACTATGACTGTGGGTACAGTGGTTTATGATTATGCCTACGATCTCAACGGCAATCTCGTACAGGAAACAACCTCACGCCACTTCGAGTGGGATCAAAGTGATCGTTTGCGGGTTTTTCGAACGCAAACAGGCGACGAGGAGCCCCCGATTCATACCCACTATCTTTATGATTCTAGTGGCCAGCGCGTGAAGAAGTTGGTTCGCAACCAGGGCGGTCAGTTCGAGGTCACTGTCTCTATCGATGGCGTGTTTGAATATCACAGCCTCGTGCGAATCGGCACGACATTGGAGAACAACACCCTGCATGTGATGGATCACGAGAAACGCATTGCTCTCGTCCGTGTTGGTAATCCATTCCCAGACGATAAAACTCCAACAGTGAAGTATCACCTGGGCGATCATCTGGGTAGTAGCAATATCGTGGTTGATGATCTAGGAGGATTGGTGAACCGCGAGGAATACACACCGTACGGCGAGACCAGCTTTGGTGGTTTTACCAGGAAGCGGTATCGGTTTACGGGGAAGGAGCGGGATGAAGAAAGTGGCCTGTGCTATTTCGGGGCACGCTATTATGAACCATCACTAGCAAGGTGGTGTAGTTGCGATCCCGCAGGATTGGTTGTAGATCCGATTCAGGATGAACAGGCGCATGCGAGTTCTCCGAAAACTTCCCTGGGCAGACAAAACGCTGTAAACTTTGTCAAGGGCAATGCCCGCGTAAAGCCAGCTGGCTTAGGACTTTATACCTTTAACTTGAACAACCCCATTCGCTATCGCGACCAAGACGGTCGCTTCCCGACAGAGATCGGTCGTCGGGATCCAGATACCCTAGCAACACACAGGGGGATCACTGCAATAGCTCTCATCGGCAAAGTAAGTCCCCAAGCGCTAGAGGATATAACTCAAGGTAATCTTCATGTCGATTATAATCAAGGTTCAGGTACCGTGGCTACTGCCGAGCATGGCATGATGGGGCCATACGATTTTCCGGACATATCAGCTAGGATGACCGAGATAATCATCAATCAGAAGATTGGCCGAGCAGCCGAAGCAATTTTAAAGGGTAATGTAAAGGAGGCAAGAAAGTTGTTCGGCGAAGCGACTCACACTGCTCAAGATAAGTGGGCCAAAGCCCATCGAGATGCAAGTGGGAGGCCCCTCATTTGGCGATGGTGGGATCCACCCTTGTGGACAGACGTTAGGCAGCATATCCGCTCAGATAAGAGTGAGCGGTTACACACGGATAACGTTGAACAGGCAGTTAAAGAAACTCGTAACTTATTTGATCAACTATATAATCTTGTAGAAAAAGGCGAGTATGGAACCGCTGCTGGCATCGACTGGGTCATGCAAAAAACCGAGCTAAGTAAGGAAGAGATTGATAAACGCTGGTATGAATTTGTAGGTAAGTAGATTGTTTCATAGAAAGACTTAAAACTCAATGTTTTCGAGTGAGTATGATTGAACAGAGAGATCTCTGGAATGATAATCTATCATAAAATCATTCCAGTTTCTAGAGAGTTGAAAATCAAAACTATATAACAAACAGCGCGAGCAAAAGGAGACCAAACCATGACTAATAAAACATTTCGCATCTCCGATTGGGGACCGACCGCAAGCCCTGCCGGTGTGCCCTAGGACAGCGAGCCGAAGTATAGGATAAAGATCTGATCTATGACGATCAGATCAGTAGTTCCGTCAAAGAGGATGTATTATGAGCCTCCACAACATGTTTGCTACTTATGATTCATTCTATGGCATGCAGCGGCCTTGACGAAATCCGCTTGCACGAGTTCGATAATCTCGCATTCTCAATCCAAAGAAGAGCGGCGAGCGTATCCAAGGAGGTGATGCTAATTAGAGAGAAGAGCATCTTCAGGGTCAAGATAACTGTTTTAGCAACCAGTAAGTTGAAAGTGTAGCCGTGTCCCACACAGCACATGGCGAAAACAAAAGGAGAAACCAATGAACTACAGTAAAACGACCGGTGCCCTCATGACCGGTGGGAGTATGACCAACAGTGCAATGGCCAACGGGAATATGGTCATGGCAAACCGCGATCAAGTCAAAGCGTGGGCTAATACAGATATCTGGCAAGATATCGACAAGGCAGTCGACGATGAGAACCAGCTCAAAGTTGCTGCTCGCTTCCTTCCGCCTTACCCCTTGCCCGGTGCAACGTCCGCACTACGCGGCATTGTCCATGCGAATAAGAGTCCTATCCTCTCCATACAGCAATCCGATATGATGCCGCTCATTGAGATGGATGTTCAATTCTCTTTGACAAATGCACAAGTGAACGATGAAGCGCAGTGGCACCTGGGCGTTACCCTGGCGCATCGTGCTGGGGCTCTTCTGGCACTCGCCGAAGACCTGGTGATCTTCCAGGGGGACACGGGTCTGAAGGATCCGCTGAATGAGCCTGTGTTCCAATTCGTCAAGACCGACGGATCTGATGCTGGTACAGGCCTGGTGTTTGCGGTTCCCGAGGCTCCCAATGATCAGGTCATTCCAGTCTTCCCTGTTGAAGTGACTGATGATCGCACTCAGAACAGGTATGGGGAGCATACGTTTGCAGCAATTGCTGATGCATTTGCACGCTTGCAAAAGACGCATTATGGGCGTTGTGCAGTTGTTCTTCACACCAATGTCTATGCCGATACCTACGCGGCATTGGAAGGAACACTGGCGGTGCCGGCAGAACGTATCAGGGGGCTTGTCTCAGACTACTACTACGTCTCAAGTGCTTTGCCTGCATTCACGGGAATTGTTGTCGCCATTGATGGCGATACTATGGATTTAGTGACTGGTCAGGATCCGTGCACGGAGTTTACCCAGGTGAATAACAGCCAGTGGATCTTCCGGCTGTACGAACGCATTGCGCTGAGATTGAAGGATCAAACGGCAGTGATCCGGCTGGAGTTCCAGCTGAATAAGAAACCAGAAACAGAAGGAGAACATAAGGCACAGAGCAGCGAGAGGCGATAGGGGTAAAGGAAGCAAACCACTCCCTCGTTAACATTGATGCCTAAAGGGCAATCTACGCTTCGAGCGAACAATGCAACCGATGTCGCCAGGTTCGACCAGGCCTCTGTTTGCGTTATGAAGAAGGAGGCAAGTCATGCGTTTTGAGCATGAAGGCATATTCCTGTGGTATGGCACCCCTGAGGCACCTGCTCCGCAGGAATCCGTTCAAGCTGGCACCGGCATTACCATCACCGTCGGCGTGCAGCCAATGAATGCCGGTAACAAAGTAGAGGTGCTCTACCGCATTAATCAGGGGCCAACGGAAAGAGTAGCCGCTAACTGGCTGCGCAATGATACCTATAAAAAATCACAATACTTCAGGACGAGTTTGCCTGCCTTGCGTGTTGGAGATACGGTGGAATATACCGCTCTTTGCCGCCGTGCAGGACGGCAGGTCGTACCAGCCGCAGAAGATGCTGAGCACTTTGCCTCTTCCTTTCGCGTGATCGATGCCACAGCTGGCCCCATACCGGAACCTGCTCTTCACAAAGCTATAGTAGCAGCGCAGGAAAGCGCATATACTGCCCCTGGAGAGGTTGTTTCGCCTGCTCACCCGACCTCCCTTTTGCCAATGCAAGGCCTGGCTCACAATGCGCCTGCGCAAGATGGCGCTCACGGTATCGTGACGCACCAGGTCGTAGGGCAACTTGTCAACCAGGAAACGGATGCGCCGCTGGTGGGCTTCACTGTGCATGCGTTTGATTTGGATGCTGGCGCAACGCCCAAGGACCTGGGCTACCAGATAACCAACGGCATGGGAGTGTTTACGATCGTCCACACGACGCCCAACGAACCCACTTCGAAAGCAGGGAAAGGAGTCAATGTCGGGCGCAGCTATCAATTGCGTATCCTAAACCCGCAAGCCCAGGAGATCTACCAGACCCAGCTTCGTGTCAAGACAGATCAGGAGCAAGTGAGTGAGATTCGTGTTCCAGGCCCAAAGCCTGCCCCACTCGCTTTGAGTGAACTGGCGACGACCTTGAAGGTGAACCTCCCGCAACAACTGCTGCCGACGTTGGCGAAACAGGGTATTCACTCTCTAGAGGATGTCCGTAGGGTGGGTGGCATACGACATCTCGAAGGGCTACCGGTTGCGGCAGACGATCCTGCGGTGCGGATGTTGGAAGCGCATGCCAATTTGGGCGTACTGTCTTCCGATGCCCAGTTCAACGCCGCGCTCATTGCGAAAGGCTTTACCGGTATACACAAGATTGCTCACACCCCTCAAAGCGTGTTTATCAGGGCGGTACGCGATCAGCTTGGCGATTTCAAAGCAGCACAGCTACACGTCCAGGCTCGTGCCCAGGTGAAATTCCTCTCCAATGTGTTGACACAGATTCGGGTTGACAAAGCGAATGGCTTCGACAATCCCCTTGCCGATCACGTGTCTGACCTGGAGGAACTTGATTCATGTGAGTGTAAGGATTGCCGTGCCGCAGTGAGTCCCGCAGCATACCTGCTAGACCTGCTCGACTTTGCGATCCAAAAGCTTACAGATTCAAATTCCGGCAATTCGATAGACCTGCAATGGCTCACTGCGAATTTTCATCAACCCTTCGCTGACCTGGTTGTCTCATGTGATGCGGTAGAGACGCTCGTGCATCAAGTACGCATCTGTATCGAAGTCCTGCGCAGCTACCTACCTCCTGGTACTGAGTTTCCTGGAGAGAGCGAGTATCGGCAAGAGGCCTATCAAGCACTCCTGAGCAAGATCGGCACCTCCTACGAGGAGATTCGCCTGGCCCGCACTGACAAAGCCGAAAAGCGCCTAGCTCTGGCAGATCGACTCGGTATAGAACTTGACACACCACGGCCTGACCATTTAGATACACTCTTTCTCGACCCGGCAACGATCACTGAAGAGAATCTGGAGGAGCTATTTGGCCTGGTGGACACGACGCGCAACCCGCTTTCCGATGGCACCAAGACGGGTGATCCCCAGGGACAAATTACTCGCTGGAACCTCGAGGGCGTTCAATGGGGGAGAAATACTGACCCAGATGGGATTATCTACCTGAGCCTGCGGAATGTTGGCCATTATGATTTCACGATCGAGCTGTACCGTGACCAATCCAGAACGGCTCAGTCTCTGGTGGCAGCCGGAGAGTTTCCTACAACAGACGCGATCGTGTCGGCAAGGAACGACAGTGGTCTCTCGGGCAGCTTTGAGATTGCCTACACAAAGGACAGCAGCGAAATCGCGATCTCGGTTGTGCCCGCCTTCCTGAGCTGGCGCTTGAAGCATTTGCGAACACTATGGAAAGCTCAGGATCGGCCTCCCCTGCCAAATGAAGGCCTGCCCATCATCGACCCTGATGTGATTGGCCCCGACGATTTCCGTAAACCCAATCCGGGAGAGCCGTACTTTGATCTCTGGCAAGTGCGACGCAAGGCGGTGGATGACAGCATCGCGAAACTCGCAAATGATTATCAAGCGCAAGGGCTCACGTTTATCCTGCAGGATGCCCTGACAACTCCTCCAAACCCACTGCCGGATCTGAACGCACTCCTGGATTCGTTGAATACAGGCAACGATATCAAAAAGACAAAGGCGACTATTACAAACACTCTGCACCTGACTATTGAGAGCTTTCATCGACTCATGGCGATCAAAGCGAAGATCGATGCGAAGCCGCCGGGAGACCCCGCTGAGTTGCAGGAACTGTACGCAATTCTAGCTCAGGCCAAGAAAGTAAAGTTGTTCCCAAGCTGGATCGCAGAAGAGCAGACAAAAAACGAAGAACAGACAAACAAAATTGTCCTCGGTCCCGATCAATTCTGGATTGCGCTGAAGGAGCCTAGCTTACGCCCATGGTTGGCAACGACAGAGGCTCGCCAGGCGTGGCAACAGGCGTTGCGTCTCCGTAGCCAGCCTCCAATTATCGATCCAGCCTTGATTGGCCCTCAGGATCTCAAGGATACCACCTCTAACGATCCGGCTACGCCGCTCTTGCAGCAACGGTTCAACAGACTGAGAATGCTCGCATATGCATGGATAAAAATCGTGAAAGATATCGATGGGCTTATCGCGAATGTGCTTGGAGCACCTGCGACAGAGTTGCTCGACCTGGCGGATCGACGCACAAAGGGTGAAGACATCAGTCCGCGCCTCGATCAACTGAGCATCGACCTTGATGCGTTTGTCCGTCTCCTGCGCCTGCGTGACCTCGTCTTGAGCGACTCGCCACTCCTCGAGGAGGAACGGGAAGAGATTGTCTTGATCCTGCTTCAAACGTGGAAGCGCCGACAGTTCGCCAACTGGAGAGACCAGGAAGAGCAGCAGGGCATCTTGCTAGGTCCGGATTCTTTTGTCATTCCGCCCCTCTCACTCCTTCCATCCATACCAGCGCCAACATTTGTGTTGCAGAAGTGGGTCGCAACCCAGGAAGCTCGCAGCACCTGGCAGGATACTCTTCAAGCCCACATCGACCAGCAGCAGGCCGTAAAAGACGCACTGCGCGCTGCCGTCGATACCTGTGAGGAAGAGACGTTGCCGATCCTTCGTGATGTGCTCCTGATGGCGGTTGGCCCGGCTGACGCTGATCTCCAAGGTAAGGCCAAGTGGTTTACCACGAATCTGCTCATCGATGCACAGGTCAATGGCTGCCAGAAGACGACGCGCATTGCTCAGGCCATCGAGACGGTACAAGGCCTACTGTTCGCGATACGCACCGGCCAGATGCCCGGTAATACTACTGGTATTCCTGATCCGACGATTTTTGACGAGGAGTGGAACTGGATCGGCTCCTATGCTGCATGGCGGGCGGCGATGTTCATCTTCCTTTACCCGGAAAACGTCCTGATACCTACACTAAGGATGCGAGAACGGCAGACACCGGCTTTCCGCAACCTTATCAGTACCTTGCGCCCAAACCGACGATTAACGCCAGAACAAGCCTGCGAGGCAGCTAGCACCTACTCCGACTACTTTCGGGATGTCTGCAATCTGATGGTCGAGGCCTCTTGCATCGCTCGCACGCTCATTAGCAGTGGTGATTGCCGGAACAAGACGATGGCCCAGGCGGAGCGCCCACTCTTCTACATGTTTGCGCGTGGAACGTCTAACACCGTCTACTGGTCAGCTTACGACTCATATTACGACTCACCTCCACAGAATCATTCAAGATATGATCAGACCTTCTGGGATACAGTGCCAGGACTTGACAAGGCTCTGCAGATTATTGGTGCCGTTCCTTACATACCCAGAGACGATCAGCACTCGATCCTGCTCTTTGCGAAGACTCAGGAAAAGGGGGTGCAGAAGCTAGTACTGACCGTCTACGATCTCCTCAAACAGAAATGGTCTGGAGACCTGATCGAGCTTGACCTTCCCCAAAAAGGGGCGATGTTCTCGGCGGCTGTTGAGCAACATGTTGGCCTAGGTGATCTTTATCCTAACATCCCGCCGCGCCTGGTCATATACATGAAAGGAGCCCCTGGATCGAAACAGGGGGACACCGATCTGGAAGGCCAGGGGCTCCTTTATACTCGTCTGCTCAACGGTGCTGCAACAGACTGGGAAGACAACGACTTTCATCTATTGACCATCGATAACACCATCATCGGCGTTAATGCGCTAGTAAACCTCCTAATCTTCTTCAATTTTTTGTTCGTCAAAACGCGAAATGAAAACTTAGTATTTTTGTTTCCTCCTGGCCCCCCGGAAGTCGAAACCCTCTCGAATCCGAGCACAATTGGCGCAGGTGCATGGGTTGGCGCGTTTTATAATCGAACGTCAGGGAAACTGTATGCGTTCCTTCGTGATGAATCTTCAGGAGCGGTGTCCTATGGTGTGATACCAGGTAACGTTGGGAGCGGACCGATAAAGCTTAACTTCGCGGGTCCTTCAGCCTTGCATCACATTGCGGTGCATAGTGGCGATGATTCCGTTTTGGACGGAAGCGGAAAACTTCTGGCTTATCAATATACCTATACAGGAGCGTATCGGTCCATATTCACGAAAAATGCAGGTGACGACCAGCTTCAGGAATTGGCGACGGCAGCTATTATGCCTATGGACATCGGACCGTATGACATTACCGAGCAACTCTCTGAGAGTGATTTGCAGCAGCGGGCATACTATATCTTTCTAGCCTACTTCTACACGCCAGGCGACCCGCCCTCGAACCGGGTCTATCTCGACGAGGCGTATTACTTCGTGCCCATACTCTTAGCCCTGCAGCTCCAGCAGGTTGGGCAATATATTGCCGCGTTGGACTGGTTCCGCACGGTGTATGACTACGCGGCATCGATCTGGCTACGCAACATCTGGTATGGTTTTGAACTGGAGAAATCACTGTCCCTCATATATCAACGCACCAACGACTGGCTCCTGGATCCGCTGAACCCGCACCAGATCGCAGCGACACGGGCTGGAACCTACCTGCGATTTACGCTGCTGGCACTCGTGCGCTGCTTGTTGGATTATGCGGATGCAGAGTTCACACGCGATACGGCGGAATCTATTCCACGCGCCCGTCGCCTGTATATGACGGCGCTGGAACTGCTTAATCTCCAGGAATTGAACCTACGCTTCGGGCAATGCTCAAACATCATTGGTGAGCTGGATATCCCACTCGGTGGAGAATGGACGAATGCAATCTTTTCTTTGAAGCAAGCACTTGCACGTATCCCAGACGTAAAAGTGCTCAGGGTAGTAACAGCACAGGTGCAAGAAGTGTTGCACGACAATGAGCCGGTGGAAACACGCTTTGACAAAGCGATGCAACTTGTCCATCAGGCACAGGCCAGCCTTCCTCCGCCCCCGACTATTGCTGATTTGTTAGAGCAGCGATCAAGCATCGTGGATCAAGCGGAAAAGGCTCTCATTGGACATCCTGAGATCACCGAAACGCTACACAGGATAAGTAATGTCGTAGGCCAGGATTTTCTGTACAGTGTCGCCTCCGTTTCTGGCCTTAGCAAAGATCAGTTAGTGAAAGAGCGCATAGACTTGCCGTGGCTTGCAACACTCACAGACAGTACCATGTCCCGCGTCATTGAAAGGGCCCAACCAACCAGGCACCGCTCACAATATGGAAATGTTCCATTCCTGGCCCACTTCACTTCAATTGCTCCGACAGCCAACACAGTGCATGCTGAGATAATGAAAAGTATTCCGCAGATCGCAGTGAGCCACGTACAGCAGTTTGGGGGAGGGTTCGTTCCTGGTCCGTCGATCGGATTTTGCATTCCACAGAATCCAATTCTGGTGGCACTCCGTCTGCGGGCGGAACTCAATCTCTTTAAGCTGCGTAACTGTCGAAATATTGCAGGAGATACTCGTACCTTGGAGCCATATGCGGCACCGACCGACACGTTCACGGGGCTTCCTGAGATCGGGACAAATCAGACAATCATTCTTCCAGGCGTCGGTATACCGACCCCAACACCTTATCGGTATGCAGTGCTGATCGAGCGAGCGAAGCAACTTGTCAGTTCGGCGCAACAGATTGAAGCGGCCTTCCTCTCAGCACTCGAAAAGCGTGATGCCGAATATTACACGTTGCTCAAAGCTCGTCAAGATGTGAGCCTGACAAAAGCCGGAGTGCGATTGCAAGACCTGCGTGTGACGGAGGCACAGAGCGGCGTGAAGGTGGCAGAACTTCAGCAGGAGCGTGCCCAGCTTCAGGCGGATCATTACCAAAAGCTGCTGGATGAGCCTATCAGTGGCCTCGAACTCGTCAGCCTGGATATGCTAAGGGTAGCTGCTGACCTGCAAATCGCGGCTGCGATAGCAAACTTTGTCGCGGCTGCGCTTCCTTCTTCGCAAGGAGCAGGACCACCTAGCTGGAGTCCGCAGGGTTCCGCGACCGCGATCGCTGGTGGACTATCGTCAATTGCTGGATCGCTCAGCACCACTGCCTCAGTTCTGTCCACCTTGGCGAGCTATGAGCGCCGTGCTGATGATTGGGCATTCCAAAAGAGTCTTGCGCAACAAGACATTCGGATTGGTGCCCAGCAGGTCAAGATTGCACAGGATCATGTGCGTGTGGTGGGCCAGGAACACAAGATTGCAGAGCTGCAGGCAGAGCATGCGGAGGCAGTCGCTGAATTCCTCGGCAACAAGTTTACCAGCTATGAACTTTACGACTGGATGAGCGGTGTGCTAGAGGGAGTGTACAGCTACTTCTTGCAGCAGGCGACCACCACGGCACAGCTTGCTTTAAATCAGCTTGCGTTCGAGCGCCAGCAGACACCGCCTCCCTTCATCCGGGCAGATTACTGGCAACCCCCGTCTGAGAGCGGGCAGTCACCTGACGGCAAGGCCCCCGACCGACGTGGGCTTACTGGCTCCGCTCGTTTGTTGCAAGATATCGCTCAACTCGATCAGTATCGATTCGAGAAAGACCAGCGCAAACTCCAACTGGTCAAGACCATCTCCGTTGCAAGCCTTGCACCCGAGGCATTTGTGCGCTTCCAGGAAACGGGCGTGATGACCTTTGCGACTCCGATGGAGTTGTTCGACCGCGACTTCCCGGGTCATTACTTGCGGTTGATCAAACGAGTGCGCGTTTCGGTCGTTGCGCTCATTCCGCCAACATCCGGCATTCACGCCACCCTCACCAGTGACCGTATCTCTCGCGTGGTCCTCGGCCCTGATACCTTCCAAACCGTGAGAGTCCAGCACGGCCCCGATTATGTTGCGCTCAGCTCACCACGCGAAGCGACGGGTCTCTTCGAACTCGATGTGCAGTCGGACATGTTACTGCCATTTGAAGGTATTGGAGTGGCCACGAACTGGGAGTTTCGTATGCCCAAGGCAGCAAATCTGTTTGACTACCGCACGATCGCGGATGTCCTGCTCACTATTGAGTATACGGCACTCAATAATTTTAACTACCGCCAGCAGGTCATCCAGGCGCTCAATCCCAATCTGAGTGCCCATCGTCCTTTCAGCTTTACCAATCAGTTCGCTGATCAGTGGTACGACCTGCATAATCCGGATCAGATCGCGCCGCCTGCGACACCGATGACAGTCCGGTTCTCGACAATTCGCGAGGATTTCCCGCCAAACCTTGATAATCTCAAGATACAACAAATCGCCCTCTACTTCGTTCAGGCTGAGGGCAATTCAATTGAAGTCGACAATGTGCAATTACAATTACACTTCACTCCCAAGGGCCGCACAGTACCCGTAGGAGGGAGTGCAAAGCCGATCGATGGGATCATCAGCACACGAAACGGCAACGGCAGCAGTTGGACCTCGATGTTCGGATTAAGTCCTGTCGGTGAGTGGGAGCTAGCACTGCCTAACGATCAACCAACAAAGAACCTCTTCAAAAATGAGGAGATCGAGGACATGTTGTTCGTCATCACCTACTCTGGTCGTACACCAGACTGGCCTGTGTAGTACGAAGATATATCATCGCAAGCCAAGGGCCGTGATTAGCATCACTTGCTCGTCGTACCCCTCTCGCCACCAGAGGTGCCTGCTTCATGCAGGGTGTAGCAGAGACAATGTGTCCCAGTTGATGACCCGTGATACTCCGCACCAGGCCATTTCAAACCTCATGCTCATGGAAGCCTCTGTTGAATGCAGATTGAGGATTTCACAGGCGCGAGGTTTCGTAGGTGAGTGTCTGCGCTGCTCGCTGCTAGATGCCTGCACGACCAATAGCTGAGCGTACATCTTCCTCACTCGGGGTGAGGTAAATCCCAGTGGTCGAGAGCCGACTATGCCCCAGGACGCGTTGCACCTCCGGCAACTGCGCTCCACGCTCCAGCATTCGTCGCGCGAGGCTATGGCGCAGCATGTGGGGAGTGACCGTTTCCAACCGTCGTGCCAGGTCCTGGAGTTCTTCACGCCGTTTGATATCTCGCTCACGTTGTGCTTCTGTTCGTAGTTGTCGCGCTGCCTGCTGCCCCAGGTACTGCACCGTTCGTTGTGCGACCCTCTGAGTAATCCCTGGCCTGGGTGGTTGCCCTTTCACCGTAATATCAATCCCCACCAGGAGCAATTCCCGCTCCTGATCACTTCCGATGGCAGGTACTCCTCGTGGACAGCGAACAATCTCAAGGTAGCGTCGTAAGAGTCGCTGCGCATCAGGATGGAGCGGAACGCGACGCGCTTTGCCTGCCTTGCCACTCCGTACCGTCAAGGTACCGCCTGCGAGATCAAGATCACGCAATTGCAGATCACAGGCCTCCTGGACACGCAACCCTGTGTAAATGAGGAGCGCTAACAATGCTTCATTCCGCATGCGGAGCAGCGCGTGCTGTTCAGTGCGAGCAGCACGGAGCAAGGCGTCTATCGCTTCAGCAGGCAGTGAGCGAGGAGCTACAGGATCAGTAGGAACATCTTCAATATCTCTTGCAGGATTCTCCGTGAGCAGATGATAGAGCGTAGCCCACTGACAGTAGCCACGAAGAGAAGCCAACCCGCGATTGATCGTGGCAGGAGCGGCGCCATCGTCACGTTGGCGGACCAGCCGCCAGTCGCGCAGATCTTCGTGCCGAAGCAACACCGGATCGAACGTTCGTCGTCGCGTGTGTTCCCACCATACAATGAAGTGTGTCAGATCCTGGCGAACAACCTTCAGCGTGGCCGGTGCACGCCGTTTCGTGTGTAAGACTTCCAAATACTGCTCGAGAGAAGGATGCAACTCAGGACTCCTTTGTGATAGCTCTGCTCATTTTACCACAACCATGCAGATTCTGCGACATGATGGATTGGAGATGAAATCACCCTGCGCATGCACCTTCTCCGACACGTCTCCCCTGTTTTTCCTGCCAACGTGCCGCAGAAGGAGAGGTCTCCGACACGTTCGACGTATGCTCTTCCATGCTTGAACAGGGTCGATATTACGACCCTGCTTGATAGGATGGCCGACTTGCATAATGAAATGGTCTCGTTGATCATGTGTCCACTGGCTTCAAATGGCTTTTGCGATCCAGTTGAGATGGTGTGGCCTCAATATCGATATATCCTCCTGCCTGTTCTAATCGTCGTGTGAGTACGCGGATGTGACCGCGCAATTCAAGGTTTTCCTGCTCCCACTGTTCGAGCAGAACAAATGCCTTCTTGAGTGCGGTCGAGGAAGCAAGACGCGCCTGCTCTTGCGCTTCTTCCAGTTGCGTGCGCAAGTGTGCGTTTTCCTGCCGTAAGGCCGCCACTTCTTCATCCCGCGTCTTGCGCGATCCCCGCAATTGTGCGCGCAAGGCGCGGAACTCTTCCCCAGCGATTTTGTACAGCCACACCGTAGAGATACCTGCTGCATCAGCGACCCGTTGTGCAGTGAATTCATTTTGGCTTGCCACCTGAGCATGGATTTCCCGCATCACTTCGAGCAGATGCTCTTTCCCTTCCTCAGCTGTTCTCCGTTGCTGTTTCATGATTCCTCCTCCGAGGTGGTGAGTTCGTTGAGCAACGCGCGACACACCTCTTCGCTGGCCTTCTGTAGCGCCTCGTTGCGGAGGCGTTCTGTGCGCTCGGCCATTACTCTATACTTGTGTGCTTGTATCGTCTTGCCTGCTGCCTCGCTCTCCCGTTGTTTTGCGCGGTGCGCCTTCGCGCGTTCCTGTAACTCTGCTTGCATCTGCACATCATTGGGGTCGGTCAGGAACCAGGTGCAGCCTTCAGCGGCGACCTCGGTGCAATGCATGAATTCCTGGCAGCCTGCTGGACCCTGGGGCAAGGCGCACAGGCCACACGAGACACGGTTCGCCTGCACGAACTGAGGGTTGTTCACGATGAGCGCTCGCCAGCGAGGATCTGCCAATGTCGGGGAGCCTTCGCGAAAGGCAGGATGAGTACCTGGTTCTACCAGGCCCAGGCACTGTTCCAGCCAGTAGGTACCCAGGCCATGAAGCTGGTGGTGCGCGATTTTCTCGCGGAGTTTCGCATTTTCCTGTTTGAGATGGTGCTGATAGATCATTTGCATATCGCGGCTGGTGTGGTTCAAGTCCCGCTGACGTGTGAGAGGCGAGATTGTCGGGTCCTGTGTCAGGGCAGATTGGCGGGTGTGTCGCGCTTGTTGTGTGCGCATGTAATACGCTTTTCCAGTGGCTCTCCCATCCTCAGTAATGTTCCACTCTCGAAAAATGCCGGGATGATGATGGTTCTGGCCTTCTTCACGGCTACCAACCAACCAGAAGAAGAAGACTTCATAGCTCATGGGCCTGGCTCTGTAGTGTATCTTCTGAGAGTGACGCCTTTGGTTGTGCTTGTTCAGGTGCTGGTAGGTGTAATCAGTATCGTACTCTGTTGCACGGGAGCTCTGGCAACGAGAGCCATAGGTCGCATTCCACTCTGAGACCAGGATGAAAAGATGCTGCTCTTCTGGTAATGCAAGATGTCGCACTTCGTCGCTATAAAAAAGAATGGTTTTGACACAGTAACGAACCAGGTCAACCCATTCCGGGCTCACATGCACCTGATTCTGGCGTCCATCTTTGTTTGGTTCAAAGCGGAACCAGAGTTCCCCGTCTTTTCCTTTTCCGCGCGCTGGATAAGTGGTCAGCGGACCGTCTGGCCCTTCTCCACGTGGTGCCAAAAGCAGCTCATTGATGCGGCGGCCAAGACAGATATTGAGCAGCAAAATACACAGTCGGAGATGATGGCAGCGATTGAGCACGCACATTCCGTCTCGGTGCAGTGCCAACTTATTCATGAGTTGGCTGATGACTGGCTCAGGGATGATGGCGCTTTCGTCGAGTCCCATCTCCGTGAGAGAACGGGGTACAAAGGGAGCAACAGGAGGCACGAGCAAAGGCACGCCGAACATGGTGTGCATCTGGAGCCAAAAAGACCGTGTGTCCTTTTGAAACCGTATTTCATTGCGAGTGAATGGTGGAGTTTTTTGTGGCAGGAGTGAAACCCAGAGGTCTTCAAAAACGCTGAGTGGTGCTAGATCGTCAAGTGAGGTGTATCCGTGATCCAGGAAGTAGTTGTCCGCCTTTTTGAGTCGGTGGGGGAGATCTGTCAAGTACCCTCGCAGGTCGCCGGGTCGTTGGAGGAGTTGCTGGTAGCAATGCCATTTGACAAACGGTTTGAGAAAAGAGTGGAGACGGCTAAAGGTGATCCGGTATTTCCCGGCCTGGGAGGGGGTGCCATGCAGCGCGTAGCGCCAGAGATCCCAGGTATCCGAAGTCAAGAAGAACAGCTGTTTCGGGTCCTGTTCTGATCCCTCTACAAAGGGACGCAGGACTGACCACTGCTGGGCAGCATATCGATGGACACCAACTGGTGTCGTGACTTCGTATGCGGGCGCCATTGTCATCGAGGACTCCTCTCTTGAACATATCGATAGTTCGCCAGGAAGCGCTCGTATTGGCCTTTCATTTGTGCGAGAAGCAGTTCGGCTTTCGGCATCTGGGCGAGTTGCTCCAAGTGTTGTTGCCGAAGGACGTTTTCGCGTTCCCAGGCTTCCAGGTACTCTGGTCCAGAAACGAGGTGTTCGCACAACGAGCAGGGTGGCACATGACCCCCATCGAGCTTGACACAACAATTCTGACGACACATCCCAACCTCTTGCTCGTGAGCGAGGCGAACGCCGAGGAGTGCCTGACGTTCTGCATCTGGGAGATCTGCGAGCAAGATCGGTGTGTGCCAACGGGCGAGGACCTTTCGCCCAAAGGTGTCAAGTGCATGATCTACCTGAGCGGGATGCTCAAATCGGTCATGCTGGAGATAGGCCAGTGTGGTTCTTGCATCGTTGTGACCCAGCTGTGCCTGCAAAGCAGCAATGCTTGGCAATTCATAGAGTGCGCGCGTGACATACGTTCGGCGCAAGATGGTGGTCCCTAGTCGGAGTGGTGATCCGGAGCGTGTGAGCCCATGCCGAGTACAAAAGTACAGACAGGCCTGACTGACGCGCGGGATAGTCATCCGGTTCCAGCGAAGATTTTGGTCTCTGGCGAAGAAGATCTGTCGTGTGCCAAGACGAGCGCGAATGAGGTCGGTCGCGTGGATGTAGGAGTGCATGTATGCTGCCACCACTGCTGGGATGACGGCGATTCGTTGCTTCCCTGGCTTCCCATGCCCCCAGGCAAGGGCGAATGCCTGGGGGCCGATTGGGGCAATATCATCGATAGACAAGCGTGCGATACTCTGTCGCCGGAGTCCTGTGAAGGCCATAATAAGAACGATGAGTCCAGTACCCCAGTACAACACCGGCTCTGTCTGTCGAACATGCAGGTCGGCGCATACCTGTCCGTCTGCCGATCCCGCCTGCTGTACATATGTCATGCCGAGCGTGATGTCCTTCAGACAACCATCGAGGACCTGGTCGAACTCCTCCTCTGACAGGTAGGTTTTGTCTGCTGCAGAATCGCGGAAACGGATCATCTGGAGCCACTGGCGTGCCAGCGCGTACTCCTGAACTTGTCGCACCATCTCCGAGGTGCTCGTGCTGATCAAGGCGTCGAGCAATCGCACCAGCATGGTTCGCGCGTGTCGCCGCACCTGGATGGATGCTTCCCAGCGGGACCAGACCTGCTGGAGCTGAGCCAGGGTGAGCGACCGAATGTCTGAGACCGTGTCACCTAAAAGCCTGGCGACAACAAGACAGCTTTGATGGTGGCCATGCAGCGTCGATGCGCTTGGTGAGGCGGTGAGCGCTTCTTCTCGCAAGAGAGGCCACGCGATTGCGGCAATGTCGGGGCGCAGCTGATCGCGTCGTATCGTCTTCTCGATGGGTGCCAAATACCATACTGGCTCATCCACATTGATCCACCCTCCCTGGATTGAAGCAGAGGTCGTGCCGGGAACCCGTCTCTGCTGTTGCTCGCGATATCGCATGAGCCTTTCCAGGCCATCCTCAAATGCGCGGAGCAGATCGCCGCGAAGCCTGATGAAGATCCCGGCCTCTGCACACACCCGTTCCTGTGTGTACTCTTGAGGCGCTATCCTGGCCTCTACTAACCGCTCAATAGCTTGCAGGATGTGCTGATCAGACAAGGATCGGCGGCGAGCGGCAATCTGAGAACCCGCCAGCCTCTGGACCGTCGCGGTGCAGCATCCAGCGAGATCGGCAATGTGTTGGAGGGTGACATCGCGTGGCGCCTGCGCTGAAGCAAATGCGGTGGTGATGGCCTGCTCAATATGCTGGCGCACCCATACTTGTCGCAGGTGGACAAACGCATCGCCTGGAAACACCCGCCTGAAGGCTCCCCGCTTCGCTGGCTCGCCAGCCAGCGCTAAGATCTTCTCGATCGTCAATTCGCTCACCTGTTTCGCTTCGAGAAAGAGCTGGTTGGCCGCTTGCCGAATGCGTTCCTCTCGATCGATGGAAGATTCGCTCATGAGAGCAGTTCCTTTCCAAGGCGAGCTGCCTTGATGAGTTGAAGAATCCGTGCATTTCCCGTTGCCAGGATGTCATCGACAAACACTTCCGCGCCGCCAGCGTAGGCTTCACCGGAGTGCAAGGAGGCATGGCGCATATTGGCGGTCACCAGATATGGTCCCCCGATCTTTTGCAATTCGTACCCGAAGGCGTGGCGCAGCATATGCGGCGTGAGTTGCTCATTCCAGGGGGGATCAAGGGCACCACGTAAGGTGTCAATAAGCGCACGAACGCTCTCCGCAGTCAAAGATCGTCCGTAATTGCGCACACTATGGCTCAGAAAGACGGCATCCTGTTCCTCAATGGGGGTAGTGGCAACGAAAGGACGGAAACGAGTCACATACAACCAGATGGCCTGTTCGACCGGCTCGTACAAAACAACTGGCAACCGCTCTCCATGGTGTCCTTTGGTAACGAGATGCAGGAGATGCCGTGTGCGGTCGATGTCGGCCATGCGTAGTGGGGTTGCCTCAGCTCGTCGACTCCCTGCGTAGCGCAAGACGAAGAGCAGAGCGATATTCCGGTAAAACAGTGCGCCGCGTTGCGCCTCAGGGTCGGCAGCATATGCTCTATCACCCGGAGGAATATGCTCCCCCCATCGGGTGTATGCAGCCTGGAGTAGTTTGACAAATTGCTCGTCTGGCAGTCCAGTAATTTTCGTGCGTTCCCATCGAACGGCATGCTCACGGAGCGTCCCATGTCTCGGGCGTGTGCGCCCCTCAGCTCTCACCTGTGCATGGGTGGAAGGTGATCCTTTGTAGCGCTGCCAGTCAAAGGTCTCTCCATACACTTCTGTGATGTCTGCTGCTATGCCATACAGCAATTGGAGAATATGATCGGCGCGTCGACGACTTCTGTGACGGGAACCGCTCAGGTACACGAAGTTGCCTTCGGCATCCTTGAACGGTTCCCCAAGCAAGGCGTTTTTAAAGGTGGTAAACTCTTCATGAGAAACGTCCAGGAGACCATATCGTCGATGAGCACAGAATTCGACATAGTATCGAGCTGCGTTGGCGAGCGCGTCAAGTGTCGTATTCGGCGCCGACTGGAACCGTCTTTTACGAGTGAAGACGAGATTGATGGGAAGAACAGGGACTCCCCCGGCAACCAGTTTCGGCATCGAATCGATTCGGAGGAGGTAGACAGGAGGCTGGAGCGCCATAGTGAGCGAGCGCATTGGTTGCATGTTTCGCATCTTTCCCTGTAGTCGCTAGATTTTTATCCTTGCAGAGGGTGTTGTTATGTATGACGAATCACCAGCAGTTCATTAACAAAGATAATTACAGAGAATTAACCGCTATCTATCACGCTGATCAGGAAGTCGAGGCAGACGAGCGCGGGCGCTGGTCGAGAGGCGGCAGGCCTCGACCTGCCGTCGAGTGGCGCTGGATGGTCTACGCGACGCTCGACGGCCACGATACCCCGGTCAAGCGCCATCTCAGATCCACCAAACAGATCAGCGAAGGCACCGGCTCCACGCTGGAAGCGCTCGAAAAGCGGAAACTGATCAATGTTCGCTACGATATCACCACGTATAACGGTCGCGAGATCCTGACGAGTGATCCCATTCCCACCATCCAGATCACCCCCTCCGGTCGAGCCTTAGTGCGCCAGGCGCTTGATATACGCGGAGGCAGGCAGGTTGTCGGCACGCTCCAGGAATGGCACTGGCGCGCCCTCGCGAAAGCGTACACCGCCGGAGAACAAGGCGTGCGCGAAGAAGGTCTTGGCTATGGCCGGATCGGATGGAATACTCAGTTAATATAAGCAGACATCAAAGATGATGTGTTCCTCATTGGAAATGGCTTCAGTAGCACACCCACTGGTATGTTTTTGCCAATTTTGATATCAGTGTAGTACATTCGTCATGAGGGAGTAGACACTTCCCTGTTATTGCGCTATCATCCACTCATCCACAGACAGAAGGGTGTAAATTTGCGAATTAAATGGGCGGAATGTTAAAAAATCACACAATTAAATGGGTAAGCAAGCAAACAATCTTAAAATCGTTCGTTTGTTGCGACTCCCGAGCAGCATGCTTTGTATCTAGAACCATCTCAGCAGAAACCTTTACAACAGCACCGTTTTTCAGGGAGAGTACGGGAGGTACACTACCTTCTTCCTCTACTCGTGCGAAAGAAACAGGAAAGGAGACCTTGATGGACCCAGTGACGACAGCCATCCTTGCCGCACTTGCGGCAGGTGCCATTGGTGGCGTAACGGAGATAAGCAAAACAGCGATCACGGATGCCTACCAGAAGCTCAAGGGCTTGCTGGTCAACAAATTCGGCGCCAAGAGTAAGGTGGTTACAGCCATTGATGACCTGGAGGAGGAGCACGATTCCAAGGGACGTCAGCTCACGCTGCAAGAACAGATCGCTAAAGTCAAAGCCGACCAGGACCAGGAGCTCATACAGGCTGCACAGGTGCTGCTCCGCGAGGTGCGGAGCCAGCCTGGCGGTGAACAGCGTATCCAAAGCATTGTTGGCAACTATAATGCCCAGGTCTACGGAAGCGGATCAGCAAGCGTCAACGTGAATCATCCCAAGGAAGTGTGATGCGCGAAGAACACCAGTCCTCTCCCGGCCAGAGCCTCATTGGTCGGTATAATGCACAGGTGTACGGAAGTGGCACGGCAACCGTCAACGTGTACGAGAGCATTGCACCTCGTGTGGTGGACGCCAGTACTCTGGATGCCGCCGCGCTTTCGCTCGCCACCCTCCCACTGGACCGACTTCCAGTCGCAGGTGCCCTCCCCCCTGCTTCACGGCTTCCTGCCTTTGCTCGCAACAATTCGTTTGTCGGTCGCGAGACAGAACTTGCTCGGATGGCCGACATCCTGAAAGCCCGCGACCTGGCGACAGTTGTGATCACGGGACTGGGAGGAGTAGGCAAGTCCCAACTCGCCAGCGAGTTCGTGTATCGCTATGGACAGTACTTCGCGGGAGGCGTGTTCTGGTTGAGTTTTGCGAATGCCGATGCCGTGCTGGCAGAGGTAGCCGTGTGTACCATTGCCCTGGGTCAGGAGCTTCGCCCGGATGTGAGGACGCTGCCGGTCGATGAGCAAGTCCACCTCGTCCTCTCCGGCTGGCAGAACCCCCTTCCTCGCTTACTGGTCTTCGATAACTGCGAGGAAGAGAGGCTTCTCGCTCACTGGCGTCCGCGCATTGGCGGGTGCCGAATACTCCTCACCAGCCACCGTGGGGTCTGGCATCCTGACCTGGGGGTCTCTGTGGTGCCACTGGACGTCCTTCCACGAGCAAAGAGTGTGGAGTTGCTTGGGACCTACCGCTCCGATCTCTCGGTCAGAGATCGAGAGCTGCTTGCCCAGGAGCTTGGGGATCTCCCGCTCGCGCTCTCTGTGGCTGGTTCGTATCTTCATACCTACCAGGAGAGCCGTCTCGGGGTTGCGAAGCAGTACTTGCTAGCCCTGCGCCAGGTGAGTCCACTCGAGCACTCGTCCTTGCAGCAAGAAGGCAGCATGTACACCACTGGGCATACCGAGCATGTGGCCCGGACCTTTGCCCTCAGTTATGAGCAGCTCAATCCGGAAGAGATAATCGATGCGACAGCACTGCAACTGCTCGCTCATGTCGCCTGCTTTGCTCCAGGAGAGCCGATTCCTCGCGATCTCCTGCGCAAAACGATGGGACCCGAAGAGGACGAGGAGAATGAAGAGCGCTTTGTCAAAGCGCTCGAGCGGGTGCATACCCTGGGCTTACTGACCGCTCAACAGGAGGGCGTGCAGCAAATGCACCGACTGCTCGTGGCGTTTGTGCAGAAGCATCTCACGTCAACAGGAGCCGCAACGGAGGCACAGACCGCCATCGAAGAAGCAGTACTGCGCCGAGCAAGGGAAGTGAATGATGCGGGCTATCCAGCGCCGCTGCTGCGCCTGCAGGAACATCTGCGTACCGTGACCGCTCGTGCCAGCGAACGTGGGGATGTCATGGCGGCGGACCTCGACGCAGCCCTTGGTCAGCACTTGCACATGATCGGTGCCTATCAAGAGGCGCAGAGGCATCTCGAGCGCGCGTTGCGCATCCGGGAGCAGAGCCTGGGGCCTGAGCATCCCGATGTGGCCGCTTCGCTCACCGGGTTGGCGATCCTGTACGCTGAGCAGGGCAAGTATGCGGAGGCCGAGCCGCTCTACCAGCGCGCCTTGCGCATCCGGGAGCAGAGCCTGGGGCCTGAGCATCCTCGTACCCAAATGGTTCGCGCGAATTATGCCACCCTCTTACGAGAGATGGAACGCAACACAAAACGAAGCGGCTGGAAAAGGATTCTTGATCTCTTTTCAAGGTGAGGGATCGTCTCGCGATTGCCCTTGGAGGAGTCTCGAAATCGGCCGTTAAGTGAGACAAACCGATCGGTTTATAGGGAGGCAAAGTACATCAGAAGCGCAAGGCTGGTACGAATGGTTGAACTATCTCAAAACCCGTGTCAAAAGAACGTCTCATAATTCAAGGATCGTGATGAGTAAATGAGACAAATGGCAGAGTTTATTAAAAAGGCAGTTTTGAGGCTGCTTGCTTACCCATTTAATTGTATGATTTTTTAACATTCCACCCATTTAATTCGCAAATTTACAGAAGGGAGCTATGCCAATGAGGGCAAAGGGGCGTACACAGGGGCGTTTTGTATCGCTAAGTGGCCTCAAGAAACTTGCCTCACCCCCGGGAAGCCACTATCCCCTGTTGGTTGTCGATACTACCGGGCTTCCTGTGTTTTTTCTCTGCGAGTGGTATCGTCGCCAGAAGGAGAGGAATCCCAGTAGAACCGCTGATACCTACCTGGATATGGTACTCCCTTGGGCAGGGTTTTTGTTACGTCATGGGTATGCCTGGAACGATCAACCTGATCGGATACGCGCCTTCCTCGTTGAGTTTTTCCGTGAAGAGGTTGCGTGTTTGGTCAGCCCGGACAACACACGAGAGGATGGCTTGCTCATCGAAACCACTACAGCCTCACCGCTCTCCAAAAGTTCACTGGGTGTCCTGTTAGCTGCGCTCACCTCTCTGTATGAGAGGCTCATCGAGGCTGGCTATTACGCCTACCAGAATCCGCTGCGCTCTGAAAGGATGACCGTTCTCAAACAGGAACATATACGTCAAATGAAGAATGCTGGTGCCCCGGATCATGCTGGAATTCGAGGTGAAAGCTGGCGGGAGACCAACCGCGCATTCCCGACCAATCAGTTTCGACAACGGCGTGGCAAAGTCTGGGAACCAGGAGTGGTCATGGAGCCGGATATCGTCCAGGACCGAATGCGCAAGGCGATTGATTTTATGGTCCAACATGCTACCTTTCAGCGCGATCAAGTCATCCTGTTGCTGCTGCGCCAAACGGGAGCTCGCCTCTCTGAAGTGCTAGAGATGACTGCAGGGGGGTATAGAAAGGCGAAACACGCTGGTCGGGCGCTGGTCAAAAACAAAGGGAGCCTGGGGCGCGAAGAAAAAACGATTTACTTCACCTCGTCGATTGAAAAGGCGCTTTTGCGCTATGTACGAACGGAACGGGCCCGGTATGATCCGCAAGGACGGAAGCGGCTTGAGGATCTCGATGATCACGATCCGCTGTTTTTGACCAGGGCAGGCAAGGCCTACACTCGTTCAGCCTTCTATCATCATTGGAAAAAGCTCTTTCTTCATGCCCAAAAACAATGGAGACGCGAGGAACAGGTAGAATTTACCCCCCATGATCTGAGGCATCTCCGTGTGACACGCGCGATCACAAAAATCAAAAAGGAGACTCAGGGAAATGAAGACCAGGAAAAGGAGTTGTTGGAGGGATTGAGCCTTCTGATGGGCTGGCGGAGTCCAGAGACCATGACAACGTACACGCACACCTTGAACAAACGTCAAGCATTACTAGGGGTCATGCTGGAAGATGAGGACGACGAGCAAACCCAGGATATGCTCATGAACGAGGAAGCCACACTTCCCACTGCTCTGAAGAGGCAGTCAGCTTCTCAACCCCAGCAGGCCACCTCGGCAAGCAGGGTCATATTGCAAACTCCTGGTTCGGGTGATGAAGACGATTGGTATGAAATGGAGAGGTAATCGATGGACCCGGTCACGTCGAGAAATGAGAGTGAGGGAGATACAACAAGCTCTGGAGAGACGACCCCCACAGACAATCACACTCAGCAAACGAGCAAACGCAAGCATGCCCATCGCTTTGTTGAATGGGACAGGCAAGACCAACTTGATGCCTTTTTCACCTGGCTTCCCACAGACCTCCATGATGCGCCGGGTATTGACTGGAGTAAACTCCCTCCACAGGTGAGGGGATACTGTGTATGTACGGCCAGTCAGAGTCCAGATGCAGCCATGCTAGCCCTTGCAGCAGCATCTGCCCACGGTTCCCTCACCACTAACTCACTTCTCAGCCTGGTCGGTGCGTTCTCTCGGTTGTTTGTGACGCTCCGGTCACAGTGCGGCCTGAGCCAGTATCCTGATTTACGGAATGAGGAATTGTGGCTGAAGTATGCAGTGTGGGCAAAACAAAGGGACACGACAGCGAAACTGGCGAAATCCTACGCCTCCATTGTCTCAGGCCACTTTCCTCGATATCTCCAACGCTTAACGTCAGCAGACCGACAACGCATGCAGCAGTACACCCTCCCTCCACTTCCACCCGATTTTCAGAAAAAGATGTTTCCTAACAAGCGCATCCGGGCGCAGCAACAGATCAAACGAAAGGCCCAGAGCGATATCCTCGTCCCTTTATATCCCGTGTTACGCCAGCTGGTCCGCTTCCGTAAGCAACTGGCAGAGCGAACCCTGCTTGCTATTCGTGAAGCGCGCTGCAAGGTGGAAGCAGGCGAAGCAACCCTGCCATACCATTTTCAGCATCACGATGCCATACCAAAAGTGAATCGTGATGCCAGGAGCATCTCGGAAGTACAGATTTTGGGACGCCAAGTCACGATGCATTTCACATTGTGGGACAAGCCAACATGGGTGGCTCATCATCGTGATCGCTACGCAAGTACGGTTCGTTCAAATGCGAGCACACACCATCGTTCTTACGTTCAGGGGCAGAACTGTTTCTTTGTTGAGTTTACCGGAGATCCCAAGGACCTCCTGTGGTTCGGAGACCTCATTGAACACCGCCTCTTGCAGCACCTCAAAAAAGCCCACGCACATACACCGGCATACGAAAAAAGTTGGCAGCTTGCGCGGCAGCTCGGGTTTCATGATGGGTGTCAATGTAGTCGCGCTGGGTTGTTGGGTTCCAGCGATATCTGGTTTCCGGTGGCGGCATGGCGAGGGCATGAACTGATTTTTGAGCCTGAGTCGCTGTATCGAGGGGTGCTTTTTGGGGCTGCATTGGCCATGATCTCGCTTTCCAATGGCAGCCGCGTCAGCGAGTTGCTCCAGGTGAGCTGGAACAAAGAACGACGCGTGACCCGGACAGAAACTGTCATCGTGCTTGGAGAAGATGGACGCCCGCTACTTAGGGAGGATGGCACTCCTCTGACAAAACAGGTCAAGATTCACCTCCAGTATTTGTTGCCTAAGGGGGCAAAGACCGAAGAAGAACGGCAACTCTTCCCCTTAAGTAAAGAAGTGATGAAGTTGCTCGCGGAAATCAAGGTGATACTCGAACAAGCCCATGGAGAGATTCCGGTTGTTCAGCCGACGCGCTCTAGCAGCAAATATGAGCATCTCAAACCGGAACAATACTTCTTCCAGTGGAGTGCAAGCCCTGACGGCAAATCAGGACTGCTCTCAGTAGATGATGTTTGCATCCTGTTGCGCTTCATCTTCCATGGCTTAGATCTTTTCACCACAACAGGGGAACCCATTCGGGTTTCGGCGCATATACTCAGGCACGTGATGGCAACTCATGCGCGTCATATTCGTAACGTTCCTCCAGAAGCCATCGCCTATTTCTTCTTGTATCATCGATTGAAACGGCTCACGGGACGTGAACCTTCTTCCTCAGAGATCTCTGACTACTATTTCCAGATGACTGAGGAACAGCGGTTTGCCCTTATTCGCGTGGATTTGGATGAGCAGGAGGAAATGGATCGACCGCTCTTGTCCTGCTCCCCAACAACCTATGACCTGGAGCACATGAACGAGGATCTCCGTGCCTCCTATGAGGTCTGGCATACATTACATCCAACAGCATTAGGGAACTGCGGGAATCCTGGTCTCTGCCCACGGGAGAAAGACCGCGCGCTTTGTTTGGATTGTTGTTACTTGATTACTGACCCAGAGCGAATGGGTGTGGCGCTCTCCTGGCGAGCTTCGTATGCAAAGCAGACAGAACAATTTGAGTCGCAAGGCAACTCTATTGATGCGCGTCAAGCGAGGATCAAAGTGCAGCAACTCGATGATGTGATCAATGTGATGCGCTTACAACAGCAAGCCGAGGCAGACGGTTCCTACATTCCCCTGTACAAAGTGTTGCCTTCACCATATCGTAAGAGGGAAGACGGCCATGAAGAAGCAAATTAGATCACGGAAGCCTCCGCGTGCGCCTCATACTTCTTCTGAAGCACAGCTGAGAGGGCTCAAAGCCTCGACAACTGCACGCAGACAGGCGACTGTCGAAAGGTTGCGGACAGCCATTGACGCTCTCAACGCGAAAAAGCAGGCCATTACCGTGCAGAGTATCTATGATGAGTGTGGTTTACACTACGCTGCGATCCATCGCAACCAGGAAGCGTTGACATTGTTCCGGGCCAACAGTACTCATCTCAACACGAAAAAGAAACGAGCAAGGCGAAAAGGCAATACGAATGACGAGGCTGCACCATCTCCTCGTGATCCGCTCCTCAACTACAGCAAGGCGCAACTCGTGGCACGCCTGAGAGCAGCACAGCAGCAGCTTCAAGACCTGGAACGGCAACTCGCTACTCTCGCAGAGACATGCTTGCAACGAGACGCACAGATGGCGGCATTAGAGGCGAAGTTGGCAGAGTTAGAGCCGTATCGAACCTTTGTCGAGCAGGTCCGCCAGCGAGTGCGGCAGGAAGAACACGAGGGCGAACAATGAGCCGACAGCCATCACGACGATCAGTGCTCCGTATGCTTCTCTCTCCCCTGACACGTAAAGCTCCTGAACAGGCGAGGCAGCCTGGACAACCACCACGTCGTCCTGCTCCTGATGATCGCGATACTTGGCAAGCCTACTGGAAAGAACAGGGACAACCTTGGCGAACAGAGCCTGAGATTGACAGAAAGCGCCAAGCCTATCTCGCTCAACGTCGTGTTATCGCGCCAATTATTGGACAGCATGTATATCCCTTCAAAAACATCTCCTTGAGCCGTGCAGATGTGGAGTGGCTCCTGGCGACACATGAAAATGGACAAGGGCCGGTGGATTGGAATGATGAACGACAGCGTGAACGCAAGGGGTTGGACTTGCGCGGCGCAAACCTCTATCGGGTCAATCTCAGTAATCTTCCATTGGCACGCATGCAAGGAGGGCTGAGTGCTACTGATATCTATTCACAGAAAGAAATCGACCTTGCCCTTCCTACTGATGAGCAATTCGATGAGGCTGCAGTGCATTTGGAACGGGCGCGTCTCAACACTGCCCACTTAGAAGGGGCGAACCTGCGAGGAGCCCAGATGGCGACAGCGATTCTTGAAAAAGCGTACTTGGAGCAAGCCATTCTCGAATATGCACATCTGGAAGATGCCGATCTTCGTGAGGCTATTCTGAAAGGAGCACGCCTTCGAGAGGTCCACTTAGAAAGGACCCTCCTCTACGATGCACATCTGGAGGGGGCTTTCCTCGCCATGGCCCATTTGGAGGGGGCGCTCTTGCCAGGAGCCTATCTGAAAGAAGCACGCATACTTCAAGCACATTTGGAGGGAGCTGATCTTCGTACTGCACACTTAGAAAAGGCCGATCTGACCGAGGTTCATCTGGAGCGGGCAATCCTTACGCATGCTGACCTCACGCAAGCAATCCTCACCCGTGCATCTCTACAAGGTGCGAATCTAACAAAGGTCAATTTGGAAAGGGCTGGTCTGGCTGGGACACACCTGGAGCAGGCAGACCTCTCTTCTTCGCAGATGCAGGATGCTTCTTTCCATGAAGCATACCTGGAAGGAGCGTTTCTCTATGGAGTGCGTGCTGAGGGAGCAATATTTTCTCAAGCTCACATGGAGGGAGCAGGGATCCAGAGTGCTCACCTTGAGCGAGCTCACCTCTCCGGCGCTTGCTTAGCGGGAGCCACCCTCATGGCAACACATCTGGAAGGGGCAGATCTCCGAAACGCGCATCTGGCAGGAAAAACGATGGACTCCGATGATCTTCAGCGCATTCGTGCATGGAATCGAGAGGGCTTGTTGGCATGGCCATTTCAGGAGACCCAGGATCCCGCGGATTTGCGTCGTGTCTTCTTCGATACCTACACCCAACTCGACGACTGTGTCTTCGGTTCGCCCACTGGAGCCGCTCTTGTGGGCAATATCTCTTGGGGAAGCGCGAATCTGACGGTGGTTAATTGGGGAAGTGTACGAGTGCTGGGTGATGAACGTGTAGCTCGGCGCATGCTGCACGCTCGAAAGAAGAACAAACGTGCAGGAAATCTGAAGCCAGAAGAGATAGCAGGGTATGACTATCAGGTCTATTCTCAACTGCTCGATGCTGTTCGAGCCAATCGACAGATGGCGTTAGCATTGCAAAGTCAAGGAATGAACGAAGATGCTGCTCGCTTTGCCTATCGCGCGCAGGTTCTTCAGAAACGAGTCTCGTGGTTTCGGATGCTTGAGGATGGAGTAAAACTCATGCAGAGAGTGCGATCATTGGGAGCCTGGCTTTTTTCGTGGTTTCTCTTCTTGCTCGCGGGATATGGCTACAAACCAGCGCGCAGTTTTCTCGCCTATCTCCTGGTGATTGGCACGTTTATGATACTCTACCTCTTTCTCGACCCACATCTCGCGTGGTATGAAGCCATCGTCGTGAGTATGACAGCTTTTCATGGACGAGGGTTCTCGCCTAGTACCTTTTCACCAGGCGATCCGCTGTCTATCGCCTCTGCTGTCGAAGCCTTTGTGGGCCTCATTATCGAAGTGACATTTATTGCCACATTGACCCGGAGGTTCTTTGGGCAATGAATTGGTCGTTTTTATTGCAAAGACCAAAGGTGACATACGTGCAACACAGACGTTATTCGGGAGACTCAAATGCCTGTTTAGGAGCATTCTGGTGGATACAAAAATCAACTCCACCAAATACGTGGCTGCGCCTCAGAGATTATCAGATTCACAAAGTCGAATACCCACTCATTAAAGAACGCAATGGCGTGAGCATCACTGCCTGGGGAATCGGGTATTACGAGCGCACCTTTGCCCGCTACCACGAGTTGTACCCCGATGTGGCCGTGCTACAGCCGAGAGAGCAGCATGATCCCTTGGAGCCGTTTGTCGAGGTTCTCCAGGATCACCGCACCTGCCGCGCTTGTGGCGGCGAGTATCTTGTTACTGTGACCCGAAGCTTTCAGCAGGACCAGCAGGCGAGCCGTATCCCTGGACGGGTCACGAGCAAGTACGGCGAGGTCGAGCAATGCACCTGCCGGAGGAGGAGATCCAGGAAATGTCTGCATCGTTCCTGATGCTCCTTGATCGGCTCGCCGAGCAGGGTTGGCAGGTGAGCTTTCCGCACCATCACTGGATCGACTACCTTGACTATCTGGTCGGAGGGGTGTCATTGGGAAGGGAGCGGCGCTGGTATGATCCGGAGCTGGCAAAAGCAAAAGTGCTGCCGCTCCTGGATGACACCGATATTGACGATGCTCGCAACGTCGTGAAGGGCGACATGCGGTACTGCTGGAACGAGCACGTCGGGAAAGGCAGCATCTATCCGCAGGGGCTGAGCGGAGGTCTGAGTATGCGACCGGTCGCTAACACCTGCGCGAGGGAGACCAACAGATGATCGGAGAGCAAGAGCTGAGTCAGCTCATACAAGGACTTCGCCAGTATCACAGAGCCGTCGCTGCAACCAGAGCAGGCTTGCACCAACTTCAGACACCAGAGGCACAGGACCAGTTGGAGCAGCGGTTGCAGGCAGCCTATGCCATCAAGGCAGAACTTGAAGAAGAGATAAGCGGCTTTCTGCTTGATGCACGTCTTCTCTTAGAGGCACAGCAGGGACGATTGGAAACAGCCCGGGCGCAAAGGAGAGAGCAGCATAGCGCAGAATGAGACCAACAACGATGAGGGGGCGCGATCTCTCACGCAATCGATATCCGCCTCCACCATCGAACCAGGACACCGATCGACAGAAAGGCGGGCAGAGGTAAAAACCACCTAAGCCCCCAGATGTGTGAGGGTCGCGCATCATGTGACACCAGATCGTCAGTCACTGCTCTGACTAGCTAAGCTTGTCACACGCAGCTATATGCCCGGGATAAACCTGGCCAAATGAGGCTTGACTCTGGTGTAGGGTATCGCCTGGAACAAAAATCAAACCGACTCATCACCTTG
>Ga0209648_10000291_pt1 | contig 37327 bp, 28 predicted proteins | sample GraSoi2013_115cm_FD_185830 | JGI IMG/M metagenome (GOLD analysis project Ga0209648, IMG submission 185830) | Grasslands soil microbial communities from the Angelo Coastal Reserve, California, USA - Sample 9_17_2013_115cm (SPAdes) (version 2) | ecosystem: Environmental > Terrestrial > Soil >...
TCAATGTGCAAGAGGCGATGGACAGCGGCCAATTGGAGGTGCGTCCGTGGCAAGACGCTCCGCTCCGCGGAGGCCGGTTTGACGAGGACATCTGGCTGGCGTCGTTCGAACAGATGCTCCAGTCTGGTGCGGCGGCAGGGTACACCCAGACAAGATTCCTGGGGCACATGGAATGGGCGCTCGTCGACTTGCCAGGCGTCGAAGACCTGATCGAGTTCGAGACGCGGGTCAACTACGTGACTCCTAAGTACGACGATATTGTGGTCTGCACGTATGATCTGTCGAAATTTCGCGCGAGCGTGGTGATGGACGCCCTGCGGACGCACCCGGTCGTAATTATCGGCGGCATCCTACAGGAGAACCCGTTCTTCATTCCCCCCGATCAGTTTCTCCATGAGTTGCGGGAGCGACAGTCGGTTCGCAAGAGCGCAGGCACGGCGAACTAAATGCCGATAGGCCCAGAAATGAGATCCCCTTTCGTATGTCTTCTATGCATGTGAGGTGATATATGGCCGTTAATCATTCCGTAGAGTTCGCCGGAGGCAATCTCGGCGGACATCGTCACATTTGCGCTTTATTCAACAGTATCGATGAGGAGCACAGGGTCCTTCGCTCGTTCTTCAAAGATGGCTTCGACCGGGGGGACAAGGCTTTCCACCTCGTCGACCCCGAGCTCCGCGAAGAACATCTCAGGCGGCTCGGCGAGGCAGGTATCAATGTGCACGAGGCGATGGACACCGGCCAGCTGGAGGTGCGGCGCTGGCAGGACGCTTACCTGCGCGGGGACCACTTCGACCAGGATGCGATGTTGGCGCTCATTGAAGAGGTGCTCCAATCGGCCGCCGCTGCCGGATACCCGCTCACCAGACTGGTGGCGCACATGGAATGGGCACTGCTCGACAAACCCGGCGTCGATAATCTCGTGGAATACGAGACTCGCCTCAATTATGTCCTCCCCAAGTACGATGATCCGGTCGTCTGTACGTACGACCTGTCGAAATTTCCAGCCAGCCTGGTCATGGACATCATGCGGACGCACCCGGTCGTAATTATCGGCGGCATCCTCCAGGAGAACCCGTTCTTCGTTCCTCCCGATCAATTTCTCCTCGAACTGAAGGAGCGACGGTCGGTTCGCAAGAGCGCAGCCACGGCGAACTAAATGCCCACGGAATCGCATACGGAGAGCGTAGCGCTGCGCACGGCGCTCCGAGAGCTTGTAGCGCTCTCGACGATCCCGGCGGCGTGGGTGGGAAGAGAACCGCCTATCATTGCCGCCGGGCTCGCCGATGTGCTGGTCGGATCGCTGCAACTGGATTTCGCCTTTGTGCGCCTGTGTGATCCCAAAGGGGGCGCCGCAATCGAAGTCACGCGGGGGCACGCATGGAAAGCATTCCCCGAATGGCTCCGAACTCACGCGGGCGGCTTCGGCCAGTTTTCGTGTAAGGAAGTCGTTGCTGACCTTGGCGGCGAAGAGCCATGTCACGGTGTTGTCATTCCCATTGGTGTCCATGCCGAGGCTGGCCTGGTCGCTGCGGCGTGCACTCGCACAGACTTCCCTAGCGAAATTGACCAGCTGCTGCTTTCCGTGGCTGCCAATCACGCCGCGGCAGCGTTTCAGAACGCGCGCCTGCGCCACGAACTCGACGCTAAGGTGGCGGAACTCGGTCAAGCCCGCAACGAACTCGAGATGAAGGTCGCGGAACGAACCGCCGATTTGCAGAGGAGCGAGACCTATCTAGCGGAAGCGCAGAGGCTCAGCCACTGCGGCAGTTTCGCCTGGAACGTCGACACCGGGAGCATTTACTGGTCCGAGGAAACCTATCGGATCCTTGAATGCGATCCGGCGACCGAACCCACGCTGGAATTTATACTACAACGAACGCATCCCGAAGACAGAGCCCTCGTTCAGCAAGTCAGCAATCGGGCGCAACAAGAGAGGAGGCATTTTCATTTTGAACATCGCTTGTTGATGCCTAACGGCTCGGTCAAACATGTTGAGATCATGGCTCATGCGATAGAAGGACACGAACCGGATAATTTTGGATTTGTTGGTGCGGTGCTGGACGTCACCGAGCGCAAGCAAGCCGAGCAGAAATTTCGGGGCCTTCTGGAATCCGCTCCGGACGCCATGATCGTGATGAATCGCCAAGGGAAGATCGTGCTGGTAAATGCGCAGGTGGAGGAGCTCTTTGGGTATCACCGGGAAGAGCTCGTGGGGCGAGCGATTGAGATTTTGGTGCCGGAGCGGTTTCGGGGACGACACGCCGAACACCGCACCGGGTTTTTCGCTCAGCCTCGAGTGCGTCCAATGGGTGTGGGTCTGGAATTATACGGACGCCGGAAAGACGGCACCGAGTTTCCCGTGGAAATCAGTCTCAGTCCGCTGGAGACGGAGGAAGGCACGCTTGTCTCCGGTGCCGTTCGTGACATCACCGAGCGCAAGCGCGCAGAGGAGTCGCTGCGTAGGAGCGAGGCCTATTTGGCGGAAGCGCAGAGGCTCACCCATACAGGCAGTTGGGCATGCAATATCACCACGCGAGAGATACTTCACTCGTCCGAGGAGCATTCCCGCTTGTATGGCTTCGATCCGGACACGGGGATACCTTCATTCGAAGAATTTGTACAGCGTATTCATCCGGACGATCGGACTCGCGTCGTTGAAACCGCCGAGAGAGCTAACTCCGCCGGAAAGGATTTCGAGTCCCATTTCCGGGTTGTTCTACCAGACGGTACGACGAAATACGTGTACGGAATAGCTCATCCCGTTTTCAACGCGTCCGGCGATGTCGCCGAATTCGTGGGTTTCGTAATGGATGTCACCGAACGCAAGCAGGCAGAAGAAGAGCGCGAGAGACTGCGCCAGGTACAAGCGGACCTTGCGCACTTGAGTCGCGTGACCACGATGGGAGAGCTGACTGCCTCCGTGGCGCACGAGATCCGGCAACCGATTGCGGCAGCAGCGACAAACGCAAAGACTTGCTTATTATGGTTAGGGCGCGATGACCCCGACCTGCCAGAGGCACGCGAAGCCGCATCAAGAATAGTTAAAGATGTAACGCGCGCGGCCGACATCATTAGCAGAATCAGCTTGCTGTTCAAGAAGGGCGGGTTGCAGCGGGAGTTGGTGGATGTAAACGAACTCGTTCGAGAAATGGTTGTCCTGCTGCGCAGCGAGGCGAACCGCTACTCGCTCTCCATCCGCGCTGACCTTGCCGAACATCTTCCCAAGGTCATGGCAGACCGTGTGCAACTGCAGCAAGTCTTCATGAATCTTATGCTCAACGGCATCGATGCCATGAAGGGAACGACTGGCGGCGGCGAGCTTACCATCAAGTCGGAAGCCCGCGATGGTCAAGTGCTGATCTCGGTCAGCGATACCGGTGTGGGATTGCCTCCGGAGCAGGCGGAGCAGATCTTCAAGGCATTCTTTACCACCAAGGACAACGGGACCGGTATGGGGCTGCCCATTAGTCGCTCGATTATTGAGTCGCATGGCGGCCGCTTGTGGGCGGCGGGCGCATCCAGTCGCGGCGCAACGTTTCAGTTCACCCTCCCTGCCACGCTTGTGGCCCATGCATAAACCTCCCAAGTTTGAAAAGAATGAGCCATGCGCGCGACTGCGCAGCCATTGGCGCCATTGGTGTTGACGTCCTTCTAGCCTCTCGTCAAAATGAGCATCTTGGGGTCGCGCAGCCGTGGCTACGAGGATGTCCTCCATCTCGGGGCTCCTGGGTACATGCTGGAACCTCTTCGCGAAGGCGCCGGCTTCACCTTTTACCGCGGCCGACGTACCACACCCACCGACAGTCCCACTCCCCAAGTCCCTCAATCGCAAGAAAGCACAACTGAATCGTAAGCTCCCTGACATTCAGCGCCGAGGTGGAGTTCAATGAAGATGGTCGGCATGTTGGGGATTTTGCTGCTCTCTTTAGGTCTGGGTTGTTCCAGGCAATCTTCGCGTGATCCCGTCACAGTGACGTTTCTGGATATTGAGTACGACACTCCCGATCGCCTGCCTGGTTTAGCTCAAGACCTGCAGGCCTTCACACAGGAAACAGGGGTCCGCGTTAAGCGCCTTCCCCGCCCAGAGGGCTCTCTAAATCAACTTGCGATGTGGAGAGAGTTACTCCAAAAAGGCGGCGCCACGCCTGATGTGTACGGAATTGACGTCATCTGGTCTGGAATATTTAGCCAGTATTTTCTGGATCTAAAGCCATACTTTGCCGACGAACTTTCCTCACAATATCCAGTGGTGGCCGCGAGCTACACCGTGGGTGACAAGCTGGTGGCAATGCCACGCCACGCCTATGTCGGTGTTTTGTTGTATCGCACTGATCTTCTGCGACGTTACGGGTATCGTCAGCCGCCAAAAACATGGGATGAACTCCAGACGATGGCCACCCGGATTCAGGCGGGTGAGCGCGCCAAAGGTCAGAAAGACTTTTGGGGCTATGTTTGGCAAGGGGGCGTCAGCGAAGATTTGACCTGCGCCGGTTTGGAATGGCAGATGAGCGACGGCGGCGGACGAATTGTCGAAGATGACCGAACGATTAGCGTCAACAATCCTCGTGCCATCCGCGCATGGCAGCGCGCCGCGCGGTGGGTGGGGTCCATTTCGCCACCAGGTGTCGTGGCCTACGAAAAGTGGGACGCAGAGAACGTCTGGCTCGCGGGGAGGGCCGCCTTCCATCGGGCTTGGGTGTCGGATTATAGCCTGATTGCCTTTCATCGGCCTCCCAGCAACGCCACTGAGTATGGTGTAACCAGCATGCCGGGTGGCAGTATGGGACGCACAGACACATTAGGAGGAAACGGTTTGGCGGTCTCCCTAACTTCGACACATCCCCGGGAAGCGCTGGAGCTGATTCGATTTCTTCTGCGAAGGGACGCCCATCTCATGCGTGCAAGCGCGAACTCCGAGGCCCTCAAGGGATTCGAGCTATATGATCTACCTGAAATCCTCGAACCGTATCCTGAGTTTGCGGCTTCGAGGCAACACCCAGGACACGTGGTGGCACGTCCTTCCATAGTGTCGGGCGAGAAATACGAGGATGTGAGCAGAGCGTACATCCGGGCACTGCATTCCGTCCTAACTGGGAGAGAGACTCCGTCGGGTGCGGCGGCAGCTTTGGAAAAGGAACTGATTCAAATCACCGGTTTCAAGGCGGAATCGCCGTCCAATTGAGCGCATCTTTTGAGGGTTTCTTCCGAGTTCGTGCGCCGACGATCGAGCGCGTATCTTGAGGAAAGCAATAGGGAGTCACAAGTGCTCGGGAAACTTGCCGGATGGGCGAAAAAAGTTGGCGAGAGCACTTTCCACCTGCATCGCTTCAATATCGGTCCTCGTTTAACGCTTTGCTTTCTTTTCATCACCTTGGCGCTGTTGGTGGGAAACGCGATCTCGCTTTGGCAATTCCACCTCGCCCGGACCCAGGCAGACCGCCTCAACGGTGTCGACCAGGAGCTAATCGCCGTATTGCAGGCTCACACCAGTCTCATGTCCTTTTATGAAAGGCTGGGTGTGCTCGCGGACTCCGAAGACACCGGCGAATTGGTTAGGGAAGTGGAAGCTGTTCGCAACGCCATCCTTCAGGAGAGTCAGCGCAGTAGAGACGCCCTCAGCCGTCTGCCGCCCGAGGTCCAACTGGATCCGGCGCTGCTGCCGACCCTTTTGTCAATTCAGGACTCTCTCCCCGCGGAGCTTGAGGCCATCACGGCCTTGGCTAAGTCCAACGAGTGGAACGCCGTTCGTTTGCGGCTGGCGAACCAAGTGCGCCCGCTAGAGTCCAGGAGTTCGGAGCTCGTCGAAAACATTGACCGCGAGGTCGGTGCGGAGCGGGCGCAAGCCGTCTTGAATATTGGGCGGGCTCAACAGCGAATTCTTTTGATTTTGACGACAACAGCCGTGTTGACGCTCCTGTTCGCCGCCTTTCTCGGCTCGGCCATCACGCGCAGTATCACTCAGCCACTAGGGCGATTGATGGAAGGCTCCACAGCTTGGGCGAGAGGTGATTTCAGTCATCGGGTACCCGCAGGGGGTAAGGACGAAATCGCCCGCCTCGGGAGCGTCTTCAACGACATGATTGTCAGAGTTCAAGAGCTCTATCACGAGCTGCAAAGAAGAGAGACGTACCTCGCGGAGGCTCAAAAACTCAGCCACACCGGCAGCTTCAGCTGGAACGTTTCGACTGGTGAGATCCGCTGGTCCGAGGAAACCTTTCGGATTTTCCAATATGACCGAACGACAAAACCGACCGTCGAACTTATTCTCAACCGCGTTCATCCGGAAGACGCGGCCCGCGTGAAGAAAGCGATCGAGAATGCTGCCATGAACGGAAGCGATGAACTTGAGTACCGCTTGGTGATGCCGGATCATTCCGTTAAATTTGTTCATTTTGTATCTCATACGTTGAGCGATGAATCGGGGAGAATCGAGGTTGTTGGAGCGGTCATGGACGTCAGCCAGCGGAAGCAGGCCGAGCAGAAATTCCGCGGGCTTCTGGAATCCGCTCCGGATGCAATGATCGTCATGAATCGGCAGGGCAAAATCGTATTGGTCAATGCTCAAGTCGAGAAGCTGTTTGGGTATCGGCGGGACGACCTCCTGGGGCAAGAGGTTGAAATTTTGGTGCCGGAACGATTTCGGGACTCACACCCGCAACACCGCAAGGGGTTCTTCGACCAGCCTAGGGTGCGGCCAATGGGTGAAGGTCTGCAGCTGTACGGACGGCGGAAGGACGGAACGGAGTTTCCCGTGGAAATCAGTCTCAGTCCCCTCGAGACGGAAGAGGGCACGCTTGTCTCCGGCGCTGTCCGCGACGTGACCGAACGCAAGCGCGCCGACGAAGCGCTGCGCGAGGCGCAGGCGAATCTGGCACGCGTCAGCAGGGTAACCACTATGGGAGAGCTGACTGCCTCGCTGGCGCACGAGATCCGGCAACCGATTGCCGCGGCGCTCACCAATGCCAAGACCTGCCTGCGCTGGATCGGACGCGATCAGCCTGATTTGGCAGAGGCACGCGAAGCAGCCGCGAGAATCATCAAAGACGTAACCCGTGCGGCGGACACCATTAGTAGCATCAGCTTGCTGTTCAAAAAGGGCGCTCTGCAGCGGGGGCTGGTGGATGTAAATGAACTCATTCGAGAAATGATCGTCCTGCTGCGCAGCGAGGCGAACCGCTACTCGCTCTCCATCCGCACCGAACTTGCCGACGACCTTCCCAAGGCGATGGCAGACCGTATCCAACTGCAGCAGGTTTTCATGAATCTTATGCTCAACGGCATCGAGGCCATGAAGGGAGCGCCGGACGGAGGTGAACTTGCCATCAAGACGGAGGCCTGCGACGGTCAACTTATGATCTCCATCAGCGATACCGGTGTGGGATTGCCCCCGGAGCAGGCGGACCAGATCTTCAACGCATTCTATACAACCAAGGACAACGGGACCGGTATGGGGCTGCCCATCAGCCGGTCAATCATCGAGTCGCATGGCGGCCGCTTGTGGGCCGCTAGCGCCTCCGGGCGCGGCGCGACGTTTCACTTCACCCTGCCGGCGAGCGTCGTGGCCCACGTATAATCTGCCAATTGCTCCCACCAGATCATCCAGGACATGCCTGTTCCCGAACCCGAAAATCCGCCGAGAGCCCCTCACCCCGACTTGCGTACATAAGCAGAGGAGCAGTCCTTTAAGCTGCCCGCGGTGACGCCGCGGCGCTTTACGGACTTGCCGCCGCCGCCGTGTATACTCGAGTGTTCAATTTATGATTCCTTTTTTGCATCTCGGCCCAATCACTATTCCCACCTTCGGCTTGATGGTGGCTTCCGCGCTGCTCGTCTCCGCCTACGTGCTGCAATGGGATTTCGATCGCCGGCGCGCGCAACTCCAGAGCATCCCGGGCTACAAAGGGCAGCGCGACGAAGGCTTTCTCATCATTGGCGTGGCGGGAATCGCTGGCCTCATCGGTGCGCGGCTCTATCACGTTCTGGAAAGTCCCACCGAATTCTTTGCTGACCCGTGGAATTTGCTGTTCAGTCGCTTTGGTTTTGCATGGTTCGGCGGATTTCTCGGCGGATTTTTGGCGCTTATAGTCATGGCGCGCCGCCTGAAAGTTCCTCTGCTGCTGTTTCTGGATATTTGTTCGCCCGCGGCGTGCGTGGGTTACGCGATCGGCCGAATCGGCTGCTTGCTTTCCGGAGACGGCGACTACGGTAAGCCCACGACCTGGCACTGGCCATGGGGGATGGCGTTCCCTCAGGGTGTGGTTCCCACCACCGAAACCTGCGTGCAGTGGGGCTGGCCGTCCGACTGCCGCGTGTACCCCACGCCGCTCTATGAATTTTTCATCTGGCTCGCCATTGCCGCGTTTCTCTGGCACATGGGAACAAAATCGCTGCGCGGCCCCAAAGCCCGCGGCGAAATTTTTTACAATTACCTGATTCTGACCGGTATTGCGCGTTTTCTGATCGAGTTCATCCGCATCAATCCACACTCGTTTTTCGGTTTGTCCAACGCGCAAGCCGCGAGCTTGCTGTCCATCCTGGCTGGCGCGGTGTTACTTTGTCGTATCAAAAGCCGATTTCATGCGCGCAAAAAAGAGCACCGCATCTTAGACCATATCGCCGTGCGCGGCGACGTGTTGCAGCCGGAGTATCACAAGCCCACACTCGAGTGCCCGCACCCTGAACGCTGGCATATGTACGATTCCATGACCGCCGAAGCCGAAGTCCTCGATTTCCTGAAATCCATTGTCACCACAATCAAGCCCGACCTGGTGGTGGAGACAGGAACATTTTCCGGCCTGAGCACCCTGCGCATTGCGGAAGGTTTGAAGGCCAACGGATTTGGACGCGTAATTACCTGCGAGTACGACGCGAAAGTATTTGCTGCGGCGAAGGAGCGATTCGCCGCCTCAGGCCTCGACGAATGGATCGAGGCGCGAAACGAATCGAGCCTGGAGATGAAAGTGGATGGATGCATCGATTTGCTGTTTTGCGACAGCGATGCGCCCATTCGCGGGCAAGAGGTGCGGCGCTTCTTGCCGCAGGTGAATCCCTACGGATTGATCTTGATGCACGACGCCAGCTCCGCAATGAAGACAGTCCGCGAAGCGGCGCTGGAGTTGGAGAAAGAAGGTTTAATTTCCGTGGTGCTGCTGCCAACTCCGCGGGGCTTGGTAGTAGCCCAGAAGCGCGAAGGACGAAAATAAATGTAGATGCTGGGTTTGAGCCTGGTGCGCCTCAGTGTGTTACAGCATTTGGCGGAGGACGTACTGCAAAATGCCGCCGTGGTGGTAGTAGGAGACTTCTTCGGGAGTATCGACGCGTGCGATCGCGGAAAATGCTTTGGTTTTGCCGTCGTCGGATTTGGCGCGGACGCTGATCGGTTTTCCGGGCGCCAGCGAAGCGATGCCTTCGATGTCGAAGGCCTCGTGGCCGGTCAGTCCTAGCGATTCGCGATTTTCGCCATTTTGAAATTCGAGCGGCATCACGCCCATGCCGATCAAGTTGCTACGGTGAATGCGTTCGTAGCTTTCGGCAATGACCGCGCGAACGCCGAGCAGGCGCGTGCCTTTTGCCGCCCAGTCGCGTGAAGAACCAGAACCGTATTCTTTTCCGGCGATAACGACCAGTGGAACGCCGGCTTCGCGATATTTCACAGCGGCATCGTAGATGGACATTTTTTCGCCGCCGGGAAGATACAAAGTCCAGCCGCCTTCCGTGCCAGGCGCGAGCTGATTGCGCAAGCGAATGTTGGCGAAGGTTCCGCGGACCATGACTTCATGATTGCCGCGGCGCGCGCCATAGGAATTGAATTCGTGAGGCTTGACGCCGTTGGCGATCAAATATTTTCCGGCAGGTGAATCAACGGGAATTGAGCCCGCGGGAGAAATGTGATCGGTAGTGACGCTATCGCCAAGAACCGCGAGCACGCGCGCTGAGTGAACATCGGCTAGGGGCGGCGGCGTCTTCGGCATATTTTCGAAATACGGCGGCAGCTTGATGTAGGTGGATTTTGCGTCCCACTGATAGAGATCGCCCTGCGGAACGTGCATACCTTTCCAATGGGCATCGCCTTCATACACTTCGCTGTATTGCTTCTGGTACATGCTGGTGGACACCGCGGCCCGCACGGTGGTTTCGATTTCTTGCGGCGTGGGCCAAATATCGCTGAGAAAGACAGGCTTGCCGGATTTGTCGGTGCCGAGAGGCTCGGTGGTGAGATCAAGATCCATGCGGCCGGCAAGGGCGTAAGCCACGACGAGCGGCGGCGACGCTAGATAATTTGCGCGCACGAGTGGATGAATGCGGCCCTCAAAATTGCGGTTCCCGCTGAGGACGGCGACGGCGACGAGATTATTCTCCTTAATGGCTGCGCTGATGGCATCGGAGAGCGGGCCGCTGTTGCCGATGCAGGTGGTGCAGCCGTAACCGACGAGATGGAATTTCAGTTTTTCGAGAAACGGCGTGAGGCCGGCGGCAGCGAGATAGTCCGTGACGACTTTGGACCCTGGCGCGAGGCTCGTCTTTACCCAGGGTTTCACTTGCAGGCCGCGCTCGACGGCTTTTTTGGCGAGCAGGCCGGCACCGAGCATCAGCGAGGGATTCGATGTGTTCGTGCAACTGGTGATGGCGGCGATGACCACGGCGCCGCTGGAAAGATCGAACGAGTCGCCATTGTTGCGAACTTGGATGTGCTTCGCGGGCGCGCCTTCGACCACTTTAGTGAAGGAAGATTTGGCGTTGCGCAGCGCGACGCGATCTTGCGGGCGCTTCGGTCCGGCGACGGTGGGCTCGACGGTGCCGAGATCGAGTTCGAGCTTGTCGCTGAAAAGCGGATCGGGCGTAGCGTCGGTGCGGAACAGAGATTGTTCCTTGCAGTAGGCTTCGACGAGCGCGATTTGTTCTAGCGCGCGGCCGGTGAATTGGAGATACGCGAGCGTTTCGGAATCGACCGGAAAAAAGCCCATGGTCGCGCCATATTCGGGCGCCATGTTGGCGATGGTGGCGCGATCGGGAACGCTGAGGCTGGAGAGCCCGGTGCCGTAAAATTCGACGAACTTGCCGACCACACCTTTTTTGCGCAGCATTTCCGTGACCGTGAGAACAAGGTCAGTGGCCGTGGCGCCTTCGCGGAGTTTGCCGTGCAGGCGGAAGCCGACGACTTCGGGAATCAGCATCGAGGACGGCTGGCCGAGCATGGCAGCTTCCGCTTCGATGCCGCCAACGCCCCAGCCGAAAACGCCCAGCGCATTCACCATCGTGGTGTGGGAATCGGTGCCGACGACGGAATCGGGATAGGCCTCGTAGCGGCTTCCGGACGACACCGAGCAGACGACGCGCGCGAGATATTCCAGATTTACCTGGTGGCAGATGCCGGTGTCCGGTGGAACGACTTTGAAATTTTTGAACGCGGTTTGTCCCCAGCGGAGGAAAGCGTAGCGCTCGACGTTGCGCTGAAATTCAAGCTCTGCGTTGAGGCCGAAGGCGTTGGCGTCCCCGAATTTGTCGACTTGCACGGAGTGGTCGATGACAAGCTCAGCGGGGAACAGCGGATTGATGCGCGAGGGATTGCCGCCCATGCGCTTGACGGCTTCGCGCATGGTCGCGAGATCAACGATGGCAGGGACGCCGGTAAAATCCTGCAGCAAAACGCGCGCCGGCATGAAGGCGATTTCTTTTTGCGCGCCGTTGGGAGTCCATGCGGCGAGGAAGCGAATGTCGTCGGGGCGAACGAAGCGGCCATCTTCGCAGCGCAACAGATTTTCGAGCAGGATGCGGAGAGAAAAGGGAAGCCTGGCGAGAGTGGCCAGGCCTTTTGCTTCCAGTTTTTCGAGGCGATGAATATCAAAGGATTGCGCGCCGACGTTGAGCTTGTCGCGAGTGCCGAAAGAATTGCCTGCGGGGATGGCCATCCTTGCTTCCTTTCCGAGAGTAGCGCAGCTTTATATCATAACTGAAAACGAAACCAAGCGCGGGCGACTATACTGGTAGGCGATGAAGATTGTGTTGATTTCGACGTATGAGCTGGGGCGGCAACCTTTTGGGTTGGTGTCGCCGACGGCTTGGTTGCGGAAGCGCGGGCATGAGGTGACTTGTTTTGATTTGACGCGGCAGGGGCTGGATGCGGCGGCGATACGCTCGGCGGAGTTGATTGCGATTTATTTGCCCATGCATACGGCTACTCGGCTGGCTTGCAAATTGATTCCTTCGCTGCGGGAGCAGAATCCGGGGGCGCATCTTTGTTGTTATGGGTTGTATGCGCCGATGAATGCGGAGTATTTGCGGTCGTTGGGAGTGGGGACGATTTTGGGCGGGGAGTTTGAGGGTGGGTTGGTGCGATTGGCGGATAGACTTGAGTCTGCCGATGGATTTGAAGAAGAAAATAAGATTTTTCCTCGTGGGCTGAAGCCCACGGAAGGCCGATCTTCAATGTCGGAGCTAAATCTCCGACCCCCAAAGGCCAGCGTCTCGGAGCCTCCGGCAGGCGAGAGGGAAAGGCCGCAGGGCTCCGAAGACTCCGCCCTGCGCTACAGGGTCGGGGACGCGCTAAAGCGCGCCCCTACAACTTTTGTAGCGAATTCGGGTACGTCCGTTGAGAAAACCGCAGGGCTTACACAATCGGAGCCGATGATTTCGCTGGAGCGATTGAAGTTTGAGGTGCCGGATCGGGCGGGGTTGGCGCCGATTGCTAAATATGCGCACCTTGTGGTTCCTGGCGATGGGTATCGCGTGGTGGGATCTACAGAGGCTAGCCGAGGGTGCAAGCATTTGTGCCGGCATTGTCCGATTGTGCCGGTTTACAACGGCGTGTTCCGGATTGTGGAGCGCGACGTGGTGCTGGCGGACGTGCGGCAGCAGGTAGCGTCGGGGGCGCAGCATATTTCGTTCGGCGATCCTGACTTTTTTAATGGGATACGGCACGCGATGGAGTTGGTCGATGCATTTCATCGCGAGTTTCCGGACGTCACTTACGATGTGACCATCAAGATTGAGCATTTACGGAAGCACGAGCAGCATTTAGCGCGGCTGCGGGATACGGGATGCTTGTTTGTGATCAGCGCGGTGGAATCCGTGGACGACGGGATTTTGGAGCGGCTGGATAAGGGACATACGCGTGAAGATTTTCTGTATGTGGCGCGAAAGTTTCGCGAGCTGGATATGACGCTGCATCCGACGTTTGTGCCGTTTACGCCGTGGACGACGCTCGATGGATATCTGGATTTGCTGCGCGTTTTGGCGGTGGAGCAGCTTGTAGAGAACGTGGCGCCGATTCAGTTGGGGATTCGGCTGCTGATTCCGCAGGGTTCGCGGTTGTTGGAGTTGAAGGAAGTGCGGCGGACGGTTGGCGCGTTTGATGCTGAGTCGCTGGTGTATCCGTGGGCGAATGCGGATGCGCGGGTGGATTTGCTGAGCGAAACGGTGCAGTCGATTGCGGCGGAGGCGGACCGGAAGAAGGAGTCGAGGGCGGCGGCGTTTACGAGGATTTGGGGGGCAGCGCATGCGGCGGCGGGGATTGACGCGCCAGAGCTACGCGTGACCGCGGGACGGAGCGTGCCGTTTTTGAGCGAGCCCTGGTATTGCTGCGCAGAGCCTACGCGGGACCAGTTGGTTGCGATTGGAGGGGCGGCGGCGAAAGCCCAGCCTGAGCACGTTGTTATGGCCGATGATTTTGTTTAGATGAAAAAAGCTTAACACAGAGGGCACAGAGGAAGACGCACAGAGGGCACGGAGAATTGGGAGACGATTGCGACTTCTGCGGTGTTGTTTCAGCCGTGAAAGCGGCGGCAAGACCGCCGCACTCCAAAAAATGCGTGCTATGCGGTCTTCTGGATACGCTCATATTTTTAGGACACAAACTGACGTGAAACGGGTGTTGGTGTTTGCGGGGAAGCTGGGGTATCAGACGCGGAGCTTTGATGCGGCGGCGCGGAAGCTTGGCGTTGACCTGGCGTTTGTGACGGACCGGTGTCATCAGTTGGATGATCCTTGGGGGGACCGGGCGATTGCGGTTCATTTTGAGTCGCCAGAGGCCGCGGCGTACACGGTTATGGAAGAGGTTCGGCGCAGCGGCGAGCGCGTTGACGGGATTCTGGCGCTGGGGGACCGGCCGGCGATTGCGGCGGCTTATGTCGCGCGCGGTTTAGGTCTGCAGTACAACCATCCGATGGCGGTGGAGGCTTGCCGCAGCAAATTGCGGATGCGCGAAGTTTTTCGCGATGCGGGATTGCGCGTGCCGTGGTTTCGAGTGGTGGCGTTGCAGCCCGCGCCGGAGCCGGCGCTGCTGGGGATTACGTACCCGTGCGTGCTGAAGCCGCTTTCGCTTTCGGCGAGCACGGGGGTGATTCGCGCGAACAATCGCGAGGAGTTTTTGGCGGCTGCGGGGCGTGTGCGTCGCGTGCTGGAGTCACCGGAGATTTTAGCGAGCCGGGAAGCGAATCTGGATCAGATGATGGTGGAGGGATACATCCCGGGCAGGGAAGTAGCGGTGGAGGGGCTGCTGACGGAGGGAGAGCTTCGCGGGCTGGCGATCTTCGACAAGGCCGATCCGCTGGTGGGGCCATTTTTTGAGGAGACGATCTACGTTACGCCTTCGCGTTTGCCAGTGGCGCGGCTGAGAGAGATCGAGCGGTGCGCGGTGGATGCGGTAAGGGCGCTGGGATTGTCGCACGGGCCGGTGCATGCGGAGTTTCGGATCAATGAGCAGGGCGTGTGGCCATTAGAGGTGGCGCCGCGGCCGATTGGGGGATTGTGCGCGCGGGCGCTGCGGTTTGTTCGCGGCGGGAGCGACGAGGTGATCGGGCTGGAGGAATTGTTGCTGCGACACGCTGTGGAGATGCCGTCTGGGGATTGGAATCGCGAGGCGGCGGCTTCGGGAGTGATGATGATTCCGGTGCCTGCGAGCGGCGTTTTGGAGAGCGTGGAGGGCGAGGAATCGGCCCGGGCGACTCGGCACATTGTTGGGCTGGAGATTACGGCGCGATTGCACGATTACATTGCGGCTTGGCCGGAAGGTGCGAGTTATTTGGGGTTTTTGTTTGCGCAAGCGGAGACGGCGGAAGAGGTTGAGAATGCATTGCGGGTGGCGCATGGGAAGTTGCGGTTTGGCATTCGGGAGAGATTGGCGGTGGAGCATCCGGCTACCGGACGGGTGGTCAGCTAGTAAAGAGACGCTGAGCGCGCAGAGATCCGTAGAGGAAAACGGGCACAGCATGCTGATGCGCTACAACGGAACGGCTTTGCCAAGATGGGGCGCAGCGGTGCTGCGCCCGTACGCAAATTAGCCTTTGGCTTTGGGGGCTACGTAGCCTTCGGGGAGCTTGGCGCCTTCGCCGAAGAAGAATTGCTCCATCTGTTCTTCCATGATTTTTTGTGAATTGGGATCGAGGGGATTGAGGCGGTATTCGTTCATCACCATTTTGGAGTGCTCAATCCAGAGCTTCCAGGCATCCTTCGAAACGCTTTCATAGACGCGCTTGCCGAGCTCGCCTTTCCAGGGTGGGCGGTCGAGTCCGGGCAGATCCCTATCGAATTTGACGCAGTGCACCATGCGTGTGCCGGGCTTGACCGGCTCGTTTGCGGGCGGTGTAGGGCCGCAGGAATCGTTGGCCATCGTTGTGTCCTCGTGAGCTGTACATTTTTAACGATACCGCAAGCGGTCGGAAATTCCTAGTCGCGGGGTGAGCGAGGAATAGGAATTGCGTGGTGGGGATAGTAGAATCGCGGCGCATTTCAGGCATTGAGGGAGTTCACCCGAGGCCTTTACTGCCTGAATCAACGCAACATAACTGGTCCGCGCAAAAAAGCATCTGATGATAACCGAACGTGGAGGCTCCGGAACCTTGTCTGAAATCACCACACTCTTTTGGGACATCGGCGGAGTCATAATGACAAACGGGTGGGATACGACCGCGCGTCGGCGGGCGACGGAGACGTTTCACCTGGACTGGGAAGAGTTTCAGGACCGGCACGAGCTTTCGTTCCCGGCGTTTGATTCGGGAAATATCTCGCTCGATGAATACCTGAACCGCACGCTGTTTTACCGGCCGCGGGCATTCACGCGCGAGGAGTTCATCGCATTCATGTTCGCGCAATCAAAGGAGTTTCCCGAATCGCGCGCGGTGTTGGATGGAGTAGCGCGGCTGGGGAAATATTTTATCGGAGCGATCAACAACGAGCCGCTGGAGTTGAACGAATACAGGATTGCGGCGTTTCACTTGCGACGGGATTTTGACGTGTTTTTCAGTTCATGTTATTTGCACACGCGGAAGCCGGAGGAGATGATATTCCGTATCGCGCTGGAGGTGACGCAGCGGCCCGCTGAGGAGTGCGTGTTTATCGATGACCGGCCATTGAACCTGGAGAATCCGCGAAAGCTGGGGATGAAAACGATTCATTACCAAAATGCGGGACAACTGTGCGCGGAACTGAAAAAATGTGGTGTTGAGGTATAGTGTCGTGCGACGGTGCTGGGATGAATAAAACAGCCACATTGGATGAGGTCGAGGTCGACGCGAGTCTGGCGAGCAGCGGGACCTTTGGCGTAAGCGAGCCAGTCACCGTGGTGTTGTTCGGGGCTTCGGGCGACCTGGCGAAGCGCAAAGTGATTCCGGCGATGTATGACCTGGCGGTGCACAATTCGCTGGGGCCGCGCTACGCGATCGTGGGATTCGCGCGATCGGCGATGAGCGATGAAAGCTTTCGCAGCACGGCTGGGGAAGCGGCGAAGACTATTTCGGAAGTGGGGCCAATCGATCCGAAGAAGTGGAGCGACTTCGCTTCCAATCTTTATTACCAGGCGGGCGAATACGGAAACCCGGAAGATTTCAAGAAGCTGGCGAAGCGGCTAGATGATTTGAGCAGCGAGAAAGAGCTTGGTGGCAACCGGCTGTTCTATCTTTCGACGCCGCCGGAGGTTTACCCGCAGATTGTGGAGCAGTTGGGCCGTGCGGGACTGGCGAAACCGTCTTCTCCGGACGCGTGGGTGCGCATCATTATTGAGAAGCCGTTTGGCCGCGACCTGGCTTCGGGGAAAGAGCTGAACAAGAAAGTGCTGTGCGTGTTCGATGAGAAGCAGGTCTACCGCATCGACCATTATTTGGGCAAGGATACCGTGCAGAACCTTTTGGTGCTGCGCTTCAGCAACGGGATATTCGAGCCGCTGTGGAACCGAAATTACGTGGACCACGTGCAGATCACGGCGGCAGAGACGCTGGGTGTGGAGCGGCGCGGCGGTTTTTATGAGACGGCCGGCGCGCTGCGCGACATGATTCAAAGCCACGTTTTGCAGCTTACGTCACTGGTGGCGGTAGAGCCGCCAGCGCGATTCGACGCGACGGCGGTCCGCAATGAAAAACTGAAGGTATTGCAGTCGATACGGCCATTTGATTTGGGAATGGTGGCGCAGTCGGTGGTGCGCGGGCAATACGGGCCGGGCGTGATTGACGGCAAACCTGTCCCCGGATACCGGCAGGAGCCGGGCGTGAATCCGCATTCGCGCACGGAAACGTTTGTTGCGATGGAATTGCAGATCGACAACTGGCGGTGGGCGGGAGTGCCGTTTTATTTGCGCACCGGTAAGCGGCTGGCGAAGCGCAGTACGGAGATCGTGATTCAGTTCAAGCGCGCGCCGCACATTGTGTTTCGCGAGCGCGAGGTGGAAGACAACCGGCTGGTGTTGAATATTCAGCCGGACGAGGGGATTTGTGTTTCGTTTGGAGCGAAGCGGCCCGGGACGGACATGGGGATCGGGAACGTGACGATGAACTTCAGCTACCGCGCGGCGTTTGGCGACGGCAGAACGCGCAGCGCGTATGCGACGTTGCTGGGCGATTGCGTGCGTGGGGATGCGACGCTGTTTGACCGCGGGGACAGCGTGGAGGCGGCGTGGGCGTTGGTCGACCCGATTCTGGATGTGTGGAGCGCGGCGAAGACAGCGAGCGTGCCGCAGTATCCTGCAGGGAGCTGGGGGCCGAGGGAATCGGAGCTTTTGCTCGAGCGTGGCGGAAGACGGTGGTACAACCCGTGACCTGGCAGGGGCGCGGCGCAGAACAGTCCATCGACAATAACGACGGAGGGGTTCGGTGATTCTAGCGGGTGATGTCGGTGGGACGAAGTGTAATCTGGCGCTGTTCTCGGAGAAGAACGGCGCGTTGTCGCCGGTCTTTCGCAAGCGGTTTGCGAGCAAGGAGTTTGCGCAATTCGATCTGATTGTGAAGGAATTCTCGCGGCTGGCTGCGCCACACCTGGCGTCCGACCCTGTGGTGGCCGCTGGTTTCGGCGTGGCGGGACCGGTCATCGACAATCACGTGCGCGCGACAAATTTGCCGTGGACGGTGGATGCGAGGATGCTGTCTTCGGCACTGGACGTGCCCAAAATCGTGCTGATGAACGATTTGGGCGCGACGGGTCACAGCATTGAGCATTTGCCGACCGAAGAATTTTGCGTGCTCAATCCGGGGAAGCCGGAGCCGGGTGGGACGCGCGCATTGCTGGCAGCAGGGACGGGATTGGGCCAGTCGATACTGGTGTGGGACGGAGCGCGCTATCGCATTGTGCCTTCGGAGGGCGGACATTCCGATTTTGCGCCGCACACCGAGCAGCAGATTGAATTGCTGCGCTTTATGCGGCGGAGATATCCGCAGGTGAGTTGGGAGCTGATTTTGTCCGGGCGCGGATTTCGAACGCTGCACGAGTTTCTTGCGCCGGAGGTGAAGCACGCGTCGTTCGAAGATCCGGACGCGGACCCTGCGCCGGAAATCACGCAGAAGGGGCTGGCGAAAACGTGTCCAGTTTGCGTGGAGACGCTGGATTTGTGGACTTCGATATACGGCGCGGAGGCGGGGAACCTGGCGCTGAAGGTGCTGGCGCTGGGCGGAGTTTACGTGGCGGGCGGGATTGCCGTGAAAATCATCGAGAAGATCAAGGACGGGACGTTTTTTCGAGCGTTCAAGGATAAATGGCATTTCGAGAATTTGCTGGCCAACATCCCGGTGTCCGTGGTGCTCAATGAGTCCGCGCCGCTGATGGGCGCGGCGTATGAGGCGCTGGCGGCGGTGCGGAAGTAACTTTCGGATGAGACGGTTGAACTGTTTCGGCACTTCGAGGCGCAATCGCCGAGCAAGAGACTGCGCTGCTTGTTACGCTTCCCTGGGTGGCCTTCCTGGAAGATTATTTCGGAGACTGGAAGCCGATTTCGCGGTACGCGGGGATCGGCTGGTTGTGCTTTTACCTCTTGTTCCTCGTTTATGCGGCGGCGGATCGCACAGGTTTTCTCTTTCTCGACTATGCGAATTTGGCAATCCATGAATGCGGGCACCCGCTCTTCAGCGGATTTGGCTACACGATGATGATTATGGGCGGGACGCTGGCGGAGTTGCTTGTTCCGCTGCTGTGCGCCGCTTATTTCTTTTGGCGGCGAGAGATTTCGGGAGCGGCGTTTTGCGGGTTTTGGTTTTTTGAGAATTTTCCGTATATCGGAACGTATATGGCCGATGCGCGGGAGCAGGCGTTGCCGCTCGTAGGTTCTGGCGACCACGACTGGGGAATATTGTTCGGGCAGTGGGGATTGTTGCTGCAGGACCAGAAAATCGGTGGAACGACGCGAGCGATCGGGTGGATGGGAATGGTCGCGGTCCTTGGGTGGCTGGCGTGGCGGACCTACCAGAGCGGGCGAGCAGAGGAGAGTGCGAGCGCGTTGGAATCGCCTCGCTGATAAGCCTTCGTCCCACTTGGCGCTTCGTGTTCAACCTTACTTATTTTTGGTAATCTAGTCGCGCGTTGATTCTTGGGCGCGTTTGATTACGCGACCGAATTCCACACCACGCAAGCAGGCCAGGGAGCACGTCATGAGCAGTGTCAGCACCACCCAGGAGCGGAAGCTCGATAACTACGTAAATGGCGCGTGGCGGGCGTCAACCGCAACGGAGTTTGTGGAGGTGATTAATCCGGCGACGGCGGAAGTGCTCACGCGTACGCCGCTCTCCACGGCGGCGGAGGTCGACGAAGCGGTGCAGACGGCGGCTGCGGCATTTCCTGCTTGGCGGCGCACTCCTCCCGGCGAGCGCATCCAGTATCTGTTCAAGCTGAAAAATCTGCTCGAAGAACATATCGATGAGCTGGCGCGGTTGATCACGCTGGAGAACGGGAAAACGTTCGGCGAAGCGAAGGCGGAATTGCGGCGGGGCATAGAGAACGTTGAAGTAGCGTGCGGCATTCCGATGATGATGCAAGGCTACAACCTGGAGGATGTGACTCCAGGCGTCGATGAAACGATGATCCGCCAGCCGCTGGGAGTGGTGGCGGCGATAACACCTTTCAATTTTCCGGCGATGATTCCGTTTTGGTTTTTGCCGTACGCGATTGCGTGCGGGAATACGCTAGTGCTGAAGCCTTCCGAGCGCGTACCGCTGACGATGAAGCGCGCGATCGAGTTGATCGAGAAGACAGGGATTCCCAAGGGCGTAGTGAACCTGGTGAATGGTGGGCGCGAGGTTGTCGATGCGCTTTGCGACCACCCGAAGGTTCGCGCGATCAGCTTTGTGGGCTCGACGCCGGTGGCGAAGCACGTATATGCGCGGGCGGCGGCGAGCGGCAAGCGCATGCAGTGCCAGGGCGGGGCAAAGAATCATGTGATCGTGTTGCCCGATGCGGACATGGACCTGGCCACGCAGATCATCAGCGACAGCGCGTTTGGCTGCGCGGGGCAGCGCTGTCTGGCGGTTTCCGTGGCGGTCACGATTGGCGAGGCGCAGAAAACATTTCGCGACTCGATTGGACAGGCGGCTTCTGCGATTCGCGTGGGGAATGGATTGGACAGCGGCGTGCAGATGGGTCCGGTAATCACGCGAGAGAGCAAGCAGCGCATCGAATCGCTGATTGAGAAAGGCGTCGGTGAGGGCGCCAAGCCGGTCGTCGACGGCCGAAACGCAGAAATTCCAGGCTATGACGGCGGCAATTTCTTAAAGCCGACGATTCTGGACGGACTGCCGTCCTCGAGCCAACTGGCGCATACGGAAATTTTTGGGCCGGTACTGAGCCTGGTGCATGCGAATTCGATGGATCAAGCGATGGAGTTCCTGTCGCGGAGTCCGTATGGAAACCAGGCTTCGCTGTTTACCACGAACGGAGCGGCGGCGCGGCGATTCCGCTATGAAGCGCCGGCGGGAAATATCGGGATCAACATTGGCGTGGCGGCGCCGATGGCCTATTTCCCATTTAGCGGTTGGAAAGAAAGCTTCTTCGGCATCCTGCATGGGCAGGGGCGCGACGCCGTGGAGTTTTACACGGAATCGAAAGTGGTGATCGAGCGGTGGTCGCGGCAGGAAACGCGCAAATTCTAGAGGCGCGGTAGGACTGCGCGGTTCTCAAAAATCGAGTAACGCCCCCGAAGGATTACGCTCCTTTACTTTCGGAATGAGGCGGGCTGTCTCGCGGCGAATTAAGCGGGCTCCGGCACTGGCTCCATCGAACCCAAGAGGAAGACGTAGCCGGCAATTCCGATCAGCAGGAAAATTCCTGCGACCGCAAAGGCCCAAAAGAAGGAATGCGTCGCCTGTACCACATAGCCGGTGACAATCGGCGCGGCGATGCCGGCGAGTTGATTGCCGGAATTCAAGATCCCTCCCAGCGTGCCAACGCTCTCCTTCGGTGCGATCAGAGAAGGGATCGACCAGCCCACCGGCGATGCCGCGGACAATCCTCCGATCGAAAGGCTGATCCAAAAGAGCGCGGTCGTTGCGCTGTGCGCGTTTGCCGCGCCGAAAATCCCCAAGCCGAGAGCAGTCCCTCCAATCAGCACGACTTGGCGCACGCGAACCGGGTTCCTGCCCCGCTGGATCAACGAATCCACCAGCCATCCACCTACCAGCAAGTCCAACACCGTGGCAAATATCCAGGGGACGCTCGTGAATAGCGCGGACTGAAGCAAATCTACGTGATGAGTTGTGGACAGATAGCTTGGCAGCCAGGTCAGAAGCAGATAAAAACTGTAATTGTATGCGGCAAACCCCAGCACGAGTCCCCACACTTGGCGCTGCCGCAGCAAATAGGCGAGAGGCGCTCCCTGAGCCGCTCTTGCGCGATCTTCCGGTTGTGCTCCGCCGCGAGCGATGTATTCGCGCTCGGCGCTGGAGAGAAGTCTGTCTTCGTTCGGATTACGATAGAAAGCGTAAAAAAGCGCGAAGAAGAGAACACTGATCAGACCCGTAACCGCAAAGTTCCAGCGCCAGCCAAAATGCAGCAGTATCAGACCTAAAATCGGTATGCCGATCGCCGGAGAGAATTTTGCCGCAGCGTCGAACGCGGCGGTCGCCAGGCTGCGCTCTTGCTTAGGAAACCAGTAGCCGGTTGCTTTCGCATAGGCTGGAAACGTCGGCGCTTCGCCGATACCCAAAAGAAGCCGCGAGGCAAACAACGCGCCTATCCCTCCGGAAATGGCGGCGGCGAACGAGGCTACGCTCCAAATGATCGTGCTGATGATTCCAACGCGCCGAACACCGAAGCGGTCGAGGAAAAGCCCGGAAGGAAGCTGGAGTAGCGCGTACGTCCAATTGTAGGCGCTCGACAAATAGCCGAACATCACCGCGGAGATTCCGAACGCTTGCTGCAGCGCATCCCGCGAGACAGAGAGGTTGACGCGGTCGAAATAGTTCACCAACACGCCGAAGCCGAGGAGCAGAGCGATGCCCCAACGGCGGCGCGGTATTTTCATCACTTGGGTAGCTGGTTGGACTTGTGCTGGCGTCATCTTGGAGATACGAGAGCAGCGCGAGTATCCCACAAGATGACACCGAACGCATCGCCGCGCGATGGGTTCGATGTCTTTCGCTCTAAAACCGTGGCGAGCGGCCGATTTTCAAAACTGCAGAATTGCGGAAGCGTTTACGCCCAGGAATAGCCCTGCTTCGCAAGAGGCAGCGTGCGGATGCGCTTACCGGTCAGGGTAAAGAGCGCGTTGCACACCGCGGGCAGCACCGGCGGCAATGCCGGTTCGCCCAAGCCAGTCGGCGAGTTGTCCGTCTTGAGGAAATGCACTTCGATTTCCGGTGGCGCTTGCGTCAAGCGCACCGGCGGGTATTCGTGGAAGTTGCTTTGCACGGCGCGGCCGCGGTCGATGGTGATTTCGTAGCCCATCAGGTGGCTGAGCCCTTCGATCACCGCTCCTTGCACTTCATTGAGTGCACCGCTGGGATTGATGATCTGGCTGCCGACGTCGCCGGCCACCCATACTTTGTTGACGCGAATTTTGTTGCCCGGCGCGAGATGGACTTCGACGACTTCCGCAAAATGTCCGCGGTGGCTGAAATGGAAGGCCACGCCCATGGCGGTGTCTTTAGGGAGCTTGCGCGAGCCCCAGCCCGATTTCTCGGCGACGAGTTCGAGCACACCGCGCATACGCTGCGCGCTAAGCAATAGAGGCGGCGGTCCACCGGGGGCGGCGCCTTCTGGCGGTGTGAACGCAAGAGGCTCGACGCTGAGCAGCGCCAGCCGGAATTGCAAGGGATCCTTGCCCGCGGCGTGCGCCAGTTCATCGATGAACGATTGCATCACGAAAGCGATGCCGTTGCTGCCGGGAGCACGCATCGCCCCGGTCGGCACGCCCGTGGGCATCAGGGAGTTGTGCAACGCGTAGTTAGGAACGAATCGCCCTGGAAATTCGTCGGGAGAAATGCCGGCGGCGGAGGCGAATTTTTCGCCTTCGCCAAAGGAGACGAAATGATTCCGCCAGGCGACCAAGTTGCCCGATGCATCGACTCCGGCCTTCAGGTAGTGGTATCCGGCCGGGCGATAGAAGTCGTGGCGCATGTCGTCTTCGCGTGTCCAAAGCAGCTTGACCGGAGCGCCGATGACTTTGGAAATGTACGCGCCTTCAATCATGTAATCGTTGGTGAGGCGCCGCCCGAAGCCTCCCCCCATGCGCGTGAGGTGAATGGTGATGTCCTTTTCGCTGATGCCAAGCGTTTTCGCAACTTGGCCCAAGCCGCGCTGCGGCGTCTGACTCGGCACCCACATTTCGAGCTTGCCGTCCTGATAATGCGCAGTGCAGTTCTGCGGCTCGAGTGGGGCGTGCGCGATGAATGGATAGGAGTAGTACGCCTCGACGACTTTCGCCGCGTTTTGCAACGTAGCTTCGGCGTCACCGTCCTTGCGAAGCGAACGGGCAGGCGCCTGCTTGGAGAGTTCCTCGGCGCGGCGCGCAAATCCTTCGCTGCTCTGCTGCGCGGTCTTGCCCTCGTCCCACTTCACCTGCAATTTTTGCCGTGCGGTGCGCGCCTGCCACCAGCTATCTGCAACAATGGCGACGCCGCAGAGCAACCCGGTCAGATCGTTTCCGCCTTCGACCACAAACGCGTGCCGGATACCCGGCATCGCCTTGATTTCATCCACGTTTGCGCTAATGACCCTGCCGGCAAAGACCGGGCACTTCTCAAACACGGCCCAAAGCATTCCCGGCATGGTGAAATCGATTCCGAAGAGCGGCTTGCCAGTCAGAATCGCGGCATTGTCCACTTGCGGTGTGGACTTGCCGATAATTTTGTAGTCCTTGGGATCCTTCAAATGCACCGTCTGCAGGTCAGGCGGCGGCAACGTCGCGGCCTTTGCGGCGAGTTCGCCGTATCCAAGTGATTGCTTCGTCGATGCGTGATGCACGCGGCCTGACGAAGTGGTGCATTCCGACTCCGGCACGTTCCACGTCTGAGCGGCCGCGGTAATCAGCATCTGGCGGCCCGCTGCGCCGATGCGCCGCATTGGCTCCCAATTATTCGGCGTGGCAGTGCTGCCTCCGGCAACTTGCAATCCGTATTTCGCGTAATCGACGTCGGCCTGCTCCGTGCGCACATCTTTCCAGTCGATATCGAGCTCTTCGGCGATGAGCATCGGCAGCATCGTCTTGATGCCCTGGCCGACTTCCGGATTCTTCGCCGTGATGGTCACGATGCCGTCCGGCGCGATGCGGATAAACGCGTTCGGCACCAGATTGGCGGGCGGCGGACCCTGCGGCGCTTGCCCAAAAACTTTTGGATCGATATAGGCGGAGAGAAGCAAGCCGCCGCCTGCGATTGCGCTCACGCGCAGAAAGGCGCGGCGTCCGATCGTATTGGAAATTGTTGCGGTTGCCATAAGCGCCTCCTTACTCCCCGCCCGCCGCGCTGCCGCCGCTGACCATCTGCGCGGCGCGCTTCGGCTGATTCGTTGCAAGCGACGCTGCCTTGTGAATTGCCTGGCGAATGCGGATGTAGGTTCCGCAGCGGCAGATGTTTCCGTTCATCGCCGCGTCGATATCTTGATCGGTCGGTTTAGGAGTTTTGGCGAGCAGCGCTGCAGCCGACATCATCTGCCCGGCCTGGCAGTAGCCGCATTGCGGTACGTCAAACTCCGCCCACGCAACCTGCACGGGGTGCGAACCGTCCGGCGAAAGCCCTTCGATGGTTGTGATCCGGGCATTCTCCGCGGCAGCCACCGGAGTCTGGCACGAGCGCACGGCGCGGCCGCCGATGTGTACGGTGCAGGCGCCACACTGGCCTATACCGCAGCCATATTTTGTGCCGCGAAGATTCAGCACGTCACGAATGACCCACAAGAGCGGCATGTCCGCGGGAGCGTCCACCGTTGCGGGCCGTCCATTCACAATCAGTTTGTATGGCATGGTTGAATCCTGAAACGCGAAGATATCTGGGTGGGCAGAACTAGACTCGAGAGAAGCATTGGACAACACCGAACATAGAAGGGAAGCCGTATCTTTGTCAAACCGGAAAAGTATTACCTTGCATTGAGTGGGGACCTCTCCACGTACAGCAAACGGCGCGCGTTGTTGACAAAAACTTGCGGCAGCTTCGCCGCTCATGTACGCTCCGAGCTTCGCAAGCGCCGACTTTTGCGCGAAATGCGTTTCTTGTCGAAATAGCAGAGCAAGCGTTAAGTCGTAAGGAAGGAGCCGCTCAGGATGACCGGAATCGACTGGCTGATCCTCGGCTTATACTTCGCCTTCGTCCTGGGCATCGGCATAATTTTGAAAGGCTCCGTAAAGACGAGCACTGACTTCTTTCTCGCTGGCCGCGCTATTCCCGCGTGGGTCGCCGGTCTTGCTTTCATGTCCGCGAACCTCGGCGCGCAGGAAGTCATTGGCATGGGCGCTTCCGGAGCGAAGTACGGAATCGCCACCTCGCATTTCTACTGGATTGGCGCGATTCCGGCGATGGTCTTCGTCGGCATCTTCATGATGCCGTTTTACTACGGCTCGCGCGCGCGTTCCGTGCCCGAATATTTGCGTCTGCGCTTCGACGAAAAAACGCGCGGCCTGAACGCGATCTCCTTCGCCATCATGACGATTTTCTCGTCGGGCATCTCGATGTACGCCATCGCCAAGCTCATTCAGACGCTCCACGTGTTTGACGGCGTGTTTCAGCGTCTGGGCCTCAGCAGCTCGTGGATTTTCGACTTCGCCATATTGATCTCGGCCGTCGTCGTGCTCGTTTACACGTTTCTCGGCGGCTTATCGAGCGCCATCTACAACGAAGTGCTGCAATTTTTCCTCATCGTCGCGGGCTTTTTGCCGCTCAGCTATCTGGGACTAAAAAATGTTGGTGGCTGGTCGGGATTGAAAGCGACTCTGGGCACCAGCTACACGCACTCGTGGGCAGGGCTGAGCCATGCCAACACCAATCGCCTGGGAGTCGAGTCGTTCGGACTGGTGATGGGCTTGGGCTTCGTGTTGTCCTTCGGCTACTGGTGCACCGATTTTCTCGTGGTGCAGCGCGCCATGGCCGCCAAATCCATGAGCGCGGCAAGGCGTACGCCGCTTATCGGCGCGTTTCCGAAAATGCTCTTCCCGTTTCTAGTCATCCTGCCGGGCTTGATTGCCATCGCACTGCCCACGCAGCCCGCTGTTCCGCCGCACGCTCGCGTAATCGTCAGCGCGGAGCCGCCTGGGAAAGGCATCATCCCCATGAAGGTCGACGCAAGCTCCGGCCTTCCGATGCTGGACAAAGACGGCAAGCCGCAGCTCGATTACGATCTCGCCGTGCCCAGCATGCTGCTGCACTATTTCCCGCCGGGCATGCTCGGCCTCGGGCTTACTGCGTTGCTTGCCAGCTTCATGTCCGGCATGGCCGGCAACGTGACGGCCTTCAATACCGTCTGGACCTATGACATCTATCAGTCCTACATCCGGCCCGGCGCCACTGACGCGCACTACCTGTGGATGGGCCGCGCGGCCACCGTCTTCGGCATTGCATTTTCCATCGGTGCTGCGTATATGGCCAATCGCTTCAACAATATTATGGACATGCTGCAGCTCGTCTTCGCGTTCGTAAATGCGCCGCTCTTCGCCACGTTTTTGCTCGGCATGTTCTGGAAGCGCACAACGGGTCACGCAGCGTTCACCGGGTTGCTCGCCGGGACCGCCGCGGCAGCCATTCATCATGGACTCACCCTTCCTGCCGGCGCTGTTGTTGGCATCAAGGGCGGCTGGCTGGCCGTAACGCACATCTATCCGAGCGAGATGGCGCAGAATTTCTGGACCGCGATTTATGCGTGGAGCACCTGCTTCGTGGTCACCATAATCGTGAGCCTGCTGACGCGCGCTCCAGAGGAGAGCAAGCTCGTTGGCCTGGTCTATTCGCTCACACCGAAACCAGAAGAAGAGCCGCTCGCGTGGTATGCAAGGCCGGCAACGCTCGCGCTCATGGTGCTCGCCGGCACCGTCTTGCTGAATATCATCTTTTGGTAGGGAGAGGTGATGGGAATAGACATTCGCTTGCCGCTCGGAACTCTGTTCTCGCTGCTGGGATTGATTCTGATCGTTTACGGTGCCGCGAGCGATCCCTCGCTCTACGGCCAATCTCTGGGCATTAACGTGAACCTCTATTGGGGCATCGTTCTCCTAAGTTTCGGCGCGCTGATGTTTGTCCTCAGCCGCCGAGGTGCGCGTGCGGCGGCTCGCCAGGAACAAATTGCGCAATCTCATTCGTCCACTCTTTGATGCCAATCCTGACAACATGCATCGCTAACGCTGAACGAGAAACCAGCCTGGTATAGAATCGGACGCACATGTCGGAAAACGGACCAACTCAGCGCCGCGTCTTGCGGCTCGACCCGAGAGACAACGCTCTCGTGGCATTGACGGATTTGCGCAAGGGCGAAACCGCGAGTTTTGCGGGCAGCGACTATGTGTTGCTCTCTGACGTTCCCGCAAAGCATAAATTTGTCACCGAGGACCTTCCGGCGGGTGGTGACGTCATCATGTACGGCGTGCTTGTTGGCCGCACGGCGGAGCCACTGCGACGCGGCGATCTTCTTTCGACGCGCAATCTTCGTCACGCTGCCGCCGCATTTCACAATCGCGATGCCGGACCGCGCTGGTCGCCGCCGGACGTCTCCCGTTGGCGAGAGAAAACATTTCTCGGATACCAAAGAGCTGACGGACAGGTTGGCACGCGCAACTATTGGATCGTTCTTCCACTGGTGTTTTGCGAAAACCGGAACCTGGCCGTTTTGAAGCAAGCCTTCGAGGAAGAGTTGGGTTTCGCCGCACCCCAAGTCTATCGCCGCCAGGTTGCGGAGATGGTGCGCTTGTATCGAGAGGGCAGAGCCGAGGATCTGCGCAGTGTTTCGTTGGGTGAAAATGTAATACCGGTGGCTGCCGCGAAAGTGTTTCGTAACGTCGACGGCATAAAATTCCTGATGCACGAAGGGGGCTGCGGCGGCACGCGGGAAGACTCTGCCAATCTTTGTGCGCTGTTGGCCGGCTACATTCACCATCCGAACGTCGCCGGCGCCACGGTTTTGAGCTTAGGATGCCAGCACGCCCAAGTAGCGATCCTGCAGGAAGAAATCAAGCGCCGCGACTCGAACTTCCGCAAGCCGCTGCTGGTTTTTGAGCAGCAAAAGAGCGCCTCCGAATCGGCAATGATCTCGCAAGCGATTTGCGAGACATTTCTGGGCCTCGTCGAGGCCGACAAAGCCGAGCGGCGGCCCGCCCCTTTGTCGCAACTCTGCGTTGGACTGAAATGTGGCGGCTCCGATGGATTTTCTGGAATTTCCGCCAATCCCGCCATTGGCCATGTTGCGGATCTCCTTGCCACGCTCGGCGGCAGGGGGATTCTCTCGGAATTTCCCGAGCTGTGCGGCGTCGAGCAGGAGCTCATCAATCGTTGCGCGAGCGCGCGCGTTTCGGAGCGCTTCATGCGCTTGATGAGTGACTATGCTGCGCGCGCCAAGGCAGTGCGCTCCGGATTTGAGATGAATCCTTCGCCTGGTAATATTCGCGACGGGTTGCTCACCGATGCCATGAAATCAGCCGGCGCTGCAAAGAAGGGCGGCACCTCGCCGGTCACCGGAGTGCTCGACTATCCGGAATATTCCTGCGAACCTGGCCTGAATCTGCAATGCACACCCGGCAATGACGTCGAGTGTGTCACGGCGCAAGTCGGCGCAGGCGCGAACGTGGTCTTGTTCACCACCGGCCTCGGCACACCCACTGGCAATCCCATTGCGCCAGTTGTCAAATTATCTACCAACTCGGATTTAGCGCGACGCATGCCCGACATCATCGATATCGACACAGGTAGTATCATTTCTGGCGAAAGCACTATCGAGCAGATGGGAGAGCGGATTTTGGAATGCGTCATCCAAGTCGCGAGTGGTGAGCTTCGCACCAAGGCCGAGCTCCTCGCGCAAAACGACTTCATTCCCTGGAAGCGAGGTGTCTCTCTCTGAGCGACGCCCCGCAACATCGCAATCCTTTCCGGCTGGATGGCAAGGTCGCCGTCATCACCGGCGCCGCCAGCGGAATCGGCCGGGCTATTGCGCAGCGCTTCGCACAGCAAGGCGCGGCGGTGCGCATTCTCGATTTCGACGAAAACGCAGGCAATGCCGCGGCGCAGGAGATCACAGCATCCGGTGGCGATGCCAAAGCTTACGTGTGCGACGTTTCCGATCAGGCGCGTACCAGGGAAGTTTTCGACAGACTAGCGCGGCATGAACGCCTCGATATTCTCGTCAACAATGCGGGCGTCTCCCATATCGGGACGGTGGAAACCACCACTGAAGCTGATTTCGACCGCGTCTTCCGCATCAACGTAAAGGGCGTCTACAACTGCACGTACGCTGCGATCGGCCACATGACGTCCCGGGGCGGCGGCGTGATTCTGAACATGGCATCCATCGCCGGCACCGCGGCGCTCGCTGATCGCTTCGCGTATTCCATGAGCAAGGGCGCCGTGGTAGCCATGACCTATTCCGTAGCCAAGGATTATCTGGCGCATAAAATTCGCTGCAACTGCATTTCGCCTGCGCGCGTGCACACTCCATTCGTTGACGGCTATTTGCGAAAGAACTATCCCGGTCGTGAGCAGGAAATGTTTCAAAAGCTATCGGCGGCGCAGCCCATCGGCCGCATGGGTGAGCCCGAAGAAGTTGCCGCCCTGGCTCTCTTTCTTTGCTCGGACGAAGCCGGGTTCATCACTGGCACGGATTATCCGCTCGACGGAGGATTCTTCAATCTCCGTGGATAAGGAAAGAGCGCGTTTAATCTGGGCGATCGGAATCTTGGATGAAGATTGATTCGCACCAGCATTTTTGGCGCTATGATGCCGCGCGCGACACGTGGATCACTGAACCGATGGCCGTGTTGAAGCGCGACTTTCTGCCCGAGCATCTCGCCGCGGAATTGACCGCGAACGGTTTCGATGCTTCCATCGCCGTGCAAGCCGATCAGTCCGAAAATGAAACCACGTTTCTGCTCGATCTTGCGGAACAGAACAAGCGCATCGCCGGTGTCGTCGGCTGGGTGGACCTCCTATCGCCTCGTCTCGGAGAACGGCTCGAATATTTCTCGCACTTTTCAAAATTGCGCGGCTTTCGCCACATCGCGCAGGGTGAGCCGGACGACCGCTTCGTCGCGCGGGAAAACTTCGTCAAGGGCGTCGCGCAGCTCCGCGCTTTTGATTTCACTTACGACATCCTTATCTATTCAAAACAATTGCCTGCGGCCATCGAACTCGCAGCCCGCCTCCCCGAACAGCCTTTCGTGGTCGACCACCTTGCGAAGCCACAGCTCAAGTCCGGGAAGGCCGCACCGTGGGCCGCGCAGATGCGAGAATTGGCGCACAACAAGAATGTGTTCTGCAAACTCTCTGGCCTGGTCACGGAAGCGGATTGGAAGCATTGGAAAGCCGACGATTTCAAGCCATACCTTGACGTAGTCTTCGATGCGTTCGGTGTGGAGCGATTGATGTTTGGCTCCGATTGGCCGGTGTGCCTGCTGGCTGCGACGTATGGTCAGGTGAAGCAGCTCATAGAGAACTACGTGAAGGGCTACTCCGAAGCCGACAAAGAAAAGATTTTCGGCGGCAACGCCGCTCGATTCTACGGGCTCAAAGCGCAACATGGACTTGCAGCTTAAAGACAAGGTCGTTCTGATCACGGGAGGCGCGAAGGGCATCGGCGCAGCCATCGCTCGCGGTTGCGCGCGCGAGGGTGCCGTTCCCGTTGTCGTGGACAAGGATGGCGAGGCCGGCAAGCAGTTGCAAATGGAGCTGCAGAAGTCGGGTGCGTCCTGCACTGTGATTTGCGCGGATTTGTTGCCCGCCGCGAACTGTGCCTCCGCGGTTACGCAAACGCTCCACGATTTCGGCAGATTGGATGTCCTGGTCAACAATGCCGGAATCAACGACAACGCCGGACTCGAGCACGGCAGCCCGGAAAAATTCCTGCACTCGCTCGAGCTAAATCTTCTGCACTACTACAACATGACCCACTACGCCCTGCCTGCTTTGAAGAAATCCCACGGCTGCATCATCAATATCGCTTCCAAGGTCGCGATCACCGGACAAGGCGGCACCTCCGGCTATGCCGCAGCGAAAGGCGCGATCCTTTCGCTCACACGCGAGTGGGCCGCCGAATTGCTCCCCTATGGCATTCGCGTGAACGCTCTGCTCCCCGCGGAAGTCATGACGCCGCTTTACAAACAATGGCTCGGCACATTTCCCGATCCTGAAGAAAAGCTAAGGCAAGTGACGGCAAAAATTCCACTCGGCAAACGCATGACCGAGCCCGATGAAATTGCCGCCATGGCCCTGTTTCTCATGTCGGCGCAGGCCAGCCACGTAACGGGGCAGCATGTATCGGTGGATGGCGGCTACATTCACCTCGATCGCGCCCTGACATGAATAGAACGTCCGGCAATCCGCGAAAAAAATCGATGAACAAACGATACTGTCTTACTCTCGACCTTCAGGATGACCCGGCGCTGATCGCCGAGTATCGCCGCTATCACCAGAAAATCTGGCCGGAAATCACCAGCAGCATCAAGGACGCCGGCATCGTTGACATGGAAATTTATCTGCTCGACACGCGCCTGTTCATGATTATGGAGGTAGACGAAACATTTTCCTTCGACGCCAAAGCCAATGCCGACCGCGAAAATCCCAAAGTCCGCGAATGGGAAGAGTTGATGTGGAAATTCCAAAAGCCACTCCAACAAGCCAAACCCGGCGAAAAATGGTTGCTCATGGAACGAATTTTCAAGCTGTAGTTGTAAGCTTTAGAAAAGGTGCGAATCCGCAATGCGCATAACCGACGCCAAAGTAATCGTCTGCAGCCCAGGCCGGAATTTCGTTACCCTAAAAATCACCACCGAGGACGGCCTCTACGGCCTCGGTGACGCCACGCTCAACGGCCGCGAACTCGCCGTCGCCAGCTACCTTTCCGATCACGTCATTCCGCTTCTTGTCGGTCGCGACGCACGCCGCATCGAAGATCTCTGGCAGTACCTCTACAAAGGCGCGTACTGGCGCCGCGGCCCCGTCACCATGGCCGCCATCTCCGCCGTAGACACCGCGCTTTGGGACATCAAGGGCAAAGCGCTCAACGTTCCCGTTTATCAACTGCTCGGCGGCGCCTGCCGCGAAGGCGTCCTCGTCTACGGCCACGCCAGCGGCAAAGACATCGATGACACTGTGGCCGCCGTCTCTGACTACGCCAAGCTCGGTTACAAAGCCATCCGTGCGCAAAGCGGCATCCCCGGCCTCGAGAGCACCTACGGCGTTGGCCGCGGCAAAATGTTTTACGAGCCCGCCGAAAAAGACGCACCTGTCGAAAACGCGTGGAGTTCCGAGCTCTACCTCAATTTCGTCCCGCGCTTATTCGAACGCCTGCGCAAGGAATTCGGGTCCGACCTGCATCTCCTCCACGATGTGCATCACCGCCTCACGCCCATCGAAGCCGCCCGCCTCGGCAAGGAACTCGAGCCCCATCATCTGTTCTGGCTGGAAGATCCCGTCCCTGCCGAGCTGCAGGAAAGTTTTCGCCTCATTCGCCGCCACACCACCACGCCGCTCGCCGTCGGCGAAGTGTTCAATTCCATCCACGATTGCCAGCAGCTCATTCAGGAGCAGCTCATCGATTACGTCCGCACTACCGTCGTGCACGCCGGCGGAATTTCCCATCTCCGAAAAATCGCCAGCCTCGCGGAGATGTATCAGGTCCGCACCGGCAGCCACGGCGCCACCGACCTTAGCCCTGTCTGCATGGCAGCTGCTCTGCATTTTGATCTCAGCGTCCACAATTTCGGCATTCAGGAGTACATGCGTCACACCAATGAGACTGATCGCGTCTTTCCACACTCCTACACCTTTGCCGACGGAATGATGTACCCCGGTGATGCTCCCGGCCTCGGCGTCGATATTGACGAGCAGCTCGCCTCCAACTATCCCTATCGCCGCGCGTACCTGCCCATCAATCGCAAGCTCGATGGCACCATGCACAGTTGGTAGCAGTTGTAGGCGCGTTTCAGTTGTAGGGGCGCGCTTTAACGCGTTCCAGTCCGACCGAAGCGAGGAGCGCTAGCTACTCGCCGGACAACTTCAGTGTGCTTTTCCGGTTTGACAGAACTCCAGCTCGTTTCTATAGTCAGCGATGCCATTGCAATTACCCGGGAGGAGTTCCTGATGAGTGCTCCAGTCGCCGCCGCAGAAAAAAATATCTTCCGCAAAACCAACGCGCACACCGGCCGCCACGTTTGCATCACACCCGCGAACAGCTCCATGCGCCATCTCGCCTACAGCCGCATCGTTCTGAATTCCGCCAAGCCCAGCGAATCCATTGTCACCGGCGACCGTGAAACTGGTCTAATCTGCCTTTCCGGCGAAGCAACAGTCTCGGTCGACAACAAAGAAATCACTCTTGCGCAGCGCGACGCCATCTACATTCCTCGCGACTCCACTGTGAAAATCTCCACAAAAACTTCCGCCGATCTTGCCGAATTTTCTTGCGACGTAGCCAATCGCTACCCGCTGCAGGTCGTGCGTGCTTCCGAAATCGCCAAGGACCCCGGCTTGCAATTCACCACCGGCACTCCCGGTTGCACGCGTCATTTGCAGATGCTCCTCGCGAAAAATATCCAGGCCGGCCGCCTCATCGCCGGCATCACCCAAGCCGATCCCGGCAACTGGACCAGTTGGCCCCCGCACGAGCACGCCGCCCTGCTCGAAGAAATCTACGTTTATTTCGACATGCCCGATCCCGCCTACGGCATTCAACTCGTCTACAACGACACGCAAAATCCCGAGCTCGTCACCGTCGTCCGCGATGGCGACGCCGTGCTCATTCCCAGCGGCTATCACCCCAACGTTTCCGTTCCCGGCCATCGCATCTGTTTCCTTTGGGCCATGGCCGCGCATCGCGAAATCGAAGACCGCCAGTTCGGAGTCGTCAACGTGCAGCCCGGTTTCAATCAAGGACCGACAGGGCTCGAAGCCGGCCGCAAGAATTAGCGCCGCGATTCCTGACAATGGATCCCGCGCGCCCCATCCCTCCGCCCAGCGCACTCGCCGGTGCGAACCTCGACTCGGTGCAAGCGGGCGCACTCTCGCGTGCGGACGCTTCCACCCGCGCAGGCTATTTCCGCTGGGTCATCTGCGCGCTCCTTCTCTTCGGCGTCACGAAAAACTATATCGACCGCCAAGTGCTCGGCGTGCTGAAAGGAACGCTGCAGCACGAGTTCGGGTGGAACGAAATCCAGTACGGCCATCTCGTCTCGTATTTTCAGATCGCCTACGCCGCGGGCATGCTGCTGATGGGCCGCCTCATCGACCGTCTCGGCACGCGCCTGGGCTACGCGGTGGCCATGACGTTCTGGAGCATCGCGTCCATGGCGCATGCCGCGGCGGGTTCCTTCGCCAGCTTCGCCGCCGCGCGCTTCGCCCTCGGATTCGGCGAGGCCGGCGTTTTTCCCGCCAGCATCAAGTGCGTCGCCGAATGGTTTCCCAAAAAAGAGCGCGCCCTCGCCACCGGAATCTTCAACGCCGGCACGAACGCCGGGGCCATCGTCACGCCTCTCGTCGTGCCCTGGATCGCGCTGCATTGGGGCTGGCGCTCGACCTTCCTCCTCACCGGTGCTCTGGGATTTGTCTGGCTAATTTTTTGGTTTGTGATTTACCGCAGGCCCGAAGAGCATCCGCGCGTTTCACGAGCCGAACTCGACTACATTCGTTGCGATCCTTCCGAACCCGTCGGAAAAGTTGGCTGGTCTGCGCTCCTCCCGCACCGCCAAACGTATACCTTCGCCGTAGGCAAATTCCTCACCGATCCCATCTGGTGGTTTTATCTCTTCTGGGTGCCCGATTTTCTTCAGCGCAATCACGGTCTCGCGCTTATGAATATCGGAATCCCCATCATGGTCATCTATTTGGTTTCGGATGTCGGCAGCGTGGCCGGCGGCTGGCTCTCCTCGCGGTTGATTCATCGTGGCAGCAGCGTCAACGCCGCCCGCAAAATCACCATGCTCATTTGCGCGCTTTGCGTAACTCCGATTGTTTTTGCCTATCGCATCCAAAGCCTGTGGGGCGCGGTCCTGCTGATCGGTCTCGCCGCCGCCGCCCATCAAGGATTTTCCGCGAATCTGTATACGTTGACCTCGGACATGTTTCCCGCGCGCGCCGTCGGCTCCGTAGTTGGCATCGGCGGCATGGCCGGCGCCATTGGCGGAATGCTGATTGCCGAAGTGGTCGGTCACGCTTTGCAATGGACCGGCAGCTACATGATTCCGTTCGTAATGGCCGGAAGCGCTTACCTCATCGCGCTATTCCTGATTCACGTTTTGGCGCCTAATCTGGAGCCGGCCAGAATCGCTTGAGACGCATTTTGAGAGGCGACGCGTGACTTTGCAGATCAAACCGAAACAGCAATGCCGCTGGGACATGGTCAGCCTCGGCGAAATCATGGTTCGCTTCGATCCCGGCGAGAAGCGCATCGCCACCACGCGCTCGTTCGAGGTCTGCGAAGGCGGCGGCGAATACAACGTCGCGCGCGGACTGAAGCGCTGCTTCGGCTTGGACACCGCCGTCGTCACCGCGTTCGCCGATGATCCCGTCGGCCGCCTGTTGCAGGATCTCGTCTACCAGGGTGGCGTCGATCCATCTCTCATCCGTTGGGTCGAGCACGATGGCGTCGGCCGCGCCGCCCGCAACGGCCTGAATTTTACCGAGCGCGGCTTCGGCGTTCGTGCAGCGCTCGGTTCTTACGACCGTGGCCACACTGCCGTCTCCAATCTGAAAAAGGGCGATATCGATTGGGACCAAATTTTCGGCAAGCAAGGCGCGCGCTGGTTTCACACCGGCGGAATCTTCGCCGCCCTTTCCGCCACCACGCCGGACGTCGCCGTCGAAGCCATGCAGTCCGCCAAGCGCCACGGTGTCATCGTCTCCTACGATCTGAATTACCGCGCTTCGCTCTGGAAGTCTCTCGGTGGCAAGAAGCAAGCCCAAGAAGTGAACCGTCGCATCGCGCCGCACGTCGATGTCATGATCGGCAACGAAGAGGATTTCTCCGCCGCTCTCGGCTACGAAGTTCCCGGCATGGACGAGCATCTCTCCGCCTTCGAAGTCGATTCGTTCAAGCAAATGATCGGCAAAGTCGTGAAGGACTACCCGTTCCAGGTCGTCGCCACCACTCTGCGCAAGGCCAAAACCGCCACACTCAACGATTGGAGCGCCGTTTGCTACTACGACGGCAAGTTCCATCAAGCAAAGAACCGCGAAAATCTGGAAATCTTTGACCGCGTCGGCGGCGGCGATTCCTTCGCTTCCGGTCTGATCTATGGTTTCCTCGCCGGGCAAGATCCGCAATGGTCCGTCGAATGCGGCGCAGCACACGGCGCGCTCGCCATGACCACTCCCGGCGACACGTCCATGGTCACCTTTCAGGAAGTGATGCAAGTAATGAAAGGAGTCGGCGCCCGCATTGCCCGCTGAAGCTATTTCTGTTGTAGGGTGCAGCACCCCATTTAGGCAAGATCAATGCTTGCAGAAACCTGTAGCGCAGGGCGGAG